>JAABUH010004109.1_pt1 | contig 11988 bp, 24 predicted proteins | sample 5559121 | NCBI WGS metagenome assembly JAABUH01 (sample SAMN10711871, study PRJNA513364) | rock metagenome | isolation source: Antarctica rocks | place: Antarctica: Victoria Land, Battleship Promontory nord | collected 2015-12-28 | reverse complement strand
CCAGCGCGCGCGCGCGCCTTCTTCGGCAGGTCGGCAAACTGCGCGAGCGTGGCCCAGTCCTGCTTGACGCCCGCGACGGTCACGTCGGCGCCGCCCGCGGCCAGGAAGAGGCCGCTGCGGTCGAAGGCGACCGCCGCACCCGCCGCGCCGGCCGCCAGGTCCAGCGTGCGGAAATTCTTCAGCTTGCGCAGGTCCTGCGCGCCGCGCGGAGGGGGTAGGTTTAGGGTGAGCGAGGGTTGATAGGCGTTGAGGCGGCGCCGCCAGGTCCGGCGCGCATTAGCTGTTCGGCCTGCTCGGGCCCCGCACGCGAGCAGTGCGGGACCCCAGGTGCGTGCGCAGAGTGACCCGGCGCAGCGAGGGCGCGCGCCGCGCACTTCGCTGCAGGCTGCGGCGGGGCGCGCACCCAGAGCTTGATGCCGTTGGCGGCGGCAGTGGCCAGGAAGTAGCCGTTCTCCGAGAACGACAGCGCCGTCACCGGGCCCTTGTGGCCCTCGAACTTGGCCACGTTCTGCGCGCGCGCGGCGGCCAGTCGGGCCGCTGGGCGCGGGCACCGCTCGCGTATAGACGCGCTGCTGTAGTGTAGCAGCAGGGGCTAGCGTGACAATGCCCCTTTGCAACAACGTACAGCAACAGGGCAGATGCATGTTTGCAAGTGCTGGACCATAACGCATTGTACCAGTCAACGCGCAAACTGCCCGGCCTAAGTATGACCAGCACGCACGTCCCACAAGAGTGCAGCGTGTCATGGGGCGTCGCGCGCAGGGAGCAAGGAGCACTTGCGGGCGCCGGTCACGAGGCCGGGGCGCGCCTTCTGCTGGCGGACCTCCCAGATGCGCACCAGCGCGTCCGCGGTGCCCGTGCCCAGGATCAGGCCGTCCGGGTGGAACTCCGCGCACGTCAGGCCGCCCTCCACCGCAGGGTCATTCACCTGCAGAGCCCAGGGGTGGGATTACCAGCCATGCTGCATTGCCTCTCTGCCACCGGGTGCGCAGACATGCTCAGCGCTTTGAGCGCAGTCGTTGCCGCTCCTGCTCAGCTGCACGCGTCAGCAGCGCCTGCGCGTGCAGCAGGGCACTCCACCAGGACGCCAGATTTTTGCAACACGTCGGGATGCCTGACACCTCATCGATGCAGCGGCACTGTCCATTGCACATGAAAACACAGCACCCGCTGATCCGCTGCGGCAGCCCTGGCTGAGGGCCGCGCCTGCGCCAGGCAGAGCTGCGCGGCCAGGTCGTAGAACGCCCACGTGCGGTCCAGCGACGCGGTGACCAGGTAGTCGCCCGACGCATGCACGGTCACCGCCGTCACCTCCTCGGTGTGGTCCTGTATAGGCGCACCAGCCTCGGCTCAGTAAATTTGGAGCCGGGCGGCCATGCGGAGGGTGGGAGCCTTGACATGGGTGAGCGACCGCCATAGCAGCGGCCCCCTTACTGTGCAGTCTCAGAGCAGTGCCGTACGCAGGCAAGCGGTGTGCAGTGGCCGGGCTACGCACTGGCAGCTGCAACATAACGGCAGGCCTCCTCCCCCCGCCATGCCTAGGACCTGAGAAGCACTATAGTATGACAACATATTGCACACGACCATGCCTGGGGTGTAACCCATTTTTCTGGCTGCTAGCCGCGTGGGGCAAAAGTACCGGCAGGCGAGCCCCATTGGTACAGGGGCCGAGCCCCTCAATGGCCAGCTGCGCGGGCAGCTGCACAGGCAGCTGCGCAAGCGGGGCAGGGCGCACCTGGAAGACCGCACTAGTGGAGTAAGCGCCTTCGGCATCCGCGGACCAGAGCTTGACGGTCTTGTCCGCGGAGCAGGACACCAGCGCGCCCTGGTCGCCCAGGAACCGCACGCCTGCGTTGCGCGCGGCGATGCACCCTGAGCGTCAGCAGACAGAGGACAGGCTGCCTAAGTTAGGCACTGTGGGTAGGGGGGGCGAGGGGACAGTCTGTGCTGTGCAGCAGGACAGGAGAGCGCCTTCAACCGAAGGCCCTCATAAAGTGATGCCTGCTACAACTACGCGCCATCTGCAGACCGCAGACTCGCCACAGTAGCCAGGAGCTGAGTCACTCCTTTGCACAGATGTGGCGTGGCCGCCGCACCGGTGACGCGCTTGGCGTGCGCGGCCAGCTGCGCGCGCACGCGGCCGGCGGCGCGGTCGAACAGCACCACGCTGCCGTCCGCGCCCGCCGTCGCGACCACGTCCGCGCGCGTGTCTATCGCGTTGATGTTGCCCTGCCGCGCCGCAACATGCGCTCGGCACGACGGTCTGAGGGCGCGCGCTGGCGACGGCGGCTTGCTCGTGCGCTCCTCGTGCGCTCCTTGCAAGAGGTGCCTGGCTGCTTGGGAGCAGGAGCGGCGGCTGTGGACCATGATTGCTCGGCGGCCCAGGCGCAGCGTGGCTCCACCCCACCCCAGCCCTTAGGACCGGGTGCGCATTGGAGCGCTCGCTCGTCACAGGCGCGGTGCCGCCTGCCCGACGCCAGCACAGAGCCCGTGAGCTCAATGCTGCACACCCTCACGGCCGGCCAGCGCGGCCTGGCACGCGCCAGGCGCAGGCAGCGGCGCGCAGCGAGTGCGCGGGGCGCCGCAAGCCAATGCGCGCCTTGGCCGTCTTGTGCAGCGGGTGGCAGCCCAGCAGCGCGAAGCCGCCCACGTCCTCGGGCGTCGCGAGCGTGGCCGGCATCGCGCGCTTCTTGCGCCCCTTGGACAGCACCGTGCTGTGCTCGGTCATGCGCGCGACGATGTCCTCCGTAATGCCCGCCTTGGCCTGCACCGGCGCGCGCGCGCGCTCCTGAGCGCGCGCGCGGGCGGGCGGCAACCCCAGCAGGACCCGCGCTGTGCTGCAACGCAGCTGACTGCACGCTTAACGACGCAATGCAGCCTGCGTGCGAGCTTGCCGCCTCGGTCCTGCGGCGCGCCGCGCAGCCTGCGCTCGTATGACACGACACCCGGCGCGATACTCCTTTCCCCGTCACGCCCGCGCATCGCCTCCCCTGCTAATGAGGGCGCCCGGGTGTTCTCCCCGGCAAGCCACCGTCCCGCAGCAGGACGCCCGTTCGCACCCGCTTGGCCGGCTGCTCGTCCGCGGCCTCCGCGGCGTCGCCATTGGCATGCTCCGCCGGCGCGGGCGCGGCCGCGCGCACGCGCTCCACCTCCGCGCGCGCCGCATCCCGTTCGCGCGTTACCCTGGGGCAGGGCGCGCGCGACTGGGCTGACGGTGCTGGATGCTTATGCGCTCTCATCCACAGTCACACGAGGCAGGATGCGCGCGACTGGGCTGCCGGTGCCAGACACTTGCGCGCTCTCATCCGCAGTCACCCGGCGCAACGCCACGCCCAAGCGCTCTGCATGCCCTCCCTCGGGTAGGGGAATGGCATCCGCAAGTGCACACGTGGCTGGGAAATGAAAGGCGCTCGCCGCGCACGCATCACAGCTGCTTGCGCGTGACCCCATCACTACCAGGGCCAACACTTGTTTATGAGCTCTGCCCACGTGTGCATGGTGCGTCGGCACGATATGCGTGCAGGGCACACCGCGCGATGACGCGGCAGCAGGCGTCATGCTGGTACAGCGCATGCGACAGCTCCTGGCGCACGGTGCCCAAGCTGGTGCGCAGCTGGTGCGTCTCCAGCATCAGCGCATCCCACTCCTGCACCGGCACGCCCCTTGTGAGACCGATGTCAAGTGTAGCTGCGGCACGGCAAGATCTGCAAGCGAGCGCCGACTGCAGGCCTGCATGCCCTGGTCCGCGTGCTCTGTGCAGCGGGCAGTGCGCAGCTGGCGAGCAGCAGGTCTGCAAAACTACCCCCACAGGTTGCCTGATCATCACAAGCTGGAGGGCAGGCTGTAATTGTCCTCCAGGCTCACGGGTCGCAGCAGCGCTCGCGCGTACGCAAGGGCATTATGGCCTGGGCTCTGGCGCGGCACAGAGCGTGGGCGCACGTTGTGGAACAGGCCGAGCAGGCCGGGTATGCTGGTGGCCGGCGACGTGCGCGGTTTCACTGCCTGCGCCAGCCACAGCACTCTCGGGCACGCGGCAGCCAGCTCAGGCAAGCACGCAGGTAAATGTGCGACCAGGAGCTCAGCACTACCGTGCCCGCTCCTGCCGGCACGCCAGCGCACCTTATTGCTCTTCACAGCAACCAGGTCGTCCAGCGACAGCGCCTCGCCCGTGATGGGGTCTGTCCCGGTCTCCTGCCGCCGTCATCGCCGCGACTTTAGGCGCCAGTGACAAGCTTCAAAGCCTGCAGCTTGGCTCCAAAGCAAACAAAACTGGGTGCATAGCCTGGTCACGCGCTTACCTGCACATGTTTCTCTATGAGCCGCTTCTCAAACAGCAGCCCGCTCTGCTTGTTGATCACCGGCTCCTCCGGCACGGTACCAGAGACTGCGGCACGTGCGCGTTGAGTCAACGACGCCAAAGGTCGGGTCATGTACGGGCTAGGAACAGGTTGCACGAGCACTCTGCAACAAAGCGCGAGATCAGCATGAAGTGCATGCACGCCAGCGCTGCACGCACTGGAGCAAAACATCGCCGCCGCAGCAGCTCCCGGCCTCCTGCCGGCCCGGCTGGTGCTTGCACTGGCAGATGCGCGCACGCGGCTGCGGCACTATTACTGTGCCATGTGCGCAAGTGAAGGCTTGTTCGTTTTGCCCACACGTACGCTGTCTGCGCTGCAGTCCCCCTTCCGGTGGGAACCTGGCGGGAATCAGAAGCAGGTACCCTAATCTAGGGAGCAGCCGCCAAGGCGCCCACAGAGAGGGGCGAGCCTGTGCCAGTCTGCACCCTCCTGTCAGATAGGTGCAGGGGCCGAGATGGCGGGCACTGTGCCAGAGACCGTGCTCAAGAAGCGCAAGCGCGACGAGGAGTGGGCCACTAAGAAGGCGGCGCAGCAGGCGGACGCCAAAAAGAAGGCCAAGGAGTCGCGCAAGGAGATTTTCAAGCGCGCTGAGCAATATGTGAAGGAGTACCGCGCGAAGGTGTGCACACGCGACGCTCACTGCGGCGCTGCGGCGGCACGCGCTCTGCGCGCAGAGCCTGCAGCGCGCTGCGAAGCGCTGCAGTGTCTGTTCTAAAGTGCAGTGCACTTGCGCTGAAGCCTGGCTCTTTGCAGCTTTTAGCAGCGAGTGGAGTCCTGGGCTGCACCTGGACTGGCTGCTCCTTGTGCTGATGGGCTCTGTGCCCGCTCAGGAGGCCGACACTATCCGCCTGAAGCGGGAGGCGAAAGCCAAGAACGGCTTCTATGTCGAGCCGGAGGGCAAGGTCGTGTTTGCGGTCCGCATCCGAGGAATCAACGACATGCACCCGAAGACGCGAAAGATCTTGCAGCTGCTGCGGCTGCGGCAGATCCACAACGGCGTGTTCGTGCGGGTGCGCGGGCCTGGCGGCCCAGGAGCGCTGCAGCAGTCCCATAGCGCTGCGGCCGCTTGGTGGAGCGCTGCGAGCGCCTGGCGCTAGCCTGCAGCGCACGTATAGCATGCTGCTCGCTGGCAGATTTGCTTTGGGGCAAAGGCCGGCAGCGTTGGCAGCGACTAGGCTCACCGGGCGAAGCAGCTCAAGCGTACGCTCCATGTGTGCCGCCGGACGCCGCCGGACGGCTTAGCAGCAGGACTCCGCGCCGCGATGAGCGCGGTGTGCTGAGATGCCCACGCCGCGCAGGTCAACAAGGCTACGATGAACATGCTGCGGCGGGTGGAGCCGTACATCACGTGGGGCACGCCCAACCTGAAGTCGGTGAAGGAGCTCATTTACAAGCGCGGCTATGGCAAGGTGCGGCGCGCGCCAGCTTGCTCCCATGCACACCTGGGTCGAGCAATGCAGCAGCTCTTTCGTCAGGGCGCTACAAGAAAGCTGAGCGTGCTGTGCGCGTGGCGCAGGTGAACAAGAACCGCATCCCGCTGACCGACAACGCCGTCATCGAGGAGGTGAGCGCTGCAGACTGGATGCATGTGATCCTGCTGCAGAACCTGCTCTGGCATGCCCTAGCAGGGAGTTGTGTCAGGGCTGAATGACGCGCGCATGCCCTGCAGGTCCTGGGGAAGCACGGCATCATCTGCATTGAGGACCTCGTGCACGAGATCCACACCTGCGGGCCGGCCTTCAAGCAGGTGGGCAGCACGTGCAGTCCACTACCGTTTGTGGACACCAAAAGGAAGAAAAGGCGGGCCATATGAGGCTGAGGGCTCACTTATGCGTGGCGTACGGTGCACCAGGAACAGCTTTGCTAGGCTGGTTACTGCAACCCGAGAGTAATGTACTGCAAGATAGGCAGAGCGCTGCTTCCTCGCCAGCAGTTGTCGTGTGTGTTGAAGTCCTGACTTGATGACTGTGAGTCCTGATGAGATCACCTGTGTGGCATGGGCTCGTCGGTGCGGCCCGGTGAATGTATGTGTGTGTGCATGTCGTGCTCAGTTGAGCTGGTTATAGACCGCGAGCAAGCTGGTCCGCTGCTACCTTGGGTGACGCCACGCATCCGCGCAGGCGTCCAACTTTCTGTGGCCGTTCAAGCTGAGCGCGGCGCGCGGCGGCATGGCCAAGAAGCGCCTGCACTACATCGAGGGCGGGCAGCACGGCAACCGGGAGAAGTACATCGACAACCTCATCCGCGTCATGAACTGAGCGCCGCTAGGACTGCGCTGGCGCGGCTGCGCTTGCACAGCGGTTGCCTTGCTTGTGTTTGCTCGTCAGGCTCCCGTGGGGGCCTGCGTCCGTCAGCGCGCGAGTGAGCGAGCGTGGGCGCAGCTTGGCATGCGCAGAGCCGTGTGCGGCATAGCGCTGCGGCGTGGCACTTGCGTGGAGGCGGCACAGCGCAGGCTGTGTGGCTGCTTTGTGGTGCTGCCGTCCCTGCGGGACAGGCTGGACCTAGCACTAGAGACGCTGCGCCCTTTCGCGGCAGGAGTGCATGCGTTGGATTTCGGGGGAGTGGGGACAAACCTGGCAGCGGCAGTCAGCAGGCCTACATCCCCGTGAGCGTCCTGCATGGAAAGTGTGGCATGCGCTGGGGTGTCCTGTTGGTCGGATGGGTGTGAAAACGGTTTTGTTAGCAGCCTGTGGCGGCCGCTGCGGGTGCGCGGCACTGCTAGACGCCCCTCCAGGCGCCCCGGTCGGCTAGCGATGGGGTGCAGGGTGCCAACGCGCTGCGCTGCGCATGTAACAATGCAGAGCTGGTTGCTAGCTTGTAAAAAGCTCTTTATGAGACACCTGATACCAACCTGTCTTGGAGGGTACAGCCTTGGCCAGCCCCGCTGAGGTCCCCCACTTCTGCAGCAGCAGGCCCAGATGTTCTCACAGGACTGTTTCATTCTCATTGGATTTGTTATATAGCGGTGTGGTTGGTTTGCAGCAAGCATGACCCCTCAGCAGCGGCGCATCGACGTGCTCACAAGGCACATCATTAGCGCCCCGCAGCAAGGCCCGCACATACAAGGCCAGGGCTGCGCTGCGCCGGCGCAGCGCCTGCTTGAAGGCCAGGTATGACCTGCAAAGCGTCCTGCATATAGCTAACACCCGAGTACCCCATGGTGCATTTTCACGCCAACACAAGACCGTGTTGGCAAAGATTGGCTTGCCATGGTGCGCAGGTGGCCATCATCACAGGCTCCGGGCAGGGCCTGGGCGCTGCTGCGGCCAAGCTGTTCGCCCAGCACGGCGCGCGCGTGCTGGTGACTGACCTGGACGGCGGCAAGGCTGAGCAGGTGCTGGCCGGTCTCGCAGCAGGGTGCCGACTGTCTCTGGATGCTGCCCTGTCACCTGCCAAGTCTTGGTTGTAGGGGACTCGCTGAAGGTTGGCACGAGCACGTCTGCCCCGCTTGTCAACCAGCCCAACACGCCTCAACGGACACACCCTGCTGTGTACAGCCCATGTCGCTCTGTTGTCCAGGGATGTGCTCCTGGCTGGCACACGAAGCCTTCCCCGCCGCGCTGCAGGTGGCGGAAGCCATCAAGCGCGACGGCGGCGACGCGGCCGCGCTGGCCGGCGACGTGACGGCGGATGACTTCCCAAAGCGCTGCATCGGCGCGGCGATGGACAAGTGGGGCACTGTGGACATCCTGGTGAACAATGCAGGCACGCACGCCGCTGCTGCCTCCCACGCTCCGGTCGATCTTGTGCCAGCGCGCGCTGTGACCACAGCTTCCCGCTCATCCCGCTCATGCGCAATTCATTCCCGAGCACTCCTGTACGGGAGGTGCATGGCTATGACAGAGTCTGTAAACAGCGCGTCATACGCGTATGCAGGCTTCACCTGGGACGGCATGATCCACAAGATCACGCCCAAGCAGTGGGATGCGATGCTGGCCGTGCACTGCACGGCGCCGTTCCGCCTCATCCAGGCGAGCCCCCGATGGCTCCCTGTACCCCCAGCAGACTCAGGTAGAGCGCGCAGCGTGGACTGCCTGGCAAGGCGCCGCCCGGCAAGCAGCAGCGCATGTCTGTACGTGGCAACGCTTGGCGTCGTGAAGGGGTGTGACTGCAAGGACGCGGCAGGCGGCACGGCAGCGCTCATGCAGCTGCACGGCAGCCGGAGCGCGTGGCAGACACGTGCAGTCTGGCAGGGCAGGGTCAGGGCTGCGGGCTTTTCTGGCAGGTTTAGGGCCATGGCCATTCCTGCTCTGATGCCAGGGCGGGCGCAGGCGGCCGCTCCGGTGATGCGCGAGGCCGCCAAGCGCGAGCTGGACGCCGGCGGGGCGGCGCGCTCGCGGTGCATTATCAACGTGTCGTCCACGTCGGGCACGCACGGCAACGCGGGCCAGGCCAACTACAGCACGGTGCGCGCTGCAGGCCTGCTGGTGGCCTGATGTGCAGTGGGGGGGTTCTTTTTTATGTCACTGCAGGGTGGTTGGCAGTGCGGGATGGGCGGAGCAACAGACAGGGCAAGCCACTGGCCCGCAGCCTGCATGACGTTCAGCAGGCACTGCTGGTCACCGCTGAAAGTGTTATCATCTGTGGCAGCTCCTGGGATGGCGCGCACGTGCGTCCAGTTTGCATCCGTGAGTGTGTGTCACAGCACAACAGGGTTCCTGTGCACGCAGTGTAAGCAAGCAGGCCAGCGGCGCCTGTGCACGAGCGCCTCCGTAGCGGGCGGCCGGGGTGCTGACCGCAGCAGCGGGCGGCCGCCAGGCCAAGGCGGGCGTGGTCGGGCTGACCAAGACGGTGGCGCGCGAGTGGGGCGGCTTCAACATCCGGTGCAACGCGGTCACGTACGGCTACATCGCCACGCGGCTGACGTCCGACAAGGACGCCGGCGCGTCCATCTCCGTGGACGGCCAGAAGGCGCGCGCGGTCTGGCTCGGGGGTCGCCCGGCACTGCGCGTGTTGCAATGCGTCAAGCGGCGCGGGTGTGGGCTTCCTGTGGGGCGGCCCAACAGCCCGCACTTGCGCATTGCCATGTGCCTCGCCAGACACGAGTTCGTTGCTGCCTGTGTCGCACAGGACTGCAGCGGCAGGTCTTCAGGGCTGATCTCGACCTGCATAGCGAGGCAGTTCATCGCGGCCGCCGTTCACTTGGGCCAGCTGCATCCAGTGCGCTTGCGGGCCCTGCAGCGCCTAAAGCGCTTGCGGTGCTTGCGACGCTCGCGGCGCACTGGATGGAGCTGGCCCAATGGAACGGCGGCCGCTCTGAGCTGCTTGTGGTGAGCCTCTCTGCGTGCAGCATTCGGAGGGCGCGCAGCGCGCGCATGCGCTCGCGGTCGCCCAGGTGTACGTACATTTTGAAACAGTTGCCTGCCAGTGACGGGCGCGCGCCGCCTGGGAGCGCAGGTGAAGCTGGGCATCCCGGGCGGGGAGGCCGTGGCCGCCGCGGCCGCCGAGATGATGATCCCGCTCAAGCGCATCGGCACGCCGGAGGAGGCCGCCGGCGCGATGCTCATGCTGGCCTCGCCCTTCGCCACGTTCATCACTGGCCAGGCGCGCGCCGCATTCGTGTCGGCTGGTATCGGCCCAGTGGTGACGCTGGCAGGCGCGCGGTGCACACGTGCCGCCTGGTATGGTCCCAGTGGTGCGCGGTCCTGCAGCCCTGCGCCGCGCAGGACACAGGCAGGCGCTGCGTGCTTACTGGGCGGGCCATGCCCGCCCGTGCGTGCTCATGCTGCTGCCCGTGCTGCTCCAGTACACTTTTTTTTACGCAGGCAGTGATCGTTTCTTAGACGGGGGCGTGCCTGCGCTGCACGTGCATGTATGTGTCCTGTAGGCCATTGCTGCCTCGAGCGACCGCAGGCAGGCTGTGGCTTGCTTGGTTCTTGGCAGGCCTGGAGGGTGCCGCCCCTGACCGCATCATGCGAGCGGCCCGCCATTCTAAAAGTGCCACCCTTGTCTGAACCTTCGACTCCGGTGCGCAACGGCCGCATGCCATCTTGTGCTGACCACCAGGCGCGCGGCATGTGGCGCGCAGTCCCTGGAGGTCACTGGCGGCGCGTACATCTGAGAGCCGCCGCGCATCTGCTGCAGGCGACGCAGTCCCAGTGCTGTCCTGTGCTCTCGACGCGCCGACGGTCATCTTCGCAAAATTGTTCGTGTATAGCGTCACTGCGGTGCTCATGTTGCATAAATGCAGGCCAGCGTTTGGGATGGGACCAAAGCCACCTAGTGATACGCTTGTGACCTGTTTTGCAATGGTCTTGGAGGGGAGTTTACTGCGCTTTATTTGGGTCGTATCAGAGTGCTAGTACACTCTCTCTGTAACACTAGTGTGAGTGCAGGCATGAATGCAGTGCCACCGCAGAGCTGAGGGCCCAGGGTGGCTGTGAAAGGGTCAACAGCACCGTGTCAGACCCTGCTTACACCGCCTGCCGCATGCGACTCATTAGACGCGCGCCAGTATGGCCAGCAGCCGTTTGTTTACTCCTACACCACCCACGAACACATGCGCGCATGTCAAGCTGGGCATGTCTGTCAGCATGTCACTGCCGCCAGTCCGCTGCCCATCTTGACACCCGGCACACTCTTGGCGCAACATTCTCGAGCTGCCTGAAGCGCATTATGTACGCATCAAATGCACATCCCTGCCGCAGCAGCCAGAACAGCCCCAATCTACAGCCGACAATGTGACGATAATGTGACAATGAACGAATGAAAAAGGGTTCAAATGCGCGGGTGGCACGGCAGCGGCGCGCAGGAGATGGCTCCTGCACGCGCAGCGCACACAGAACGGCCTGATCACCACTCCATGCAGCACAGCACATGGCGGGTGCAGAGGGGGGCAGCGCAAGCTCGCCTGCCGGCGGCCACCGGAGCCAAGCTTGAGCTGCCCCAGATACTCCCTTTTAAACTACTCGCAGGCCCGTATGCAGGCATGTGCCATTCTGGAAGCTCCCAGCAAATGAAATGCACAGACCTGGTACAGTGCCTGCCTGCATGGCCCGCGTCGTGCTGCGGCGGTCCATGCGGCCAGGAGTCCATGTGCATCATCCGGCGCCAAGCTACCCGTGCCGACATTACCCACTTATCAACCCAACCCTGATGCCCAGTTAGGGCGGGCCCGCCATGGCGCCGGCCAGGCGCGCGATGTGCAGCACGTCCAGGGTGCCGCGCTTAGGGCTAGGTTTGCCCCCTCCTGCGCTGCCCCCGCGCCTGTCCCTCCCCCGCCCCTGCTCGGCAGGGTCCGCGCCCCGCCCGCGCCCCGGAGCAGCCGCCCCCTCCCGCGCAGGAGCGGCCCACGCGTTGGGCAGAGCCTGCTCCGGCGCCGGGCGCGGCCCAGAGCTGGGACCCCTGGCGGCGGCCTCGCCCCAGGAGTGCGAGCGCCGCGCCAGGACGGGCGAACTCGGCGCGTCGACGGGCGCTATGCGCGATGGCCGCAGCGCGTGCGGCGAGGGCCGCAGCCAGCTGCTCGCACCCCTGCGCTTCGGCGGAGCCGGTCCGTGGGCGGACGCCCTGGCGGCGGGTCCCCCCTGCATGCTCGCCCCGCTGGCCTCCCACCCGGGCGCCGCGGCACGGGTCCGGCGCGCGGGGTGCGGCGACGGCCGCAGCCGGCCGAGCAAGCCGTGCACGCCCGTGG
>JAABUH010004108.1_pt1 | contig 11989 bp, 11 predicted proteins | sample 5559121 | NCBI WGS metagenome assembly JAABUH01 (sample SAMN10711871, study PRJNA513364) | rock metagenome | isolation source: Antarctica rocks | place: Antarctica: Victoria Land, Battleship Promontory nord | collected 2015-12-28 | reverse complement strand
GCCCCCGGCCGGGGCCAAGGACTGGAACGACGCCCTACGCGCCACGCCCGGACGTGTGGAGGGCCAAGGGCAAGAGGACGACCGGGCACCGGGCTCAGAGCCGGGGCCACGCGCTAGAGCGTGACGCGCACGGCCGCAGCTAGGCGCTGGCAGCGTCACTCGTCGTCGTGGGGCACCGCGCAGGCGCGGTAAGGTTTCGCGCAGGCGAGCGAGGGCAACACCCGACGAGAGCACGGTGAGCGCCGCCACGGTGAGGATCGCGACGGGGATGCCCGCGAGATCGGCAATCACGCCGGCGAGGAGCGCGCCCACGGCGTAGCCCAGGTCGCGCCAGAGCCGGTAGACGCCTACTGCGGAGGCCCGCCACGACGGGTGTGCCACGTCGCCCACCGCGGCGAGCAGCGTGGGGTACACCAACGCCGTGCCCAAGCCCAGCGCCAGGGCCGTGCCGAGCCAGGCCGCCTCGCCGCGCACCAGCGGGATCGCCGCCAGCGCCAGCCCTTGCAGGGCCATCCCGCCCACGATCAGCGGGCGACGCCCCCAGCGGTCGGAGAGCGCGCCCGTGCCGAGTTGCAAGACACCCCACGAGAGCGGGTAGGCGGCGGAGATGAGGGCGACCGTCCCGAGGCCCAGGCCGGCGCGGGCGAAGAAGATCGGCAGCAGGCCCCAGGCCAGTCCGTCGTTCAGGTTGTTGACGAGGCCGGCCTGGCTGCACGCGAACAGGTCGCGGTCGCGCCAACTCGCCAGGGTGAAGACCCGGCCCAGCGACGGGCGCGCGCCCACTGACCCCGACTGCCGCGCCTCCAGGCGCACATGCCCGCGCGTTTCCCGCACGAACAGCGCGGCGAGCAGCAGGCCCAGGACCGGGAAGGCGATGCCGAGCGTGAATGGCCCCTGGCGCAGCCCGTAGGCCGTCGCCAATGCGCCCGAGGCCAGCGTGGCGAGGCCCACCGCCCCGTAGCCGGCGCTCTCATTGATCCCGAGGGCCAAGCCGCGCCGCGTCGGTCCCACCAGATCAATCTTCATGTTCACGGTCATCGACCAGCAAAGCGCCTGATTGATGCCCAGGAGCACGTTGGCCAGGACGATCCAGCCCCAGGCCGGCGCCCAGAGGATGAGCAAGGGTACCGGGACGCCCACGAGCCAGCCGGCGACGAGCACACCCTTACGCCCGATGCGGTCGGAGAGGCTGCCGGCAAAGACGTTCGTCAGCGCCTTGACCACACCGAAGGCGACGATGAAGGAGGTCGCGGCGCTGGCCGAGGCGAGGCCAAACTGGCGCGTGGCGATCAGCGGGATCACCGTGCGCTCTAGGCCCACCATCGCCCCCACGAAGCCGTTGATCAGGACGAGCAGCAGGAATTGCCCGATGTTGGGGCGCAACCCGAGCACGACGGCCGGCCGCCGCGCGGGCGTGTCAGGCCCGTCCGCGCGCGGCGCCGCCGGGGCCGGGGTCGGCATCACACCGCCCACGCCGGAGACAGAGCCTGGCCCGTGCGATTGGCCGCCCGGATGCGCGCGTGGTCCTCGGGGGGAGCGGGCAGCCCGTCCAGCATGAAGGCGACGAACTCCTCGCGCGAGCGGGGGCGCAGCGCCAGGTTATAGCGGCGCTCGAAGCCGATGGTCGAACTGGGCTTACCGCTCATGGCCCGCCCGCAGGCCGAGCCGGCGAAGTGCGCGGGGTAGATCTCCAGGTCGTCGGGCAGCGCGAGCAGTCGGTGCAGGCTATCGTACAAGTCCGAGGCGGCGGCCGCCGCGTCCCCGCCGTCGCCGAGGTCGGGCCGGCCGGCGTCGCCGACGAAGAGGGTGTCGCCGGTGAGCGCAAACCAGGGTTCATCGCCGCGCACACGGTCGCCTACGAGGAGCGTCAGGCCATCGGGGCTGTGGCCGGGCGTGTGCAACACGCGGATGTAGTCGTTGCCCAGCTCGATCTCGTCCCCGTCGCGCAGCGCCTCGTGCGGGAAGGCGACATCAGCGGCCGCGTGGAGGTAGATCGGGGCGCCGGTGCGCACGGCCAATTCGGGCGCACCCGAGGGGTGGTCGGCCTGGACATGCGTTTCCACGATGGCCCGGATCGGTACGCCGGCCGCCTGGGCGACGGCCAGGTAGTCGTCGAGGTGCGCGGCGTGCGGATCGACGACAGCCAGGGCGGCCTTGCTGGTGCAGCCGAAGATATACGAGGCGCACCCGGTCGCGGGGTGCAGGATTTGCCGGAAGATCATTGGTCGTTTCCTCTCTGTCTATCGCACAGTCAAGTCAGGCGCTCGCCGCCCTCTCGTCCCTCTCATCACGTCCGACCGGGAGCCCGGCCGCCGCCCACTCGGGGTAGCCCTCGTCGTAGCGCGCGGCGGCGTAGCCTCGATTGCGGAGCAGCGTCACCGCTTCGTCGGCGTAAACGCAGTAGGGGCCGCGACAATAGGCCACGACCGCGCGGGTCGGGTCCAACTCGCCCAACCGGGCCTCCAACTCATCTACCGGGATGGACCGCGCGCCGGCGATGTGGCCTTGGCGGTATTCGAGGGCCGGCCGGACATCGAGTACGGCAGCCGTGCCCCCGGCCAGGCGTTGGCGCAGCTCATCGCGCGACACCGGCTCCAACGCGTCCCGCTCGTGCAGGTAGGTCGCCACCAGACGGTCGATCTCGGCGAGTTGGCGCTGCCCGACGTGACGCAGGGCCGACCACAGGCGGTAAACGGCGGGATCGGCCAGGCGGTAGTAGACGCGCAGGCCCTCCTTGCGACTATCGACAAGGCGGGCCTGGTGCAGGGCCTTGAGGTGCGCCGACGCGTTGGCGACGGAGAGGGCGGCCTCGCGGGCCAGGTCGTCCACCGGGCGCTCGCCCTGCGCCAGGAGGTCAAGCAGTTCCAGGCGCGCGGGGCTGGCCAGCGCCTTGCCGAGCCGCGCGAACTGAGCGTACATCTGGTCCTTAAAAGCGCGCTGCCCCATGCCACACCTCCCCAGTATTCAAATGATCAATTGAATACTGGGAGTATAAGGGTGCGGCGTAGCGTTGTCAATGCGCGCGACAACGACGCCGCGCCGTCTGGCCCAGCGATGCGGAGAGGAGGACGCATGGCGTGGTACAGCGGCGTAGGGGAGGCACAGAGAAGGGCCGCAAGGTTGTCTATGTCTCACAACCCTGCGACCCTGTATAGTCATTGTGGCGCGTCTGATGGCCGTGTCTAGTGGTCGGGCGCGACGGCCCCCACCAGGAGATCGTCCCCAATGGGGTCAGGCTCTTTCGTCACGCCGGCGCTCTCGCCCCCCATCGCCTCGTCGTCGCCCTGGCCACCTGCAGGCGTGCGGCCGGACTCGTCGCCCTCGGGGCCGTCCGGCTCGGCGTCGTCAAGCGCGTTGTCGAACTCGGGCGGCTCTAGCGGGCGGTCCGGGCGATACGGGCCGGGGCGACGCTGGACGGCCTCGCCACCGTCAGCTTCCGCGATTTCCCTTGAGCGCGGACGCCTGGCCCGTACCCCGTGCCGTCGCTGCGCGCGGGGCCGACCGCGCGCACGCCTTGCGCAGGGGTCTGGCGCGACGATGGTACTAGAGCGTTGATGGTACTAGGGCTACGGGTAGTACCGCGCCCAAGATAAAGGGTAGCTCCATGGGGTGCTAAACCCCCGTTTTCCCGTGCGAAACGTGGCTCCATCGTAGCTCCATAGTTTTGGTACTAGAGCCACGAATGGTACTATGATCCGCGAGAGTGCGTACTTGACGTTGGTACCCGAGCGGATAGGCGCGGAACGCGACGCGCGAGCAACACCCTGCCCTTATGAGGAGCGCACTACACGCTGCGGATTCTGTACAGCGACGCGCGGCGACGTGGCGCTTACACCCCACCCATCGACACGCTACCAACGTCAAGTACGCACTCTCTGATCCGCGGCCCGATGGTACCACGCTGTGAGGCCCGTTGGAGCCCCCGTCGTACCACAATAGCGCCACGATCCGAGGCCCCTGGGAGGGCCAGGAGCGCCACGCTGGGGGGCGCTGCGGAGCTTCTTCCACATGGGCTAGCGGCGCGATACGCGCGAGCGTCAACGCGGCGGCCGCGAGGGCGCAGAGCCCGACGACGGCCGGGGTAAGCCAACGACTCCACGCTGGGAAATCGGCCAGGATGCCGGCTTGTAGGAGCGCCGTCGTGAGCAGCACGACCGGCAGCAGCCAGCCCCGCGCGCCGGGACGCCGGTAGTCGCGCCACAGCGTCGCCGCGCCGATACCTGTCAGGGCGGCGATGGCCGGCGCGAGCATCACCAGGTAATACGGATGGAACAGGCCAGCGACACTGAAGAAGACGCCTTGTGTGATGAACCAGGTCCCCCACAGGACGAGGGCCTGCTGTGAGCGGTCGAAGGGGACACGCCAGCGCGTCCGCCAACATGCGGCGACGAGGCCTAGTATGGCCGGTAGGAGTAGCCAGCTCACCTGTCCCGCCAGTTGGTGATTGAGGAGTCGTAGCACCCCTGGTGCCCCGGCAGCGAACCCGAGTTGCTGCCCACTGGCAGGGAAGGCTCCAGGGATGACACGATCCAGGCCATTATAGCCGAGGATCAAATCCCACGCGCTGTTGTGGCCGCTAGAGCCGATGAACGGGCGATCGTTCGCCGGTGTCAACTCGATGACGACGGCCCAGGATAGAGACACGACCATAAGGACGACCGTCGCCAGAGCGAGGTGCGCCAGCCGCCGCGATCGACCCAGGGGCGCACCAATCAGATAGGTAAGGGCGAAAGCCGGGAGGACGAGATACGCTTGCAGCATCTTGACATTGAAGCCGAGGCCGACCAACGCGGCGCAGAGGAGGAGCGGGCGCAGCCGTCCTGTCTCAGCGGCGTGGCTGACCGCATAAGCTGCGACGAGCACGAGGAGGACGAGCAGACTGTCCATCGTGTTGTTGCGGTTCGTGGCCACGCTGATCGGCGTGAGGGCTAGCGCGAGTGCCGCGACGACGCCGGCGAGGGGGCCGAAGGACCGGCGCACGAGGACGTAGAGCAGGGCCACGGACAGGACGCCCGCGAGCGCCTGCGGGAGTAGCAGACTCAAGCCATGGAAGCCGAACAGCTTGGCACTGGCGGTTTGCAGCCACAGGCCCAGGGGGGGCTTGTCCACCGAGATGAAGCCGGCTGGATCGAAGGCGACGAAGAAGAAGGGGTGCCAGCCGGTAAGCATGCTCTTGACGGCGGCGGCATAGTAGAGATTGCCGTCCCCATCTTGCCACAGCCGGAAAATGTCTAGGCCTGCGGCAATCAATAAGACTGCACCTAGAGTTGGGGCAAGCCATCGGTGTGCCGGCGCGTCGATCCGTCGCGTCCGGCCCTCCGCGTCAGAAGCCATCGGGTAGCCCGTCGATCACATTCAATTATCCCCTACGAAACCGGTTGGCGTCATCCTGTCGCCGTCAATTAAACGAACGGGGCACGCCAAAGGATACTCGCTTGACCCCGCGCCCTTGTACCACGCGCCAGGACGCCGCAGGAGAGGCCAAAGGGAAGGGGCGTAGTTTTAGGCTCTACGGGCTCTACGCCCCGTAGACGGCCATGTAGCGGCTCTGAGCGCCTGTGGCTAGCGATCCGGCACGGCGACCGAGAACAGGATATCGGCCGCCTCCGCGTCGGGCTCCTCCGTCACGCCGACATTCTCGCCCACCGTCGCCTCGTCGTCGCCTTGGCCGCCAGCGGGCGCACGGCCGGAGTCATCGCCCTCCGAGCCGTCCGGCTCGTCGTCCTCGTCGAGCGCGTCATCGAACTCCGGCGGTTCGATCGGGCCGTCCTCCCGCGCCGGACCAAGCGGCGGCACCCAACTCTCGCCCCGGCACGGCGCGCGATCCCTGACCTCGGGATCGTCGTCGTCACGGCGCTAGGTGAGGCGCGCGGGTCGTGCTTGCGTTGCCGGCGACGGTCCCCTGCCCGGACCCGGTGAGCGGGGCGACGACGACGGGCGGCCTCGCCACCGTCACGTTCCGCGATCGGCCGTGAGGGTGGCCACGCGGGCCGTCCTCTGTCGATAAGGCTGTCACTGTCCGTGCTCCGACGCCTGGTGCCGGGGCCTACAACAGGCGCTACCCCCCATATGGGCGTGCCCGAAGGGGGCATCCCTGAGAGGGGTATTGCGCCGACCGTCCCTTGGCCTCTATGATGGTCCCAACTGGAACACGCGCATCACGGCGCACCACGGGACGGAGGGGACATGGAGCGGAACCACGACGACGCTGGCGACGCCTATCTGACGACGGGTGCGGCGGCGCGCCGCCTCCACATCTCCAAGATGACGCTCCTGCGCGCGCTCCGGCGCGGCGAGATCGCGCCAACCTTCCGCACGCCCGGTGGCTACGCCCGCTTCCGCGTCGCCGACGTGGATCGCTACGCCCGCCAGCTCGCCGGCGGTGGCCGGACACCCTGAGAACGGACTGCTCCCATGCCGACGACCACCCCCTCCCGCTCCCTGACCGCGACCTTGCGGCCCCTGTGGGGAGGGCTCGCCCTCGTCGTGCTCTACAACGGCCTGCTCGCCGCCTGGCTGGCGCTGCGGCCGGCGCCCTCTCCCGTCATCCAGGCCGTCGATAACGTCGCCCAGTGCGTCGGCCCCTTGCTCTCCCTGCCGCTGTGCTGGTGGGGGCTGGCCTGGCCGTGGCGGCGCGGCCGGGAGGGTGAGGCCGGCACCGTCACGGCGGCCTCCCGCTGGATGCCTGTGTTGCTGGGGCTCGGCGTGCTCGGCTACGCCGTGGGGCAGGTCATCTGGACGTACTATCAGGAGGTCATCCACCAGCCGCCCTTTCCCTCCTGGGCCGACGCCGGCTACCTCGCGGCCTACCCCTTCCTGTTCGCGGGTCTGCTCCTGCTGCCCCGGCGCCCGCTGCCGAGCGCCGTGCGCCTGCGCGTCCTGCTCGACGGCGTGATGATTATGACCGGGGTGGTCGCCTTCAGTTGGTATTTCGTGCTCGGCCCCACCGTGCTGCAAGGGTCCGAGTCTCTATTCGGCCAGCTCGTCGGCGCGGCGTACCCCTTCTGCGACCTCGTGCTGTTCTTCTGCCTGCTGCTGCTGTGGGGCCGTGCCCAAGAGCGGGCGCTGCGCCCGGTCGTCGTCTTGTTCTCGCTGGGCCTGGGCTGCATCCTGGTGATCGACACGGCCTTCGCCTACGGCAACCTGCACGGGACCTACGCCACCGGGGGGGTGGTCGATGCGGGCTGGCCGTTGGGTTACATGCTGATCGCGCTAGCCACACGCGCCGCGCGTCAGGCGCTCGCCCACGCCGCGCGGGAGGGGCAGACATTGCAGGCGCTCACGGCGAGCGCGCCGACGCCGCCGCTCTGGCGGGCGCTGCTGCCCTACGCCTTCCTGCCGGCGGTCGGCGCGCTGGTGGTCTCGACCGGGCACCTACGCGACGCAACCCCGTTGGAGAAAGGCGTGTGGATCGGGGCCGGCGTGCTCGGCGCGGTGGTGGTGCTGCGCCAGGTCGTCGCCCTGCTGGAAACCCGCCAGCTCTACCGTCAGGTGGAGGAGCGCAACCAGGCCCTCGCGGCGGCGAACGCGCGCCTGGAAACGCTGGCCAGCACCGACCCACTCACCGGGCTGCTCAACCACCGCGCCTTCCACGCCCGCCTCGATGAGGAGATCGCCCGCGCGGAGCGGGGTGGCCGGCCGCTGGCCCTGCTGTTGGTGGACCTGGACGACTTCCGCGCCATCAACAACACCTACGGGCATCAGGCGGGCGACCGCGCGCTCGTGGCGATTGCGGCGGCGCTGCGCGCGAGCCTGCGCGCGGGTGACAGCGCCGGGCGCCTCGGCGGCGACGAGTTCGCGGCCCTGCTGCCCGAGGCCGACCTGAGCGAGGCCCTGGCCGTCGCGGAGCGCGCCCGCGCGGCCGTCGCCGGCATCGCGCTCCCGGCCGATGCCGCGACCATCCGCGCGACGACGAGCCTGGGCGTCGCGGCGCTGCCCCGGCACGCGCGCACGCGCGACGCGTTGATCGCCGCCGCCGATCAGGCCGCCTACGCTGCCAAGGACGCCGGCAAGGATTGCGTCCGCGCGTCCGGCGAGCCGCCGCGCCTGGCCCTGGTGGGTCGTGCCTAGCGCGGCGGCACCTCCGGGTCGGCCGGCCCTGGCCCGCCATGGAGCAGGGTGCGCTCCATCTCGTCCACGATGGCGGCCAGGCGCGCGCCGTCGTAGAAGCGGCGGCCACCCGCGTCCGCAGGCGGCGTGCCGTGGCGGGCGTCGTAGCGCCGCAGCACCTCCTCGGCGAGGGGGCGGCCGTAGCGCAGGCGGTCCTTATGGTGTTTGTGCGGGTCCAGCATCAGCTCGACCATACCGCACATCTCGGTGAGGGCCTCGCTCGCTACGATGCCGTCAGTCCCCCGCATCGTGCGCAGGAGCACCCACCGTTCCGCGGCGTCGGGCTCTCTCATCGTCATGACGCCTCCGCCCAGCGCGCGACCTTGGCGTAGAGGGTGGCGATCTCGAACGGCTTGGGCAGGCGGTCGTTGACCGGCAGCAGCGGTCCGGTAGCCCGCAACCGATCCTGCGCCGACATGACGATGATGGGGATGTGCGCCGTCGCGGGATCGGCGCGCAAGCGCCGGCTCACCTCGATCCCGTCCATCCCCGGCATGTTGATGTCCAGCAGGATGACGGCGGGTTGCAGGTCACGGGCGAGCGGCACGGCGGCGGCCCCAACCGTGGCGAACACCTGGTACCCGTCATCCTCCAAGGCCGTCTCCAAGAGATCGACGATGGCCGCATCGTCATCCACGACAAGCACACGCCGTTGTGTCACCATTGGCCCCCCAACCGCTACAATCCCTCTCTCTGTTATACGTTTGTGCTAACCATCCCGGATCAGTGTAGCAACGGTGCATGGGCAGCGGTGTAACCGCGGCTGCTCCTCGCGCGTTTCTATCAATGGAGCGGGGGACGGGCCTAGGCCGGCGCCGGTGTCTGTGGGTTGAGGGGCAGCGGGGCCATGAGCGTCCCGTCCGGTCCCCCGCCGTTCGTTGCGCGGGCGTGTGCTCTGGCCCGTACCCTCCGCCCCGTCGCTACGCGTGGGGCCGCCCTGGCACAGGCCGTGTGCAGGAGGCTAGCGCGACGCTGGTACTAGCGCGGCGCTGGTACTAGAGCTACGGGTAGTGACTCACCCAGGATAAAGAGTAGCTCCATGCTAGTACCAAAGCCCCGTTTTCCCGTGTGAAACGTGGCTCCATCGTAGCTCCATGCCTTTGGTACTAGAGCTACGGATGGTACCACGTTTTGAGAGAGTGCGTACTTGACGTTGGTAGTCGAACGGCTATGCCTACATAGCTGCACGTGGCGGGGCGCTGCCCGTGATGCAGTGGGGTGGACAGGCCTGTATCGACGGGACGCCCATGCCCTTGGCGTCGTGCAAAGGTATAGTGGCGCGGCCTACCAACGTCAAGTACGCACTCTCCGTTTTGAGGTCGGATGGTACCACGCTATGCGGCCCGTCAGAGGGCCAGTAGTACCAAAATAGCGCCACGATCTAAGGCCCCTGGATGGGCTCGTCGCACCACGCCGGGGCTCCCAGGAGGGCTAGGGGCGGCCGTCGAGACGGGGCCGCACGACGCGCCGGACGGCGACGATGAGCAGGACGGCGAGGGCCACATAGGTGCCGACGAGGGCGGCGGCGAGGGCCGCGGCCAGGATGGGAAGGGCCGGCGCGGAGGCATGGGCCAGCGGGGTGAGGAGGGCGACGAGAGGACCAGTGAGGGCCGCGAGCACGAGGGCGGCGAGGCAGAGCGTCCAGACGCGGGCGCGGGCCTGGGTGTCATGGGTGTCGTTCATGCGTCGCCTCCCGCAGTCTGTCTCCTGTACATGCGATGGCGCATGTACCAATCGTCGCCCATCGCTGTCCTGAGCGTATCCCATTCCAAACTAACGCATAGATCGCACCGGAGTTGACCGGGCGGGGCCAGCCGTTCGCACGTCACGTCTAGCCATATGACCCTTCACATATAGCTGCACCCAAGTCGGCAAGAACACACTACAGGAGGCGCGCCTCGCTACGTTATGGCGCGAGGTTACCCGGGGATGGACCCGCGCCATGTTCGGATGGCGTCTACATCGCGCGGGTCCATCTGCGCGGCCGTGTAGAGCCAGGTCAGGTCAAGCCGCCGGATGGCGTCGCGGAAGGCCCCCTCGGTCGTCGTCCCTCGGGTGGCACAGATGTCCTCCCACATCGGCTCGGCGTTCTTCCCCTTCGCCGCCGCAGCCCGGATGTCGCCGAGGCGAACGGTCTCCATATAGTCCAAGACGATCTCTTCGAGTTCGGCATCGGCCGCTGTGAGCAGGAGCAAGGAGATCAAGCCGGTCCGATCGCGCCCGCTCATGCAGTGGAACAGGACACCGCCGGCCGGAGCATGGGCGAGGGCCGAGAGGACGCGCCCGGCCCGCTCGGGCATTGCCACCAAGTGCGGGATGAAGTACAAGGCCGTCCCGCATAGACCGTTGTCCCAGTAGTCTTTCCAGAAGGTGGTGTTCTCCGGCCCGTCGAGGTCGACCGCGACGGTGGTGAGCCAGGGCGGCCGCGCCTGCGTATCCCGCGCGCGTTCTGCGGGCTGGCGCAGATCGATGAGGGTACGCACGCCGAGCGCGCGCAGTTGATCCCACCCTGTCGGCCGGACCCAATCGATGTTTTCCGAGCGGAAGAATACCCCTCGCGGTGTGAGGGTGCCGTCCCTGCGTCGTAGCCCGCCCAAGTCGCGGGCGTTAACTAACCCGTCAACGTCGATTGATCGACCCATCGGCCTCATGAGCTGCTCCTGTATGCTGGTCCACAACCTGGGCGCGGCATCGCGCGCCAAACGACTCCGTGATGTGCGAACGCCTTGCCGGCACCACCAATGCTATATACACCGCTAAAGGTGTGCAGTCCCCCGGCTAGCCATCAATCAAGCGCTGGTCGCCGCCGCCTACATCGTGGCGTGATCTTGCCAACGCTGATGCACGTATGTGTGGACCATCATGGCTCTCCCGCGATTTCGATGACAACATATGACACCCCAGTTAGCCCCACGTACCCAGCGGAGGGACGGTACTCATAAGCCGATGCAGGGCAATCCTAAGTAGTACAAGCTTGTCAATGAATGATAGATGATACTGGTCCAGAGGGACCCGGAGAGGCGATTAAAATAACAGAGATACACGCCCAGAAACATGATCGACGCAAACCGGAACAGCGTGAAGGGAAACATTGGAATTCCTGTCGCATACCATCCAGGCAGATGGATACACCCAAACAAGAACGATGAGATGAGCGTGGCCTTCAAAAAGCTGGTGCGTTGCAGGAGCTGCCGTTGCAGAAATCCGCGGAAGACGACCTCTTCAACGATAGGTGGCGCGAAGACTGCTAGCAACACGGTGGGATAACACTGGACAGCACCCACGGCATTGTCCCCTAGGGCACGAGATATGACTGCGACGGCTGGAATTAGCAGGCTGACGAGGACGCCGACGAGCAGGCCCTTGCGCACGTTCGTCGTGAGCGACAGGTAGGTCCCCAGGTGCTCGCGCTCCCGATACGTGACATAGAGGTAAACAGGAAGAAGCCAGAGTACAAGGCGAGCACCCGTCCACCACATCGCATTGATCGTGGGATCGCCGAGTCGCGGGACCAGCGTGCCCTGAAGATACGCTTCGAGGCCAATAGCTCCGATCCAGGCTGCGTAGAAGAAGGCCAGATACAGAAGCAAGAATCTATCCCGGCGGGTCATCATATCTCCTTGAGAAGTTCTACGCCACGCGCAAAACTCGCTGTCGGAGCAGATCGAATTTACCCCGACCGTACATCGTGCGGTACAGCCACACGCAACCGTGGTCATGCAGCGGATCTCTCGGGCGGGGCTGAGGCCGGCGACGGGAGGACGCGTCCGCGCGCGGACGGTCGTCCACGTCGGGGTGCGCAGGGTGCGGCGAGCGGGACCGGAGGCACCGGCGTCTGGAGCAACGCGTCCAGGCTGTACGGGCGGTCGGTGAGGCCGGC
>JAABUH010004106.1_pt1 | contig 11991 bp, 11 predicted proteins | sample 5559121 | NCBI WGS metagenome assembly JAABUH01 (sample SAMN10711871, study PRJNA513364) | rock metagenome | isolation source: Antarctica rocks | place: Antarctica: Victoria Land, Battleship Promontory nord | collected 2015-12-28 | reverse complement strand
CCGGCGTCAAGTCGCTGGCCGCGCGCTACACCGCCAGCCACCAGGAGACGGAGCTGCAGGCGCGCGGGCGCGGCGGCCGGGCCCTGCGACCCTAACCCTAGCCTGGCTGGCACCGGGGCGCGGGCTTGGAAAGCCTCGGGCGCGCAGCCTGTACCAATTCATTTGCACAGATTTTCAAAGAAAGAACTCTGGAGGCAGCGCACATGCGGGCGCGACGAACGGCGGCCAGCCCTGCGCCGGCTGAGCAGGGCCGCGCCGGGTCCCGCCGCTGAGGCCGCGCGCGCGCGCGCGCGCGCGCAGGTGCTGGTGGGGCTGTTTGGCGCGTCGCTGCGCACGCTGGACCTGATGCCCGGCGCGCACGGGCCGGCGCCCTTCCAGCAGGCGACCGTTAACCTGCTCGCCTACTGCCCAGGCGCGCGCGCGGCGTGCTTTATTGCACCTTGTTGCAGCGCCTGTGGCTGTGAGCTTGTTGCAGTGCCTGCGGGGGCGGGCGGGGGCGCGCTGGCCGCCGGAGATGGCCGGGCGGCACGTGCCGCTCACGGTGCAATATCTGGGACGCGCGGCGCCGCCGCGTACGCGGCGAGGCCCCGAGCGAGCGGACGCCACGCTGCGTGCTGCTCAGCGCGGCGCCCCGCTCCATGGCGGTCAGTCGCTCGCCTAGGTCAGTGGCGTGGCACAGGTCTGCTGGGCGGGGGCGCGACGCGCGCGCGCCGCGCGCGCAGGTCTGCAGTGCCTGCAGCTGTGCGCGGACGCGCTGTGCACGTGCGACCTGTCGCCGCTGTCGGCGCTGACCAACCTGCGCGCGCTCGCGATCACCAGCCACAACGACCGGCAGCGCTACGCCGTGCCGCCCGTCATCCTCGGTGCGCGCGCGGCCGGGCCGCCGCCTGCGTGGGCGCGGCTGGCTGCACGCCTCGCTTGCGCCGCGGTGCAGTGGAGCTGCTGGCGACCCTGCGCTCAAGCTCGCGCTGCGTGCGACCCGCCTGTACACGTACGGCCACCAAGCAGCCTCCAACCAGAAAGATAGCAGGGAGAGCCAGAGGAGGCGGACGCGCGCAGGCCTGATGCGGCTGCGCGAGCTGGCAGGGAAAGCCTCCAGTCGGAGAGACGGCAGGCAGAGGCTAAACAGGCGCGCGCGCGCAGGCCTGACGCGGCTGCGCGAGCTGGCGCTGCGCGCGACCCGCCTGGACACGTACGGCCACCAAGCAGCCTCCAACCAGAGAGACAGCAGGGAGAGCCAAGGGAGGCGCAAGCGCGCAGGCCTGATGCGGCTGCGCGAGCTGGCAGGGAAAGCCTCCAGTCGGAGAGACGGCAGGGAGAGGCTAAACAGGCGCGCGCGCGCAGGCCTGACGCGGCTGCGCGAGCTGGCGCTGCGCGCGACCAGCCTGGACACGGTGCAGGACGGCGTCAGCCGCCTGCAGGCGCTGCGGTCGTGCGAGATCGTGGGCGCGCGCGCGCTCGTGCTCGAGCCCGGCTTTGGCGCGCTGCGGAACATGCGCGAGCTCGAGGCGCGCGGCGCCCCCGCGCCCTGGCAGCCCCTGGGCAGCCCCGGACGCTTGCTTGAAGCGTGCGCGCACTGCTGCCATGGAGCGGGGCGCCGGCTGCCATGCTCGCTGTGCGCGAGCTGGGAGCGGCCTGCTTGTGCGCCCGGCGTGCAGACCTGCCTCCGCTCGACATGTTGGGGTGGCCCGTACTTATGCGCCAAGGGTGACCCATACACCTGCGCGTCGTGGCGCCTTGAGCTTGTGCACGCCGTCCTGAAAGGGCGTGCGTCCCCAAACTTGCAAATCCAGCCTGACTAGGCGGCCCGGTCGTGCAAGCGCGCAGTTCAACGCCTGCTCGTTCGGGCGGCTGGCCAACTCGCGCCAGTCCAGCGATGGCAGCGACAACGGCGCCGCCGCCCGCGTGGAGCCCCCCGTGGAGACCGGCGGCGGCGGCAGCGCAGGGCCAGCCTTCTTTGGCGCCAACCCGGCCGGGTTTGAGCTGGGCGGCCCGGGCTGCGGCCCGCACGGGCGCGCGGGCGCCGGCGGCGCCCACGGCGGCGGCCTGCTCGGCCTGGCTGCGCTGCGCTTCCTGGTGCGCGCGCGCGCGTCGCAATGCGACACCCAGGGGCAAGCTCCGTGTCACAAATGTGCCACTGTGCTTGCCTTGGCGAGATGCACGGCGGCGCCACACGCGTGCCGGCAGCCTCGCACGCAACCAGCACCCTGTGTGCTGTGCCGGGCCTGCATGGTGTGATTTCATGGTCGGGCTGCACTGCGTCAAGTCCGCGCGCGGGTGCCTGACGCCTCGGCCTGCGCGCGGGGGCAGGGCGGCCTGGGCAAGAGCGGCGCGGCGCTGCTGCCGCTGTGGCTGCCGACGCTGGCCGGCCTGACAGCACTGACGTCCATCACGTTCCGGTCGCCGCGCGGATTCGGCGGCGCGGTGCCGGCGGTAGTGGCCGGCCTGCCCGCGCTACGGCGGTTCGTGTTCGTGCGCGCGTTCCGCGTTGCGCCGCTGGCCGTGCCGCCCGGCTTTGCGCGCCTGGGCGCCACGCTGCAGCAGCTGGAGGTGGAGGGCGTGAACTGGGAGGTGCTGCCGCGCGAGGTGCGCCCCTAGGGCTAGCAAACCCTACCCAACTAATGGGACCCTAGGACTGGGCGCCACGCTGCAGCAGCTGGAGGTGGAGGGCGTGAACTGAGAGGTGCTGCCGCGCGAGGTGTGCAGCTAGGGTTAGGGTTAGAGCACCCTAACCTTTTGGTGGAGGGCGTGCCCTGGGAGCTGCTGCCGCGCAAGGTGCGCGGCTCGCAGCCCCGCGGCCAGCGCGCGCGGCGCACGAGCGGCAGCTGACCGCGCGGAGCCGAGGTCGCATTTGTTTAAGTCTGCTCGAGGCAGGAAGCAGAACACAGAGCGCTGCGCGAGTTATGCTGGGAAGCTGCCGGGTGCGCGTGCAGGCGGGGCTGGCAGCGCTGCGATAGGCGCCCGCCGCGCTGACCGGCGCCGCGCCGCGCCGCGCGCGCGCAGGTGCTCGCGCTGCGCCAGCTCCGCGTGCTGGCCGTGCGCAGCCAGAGCCTGCAGCGGCTGACGGCCGGCGTGGCCGGCCTCGCCCTGCTGCGCCGCCTGGACCTCTCCGCCAACGCCGACCTCGCCGTGGACGCCGACGTGCCCCTCAACGCGCTGCGCGAGCTGCGCTCGCTCGACCTCAGCGACTGCCGGCGCCTGGCGACGGCCGCGCCGCTCGCGGCCGCGGCCGGCCTGCCGCGCCTGCGCCTGCTCGCGCTGCACGGCTGCACCGCCGGCTCGCTGGCGGCCGAGAACGCGCTCGCCGAGCTCAGCCTGGCGCTGCGGCGCGGCCGCCCGGACGTGCGCCTGGTGCTGGCAAAGGCGGACGAGGTGCGCGTGACCGGCCTGGAGGACGACGCGCAGCTGGCCGCGCTGGCCGGCCTGGACCCCGCCAGGGTTAGGGTAGCCGAGCCCGGGCCGCACGTTGAGGCGCTCGCGCGCCTGAGCCTGGGCCGCCCGCCGCGCTTCCCCGGCTCGCGGCGCAGCCATGCGGGGTAGCGCCAGGATTAGGGTAGGGTAGGGTAGGGGCGACGCGCGAGCCGCACGCTGCGCGCCCCGGGGCTCCTGAGCGCAGCGGGGCGCCCTGAGGTGGGGCGCCCGCTTGGGCAGCGCGCCCGCTGCCGTGGACAGGCTGTGCGGGTCGTGAGTCACCCAAGCAGGGCCCGCTCACGTGCAAGCGCACGCTGGAGGCAGCGCGTCTGCCTGGGCAGCTCGGCCGTTGCTGGCCGTAGGCTTTTCAGATAGTGTCTCAGTGTCTGGGATGCTGAGCCGGGAATAAGTACTTCGCGAGCTTATGACAGAGCCGGCGCCAAGCGCCTGTCCCGGCCTGCTGCCACCCACAACCCTCATCCTGTGCGCGGGCCAGAACTGCGCTCCGGGGCGCAGATTGTGATAAAGAAGTACTATAAAAGGGGGATGCTGGGTAGTGCAGCAGTGCTCGTGCTTGGCCACGCCCCCATATACCCCCAGGAAACTTGTAGAGCGCCGGTGCCTTGCGCCGCCCGCGCATGACACGCGCCGAGCGCCACTCCTGACATTACGAGCCGCGGGGTCTACGGCGCATTTTTGACATGTCCGGTTCCGGTTGTATAGCAGCGCACCCCGGGCGTGCGTGGCGGCTCCTTCCTAGGCGTACCAGCTCCCCGGGCTGTGTGTGTCTGCTGCGAACATTTGGCGCTGGGCTTGAGCTGGGGCGCTGATGCACTGCGCTTCTGTGTATCATGTGACCGCACAAAGGCCTTGCTGTGTTCCCCTGCGGCCGCTGGGAGCCTCGCTACAGCCATGGCGCCTCTGCTACCCCCTGCTGCTCGGTTTGTGTGTTGTGCTCTGGCGCCTGGTGGCGCGCCTCTCCTGCCGGCCGCGCTGCCCGCCATGCCTGTGGGGACTGGGTGACTCGGCTCCCGCGTAGTTGCAGCTGATTCAGACCCCGCTCTGTGACCCTGCCCGCCACGCACGCCGCACTGTTCGCTCCGCGGCGGCGGCAGCCTTGCAATGAACTTCCGGCTCACTGCAAAGCCACAGGCCCAAGGGGGGTCCGTGCATTGAGGGACAGACTGCATGCGCCTGGCATGCAATGCCATGCATTGTTGGTTGCTGTGCATACGCAAGCGCCCTGCTTGCACTGTAGGAGTACGTCATACTTGATATACCTGGGAGGCTGAACAAGGCATGAAGTACTGCAGTACAGCTAGCGTAATCTCTGACTGTCATCCCTGCTGTTTGCTGTTGGGGCAAGCACCTGTCAAGCACAGAGATGCAGTACGGCTGGCGTACAGTCTGACTGTCGTCCCTGCTGTTGCGGGCAGGCGCCTGTCAAGCATAGAAGGGCGGCCCGCTGGGGCCAGGGTGGGTATTAGATTCGGATGCATGCATTGTAGAGCTGCATGCAAGTCAAAGGCCCGGGTCTCTGAGACCACGTTCAGGGCGACTGATGTCTGATCTACCCTGCTTCAGGGTAATGCTGCTTTTTCTCGCACTGTGTGCGCAGTGGCGCACATTTTTTCGTGTGGTGCTCTTTCTGGGGTATCGTCGTGTGCTTCAGACCGAGTGCGAGGATGCGTGCAATGATGCAAACCATTTACAGTAAGTGGCTTGTGGCTTGAGCGAGAGTACGTTGATTGAACATCCCAGCGTTGACTGCACGTCTCGCGAGCCCATCATCACCCCCTTCAATCACCAGAGGTTGCCCTCTCGAAGGGCAATGTGGGGGCTTATTTACCCCAGCTGGGGTCAAATAGCAAGGCAACTGCACAAGACTACTTGAAAAGTTGCGCACCAGCCCGTCCCGTTGCTTGCGTGTGCTTCACGTGGGGTTTTGCAGCACAGCGTGTGGGCCGCTCACTGCAGCCTGAGGTGAACACGCGAGCCTTCCTTTCCTGGAGCGCCAAACGCGCGAGAACGCGCCAGCGCTGGCTCAGATCTAGGCCGTCCGGCCTGCCGCGGGGCGGACATGGCAGCCCCGCAAGCCAGCGAGGAGTTCGTGCCGCAGCGTATCCTCATAACTGGCGGCGCAGGCTTCATCGCGAGCCATGTCGCCACACGCTTGGTCCAGCGCTACCCGCAGTACAAGGTGATGCCCGCACCTCCTGGCATGCTAGCACTTTTGCGTTACAGTGGCCGTTTCACTCGCGCAAGGTAGGCAGGCGTGCTAGAGCTGCGGCAGAGTAGAGGACAGTGGGGTGTCTGAGCAGCAATGCAGAGGACCTTGCCAGCGCACACGCGCTTGGTTGAGCAAGCAACACCAGGAAGGCTCCGCTCCTCCGAGCAGGCCTCTGCGTGTTTGGCAAAACGCAGTCCTTGGGCAGGGGAAGCAGGAAGCATTCCTTGCGAGCAGGCTCCTGCAAGCGGCTGTTATCCTGCACCTGCACCACTGAGCGGACCCTGCACAACGCAATGCGCATTACATAAGCTAATGTTTCTGTCCTGAGCGAGGATGCAGTGCAGAGGCGCGTTGAGCACCAGGCTTGACTCGAGGATACAAAGTGTGAGAAGCTGAGCAGCGGCGCGTGGCTGGGCAGGTGGTCGTCCTGGACAAGCTCGACTACTGCGGCTCGCTGAACAACCTGAAGGCCATTGCGTCGCACCCCAGCTACAAGTTTATCAAGGGCGACCTGCAGAGCGGCGACCTGCTGAGCTATGTGCTCAGTGCGGAGCGCATCGACACCGTCATGCACTTTGCAGCGCAGGCGCGCGCGCGTCGTGAAGTGTGCTTTGTCGGCTCCAGTGACTTTGCGCGTGCCGTTCCACACATATGCGCATGGCTGTTGAGACAGCAGACCTCCTTCTGAGCCTCCAGAAGACGTTCTCGGGCCAGGGACGTTGTGCTTTGACCGTGCGCTTGCTGGAAACCGTCAAGTCTCAAAAGGGCAACGGAGCGCACTGTGCACGCATATGTGGTGTCCATCTGGGTGCTTCGCAAACGACCATCGACCGACCAGCACACACCGAGGAGAGCCATGTGCTGCGCAGACGCACGTGGACAACTCGTTCGGCAACAGCCTGGCGTTTACGATGAACAACACGTACGGCACGCACGTGCTGCTGGAGGCCTGCCGCCTGTACGGCCAGGTCAGGCGCTTTATCAACGTGTCCACCGATGAGGTGTACGGCGAGAGCAGCCTCGGCCTGGACAAGGGTGCGGCACGGGATCGCAGTTGCAGGGTCCAGGAGCTGCATGATCGAGGAGGCGGCGGTGTGGTGCATGCCGCGGATGCTGCCCTCCCGAACGCCGTACCCCAGCCCCACCTCCACCACATACCACTATTGCTTCAGGATATGGTGGCATGGCACATGCGGCCGCGGTGCCTGCGTGTCTGCTTGGTGCCGTCGCAAGCGTGCACCGACTTATCTGGAGGCGCATGGCATAGACTCGGGTACCCTGCGGGATGCAGGCTGACTGCGCATGCTGCGCCGGCGTGTTGCCAAGTCGGCGCCGGTGCGTGATAGGGAAGTCAGTGCATGGCAGAGGAGTGGGCCGGGAGGGGCAAGACTGCTCCGCGCAAACAGGGCGGAGGGGCGGCAGGCCTGGGCGGGGACTCGATGCTGGAGCGCATTCCCCCCATGCCCGGTCCCTTCCATATACCCTGCTAAGATGCGCCCTGCTGAGATGCGGGGGGAGGGGCGGCAGGCCTGGGCGAGGACTCCACGCTGGAGCCGACCAACCCGTACTCGGCGGCCAAGGCGGGCGCGGAGATGATGGCGCGCGCGTACCGGACCAGCTACCGGCTGCCGGTCATCACCACGCGCGGCAACAACGTGTACGGGCCACACCAGTTCCCGGAGAAGATGATCCCCAAGTTCACGCTGCTCGCCTCGCGCGGCCAGGACCTGCCCATCCACGGCGACGGCGCGCGCCCCCTGCCAGCCGCCCCCCCTTGCAAGGCCGCTCACAGTGCCCCATCCCCCAATTTCTGTCTGGTTGCGCGGCTTCTTCTGGATGCGCGGCCAGGACCTGCCCATCCTCGGCAACGGCGCGCGCCGCTGCAGCCCCCCCCACCGGCCCACCCAACCCTTGTCAGGTTGCTGGGCAGTGAGTACGGGCACTGCGCTCGGCGGACGACTGCTTGTAAAGGAGAGGGCGCGGCAGAGCCGCAGCCGTGCCGAGCATTGGCAATACTTACGGCTGCGCCACATCCTGGCTGAAGACGGAGCATGCGCTGCGCAGGGTGCGCGACGCGAAGCTACCTGTACGTGGAGGATGTGGCGGAGGCGTTCGACGTCATCCTGCACCGCGGCGTGACCGGCGAGGCGCGCACTTCTGTGTTTAAATTGTGCCTCTTGTAATGTGGCTGCTGGACCACAGCCTGGTCAAGCCATGGGCCATGCAGGCCAGGCAGCGCGTGTGGGGCGGCGCGTGGCCATACTTTGAGCTGCTGTACCTTGCAAGGCCCTGGACTGGAGGCGGGTCACTTTGGGACAGCTGCGCCTGCTCAACGCGCCGCGCTCCTTCACCCAGGGCCGGCTGGCGTCGGCGCTGCGAGCTTCAGGCAGCCCGCGAGCGCTGCCGCCGGACATATGGCTCGAGCGTTCAGGCACGACAGTCTCCTATGTTAGGGATAAGCCTCTTCCATAACCCTAACCCTATCTAATAGTCCGCTGCGGCCGCGCAGGTGTACAACGTCGGCTCGCAGAAGGAGCGCACCGTGCTGGACGTGGCGCGCGACGTCGCCGCCATCTTCTCGCTGCCGGGCGGCAAGATCGTGCACGTGCGCGACCGCGCCTTCAACGACCGGCGCTACTACATCTGCGACAGCAAGCTCGCCGCGCTGGGTGCGCCGCCGCCGCGCGCCGCGGAGCCCCGGCGCCCCCTGGCCGCGGCAGGCCCGCGCCCGCGCGCGCACGCCAGGGCCCGGCCCCACTCAGACCGGGCCGGGGCGGCAGGGTGGCGGGAGCGCACGAGCTGGGAGAGCGGCCTGAGGCAGACGGTGGACTGGTACCTCACGCACGGCTTCAAGGACTACTGGGACCGCGCGGATGTGGAGGCCGCGCTGGCGCCGCACCCCATCATCCACCCGCAGACGCTGCTGGCGCTGGGCAGCCCCACGCTGTGAGCGCCGCGCGGCGGCTGCTGCGTGTGTCGGCTGCTGCGCGCGCGCGCAGCAGAGCACCATGTGTTCTGGCAGTGCACATTGGCGCGGGCGGTGACTTTGCATCATCCAGGGGCTGATGTATTTGTAGCACTTGTAGGCGTTTAGGCGTGGCAACCTTCAGTGTGTCGCAAACCGGACGGGAGGCGTAGCACATGACCTTCGTATGTGCGCCGCGCATGCGGCAGTGTGCTTGTGCGCCTGCTCTGAACATGTGAACAGGCGTGAACCATGGGACTCGCATGTCATGTTGGCGTGTCATGTTTGCGAACTCGTAGAGCGCGCCACAACACTCTGGTAACTAAGGAACTGTGTCTCTAAGAAAATGTGTCAGGCGCAGCTGCAGCCGCCAGAGAAGCCTGGAGAGGCTGCATGCCGGATCATCTGCACGCCCTCCCTCAGGAAGAAGAGGCTCAGGACCAGGGCTGCGGCGGCGTCGACCCACCAGCCGCCCGGCCACACCCTGAACAGCACGCTGCCGAGCAGCAGCACGAGGGCCAGGCGCGCGCATGCGAACGAGCAGGTGGCGTCCGAGGCCAGGATCTGGGAGTCGAGCTGGCGGGCGACGCGGCGCTTGGCCAGCCAGAGACCCGTCAGCAGCACGGCGGTGGTGCAGGAGATCGCAATGCCAAAGGCGGTGCTCTCGGCGCAGGCGAGCAGGATGAGCAGCGCGCCGGCGGCGAGCGTGGCCGCGCGCTCGCGCCGCACGTCGGCCGCCCGGCCCAGCAGCCGCCACAGGACCAGGCTCGCGGACGCCACCTCCACGAGCGAGTCGACGCCAAAGACCATCAGGCTGAGCTGCCTGTCCAGGGCCGCAAACGCGACCGACGCGCCGCCCTCGGCCGCGCAGTAGGCCAGGGACGCCAGGGCCAGCAGCCAGGCTGCACGGCGCAGCCCTCTCGCGCCGGGCGCCTGCGCAGCAGCGCCTCGATCACGCAAGCGGAGGGCGCCAATGGTTGGGGCGCGCGCGGGGCGCTCCACCCCCTGTGCAAGGGTGGTACGCGCGGCAGCGCACCTGACCTCCCAGCTCAGCTCCGCTGCAGCTGGCCGGACGGACGGGCGCGGCGTCCCCGCTTGCAGACGGCGTGCAGCGCGCCTCCTGCTGGCAGGCCGCTGCGCGGCAGCCGGGCCCCGCCTGGCCAGCCTCAGAGCCGGCCCGGTGGCTGCCGCTCCGCGCCTGGCTGCCGTCCTCGTCCTCGTCGCCCAGCGCGGCAGCTGTGCAGGGCGACGCAGGCCGGGTGCAGCAGGACGGGTCCGCGCCTGCCAGGGGCCTGCACGCGTGCGGGGCCAGGCAGGCTGCGTCAGGCGTGTGCTCGTGCGCGCACCCCAGCCGCGCCCCAGCAAGGCTGCAGCTCTGGCGGGAGCCTGCTGCAGCGCGCTGTGCGCAGCCCCGAAGGACTGCATACCTGTAGAGCGTAACAGCGCCCTGGTCCACACTGGCGTACGCCTCTGTCGCCCCGAGGCAGGCCTGTCTGCCGCAGCGGCTGTCCGACGCACGCAGGGCGAGCAGCAGTGGCTCTGCACGCTGCAAGGCAGAGGGCAGTTGTGAAAAACAGGCAACTGTGAGCGAAAGGGAGGCACTGGCAAGCAATTCTGCTGCCTACCAAAGGCTCCATGCTGTCGACGAGGTGCCGGCATGCAGGCGTGTGCAGTCGGCCCCCACACGGCCGCAGGAGGAAGCACTTGAGCGGGGAGTCTGTGTTTGAGCTGCTGAGGAGCTGCAGACTGCCGTCGTCGCCAACTATGCAGGCGACCTGCGCCGCACAGCGCCTGAATCAGGCAGGGAAAGAGCGCAAAAGCGTGCGAGAAGGCTGGAGCGGGGCCCACTTGACTGTCAAAGCGGCAGGTCCCCATGTGGTGTTCAGTGACCAGTCTTGTGGTCGCGCACATGCCAAAAAGCTTGCCAGAGACAGTTGCACGTCAGAAAGTATCTGGTTAAAAGCCTGTTTCAGCCAACTAGTAGAGTAGAGCCAACTCAAGTAGAGCCCGAGCCGCAACCCTAGGCTGTAACTTGCATATGACCTAGCCCCCTTCCCCAGCTTCGTCCGGCTCCCTTCAATTTCTTGCAGCCAAGCCCTTGCGCGCAGTCCTCCAAGCTCCGGCACAGCTGGTCTGATGGCGTAGACGCCTCTTTGTCCGCACGGCGGCACGCGGACCAGGGAGTGGCGAAGCGCAGCGTCTGCCGCTGGGTATGGATGCAGGGGTGGCGCCCCGCTGGCCAGATGGCGACAGCGCGCGGCCGGGGTGGCTGTCGCAGAGGGATGTGGGCACCAGTTGGCTCGCCGGTGTGCGCCCGCACGACTAACGCAAACTTGGGTTGGGTGGGGCACACACTGTTCCTTTGGGAGCTGCTCTGGTGCCTATAGACGGCGTCGCCAGGCCGTGCGGCACACCTCTTTGCTGGCCCCCTGGTTGCAGCTTTCACCTAACGGAGCGGCATGGCGCGGCATGTCGCAGGCCTCGTACTAGTGTTCTTCCTGGTGTCAACGCTCCCCCTCAAGTACCTGGTGCGCCTCAGCACACACCGCAGTGCCTGGCGTCGCAGCCAGGCGCACCCCAGCAAGCACTCTGGGGACTTGGTAATGCTCGCGCGCGCCCTGCGCGTGCGGAGTGCGGAGCGGTGTGCGGCAAGCAGGCACTTGCCGGGATACGTGCGCGTATGTGAGTGAGCAGCCGGCTCCTGCGTGCAGGCGATAGCGCTCGTCTGCGTGCTGCTCCTGACGACCTCGTTCCGCATCGCGGCGCTGCACCAGTACGCGCGAGCAGCCTCACAGCTGGAGGCAGCCGGGGTGCGTACCTCCTCCTTCTCCTCCTCGTGCAAGCGCACGTCCACCGTTGCAAACCGTGGTTGCCGGTCTAGGCGGCCACGCCCAAACGCGCCCGAGCAAGCGCGAAGCGCCACGGTGTAAAACATCATGTTGCGACCAGGGATGCCCATATGCTGCGGCATGCTCCGGCTGGCAAAGCGTGCAAGCCTGTCCTGGAGCCCAGCGCGTGCCACACCAACCATCCGCCTGGGACGAGGCTGTGTTGGGGATGCAGGGCGACGGCGCGCGCCGCGCGGGCTGGGAGGCGCTGCTGACCATGGCCGCGAGCGCGGAGGGCTCCAGCTTCCTGTTCACGGGGCACAGCATCAGCCTCGCGCACTTGCGCCTCTCCCTGATGGACAGGCGCGCCCGGGAAGTCCTTACAACGCTGGCGCTGCCTCGGACGGGCGCTGCATTCGGAGCACAGGCCCCTCTTAGGATGGGCGTGAGTATGTGTCGCACAGAGCACGCAGCAGGGTGCCACACAGCACAGACTGTTGCAAAGGCGTCTGCGAGGCGCAGTTATGCGCGCCCCGCAGTCACGCGCCGCCCGCTGC
>JAABUH010004105.1_pt1 | contig 11991 bp, 10 predicted proteins | sample 5559121 | NCBI WGS metagenome assembly JAABUH01 (sample SAMN10711871, study PRJNA513364) | rock metagenome | isolation source: Antarctica rocks | place: Antarctica: Victoria Land, Battleship Promontory nord | collected 2015-12-28 | reverse complement strand
AAACGACATCACTATCAAAAGTTCCTACCCTATACCCAACATCATGACCTTACTCGATCGTTTACGACTGTTTACGATCTTTACCAAGCTGGACCTCAAAGGAGCGTATCAACTTCTTCGGATCAAGGTCGGGGACGAACACAAGGCAGCTATACGGACACGGTATGGCACGTTCGACTCCATGGTGGTACGGGATGGGCTATGCAACGCCCCATCGAGCTTTCAGTTCTTTCTGAACGACATCTTTCACGACCTGCTTGATAAAGGCGTTATCATCTATCTGGACGACATCACCATCTACAGCACCGACCCCAAAGAACATGAAGGACTCGTCAACGAGGTCCTCCGACGCCTCAAAGAGCATGGACTGGTGGTCAGTGCGGACAAGTGCGAGTGGTCAAAACCAAGGATCACCTTGCTTGGATACATAGTCGGAGGAGGAATGCTGCAGATGGACGACTCGAAGATCAACAACATCCAACAATGGGAAACGCCTCAGAAGGTGTACGACGTCCAACGATTCATCGGCTTCGCCAACTTTTACCGAAGATTTATCAATAACTTCAGCAAGATCGTTCAGCCACTCACGAACCTCACACGCAAGGGCGTACCGTGGGACTGGGATGAGCGATGCGAAGCAGCATTCAACACCTTGAAAATTGCCTTCACCACAGCGCCCGTGCTGCGCCAATTCGACCCGAAACGATTGTGTGTCGTCGAGACCGACGGTTCGGACGTCGCAATAGGGGCGGTGCTATCCCAACGCTTCCCTCACCCTACGGACACCGGGAAGACAGAACTTCACCCAATTGCGTTTTGGTCCAGAACACTGAACCCGGCTGAGAAGAACTACACGGTCGGAGAAAAGGAGCTGTTAGCAATAATCGATTGCGTCATCGAGTGGCGACCGTATCTCCTAAGCCTCGATGACGAGTTCACTATCTACACAGACCACAAGAACCTCACCTATTTCCAGACAAAGCGACAACTCAATAGACGCCAGGCCCGGTGGTATGAAATCCTCGCGGACTATCGGTATCGCCTGGTGTACAGGCCTGGGCGCTTAGGCGGCCTGCCGGACGCCCTTTCACGACGCGGAGATTATCATGTCGGTCGTGGCTCTTCGCTCGACCCAGCGACAAACCCGAACAACCTGGTTCAACTACTACCTCACATCGAGGGAACAAATGATGAAATCCAGTCGGAAACGATCGGGAACGACAAATCAGTGCCCGTGATTCGTGGCACTTCGGGTCGCACGGAGGCAGACTCCTTTCTTTCAGGACTAAAAGGAGATCAGGGTTTACAAATGTTATTGGAAACAGCATTACAGGTCACACGGAGCGGCGGACGCACAAAGGACCCAAAGGTTAGTTGGACAAGTGAGGGCTTACTTCTTTACAGAGGAAAGGTTGTCGTACCCGATTTTGATGACCTGCGTATGCGAGTCACTAGGGACGCGCATGACGCCACTCTTGCCGGACACCCTGGGGTATCGAAAACGATCGCTCTGGTAGGACGAAACTACTATTGGCCAGGCATGACAACGTATATTGCCAAGTACGTCAAGTCCTGCGAGGATTGTGGTAGGCACAAGGTACGACGACACAAACCCTATGGCAAACTCGAGTCCCTCCCAGTCCCGTTTCGACCCTGGACCGAGCTCTCCATGGATTTCATCGGACCCTTACCTGAATCGAATGGCATGAACGCAATCCTCGTGGTGGTCGACAGATTCACCAAAGGAGCACACTTTATTGGAACGACAACGGAAGCAACATCTGAGGACGTGGCGAGTATGATCATCAAAGACGTGGTTTCCAAGCACGGACTACCGAAAACGATCGTATCCGATCGCGGGACGGAGTTTACTTCTGGCTTTTGGCGGAACTTCACAGCCAAGCTTAACATCAAATCAAACTACTCGACAGCTTATCATCCACAAACGGACGGGCAAACGGAGCGCATCAACCAGATCCTGGAGGAGTACCTTGCACTCTACACCAACTACCAAATGGACGACTGGTCTCGGCTCCTACCCATCGCCGAGATGGTCTACAACAACACACCTTCATCAACAACAGGACTCTCACCATTCATGGCCGACCACGGATACGAAATGACTTTCGACCCGGCAACCTTCGAGAAACGACCGTTCTCGACCGACTCCGATCGGATTATACTCGACATCAGCAAACTTCACACTATACTTCGCGAACACATCATATTGGCCAACGACAGAATGGCAAAGCAATACAACAAGAACCATCTACCTGTCCCAGACGACTTCAACATAGGAAAGAAGGTCTACCTTTCCACCAGGAACCTCACCACTGAACGACCATCCGCCAAACTCGAATCCCGCTATGTGGGGCCGTTCACCATCATGGAACGCATAGGCCCCAACGCAATCAAGCTCGACCTACCACCTACCATGCGAAACCACCCAGTATTCAACGTCAACCTATTAGAAACACATATTGAGAACGAAATACCAAACCGACACGTCCCGCCTCCACCACCCGTAGTTATAGATGATGAAGAGGAATATATAGTAGATAGGATAGTAGATAGTAAGCGGATTAGAGGTAGACTTATGTACAGAGTGGAATGGAAAGGATACAAAGGACGGGCGAAGTATGATTGGATCGAGGCGGAAGGAAATGAAGATTTGGAGGCGATCGATCATTTCTACAACACATACCCGACAAAGCCTGGAGGACCCAACGAAAGAACCGTTTCGCCAACAACAGTTTCGCCAACACGAAGGAAGCGGAATCACCACTGAACAGCGGCCAAACACAATCGGAAACGATCGTATACGATACATAATCACAATACCGACATCTACTACCTAACCCTTCTCCCTCGGCCGTCGTTGACGTTCCAGCGCCAGACGACTCCGATCCTTCACTCCGCAACTCAGCTTCCTATCCCACATCTCCTTACCGACGACTTCCTTAAAGAATACTCCAAAACCCCTGTCTGGTATCAGCAAAGACCGAAGAAGATTGGAGATGGTGCAGGAGGAATAGGTGGATTACTGCCGAAGGTTATTGGGACGAAGCCGAAACAAAAATGACTCACCACGGCCCGAATCCCGTCAACCATTCCACTCCTACATCGACTCACGAAACGATTAGACAGATGACGACCGTAGATGATCGTTCAACGCACCTCTACTCGACGCCGCCTCCCACGCGCAGCCCTTTACGGATTCGTTCGTACCCCCTGAACAGCGGTGATCGCCTCGGCCTGCGAGTTGACTGCTCTGTACGAAGGGGCATTCGGATTCGAGGGACCGGCAACGTTTCGACCCAAGGACTGCGCCACTCAGCCAAATCAACCAACGCATGATAGATTCACCTCGTACGTTGCCTGCCGGAGGGCGAGCTGCTCGTCGAACTCCCGGTTTCGACGCTCTCATTCGTCTTCGCCCATGGAAACCGCGACTCTGTTGTCGGTCCATTTCGGGCGAGTTCACGACCTGCGAGGCAGAGGAGTGAGCCGAGTGGAAGGAGTCGGGAGAAGACATATTTTATCAAGACATGAGGAAGGAGGAAGGAGATCAACGGAACGCAACACTATATCCAGTGACCGACTGCGTCGACAACGTAGATTCTTCGTTCAACGCTCGTCACCGTCGGAAAACATCGCAACCGGTCGAAGACTATCGGAAACGATCGGTTGTTCATCCAACCCTCGATATCCCGGCGACGACAAAACGCTCGCGAGGCCGCTCGCTGTTCTAAGGGGGAGCAACCTTGTCATGAAACAAGAGCGACATCCACCTTACGTGTCAACAACGCTTCCTTATCACGAACGCGTCCCTTTCGCGTTCCTCCTTCTCGTGCCAAGTACGCGTTCTCGTTTCCGTATCGATATATACAGGTAGCTAGCACATTTATTGGACTTCCGGGTCACTTTCAATGTATGTTGTAGGCTAGTCAGTCCGACTAGAGCCAGCTTCATTCGTGATCTCAATATTGACACGACTAAACGACCTTTAACTATCGAATACGATCGTTTACCACTATTACCTCGAACACCAACCCACCCGCCCAACCACTCCTTGACCTTATCCCGTCCCTTGCTCTATCCCTCAGCCTGCAGTACTCCACGAAGCTCTGGCAGGACCGTAACAATGAGGCGGTAGCGGTGGCAAGGACGGTGATGGTGACGGGACACCAAGCGGTAACGCAGAGGGTACTGGAAGTTGCGCAAGCCTAGGTTGGGACTAGGTTAAGGCCGATGAAGAAAATGGACAAGGAAGAACCGGTGAAAGTGTATTCACTTCGACATATGATCCCAAGTTGGAGAAGAACTTTGTCACGGTGCTACGTCGACCAGCAAGCAGTATGGCCCGACGCTCAGCTCCTGGAATCGGGGACGGTTGACTAGGCTTCGGCGAAGTTAGGCTACCGTTGTCGAACTTAGCTTGAAAACTCGAGGACACGCGTGGGTGTAGCCGAGTTAAGTGCCGGTCGAGTAGCGTAGGCTAAACAGTGCAGGGGGTAGATCAAGTACGGCAAAGCTAGGTAAATATGTATGACGATCGTTGACTTTCAATGACTTTCAATGACTTTCAATGACTTTCAATCTCCGTCTCTCGACTCATCTCTCTTTATATGTCACGGGGACGAGGCGGGGTGGTCTAGTGGGGCAATATTCTCTGCATACAATCTAGGCGAGACTATATATTAGCGGTTAACAAAAGGGGATGGACGATGGTTGGAGGACCGGGTGGCGTTTCGGCGGGGATTTAGCGGTGTTTCGACGAGTGGCGCGTTTAGACGGGATTTAGCGTGGCGGTGTGGGGCATGACGGTGATATTATACCTTCTTCTCCTGGCCTATCTTCGGCTTGTCTTGTTTCGAGATCAATGGTGTTTCGATGTAGGCAAGGGGAAGCGTTGTTGAGTTCAATGGAGCGAGACGTGGCCTTGTTTTGGCGAACAAAGAACATGGTCGAACCTCGTTTCAGAGTACAAGGTCGGGGTGAAGCACTGGTTGCTTGTTGTTGGCGATATTCGGCGATGCTGTCCGAGCATCGATTCACGATCGTGACATGTGACGTCTTGCTCGCAGAGAACCAAGTTTCTATACGACCAAAAACGTTGAAAACGAATAAATGACTCGTTAGCTCAGTCGGTAGAGCACCCGCTTAACAGTTCCTGTCAACGCGGAAGGTCGCCGGTTCAAGCCCGGCATGAGTCAATACCTTTAGACTTTTTCTACCTTTTGGGTAGAAATCCGTTGTTAATATTCTGTTAAAACCCGTCCAACAAGAGCGCCGAAAACGTCCAAATGAGGTTTTTCGGCCTGTCGACACTTCATCACCACGTGAATGGCCAGCAAGCAGAACGAGGCTGACCATTGACTGGGGAAGGAGGAGCAACGGCAAACTCGCCAATGTCTAGAAGATGTTCATATGTCACGTAACCGTCAATCCATGCGGTTTGCGGCGCTTTGAGGCCTTCCATCACCAGTATGATAGTCCCGGCGGAGTGCAACCACTCGCTATAGCATTGCAGATGCTATCCACAATGGTAGCCAAACCACAAACACCCCCGGCCAAGCCAGATTCCCCACAGTCTCCCATTCACCTCTCAAATCCAGCTTCGCAAGCAGGCTCGGATGCAAACCCAATATGCCCAGCCGGACCCATCGAGGTGGAGCGAGGTAGGCGACCGTTATGCTAGCCAGAAGGATGGCTTGAGGGAAGTTGACCATTGCGAGCGTTGGTATGTATGCGCCGTATAGGAGGTGGGTGAGTGCGATCATCGATGTCCGCGCGTCACCCTTCGGTCTTGGTAAGGCGAATGTGAGTAACGAGATGAGTGGTGACTGGACCACCCAAGCGAGGCAGCTCAAAGCAAATGCAGGAAGCAACCACAAGACACCTTCGATAGGGGAAGGACAGTCGAATCCGCCAATTGTGACGCTCGCACCGAGAAGCACTGCGACTGGAAGATAGTGACCGACAGGGATGAACTTGCCTGGTCGAGGGGAGAGGTAGAAGAAGTATGATGCGTGAAGACGTTCGAGGAGGTTGTTGAGTGATCGGAGGGTGGATTCAATGGTTCGACCAAGGGTGTGGAAGCCGTGAGGACCAGTTGCTGGGGAACAGTAGAGGGTGAGGGAGTCTATGCGGTGACTAAGCGAGTTTAGTGAAGCTCGCTTGTGAGGAAAGGTGCGTACCGTGCAAGTACTCCGTGCGCACCGCTTGCACTTCCGAGACCTGCATAGACGATATGATGCAGGAGATACTTCGCTCCAAGCAGATACTTCCCCACAGTTCCCCTGATCCAACTAGGACCATACTCCATAGGCGTATCATCGATATCGTGTAGTCGAGTATGCACACCTCCGGCCCATCTCGCGATATGCGCAACCGAGTTGACCACATCCTGATTCGGCAGTCTACCGTTCACTCCCTCTGCTCATCAGCTATTGTCGAATTCAGCGACTCACCATAGAACAGCCCGATATGCGAGAATGAATGACCGGGGTAATCGATGTTGAGACCCGTCCAGATCACCCCGCCGAACAAAGCATGATATTCCCTCATGAATCCCTCTAGTCCTTCTAGGTATCCTTCCCCGACTACTAGGACGAAGTCGAAAGCCCAATGGTTTTGACCTGTCGTAAGCGAAGTCAGCAGATTCCCACTAACCTCGAAGGAAGTCTCCCAAAGAGAGTAGCATCGCGACTCCTCGTAAATTGGGTGTACCGTCTCGTGAAGCCCAGTTGGTGGAGAGGAGGATGGTCTCTGCCCCAGCGGAACGAGGTGGAGTTACATGGGCGTAGGTGGACGTGGAGGTGTTGGAGGTGTGTAAGCCGGATAAGGAGAAGGTGGATTGGATGTAGGTGGATCGCCTGTTTTCAGCTTTGAAGAAGGTCTTAAGGCGTACTCATGGATGGTGGAAGTAGATAACCGCTCGAGCTCTTCGAGATAGCGATCTGCTTGATGTACATTCTCCCAGTCAAAGTACATCGTCACCTTAGCATCAGCGTGTAGTTTGATTTGATTACTCACCTGTGCAGGCTGGATAGCATTCTCATCCACATATGTATCCTTCCACAAACCCTCGTATGGTAACGCCAGAAGCCACAAGACTCCCGCTACAGCCAGAACAACCCTAACATCAGCCCTCACTCCCCTAGATGGACCTACCTTAGGATGGGTACCCTGTTGGAAACCGCCGCGACCACGTGACGCCTGCGAGTTATCGTTTTCGCCAGCGCCACATGTTCGGAGGTGTAGTTAACGCTTTTGGGGTCTGGAAGGGCTGTCACACCTCCCCTACGCCATCTCGAGAGCATTTCCCTAAAGCTACAATCGAAACCCAAAGCTGAAACACGTCGATTTCCAAAGCAGCGTCGAAGAGTCACATGTCCTGCGTGGCCCCGCATTTCAAGATACATTCCCCATCAACAAAGAATCGAAAACGTTTCGCTCTTTCTCTTTCCACCTTCTTCTCTCTTGGTCACTCATGTTCTGCTTCCCCTAGCATGCCTCCGAAAGGCAAAACGAGGAGGAAACCTGATCCGGATTGGAGCTGGGTAGGGTGCGAGGTACATAGCCCAGAGCAGATCACCTCGGAACATCGTCGTCGTGCAGCTGGACTTATCGGCGGATCTTCTTGTCCCTACCGCCTACAGACCGGTCAAGCGAATTCAGAGGATTCAGTCAAAGTCACAAAGGATAGTACGTGTAAGGTGAATACATGTCGGGAATGGCATAGATGTTACAATCATCTCGGCGCAGATCAGGTGAGTCCTGTCAGCAGGGAATAGGCTGATGGAAGCTTGTCGAGTCGGGAGCAAAGGAGACGTTTGTCGAGGAGAGGCTTGGACCGAAGCCTGAGTTGAGGGTTGGCCCGTCTGGTGTGAGGAATCTGGGAGCTACTTGCTATGTAAGTAGTCGACGAGGATGAGCTGATCGGAAGGCGAATGCGTTCCTGCAAGTATGGTTTCACAATATCGCCTTTCGAAATGGGGTGTATGGTTGTGTCACGTCCGAAGTGAGTCGAGAGGGTGACTGTACTCATGATAGACTACACCGTTATATCATCTCTCCCTCGTTTTCGCCTCACTTCAATACTCGAACAGGAAGGTGGTAGATCCCACGGGATTGATCAAAGCGCTCCGGCTTGAACAGGGGAACCAGCAGGATGCCGCGGAGTGAGTACTAACATGCAGGTCTCGCTGATGATAGGTTCTCGAAGCTTTTCATGTCCCTCATCGCTTCCGAGTTCAGTAAACAGCCTGACCCGGGGATCAGATCGCTCGTCAAGGATCAGGTATGTTATGCGCGGATGTCTGAGCTAATTCAAAGTTCGAAGGGACGCTCGAGTATATCACACAGTGTCAAGCATGTGGATACGAGAGCAAGACATTTTGTGGGTACTGCTCATACATCTGAGCTGATTGTAGCAACGTTTCTTGAGCTAGAACTCAACCTGAAAGTGGGTTTCATCGTAGCTCAAGCTGATGATTGGAATTCTACCTCATTGCAAGAATGTCTCGAACAGCTCAGAAGACCTGAAGTCCTCGATGGCGACAACAAGTATAACTGTCCCAAATGCAGAGATCTGCGCACTGCGGGTCGACGAACCGTCATCACCTTCATTCCACCCGTCATTCATTTCTCCTTGATGCGTTTCGTATTCGACCAGAAGAGCATGTCACGAAAGAAGAGTAAAGCCTCGATCAGTTATCCGGGGCAGCTCGAAATCGTTGGAGGAGATTATGAATTGAGAGGGGTGGTGACTCATGTTGGGACAAGCGTGAGTCATTCAGTTCGAAAGCGCTAATATCAGGCTCATCACGGACACTTCGTCTGCGAGGTTTACGACGAAGAGTAAGTTCCTGTGTACGTGCCGACGCTGAAAGCAGGAACTGTGCATGGCTTACATGCAATGACGAGGAGGTCACTTCAGATACCGTCCGGCCAAAAAAGAAGCTCAAGCTCGACCGGGACCGGCCAAGCAATACTGAAGAATCGAAGGACGCATATATGCTCGTTTACAAGAGGAAGGGGAAGATCGACGCACGTCTACCTCCTCCGGAGATCGCTGCGAGGGTGGAGGCGGAGAATACAGGATTCGAAGCGGAGCTGGATGAGAGGGCCAGGAAGTGAGTCTTTTAAACGAGTTCCGGCTGACGGAAGGCGGGAAGTTCTGGTCGACGACTACGACCAGCTCAAAGGGGCGAAGATGGATGTCTTGAGGGTTCTGCCAGGAGTAGGTCACTCTGCCTGTATGCGCTGAGTTCAGCTCGACCACCTCGTACCTCGGGATGCGCTACGGGACTGGATACGAAGTGAAACCGTCGAAGACCTCTTTCGACCCTTCGATACTTCTTCTATCACTTGTACTCACGGAGGTTTCGATCCTACCAAGGCGAAAGAGATTCGGTTGATTTCCCTCGCAGCTTTCGACAAGCTACAACAATATGGCACCATTCCCGACCTGCAAGTCTGCCCAGTCTGTGTCGAGGAAGAGTTCGTTCGGAAAATTGCCGCCTCCAGGCTCATCGATGCTGTCGGGATCTTCGACGAGCTTAACAAGGGTGGTGGATGTGCGATGTCCACTGACTGGGTCACTCAGTGGAAAAATGGAAAGTTACCGGAAGGAAAGCTGCCGACGGCCAACGAATACACCATCTTCTGCGAGCACAACAAGCCATGGAAGGAGAAGCGATGGGTTCCGGTATCCCTCGAGGCGGTCACACTGATCCGGTCAATTGTCGGAGAATTTCCGGTTTTCCAAGCGGACGAGCCGGATTGTGAGGAGTGTACCGCGGCCGCAGAGGGCGATCAAGAGGCCAGAGCGGAGTGGGAAGCTACGACTAAAACTCAGAAACGAATCAAGGGTCAATGTAACTTGAAGCCGGTTGCATTTGGGCTAGAATACTGCGTGGTACCGAAACGATTCAGCCAAGCTTGGACAAAGTGGTTGTCCGAGTTCGGACCAAGACCAGAGCTTGAGATGGACTTGTGCGAACATGGGCTGATCGACTTTGATCCGATGATGGAGACTGTGGATTACTTGACGGAGCTGGGTTGGCGGTTGCTATGCGAGAAGTGAGTTTCTTTAGACGATCTCGCTCATAGCAGGTTTGGCGAGCGACCTCCGATTGTTATTCAATTCGACGCAAATCCGCTCGACGGCAAGAGGATCCCTGTTTCGAGTGTTCAACCCGGAGTGTGCGAACCGTGTCGAGTGAAGAGGTAGGTCGATACTTGACAGAGATGTGGCTAACCTTTAGGTTGGCAAAGTTCATGAGAACCAGTATCGCCATCGTCGTCGCTTCCAAGACTACTTCGATCCTTGAAGTCACAGGGAAACGCCGGTCCATGCGATCAAAAGGCAAAGAGATTTGGGTGGATGTGGACAAGTCTACTTCGATCAAGGATGTTAAGATCAAGGTGGGGATCTTTCCTCTGACTTGGCTGACGATGACAGATTTGTGATCAAGTCGGGATCAGTCCGATCAGTCAGAAGCTGTATCATCATGACCGCGAGCTTGACTCGGCAGACACTATAGCGAGTCTCAACGTCCTGATCGGCGATAGGATACGATGTGTCGAGCTTGAGGAGGAGGATGATGATGATGTGGATCCGGCGGGAGAGGGTTTCGGTGGGACTGCTCTGGTCGCGCCGAGGGGTGAGCGGCAGTCTGTGTAACGGAACTGATGACTAGCTTGTCCTGCGTGTACGTTCCAGAACCCATCTGGAGCTTTCAGTTGTGAGATTTGTGGTTCGGCTTTCTGATACCCTTCACATTTATGTCCTGCATTCGTCTAACCCATGTTACCTGTGCGTTGAAATGCTACCACTGAGCGTTCACATCCTTCCCACGGCTTGGCTAGGGTAAAGTCCAGGCTGGTCGTCAACATCACAAGCATAACGAGATCAGGCTGCATAACCTTTTGAAAGATGGCCCACTCATCAAACCGAGAGGAAACTGAACGACTCTCGCATATTCATGCAGAAGCCAGGTCAAGAAGCTACAGGCAATGATACCGAGTGGGGGGCAACGATAGGATCCGACAGCTGCATTACGCTTATTCTGATTCGTTTTCCTAAACCCGGGGTGTGATACGAGGCTGTTATTAGCTTTGTATGCCACACATGGCCTTCGCATCTCGTCGAATGATGAAAGAAAGTCCTTCACACTCTTACGCGACAGATTTTGATTCATACAGTATATGAATATGATTTAGATTGCGGGTTTCTAGCTCACCTGGTAGAGCACTCGCTTCGCACGATTTCGATTGAAAGATTGCGAGAGGCACGGCGTTCGAGTCGCCGGAGATCCAGAGATCTCCTCCTCGACAGAGGAAGACTTCCTTTTTTCGCGTTTTCTTCACCTCCGACGATGCTATCGAACAATTCGACAACGCACACTCCTCCGATATTACCGGATGGCCATGACGTGCATGGATCTGACATGTGGGCTTGGCAGGATCAGCGCTGATCATCCTGTGAATCCGATTTGGGGATGTTCCGCGTGTGTTACCCTATTGGGCGAGCATCCTAAAGCCGAAGGCCGAAGGTCCGCGTCGTAGTGAAGACCCAACGAGAACTGCTGTATACATTTATAATGAGAATTTCAGGGAGAAAGAGAAATAAACGCCAGAAGGAAAGCTTCAGCCGGATCTCCGAGGGATTATTGGCAAAAGCTTCTTGGGCCCATTCTTTACCTACTAACCACTCCTCTCCTACTCCCGCGCCTTTCCTCCTTGTGATGTGTATATTCCACTCCTTATATATGTACATAGTAAAGCGTGGCTGAGGTCAGCATGTAGGACGCTTTCGGTGACTTTATGGGAGATTACGGATCATCATCGAGTTTGGACGTCCTTTGGGTTTGATCGGATCATGGGGGCATCAGACGAGTGAGCGATGATTCTTCATCCTCTTTTCACATCAATGCCTCTTCATTCCTTCTCTCAGATATTCCTTCCTTGTTTCGAAAGACA
>JAABUH010004102.1_pt1 | contig 11993 bp, 11 predicted proteins | sample 5559121 | NCBI WGS metagenome assembly JAABUH01 (sample SAMN10711871, study PRJNA513364) | rock metagenome | isolation source: Antarctica rocks | place: Antarctica: Victoria Land, Battleship Promontory nord | collected 2015-12-28 | reverse complement strand
GAGCAACCCGCGCGTCGTCAAACAGAAGATGGCCAATTTTCGTGTCAAGACCGCCCAGCATCAGCGCTGGCCGCAACCCACGAAACCCTTCGCTGACGCTGTTGTGCTGCTTATCTAAACGGTCTTGCCTCTAGCATCCGTGCTATGCGAATGAAGTGCTCGTGAGAAATGACGAACTTTTCCTCACTGCTTGTCTTTTGCTCATCTTTACGCCTTGCCTCTAAACGAGCAGCGCTAACATCTGGAGACGCAACCGTGTGAACCAACAAACTCTGCCCACCATAATGCTCAGCAAACTGCCTCATCTGTCGGCGATGGATGCGCCCCATGTGAATACCATCGAAGACTATCCCGGTATGTAGCGGCAACAGCCTCGCTGCAACGTTATACATCACTTCGTGCGTGGCGGGTCCGACGCAAGTCGGTAGCGAAGTCGTAACGCATCAGTGGACAGAGCAATGAGGGGATAGTGACTCGCAAGCCAGCGTGTCAATTCAGTCTTTCCAGTAGCTGGCAGGCCGAAAACGCCGATCAACAAAGGTGTTGACCATTTCTTGGAAAGAGACGGCAGAGCGTCTACGATTGCGTCTACAATCGCTTGATTAGCTGCCATACCAACCTCTTCCAGATCGCAAAAAGGGTGCGTGTGGCAGACGCCACACGCACCCAATTGCTTTACGTAGCAGGATCGATATCTACGCGGGCTGCGGGCGGAAGATACCACCAGCGGGCGGGGCATCCGGCTCCTGCCGTTCCGGGCGCTGCGCCTGTGGCTGCGGCTGCTCCTGCTTCACCTGATTCGCCATCGCGGCGGCGACGAGCGCCGGCTCGGTGACCGGCGGGCCGACCAGCTGCGGCTTCGGCTTCGGCTCGGCGAAGAAGCGATCGATCTCCGTGCCGTCGATCGTCTCCTTCTCCATCAACACCGCGACGATGTTGACCATCGGATCCATGTACCTGGTCAGCAATTCGGTCGCGCGACCATACGCCTCATCGATGATCGACTTGACTTCGTTGTCGATCTTGACCGCGACATCCTCGCTGTAGTTGCGCTGCTCGCTGATCTCCCGGCCCAGGAAGACCATCTCTTCCTTCTTGCCGTAGGCGATCGTGCCCATCTTCTCGCTCATCCCGAACTCGGTCACCATCCGGCGAGCCAGCCCGGTCGCGCGCTCGATGTCGCTCGACGCCCCGGTGGAGAGTTCGGCGAAGACCAGCCGCTCCGCGACATGACCGCCGAGCATGTAGACTAGCATGTCGCGGAACTGCGAGCGGGTGTGATAGAAGCGGTCCTCCTCGGGGAGGTAGCGGGTGTAGCCGCCCATCATACCGCGCGCCACGATGGAGATCTTCGCGACCGGGTCGGCGTGCGCCAGCACCCGCGCCGTCACCGCGTGCCCCGCCTCGTGATAGGCGGTCATGATCTTCTCGCGCTGGCTGATCACCCGACTCTTGCGCTCCGGGCCGGCCTGCACGCGGTCGATCGCCTCCTCCATCTCGGACTTGCCGATCGTCTTCTTGTTGCGGCGCGCGGCGAGGATCGCCGCCTCGTTGACCAGATTCTCCAGGTCCGCACCGGAGAAGCCGGGGGTCTGCTTCGCCAACGACTCGGGGTCGCAGCCATCTTCCAGCGGCTTGCCACGGGTGTGGACATCGAGGATCGCCTGCCGCCCCTTGATGTCCGGGCGATCGAGGACCACCTGCCGGTCGAAACGACCGGGGCGCAGGAGCGCCGGATCGAGCACATCCGGGCGGTTCGTCGCGGCGATGATGATGATATTGACGCTCGAATCGAAGCCGTCCATCTCGACGAGGATCTGGTTCAGCGTCTGCTCGCGCTCGTCGTGCGAGCCGCCGAGACCCGCGCCGCGCTGCCGACCGACCGCGTCGATCTCATCGATGAAGATGATGCACGGCGAGTTGCGCTTCGCCTGATCGAAGAGGTCGCGGACGCGAGACGCGCCGACGCCGACGAACATCTCCACGAACTCGGAGCCGCTGATGCTGAAGAACGGCACCCCGGCCTCGCCCGCCACCGCGCGCGAGAGGAGGGTCTTGCCGGTCCCTGGGGGGCCAACGAGGAGCACGCCGCGCGGGATGCGCGCGCCGAGTGCCGCGAACTTATCCGGGTACTTGAGGAACTCCACGACCTCCTGGAGCTCCTGCTTCGCCTCCTCAACCCCGGCCACATCGCCGAAAGTGACGGTCGGGCGGTTCCCGGTGAACATCCTGGCGCGGCTCTTCCCGAAGGACATCGCCTGATTGTTCGAGCCCTGGGCCTGCCGCATCATGAAGACGAAGATACCGACCAGGAAGAGCGTCGGGAGGAGGAAGGTGAGCGTACTCAGCAATCCGCCCCACTGGCTCGCCGGTTTCGTCTCGACCTTCACGGATGGGTACTGTGAGAGATCGGTGATACCATACGAGCGCAGCGCGCTATAGATATCCACATTATCGGGCAGGCGACCGGGCTTCGCCGTGCGATTGTCGTTGGTGTAATAGATATTAATGTCGTTCGAGCCGGTCATGGTCTCGATCCGGTCTACTTGCTTCGCCTTAATTGCCTGAGCAAGTACGCCAACATCGAGCGGCTCCGGCGTGTTGCGATTACCGACGACCGTGAACCAGATGAAGATCGACGCCAACACCAGCAACACCCAGACAAAGGTGTGGCGCGCCCATTTGTTAGACCCCATGTATTCCTCCGTCGTGTCCGCGCGCGAGACAGTTCGCCGGATCGGGTTCCCGGCTCGGCGACGTAGACAAGGCCGCTACCGCCCTGGTGGGGTGCGGTAACGACGCTGACTGCGCGCACCGATTACTGTCGATAGTATACCAGACGAGCGCGAGCGACTTCATCGCTCGGCGTTAGGAAAAATGTCCGTACTTCGGTGTGGCACATCCTCCCATGACACGCTCGCACCGCTGTGCGAGTCAAGGTCCGTTCACCACGGGCGTGCGGTGGACGCATCGGGATATCTTCCCCCGAATCCATTCATTTAACCCGCCTCGCGCGCAGAATGTGACAGCAAGGGCATCCTGCCTCGCGCGCCACGGAGGCCAACACGCGCGCGGCTCAGTCCGCCACCGGCGCGAGGTTCAGCACGCCGAGATACGGGAGGTTGCGATAGCGCCCGGCATAGTCGAGGCCGTAGCCGATCACGAACTCATCCGGGATGGTGAAACCGACGTAATCGAGCGTCGGGAGCGCCGTCTCGCGCGGGCGATCCTTGAGGAGGAAGGTGCAGACGCGCAAGCTGGCCGGGTTGCGGTGCTGGAGGAGATCGAGGAGGTAGGCCAGCGTCAGGCCGCTGTCGACGATATCCTCCACCACGATGACGTGCGCCCCCTCGATCGACTCGTTGATATCCTTGAGGATCCGTACCACGCCGCTCGATTTCGTGCTCGCCCCGTAGCTGGACACGGCGATGAGATCGATCGTCAGCGTGCGGTCGATGGCGCGGATCAGGTCGGCCAGGAAGACCACCGCGCCGCGCAGGACGCCGACGACGATCAACGGAGCCTCGCTATCGGCGTAATCGGTGGTGATCTGCGCGCCGAGCGCCCGGATCCGCGCCGCGATCCGCTCCTCGGGAATCAACACGCGCTCGATCGTCTCGCGCTGGCCGTCGCTGATCAGTCCGTCCACCATCACTCCTCATGCGACATTCGCTTCGTGACACGCTTCCCGCCCGCTCAGAGGGAGAGCGACGCGCCCGCACGGTCATCCGACGCGCCATTATAGAGCACCGTGATCGTCAGCCCGGTGAGTAGCGGCGGCACGGTCAGCCCCGGATCGGGGAACGCGGCGAGGCCGGCGATCCCGAGGACGCGCCCGCCCCAGGCGAGCAACGGCAACTCGTGCCGCGCATAGCGCGGGATCCGCCGATCCGTGAACCAGTCCTGAAGCTTCCGGCGCCCCCCAGCGGGCAGGCGCAGCCAATCGCCCGGCTGCCACGTCCGCAGGATCGGCACGGTGTTTGCCAGATCATCGCCCGCAGCGGACGCTTCACTGGCACATGCCCCTGCCCCGATCGCGTCTGCGCTTACCCTACCCTTTTCGCCTTCATCCTTTTCAGAAGAATCATACCCATCGGGGATATGTCGCGCTTCGATCGGGGCGGCAGCTCGCGCGATCAGCAGCGACCAGCCCGCGTCGAGCGGCACCACGCCCGGCGTCAGCGCCGCCGTCCAGCCCGCCGCGACGGTCGGCAGCCCCAGACGCCGACGCAGCGGCGCACCCAGGCCGTCGGTCGGGCCGAGCAGCGCGGTCGCCCGTTCCAGCAGCAGGGTCACCCCACCCGGCAGCGCCCAGCGCCCACCGGTCCGCCCGGTCAGGATCGCCTCGCGCGCCGTCTCGGTCGGCGCGACACCCGGTCCGGCCACGGCGACGTCCCCGAGCACCATCCGCCAGCCGTGCCGCACGAGCCGCCGTTGCAGCGCCCGATGCTCGGCGCGGAAGCGCCCGCGATCGATCGCGACGAGCGCACCGTCCGGGGTCGCGCAACGCGCCCAGGCGTGCGCCGTCTCCGTCGCCAGCAGCGCCTCATCGTCGGCGAGGGTCGCCGCCGCGCGCGCGAGGATCGCCGGGGCGGCGGGGACGAGCGCCGTCAGCGCGGGGATGACCTCGTGACGGATGGCGTTGCGCCGCAGCGCGCGGTCGTCGTTGGAGGGATCATGGCTCGGATCGATGGCCCGGTGCCGACAATAGGCGACGATCGTCGCCCGCCGCACCGCCAGCAACGGACGCCAGAGCGCCGGGCGTTCCGCGCCCACAGCGAAGCGATCCAGCAGATCGCCGCCGCGCCGCACGGTCGGCATCCCGGTCAACCCGGCCAGTCCCGCGCCGCGCAGCAGATGCAAGAGCAGCGTCTCCGCCTGATCGTCGGCGTGGTGCCCCAACGCCACGACGCGCGCGCCGAGCGTCGCCGCCTCCGCCGCGAAGAGCCGGTAGCGCTCCTGGCGCGCCCCTTCTTCCAGGCCCAGCCCCGCGCCGCCGATCGCCCCCGGCGCGACCCGCCGCGCCGTCACCGGGATCGCCCACTCGCGGCAGAGCGCGACCACGCGAGCCGCCTCCGCCGCCGACTCCGGGCGCAGGCCGTGATCGACGTGGATCGCGTGGAGTTGCGCCCCGGTCTCCGCCGCCCAACGCTGTAGCGCGTGCAGCAACGCCAGCGAATCCGGCCCGCCGGATACCCCGACCAGGATCGGCGCGGCCAATTCCTCCGGGCGCAACGAAGCACCCGCCGCGCGCACGAAGGGGAGCAGATCGGGGATGTCGGCGGGATTAGTGGTGGAAGAGGTGGGCGCGCTCACGCGGCGACTCCTGCGTCGGGATCGGGCAAGCGGGGAGCCTGCGCGTCAACGAACGACGGCGACTTCGCCACGAGCACAGGGCCGAGATCGCGGCATCAGCATAGCGATCGTGGCAATGGCGCGCTGCGAGGCCGACACTGGTTCGGAGGGCAGAGCGCCTCGGGCACGGCACGCGCCCTACTCCCCCTCATCGTCGGGGTCGAGGAAGCTGATCTGCGCCGCCGCGCGTGCCACCGCCGAGGCGGCGTACGCCTTGCCGAGATGTTCATAGGCGCGGCGTGTCGCCACGCGACCGCGGGGGGTGCGCTGCAAGAAGCCGAGTTGGATCAGGTACGGCTCGTAGACATCCATGATCGCATCGACTTCCTCGTTCGTCGCCGCCGCCAGCGTGGCGATCCCGACCGGGCCCCCCTCGAACTTGTCCACGATCGCCAGCAACACGCGGCGATCGGTCTCGTCGAGTCCGAGTTCATCGATCTCCAACCGTCGCAACGCCTCGCGCGCCACCGTGCCGTCGATCGTGCCATCGGCGCGCACCTGGGCGTAGTCGCGCACGCGCTTCAGCAGGCGATTCGCCACACGCGGCGTGCCGCGCGCGCGCCGCGCCAGCTCGTGCGCCCCTTCTTCGTCGACCGGCACGCGCAGGATCACCGCCGAGCGGCGCATGATCTCCAACATCGCGCGCTCATCGTAGAAGTCGAGGCGGTGGATGATGCCGAAGCGATCGCGGAGCGGCGAGGTCAGCAGCGCCAGCCGGGTCGTCGCGCCCACCAGCGTGAAGCTCGGCAGGCTGATCCGCATCGAGCGCGCCGACGGCCCCTTGCCGATGATGATATCGACCGCGTAATCCTCCATCGCCGAGTAGAGGACTTCCTCCACCTGCCGGGCGAGGCGGTGGATCTCGTCGATGAAGAGGACATCGCCCGCTTTGAGGTTGGTGAGGAGGGAGACGAGATCGCCCGCGCGCTCGATCGCCGGGCCGGAGGTGATCCGCAGGCTGACGCCCATCTCGGTCGCCAGGATCTGCGCCAGGGTCGTCTTGCCGAGACCGGGCGGGCCGTAGAGGAGGACGTGGTCGAGCGACTCGCCGCGCACCTTCGCCGCCTCGATCACGATCCGCAGGTTTTCCTTGACGCGGTCCTGGCCGATGTACTCATCGAGCTGACGCGGGCGCAGACTCGTCTCGAGCACGCGATCTTCCGAGCGCTCCGTGCTGCCGACCAATCGCTCCACCGCCCCCACCCCTGCCTTACGGAACCGCTACCGGTCGAGTATACCACAGAGAAACGAACATTCGTTCTCAAAAATCGCTCGCCGGGTGTCGGAACACCCGCGAAAATGCCGAGCGCGACGCCCGTGCGCTCCGTTACTATGGTAGCAGGATCGGCGCGCATGCCGCGCGTCCGACACGACGAAAGAGGAGCATCATGCTGCCAGAGCACCCCTCCCCCGCACGGACGCGGGCTATCGCGCTCGCGCTCGCCGCCGCGCTGGTGATCGTCGCGGTGCTCTGGCGGGTAGGGCTACACGACACCATCATCTACGGCCTTGCGGGCGGGCTGGTCGCCTGCCTGGTCATCATCGGGCTCGATCGGCTGCACAGCGCCGAGCGTCGCCTGAGCGAACGCGACAACACGATGAACGAGCCGCCGTCGCACGAAGACGGGCGCTGATCGGCGGCGGCGGGATGGTCAACGCTTCGCGCGAGTTGTGCTCCTTCCCGATCGCCACCAATCTCGCGCGCCAATAGCGTTAGGGCTTACGCAGTTGAACGTGGATTCGAGCCGGAATCACGCCTGATTCGTGCTCAATTGCGTAGGCTCTAAGCATGATCCCGATACGTGGCACCGCGCGACGCTGTCAGGGATCGCCAGTCCCTCACTGGCGGGAATGACAGGGGGATCCCTGGCGTTCTGCCCGAAGTCAGACGCTCCCGCACGGCACGATACTTCGGGGTAGCGCGGGCGCCCTTATCGTTCGCCCGGGCGTAGCGGGACGGCAACATTTCAGCCAGGGAGGTCACCGATGTCCGTCGATCGTCTTCAGATTACCGTCATCATCGGCAGCGTCCGCGCGGGCCGCTTCGGTCCGACCGTGGCAACGTGGTTTGCCAGGCAAGTCGCCGCGCGCGACGACATGACCCTCGACTTGCTCGACCTCGCCGACTTCATGCATCCGGCTGACATGAGCGACGCCGAGGATGTGCGCGCCTTCGCGGCGCGGATCGGGGCGGCGGATGCGTTCGTCATCATCACCCCCGAATACAACCACAGCTACCCCGGCCCGCTGAAGACCGCGCTGGACAGCCTCAGCCAGGAGTGGCGCGGCAAGGTGGCCGGCTTCGTCTCCTACGGCGGGTTGTCCGGTGGCCTGCGCGCGGTGGAGGCGCTGCGGATCGTCTTCGCCGAACTCCACACCGCCACCATCCGTGAGACGGTCAGCTTTCATGGGGTGCGCGGGCAGTTCGACGCCGAGGGCAACCCGATCCATGCGGAGGCGGTCGACGCGGCGGCCACCGTCATGCTCAATCAGCTCGCGTGGTGGGCGCGCGCGCTGAAAGCGGCCCGCGCCAGCCAGCCGTATGGCTCCTGACCGCGCAGGCACACGCCCCGCCCGCACGGCTTCTGACCCGCGACACACGCCCCGCGACGAGCGCCGCGCCAACGGTCAGCTTGCCGCTCCGGTTTCGCAGGGAGCGGTCGCTGGTACTGGAATTGCGCCAGCGTCTACTGATGTGGCCGTCGCGGTCCCACCGCTACCGAGGAGGATTTCCCCATGAGCGAGCAAAACTTGCAGGGCGGCGCGGCACGCCACCCCGAAGACCCGACCGGCGAGTTCATCCACGGCGAGGAGCGCGATGAGGGCGTCGGCGAGTTGACGCCCTTGCCGGACGACGCGGGAGGGGACACGCCGCCGGAGAGCGATGAACTCGCGGAGCTCGAAGAGTCGGTCGGGCGCACGCTCAGCGACGATCTGACCGACGAGGCGACGCGACTCAAGGGCGAAGAGAGCACCGGATTCGGGCGTCCGACGGGAACACCCTAAGCTCCTCCGCTATACTACGGGCCGGGCGTTTGCTAAGCGCGCCCGGCCCGTTTGTATTTGCGCGACGCGGCATCGCCAGTTTCGCGGCGAGCTGCGCGCCGCAGCGCCATTGAAGTTTAAGGATCGAGGTCGTCGCCGATGCTCCTGGCCGTCGCCATCGCGCCGCAGCGCACCACCCTCTACGGCAATCTCGCCCGCTTCCTCGCCGTGCCGGAATTGCTCGCCAGCCCGCTCGCGCCGCGCCTGCGCGACCACACGATCGAGCGCCTGGCGGGGCAGGAATTCCTCCTGCTCGATCTGGACGAGCCGACCGACGCCGACTTGGCGATCCTCTGGCGACTCGGCACGGTCGCGGGCGTCTACGAATACTTCCCCACGCTCGCCGAGCAGGAAGGGCCGTTCCTGCGCCCGCTCGCGCCGCAGACGCCCACGTTCGTCTCGCCGGAGATCGCCGAGGCGCGGCGTTATCGGGGCAAGACCGGCGAGTTGTTCACCGCCGTCCTGCTCAACCTCGCCATCTTCGGCGGCGCATACGCTGAGGAAGCGACCGGACGCCTGCGGATCCTCGATCCGCTCTCCGGCGGCGGCACGACCCTCTTCACCGCCCTGGTGCGCGGGTACGACGCCTATGGCATCGAGCGCGAGAAGGACGATTTCGACACGACCGACGCCTACGCGCAAGCGTTCCTGCGCGGCATCGGCGTCCCCTACAAACGTGTCGAGGAGCGGGTGCGCGGCTCGGGCCGTCGCGCCATCCTCAATGTCGGCTGGCGCGAGGAGACTCGCCAACTCGGCTTCGTCCTGGGCGACACGGTCGAGGCTCCCACCCTGCTCGCCGGGATACCGGGCGGCGCGCGTTTCCACGCGATCGTCAGCGATCTCCCCTACGGCATCCAGCATCAGGGACAGGTGACCACCTTCCTGGAGAAGGCCGTGCCCCACTGGGCGCAGGTCCTCCTGCCGGGCGGCACGATGGCCCTCGCCTGGGAGGCGACCGCCCCCCGCCGCGACGAGGCGACCGCCATCGTGGAGCGTGTCCCCGGCCTGCGCGTCGTGACCACGCCGCCATACGACGCGCTCGCCCATCAGGTCGATCGCCAGATCAAGCGGCGCGACATCCTGGTGATCCGGCGCGCGGACTGAGCCACCGCGCGCAATTGCCCCCGGCCCGCGCCCGTGCGACACTCCGTTACATCGGCTGCGACGCAACAGGAGGAGGGGTAGATGGGTGATCTGACACAGGCCGGAACGACGATCGCGACCTACAAGCGCGAGGTCGTCGCCTCGCGCGCGATCGTCGCCGCCAACCATCCGCTCGCCGCCGTCGCCGGGGCCGAGATCCTGGCGCTCGGCGGCAACGCGGTCGACGCCGCCGTCGCCACCCTCTTCGCCCTCTCCGTGGTCGAGCCGATGATGGTCTCGCCGTTCGGCGCGGGTTTCTTCGTCATCCGCGACGGGCGCACCGGCGAGACGGTCACGATCGACAACTACGCGACGGTCCCCGCGCGCGCCACGCCGGACATGTTCACGCCGATCCCCGACAGCCTCGATTACGAGACGGTCGGGCAGGAGAACGACATCGGCTACCGCGCGGTCGCGGTGCCGGGCGCGCTGAAGGGCTGGGCGCACGCCGTCGCGCGCTACGGGCGCTTGCCCTTCGCCCGCCTGCTGGAACCGGCGATCCGCCACGCGGCGGACGGTTTCCCCGCCAGCGCCTACCTCGTCCAGCTGATCGCGGACGGTCGGGCGGCGCTCTCCCGCTTCCCCGCCTCGGCGGCGGTCTTCCTACCGGGCGGCCAGGTTCCCGCGGTGGGCCAGCGGATCGTCCGCGCCGATTACGCGCGCACCCTGCGTCAGATCGCCGACGAAGGGCCGGAAACGCTCTATACCGGCGCGCTGGCGCGGACGATCGCGGACGACATGGCCGCCAACGGCGGGCTGATCGGGCGCGACGATCTAGCGAGCTACCGCGTCAGCGAGCGCGCGCCGGTCCGCTCGACCTATCGCGGGCACGAGATCCTCTCGATGGCCCCGCCCTCATCGGGCGGCACGCACATCGCGCAGATCCTCAATTTGCTCGAAGGGTTCGACGTGGGGCGCGGCGACCTCCGATTCGGCTCGCCGGGCTATCAGCACCTCTTCGCGGAGGCGCTGAAGATCGCCTTCGCCGATCGCCGCCGCTACATGGGCGATCCCGAGACGACCGCCGTCCCGGTGGATTGGCTGACCTCCAAAGCGTATGCCGACGAGCGCCGCGCGGGGATCGACCTCGCGCGGGCGCGCGACCACGCGGCGGGCGAAGGGGCGGAGGTGGCGCGCTTCCTCGGCGGCGAGGGGGCGAACACGACCCACCTCACGCTGATCGATGACGAGGGGACGATCGTCAGCACCACCCAGACGCTCAACAGCGCCTTCGGCTCGAAGGTTACCTGCCCCGGCACGGGGATGCTGCTCGACAACTGCATGGTGCTGATGGACCCGGTGCCGGGTCGCGCGAACTCGATCGCGGGCGGCAAGCGGATCCTCTCCTCGATGTCGCCGACGATCGTCCTGCGGGACGGCGCACCGTTCATGGCGCTCGGCACGCCGGGCGGCAAGCGGATCTTCGCGGCGGTCGCGCAGGGGATCATCAACGTGATCGACCACGGCATGACCCTGCAAGAGGCGGTCGAAGCCCCGCGCTGCTGGACGCAAGGGGCCGACCTCGAACTCGAAGCGGACTTCCCCGACCTGGACCGACTGCGCGCGGCGCTGACGGCGCGCGGCCACCGCGTCACGATCGTCGAAAAGTGGCGGGCGGCATGAACGGCGTGCAGGTCACGCCCGATGGCCTCCTCCACGGCGCGGCCTGCTGGCGCGCGGACGGCGTGCCACTCGGCATCAGCGGCGGCACCGCACGCCCGGCAAAGACGAGCGGAGTACCGGGGTGATCGCCATCGCGCTATGGTGACGCGCTCGCCTACCATACTTTCAGATGATCTACTGAAAAACCCTACCAGAGACAAATCGTGACAAAGTCCTGGGCGTCACTTCTGTAAGGGGCACCGTCATTCAGGGTCTGTAGCAGGGAGAGAACGCAAAGGCTGATATTCGAGGCGGCGCGGCGAGAGGGAATCACCGAATCCGAAGCATTGCCGCGCGTCATCACGGAGTATGTCGCCGTCTATCGTCAGTACACCAGAGCCTACCGCCAATCAACTTACTGTTCTGAGCCATGAGGGTTTAGAAACTGAGCTACGAGAAATCAAACGAACGTGGAGAGGAAAGCCAACGCTTGCGCTTTGACGCGGAAATTGCCATCAACTCTATCGCCATTAGTGAAGCGTACCTGTATCTCGTATTTCGTAAACGGCATTTCAAGTGAGGGACTTTCAGCATAGCTTTCCAAAGCGCCCATAGCATCCGCTGCGGAGATCATCAGTAACTCCGGCCCGTAAAGGGGTAAAATACGGATAACGTCAATGGTCTGCGATAACGCCGCCGCCAATTGCCGTGTGAACGAGGAATACAGCATTTTGCAGGGCTATTTAGCGATGCCGTAGCCGCAGTGGGCGAAGTACTGGCGGGCCTCGCGCGGCGTGACGGCGTCAAGCAGGCCACCGATAGCGGCCACCAGCGCCTCGGCGGTGCGG
>JAABUH010004101.1_pt1 | contig 11997 bp, 19 predicted proteins | sample 5559121 | NCBI WGS metagenome assembly JAABUH01 (sample SAMN10711871, study PRJNA513364) | rock metagenome | isolation source: Antarctica rocks | place: Antarctica: Victoria Land, Battleship Promontory nord | collected 2015-12-28 | reverse complement strand
CTAGGTGTTCGCACGGGGTATCTAGCCCCGTGGTGTGCTAGGATACCATCTGCTCATGAAACACCATTCCAGACCACATGCACGGGTGCATGGTGGGTGGCTTCGGGGTACAAACGGTTTACACTGGTTTATGGACATGTGAACCCCGTAGGGCTGACGTGCGTGTGATCCTGCCGTTTCGAAATCAGCAAGTAGCTTGTAGCAGTTTTCTAGGGTAAACGGGCAAATAGAAGGCCATCTGATGGTGCTCTGCAGGCAGACGAGCTCCTACGGCCAGAACACGACGTACATCAGTGTGTGCACTGCTGCTACTGTGCTGCCACTGGAGCAGCCTCCTGACATCCTGGTGGCCTGCAAACGCTGAAGGACGAGTTCTGAAGGAGCCTCGCCGTCACGGGCAGCCTGCGGGACACTAGGCGTCAGGGACGTGCGGCAGGCAGCAGCAGCTGTCCATAGCTGACCGAGGACGTCTGCTATGCACCGCCTGTGGGTGCGGAGCCCTTGGCCCGCCTCTTTGGAGGTGCCTCTCTCGGCCTGTCTCCGGCATGTGCAGCAACGCGCGCCTCGTCTCCGAGCACGACGGGCTGACCGACGGCTTGTGCCAACCCGCAGGAAGAAAGGGGGCTGCCGTGCGGCCGGCTGGTGGTCGGCCTCGCCCTGTGCTGGGGGATGGCGACCTACAGGCTCGGCGTGGCGGCCGAGGACGCCGGCTACTGGGCCTGCGCGGACCTGACGCTGGTGTCGAGCGAGTGGAGCTCCTCCCTGGGCCGCAATGTGACCGTGCACGGCGCGCTGTGGGCGGGCGGAGAGGGGCACGCCGCCACTGGCGCCCAGCAAAAGTGGCCCATGTACGGCGCGCGGCGCGCGCTGCGCCAGGCGCCGGGCCTGCCCTTCGTGACGCTGCAGCAGTGGGCGCCCGACCGGGGCGCGCTGGCCACGCTTGGCTTCAGGGCGGTGGTCGCCGGCCAGGACGAGGAGCTGCCGCTGATGGACAGCACGGTGGCGCCGCCGGTGGACGTCTGGAGGGCGTGCACGGACGGCGAGCAGTTCTACACGGACCTCGAGTGGGACGAGGCGTTTGACGGCGTGCGCCGACAGGTCGTGTGCGGCGCCGCGGGCTGGAAAGTGCGCTTGGAGTTTCAGTTTGCGCGCGGGCCGCAAGACGGCCCCAACCCATGCTCCACCACTCCCGCCCTGCCCGTTGCGGCCACGTAGCCAGCGCATGCTGCGCAGCCCTGTGGAAGCGCCTGAAGCGCTCGCCTCTCGGCGCGTTGCCGCCGCGGAGGCCATGCAGGCCCTTGGGCGCCTGCGTGCCGCCAGGGCCTGCAAGCATCTGAATTCTCCTGCTGTCATGGGATGCACCCCTCGTTCGCTGTCTGAATGCCAATTATAGGGGGGCGGGCCTGATCAAGAGATTGTGCGGGCTGTTGTTCTTCTTGCTCAGTACCTATTTTATTGCAGAATTGCAAGTGTAGTGCTCTGAGTCCGGGCTGTTGTCTGAGCGCCGCACAGCCCGGGTCACACCCGTCCTGCGTTGAGCTGCACGTATCCTGCCTCGTATTCTTTGGGTCCCAGCCGTAGCCTGACAGGCCGGTGAGCAGGGCGCGAGTCCCGTCCAGACAATGGCGGTGATCAGCCGCGCTGCTCAGTTCGGTGCCTGGCAGCGCTAGGACGCCGCTGTGCTGCGCTGCACGGAGGCAGCCGCTGCGAGTCTTGGGCATGCTTTTACATTTTGAAGTGCAAACTTCGGAGCTTGTCTGCTGCGATTTGTGCTGCTGCAAGTGGCACCGAGGCGCCACGGCCGCATTGGCGTGTCGCCCTTGGCGCCCTGCCAGGGCAGGCGCTGGTTGGGCGCTGATCAGGGTTGACAACCACATTCTTCCGAGTGGCCGCCGGGCACTGCCGGGGCACTCGGGCTGCGCTCTCGCCGCTCGCGCACTCACTCGCGCCGGGGTGCACCATGCTTCAGTTCATACGGCACCAAACCTTCCGAGCACTTGCCTGCTGTATCCTTGCATGCCCAGCTACCGCTGATGGTCTGCCATGACTGGTAGCCCTGCATAGGGGTGCGTCCCTAGATAGCCGCGATAGGCTGACACGCGTACACGTACGTAACGATTCTCCATGCTTCACTGCGCACGCACCCCGCGCCACCCCCGAGCATACTTGAGCCTACTTTGCATGCCGGGCGTGCATTGCCCCATGCATTGTGAGGACGCGCAAGCTACCACAGACGTGTGCGGTGTGTGCCTGCCGCTTCAAGCGCTCACAGCTGAACACGCAGGCCAGAAGCCTGTTTGGCCAGCTCCTTGGGCTTGCTGGGATTTCACTCTGCAGCACTGGGGCTGGACGCCTGAGTCGCCCCTCTTGGTTTGGCTGCATCGCATGCCTCCGCGCTGCGAGTAGCGCGGCAACATGCGCACCTCTGCGGCGACCTGCGCGCTGCTTGCATGGCTGCTGGCGCTGCTGCTCGCATCCGTCGCTGCCGGCGCGGCGCTGCTGCGGCCCCGTTCCCCACGGCACTGACCACCACTGAGCACCGATGCATGCTCCTGCCAGGCCTGGAGCGGCAGAAATATGTTGCTCATGCGTGTGCATTGCAGCAGCCCTCACCAGGCACCCATGCACATGCCAGGCCGGCTGGGGGAGCGACAGCTCTTCTGTGAGCTGAATGTGCCCATGCAGCTGCTTCGGAAGCATTTGTGTGTGCACCTGTTCTGCTGGACTGACCGCATGCGCAGCCTCCTCTCCGGCATGTGCATCGCCAAAGCATGAGTTGGGATCGCGTGGCTGGGCCCTTGTTGTGCCGCACAACTTGTGAGGCACCTGTGCCAGCAACGCCATGTCCTCTCGCTGGTCGCTGGTCGGCGTAGCCTGCAATCCACTGCCAGCCGTAGCTGCTGCTTCGTGCGGGCTGTGCATGAGGCCACGACGGCCGGATGCTGGCCTTGGCTTTGCATGCAGCACTGCACACAGCTCAGCAGGTGCGGGCATCGCTTCCCCATGGTTCCCCAGGTTGGCCGACTGGCTTGTGAGATTATGTCAGGGTCATGCATTGGCGCTTTCCTCTGCGGTGTGTACCGGTGAGGGGACAGCGAGAGGACGCAGGCCCGGATAAGGAGCAGCTGGTGCCGCAGCCCTTGAGCGACTGCGCCGGGCACTGGTATTCACCTGCGGCGGCGCACGCGCACGGGCGTGCGCGGCACCTCTGCTGCGGCGCCATGGCCACGACGACTGCCTCCTTCGAGAGCGGGCACCAGGACATGGTGAGCCGCGCTGGACCAGCTGTCCGACGCCCAAGACTGCAATGCTGCTGCCGCGTGTCCGTGCAACCAAGATCGAGCGCCTGCGCAGGTGCACGACGTGCAGCTGGACTACTACGGCCGCCGGCTGGCCACCTGCTCGTCAGACCGCACCATCAAGGCGCGCTCTTGCGCGCATACCAGCGCGGCAGCTCATCGCTCAGCTTGCCTCCTGCAAGCTGCTGCTGTTGGGTGCACAGGGGGTCTGAGTGAAGGGGCTGAAAACATCTGCACTACGTAGCGGCATCTGGACCAAGTCGCGGCGCTCGATCAGAGCCGCTGCTGCCCTGGAGGGCGCCGGTTTCCGCAAGCGCCCCAGCGCGCCCGGCGGCTGCAGCACTTGCTCGGCGGGCCGCGCAGGTGTTTGACGTGGCGGGCGAGCAGGTCGCGCCGCTGGCCGAGCTGGCAGGGCACGAGGGCCCCGTCTGGCAGGCGCGCGCCCCCCGCGGCGCCCCACCCCGCCGCGCGGCCGCCGGCCGGGCCCGCCAGCAGCCCGCGCTGCCCTGCTGTGCACGGATGCGTCTGCGCGCCGCAAAGCCTGAAGCAAGCCGGGGCAAGGTCGCGCCGCGGACCGGCGCTGCCCTGCGGCGCAAGCATCCTGGGTTTGCGCGCGCGCCAGTCGAGGCAGGCTGTCAGAGGGCGCCGCGACCCAGCGTGCGGCGGCCCGCGCGTGACAGCAAGGGGCGCGCCGGCGGCGGCAGGTCGCCTGGGCGCACCCAAAGTTCGGCAGCCTGCTGGCCTCCTGCAGCTTCGACCACCGCGTGATCGTGTGGAAGGAGGCGCCGGAGAACACCTGGACGCCCGTGCGCGGCCCTGCATGGCCTAGCCCCGACCCTAACCACCCTCAGCCGCCTGGCCGCGTGTCTTTCCCGTGTCAAGCGTTAGTGACAGGGCCTGAGCCACGACGGGCGCTGGTTCACGCGCGCGGCCCTGGGCGCCCGCACGTGCGTGCCGCATCTCTTCGCCATCGAAGCGCGGGGTCGCAGTCTGGTGAGCACGCCGGGCGCGGCCGCACCGGCGACGCGGCAAGCTTGTGCACGCGCGCGCGCGCCAGGTGCACTCGGCGCCGGCGCACAGCGCGTCGGTGAACGGCATCGCGTTCGCGCCGCACGAGCTGGGGCTGCTGCTCGCGGCAGCGTCCTCCGACGGCGCGCTGTCCGTGCTGGCGTACCAGCCGGACGGCACCTGGGCGGCCGAGAAGGCGCGCCCAGGGTAGGGATTAGGGTTGTCTCCTCTACCCTATACATGGTCGCTGAGGGGGCCGCGCGCTCATGCGCATGCAGACTGTCCCTTTGTCCTCTGGACGACAGGGCGCGGGCGGGAACGAGAGCCTTGGCGGTCTTGCTCCAAGTGGCCCTGAGTAGTGCAGCTGCCGGCGGCGCGCCGGCAGCCGGGCGGCGGCCGGGCGGCAGAAGGGCGCCGCCGCGGCGCTGCAGGCCCGCTGGGGCATGTGCAGCTCGCTGGCCGCGCGCTAGCCGCCCACCGGAGTCGCCCGCTGCATGCATGCTCCGCCTCGGGCCCTGCGTGCCCGAGGCTGCGCGCTGGCGGACCCCGCGCCGCGAATTGCGCGTGCCATCCGGCGCGGCGCCTCGCGCCCTGCACAGCGCGGCGCGCTTACAGGACGCACGCGCGCGCGCTGCGGCAGATCGAGAACGCGCACCCGGTGGGCGCGATGGCGGTGTCGTGGTCGCCGGCCGCGCCGCCCGGCTCGCTCGTCTCTGCCAAGGGGCCCGGGCAGCCCGAGCGGCGCTTTGCGTCCGCTGGCTGCGACAACACCGTCAAGGTGCCTCCCCGGAGCTGCCCTCCGGCTTCCCGTGTGCTGCCCCGCCCCGTATTTGTGTCACGGGCTGGAGCAAGCTGGCGAGGTGGTGTGGTCGGGCGCGCGGCCACGTGCCAGGGGCGGCCCTTGTCCAGCGCGCGGCGCAGCGCTTCCGCATGTGCAGCGCGGCGCCGTCACGCCCGCCCTTGCCAACGCCTGCCCAGGCACCCGCTTGCTGCTGCCGCACCAGCGGCTGAGTGCCAGGCGATCTGGCTGAGGCTATGACTATAGGTTTCAGGCCAGTCGCAGGCTTCCTCGCAGTCGCGGCGCCCTCTCCCGGACGTGCATGCGGGCGCGCCTGAGCCAGGTCGGCTGCCGCGGCTGCGGCGGCTGGCGCGCCAGCGCGCCCTCCCGGCGCGCCCCAGCGCGGGTGAGCCCCAGGCAGGCTGGCGTCGCCCACGGCGGCGCGCATGTGCGGCGCGGCGCAGGTGTGGCGGCACAGCGAGGGCGGCGGCTGGCAGCAGGACGGCCCGGCGCTGGCGGGGCACGGCGACTGGGTGCGCGACGTGGCCTGGGCGCCCAACCTGGGCCTGCCGGCCAGCACGCTCGCGAGCGCGGGCCAGGACGGCCGCGTGTTCATCTGGGCGGAGCGGCCGGGCGGCGGCTGGGAGCGCACGCTGCTGCAGGACTTCCAGGTGCCGCAAGCCTACCCTGCGACCCTGCTGCCGGCCGGCTGCGGAGTGCTGCTCCGCAGGAGCGCGGCTCAAGCGGCGCCGCCGCATCTGGCTGGGCGGACTCAACCCGCTGCGGCGCCGAGCTCTGTCCCTGCCGCGCGCCATCCCTGGCCTAGTCACGCCGCGCGGTCCCGAACAGCAGCTGCCTGCTGCTGACGTTCCGAGCGGCAGCACTGATGTTGAGCTGATAGCGGACGCAGGCACTTGATTGGCATAGTGACACTGCATGGGCCAGAACAGCACCTGCCTGGTGCTGACCCTCCGAGCGACACCAAGCAACAGCTCTGACGCTGAGCCTGTGGCGGGCGCAGGCGCCGGTATGGCGGGTGAGCTGGTCGCTGACGGGCAGCGTGCTGTCGGTGTCGGACGGCAGCGGCGCGGTGACGCTGTGGAAGGAGGCCCTCGACGGCGAGTGGCAGCAGATCACAAACTGATGATGCATGGTCTGTGGAGGGGAGGGGCGGTGTGCATGCGCTGGTGCTCGGTGCACTGCTCGGGTGCACCACTTGAAGTGGAGGTATGGCGCATTCACGGGTGCTCTGAGCACACTGCCTGGATACACCAAGTGCCGAGGGGGTGCAGCGCATGCCTGGCAGAAGCAACGCTGCCACTCTGGGATAAAGGTGTGGCGGCATCACATCGGTGCATGCCTGGCAGAGTGTAATGTTGCATGTGTATGATGCATGGCAAGTTAAACTCAGGAAGGGAAGCACCATATACGCATGTGCCAGTATATATTGCAAGAAAGGTGTTACAAAGCTCTCAGGTATAGGCAGACATGCGCTTCCTAGCAACCCCTCATTTCTCAAATATGCATGCTCCCACTCACTCCTTGACGCCGGCCAAAATTGCACCCCCTCTCATTCGAGGGGCAACATGCAGCCAGGTGGGGGTGGCGTTTGTGTGCAAACTGCAGGTTCATGCGTAGTGGCCCATGGTCTTGCGACTTGCCATGCCCAAGTGACCAAAACCCCAACCACGCAGCCGATGCAGCCATGTGCCATGGGATCAAAGCGCTTGGCGTTCGGCAGACAGGAACAGAGAGGACGGACGGCAGCCTTTACTCGCCCTGAAAAGCAGCAAGGCGTGGCGCCGCAAGCATCCCTGGCACTGGCAAACATGCACACCGCGCTCGCCAGCAGGCACCGTGTGGGTGGGCACAAGCTTGCAGCACCTAAACTGGCCTCGCCGACAACCCAGCAACTCCTGCAGACACACCGCAAGCTACCACTCCCGCGTCTTGCCCACAGCGCGCACACATTCATGTACGGTGGCGGTCCCTGCGCACCGACTGACCAGAGCAGGGACAAACCGTCTACCTAAAAGTATGCAAATAGAGATAAGCAATGCTCTCCTGTGAAAGGGAGCGAGACAGGGGAAGACCGCCACAAGAGGCGGGTGAGCGCGCCTCCACAACAAGGCTGATATGTGCGAAGGGAGAGCACGCACACCCGCCACCCCATCAAGCAAACACATTTTCACTCTTGGCCACACCCACTGCCCGGCGCGTGTGCTTGAGCTCAAGTGGCTTCATGCATGGGCAGCCCGCACACGGACAGCCGGTAGCACGCTCGCTGCTGCACCCGTAGCAGGCCAGGCCCACTGACGCAGCACTTTGATCGCAACCCACACTCCATCTCGTGGCCACCGCCAGGTGCGCTGCACGAGCACCGCACCGCCCAGAGCACTGCACGCTACGCTTGAACGCCCGCAGGGCACGACAGCGGCGCGCCGGCCGCCGGGCGGTGACGTCAACGCCCGCAGGCGCTGCAGGGGCCGCCTCAGACGCCGCCGGTCTGGCCAGTCAGCGGCTCGCGCGTGGACTCGAGCAGGTCCCGCTCGCGGAAGCGGTCCCAGGCGTTGGGGTCCTCACCCTGCGTCCGGAGCGCGCGCGGGGGCGTCAGCGGCTACTGCGTGGGCTCGAGCAGGTCATCGTCGCGGGCGCCCGACGCGTGAGTCTCCTCGCCCTGCGCGCGGCTGGCCCGCTCGGTGCCCTGGCGGAGCGCCGGCGGCTGGGCAGCACTTGACTGGGCGTCGCACTCGGCGTCGCTGGACTTCCGCCACATGTAGCGCGTGCCGCTCGGCAGGCGCCTTGATAGCACCCACAGCTTTTCTATGCTGCAAGCTCAATCTGAATATATGGCTGACCCCGCAACAAGCAATGTTTTGCTAAACTTGCACCCCAAAAAAAGTTGATAATTGTGCTATGGTATATCGGGCGCAGTGCCCAACAGAGGTGGTCAATCAGCAACACCATGTATGCTAGAAACTGGGCATGCCTGGAAACGTCACCAGGGTTTCTTTGGACAGTAAGTTAAATAGGACAACTACTTTTGGCTGTGCTCAGCACGCGCGCCGCCTCGCACCAGCGTGAACATGATGATGTAGTTGAGCGCGGCCACGGCGGCGGCGCCGATGAGCGCGATGCGCGACCAGTTGATCTCGCTGGAGCTCAGGTACGGCGTGGCGGTGGAGTCGGTGAGGTTGAGGAAGACGTTGGCGAGCCAGACGTGCAGCGGCGTCGCCGCCGCCAGCCAGCCCAGCAGCGGCAGGCGGAAGCGGTGGAGCATGTTCTCGGTCAGGCCTGCGCGGCCGGCGCGCGGCGCGGCTTCAAGCGGGGCACGAGCGCGGCAGCGGGCGGGGCGCAGACGTGCGGTGGCCGCGCGGCGCAGGTTGCTGGACAACGCAGATAGGCAGAAACACGCTCCAGAAATCACGTCTTTGACTTGGCAGAGAGGCTAAAACCAAACGCGCATTGCTCATGTAGTAGCCAAATAACTATATAAAGATAATTCTCTTTTTAAATAGCACAATGACAGCTAATACAGCATGAATGACAACTAGTGCACAAACAGGGGCGCACCAAACCAGCCCAGCACGCCGCCGATGAGGCCGAGCGCGATGGGCAGCTCCAGCAGCACGATCGCCCAGGGGAACCTGCATAATAACACCAGGTACTATAAATGCACCAGGTGCATTTATAGTAACCCCGCGCGCCACACCAGGAACATTATAACAATGTCGAGCCCGTCAACCACAATCCAGATCAAAGCCCTGCATGTTAGCTTGTAGCGGCTATCTTGCACATTCCACACCGCCCTAGACATGCACCAATAGACACAATGTCCAGTTGACTCTTGGCTAAAAGTCAGAACATCAAGACGCAGCATCTGCAACATACCGAAACTGGGGTTGCACACTGTCAAGACTTTGTCAAGCAACCAACTAGCTAGTAAAACAGGCGCGCAGTCAACAGGAAGCAATGTTGCGTACCGGAAGATCTTGCCGCAGTACTCAGACTCGGGCAGCTGAGCCGCCGAGTACCAGTGGCGCGTGCCATGGTTGCCACACTTCCTGCAAAGCGCACCGCCCAGCTCATGTCGAGCTCAGCACTGCCGAGCAGGACTGCCGCATGTTATGTCGTGATGCGTGAGGCGCACTCGGGGGCACACAAGCGCCGCGAAAAAGGCCAGTGTTCTTCCATATGAACAACAAGGGAGCCTGGACAGCCAGCCGTACACAGCATGTTCCTCACGCACAGCATATGCTGACGCGCGTGAGCGGGCGCCGGGCGCACCTGTGGACAAAGATGAGGCCCACCAACTCCAGAATCCAGGCCAGGAGCAGGAGGCCCAGCAGCGGCAGCAGCGCCTGCCGGTGTGTAGGCGTGTCAGGTGCATGCGAGGATGGCAGCCGCGCGGCATAAAGGCAGGCCGCGCACAAGAGCAAGCTGCAACGGACTTGGAGCTCACCTTGGCGTTGCGAGGAGGAATCATCTTGAGAAGAGACCTGCAAATAGTGGAATGCAGGCAAGTCAGCAAGGTGAATATGAGGCACCGTTGAGCACCGAACGGGCGGGGAAGGCTTTACCTTGATCCTTGGTTGTAAATTCACAAAGTCTGCGGCTCGTGACGGCTGGTTGTTGGCTCCGAGCACGTTGCCGAGCCCAGACTCGTGCACGCCCTAGCGCTGCACCCTATAGCAGGGCTAGCCAGCCCTGCGGACAGACAGAGGCGCGAGCAGAGCAAGTGCACCTGTGCGCTCCTGACGTGTCCAGGCTGGGCGCTGTGGTTGTTTTGGAGACTGTCCGCGTACAAAGTCTAGCCGTTTGAAATGCTAGCTCGCTAGCATGCAGTGCTGCTTGCTGGAGTTTGCGGGCACCTGTGCGCCCGCGCATGGCTGCCATATGGAATCGGCTGGCACGGCATGCAAAGGAGTATGTGAAGAAAGGTGAGCTTGGTGTGCAGCCCTTCCTTGTCAGTGGGAAGGCGATTGTGCAAGGCAATGCCTATGCTTATGCTTTCTAAACAAGGGCTGTCTGGTGCAGTCCGCAACCCGTTTGGAGAGGAGGAGCGCATGCTGTTTACCTTTGGCAACGAGCGCGACCTTGGGCGGTGGAACGTGTTTGCTGACAGCCAGCAGGGCGGCAACACCACTGCCGCGCTCACGCTGTCCACCCGTCATCCGGTGTGCCTCACAGTGTAACGCTACGTGTGTTGCTTTTCAATTCTTCACTGTGCAGGGCAGCCTTCCTCCAGTCCTGAGGCCCCAAACGCCGTATGTGCAGGGCACGGCAAACTTTGAAGGAGTGTTCTCCGCGGAGCTGGACGACGAGGGCCGGACGGGCCGGCGCATCCAGCGCAGCGGCTTTGCCGGCATCAGCTCAGAGGCGCGCCCCTGCTTGCGTGCAGCCCAGCTTGCGTCGACCCCGAGAGCGAGCGCCCACTCCAGCAGCGCTGGGAGCGCCTGGCGCTGTGAGCTGAAGTGCTCCGCGTCAACACCGCCAAATGGCTCGCGGGGTGCAGGAGGGCGACTACCTGGACCTGGAGGAGCGCGACGTGCTGGTGCTGCGCGTGCGCGGCGACGGGCGCAAGTACCTCGTCAGCCTTCGCACCGACAACTGGGTCGTGGGCGCCAAGTCGCACGACGTCTGGCAGGCGTTCCTGTTTGCGCCGTGCGCGCGCCCCTCCCGTGCGGCGCGTGCGGGCGCGTGGCAGGGGAGCGCGCCTCGGCTGCGGAGGGTGCTGCACGGGCGGGTTCACGTGGGGGTTCAGACAGGTCACGCTTATTGGCGTGCGCAGTGCATGCGGGCCAGTGGCCCAAGCAGGTACCATGAGATAAGAGAAACATCAAGGCCAGCCCAAGCGTGGTCCTTGGCATACGGTCATGCATGTGAGCGGTGTGCAGGCTCGGGCATAACCAGTCGTGCAGGTGAGCGAGGTGCAGGCTTCTCGGGCGCTATCAGTCACGCAGGTGAGCGGTGTGCAGGCCCTGTTAGTCATGCATGCGAGCGGCGCGCAGGCCCGGGCGCTGGGAGGAGGTGGAGGTGCCGCTGGAGCGCTTCCTGCTGACCTGGAAGGGCCGCCTGGTGGAGGAGCGGAGCTCGATGAACCCGCGGCGCGCCATCTCGCTCGGCCTCGGCCTGGCCGGCGGCCCGCAGCTGCAGGCGCCCGGGCCCTTCTGCCTGGGCCTGGACTGGGTCAAGGCCGTGCGCGCGTCCGGCGCGCTGGAGCCACGCAACCGCAGCCGCGACTTCTTCTAGGCGGCGCGGCCGGGCGCTGCGGCTCTGCGCACGAGGCCCGACAGGGTTTGCAGGGTTTGTTGAGAGGGTTTGCTTGGGCAGCCCTGGCATGCTCCAGGCTGCGGTGGCGAGGCGCCCGAGCCCGCGCACCAGGGCCTGGGATGGAGCGGAGGCCATGTAGGTGCGCTTTGCTGTGCACAGCAGCTGCACAAGTACGGTTGCCGCGGGCACGCGCAGGCCTTGAAATGCGCAGGTGGGATGTACACTATTGTTGTGTTTAAAACAGCCTCATGCTTGCATTGGCCAGCAGCTCTTGCAGGACAGCAAACACTGCACTGATGCAAGCGCGCCAGGCGGCCACCCGCCCCATCGTAGGGCTAGCTAGTGCGCAGCACCTCTCCGGCCCTACTCGCCCGGCAGGCCTTTTGCTGCATTGGCCAGCAGGCTGGCGCGGGCCTGCGCGGTCGCGCTGGGGTCAGTGGCGGGATGTAAAATTGTGTCACATGGGCTTGGCAGCAGCCACGGCGAAACCCATGTAACAATTGTCGCAAGCGGGTCTGAGCATTGTGGCGCACGCATTGCGCGCCGCGCATGGCACGGCAGGCAGTTGCCGGCACACCACTGTGCTGCGCCGCCCGGCAGGCTGGAGCGCGCCTGCACGTGCGGCAGGAACACGCGCAC
>JAABUH010004099.1_pt1 | contig 11997 bp, 12 predicted proteins | sample 5559121 | NCBI WGS metagenome assembly JAABUH01 (sample SAMN10711871, study PRJNA513364) | rock metagenome | isolation source: Antarctica rocks | place: Antarctica: Victoria Land, Battleship Promontory nord | collected 2015-12-28 | reverse complement strand
CGAGAATAAACAAAAGATTCGGACTCGTGCGCTGATCAGCGAGTATAAACAAACGATCGGAACCATTCGACTAGATCAAAGATCAGCGAATTAACCGTTCATTCAGATTCGCAAGGGATTCTTCGGATTTGTTGAACAATCAAACGAGGCCAGTCTATGACTGCGTGAAGCCTCTACCCCAAAGAGCAACCAAAGAGACCAGTCAAGGACTGCGTGAAGTCTCTACCTCGATGAGCAAACCTCAACAGTGAGCCTGCTTCAATGACACCCATCGTCAATGCGATGACCCACCTACCCTCATCGCCCTACCCACCAGTGAACCGATCCGCCTACCCGTTCATGTGCAACTAGTGAGCCTGCTACAATGGCACGATAATGCCTTCGGCAACAAGCAAACCTTTGAGCTTGTTCCTATACCGAAACCCCAGTGAGCCTGCTTCAACGACACCCTCAATGCGATGGCCTACCCACCCTCATCGCCCTACCTACCAGTGGACCTGGCCCGTCATCGAGTTCACGTGCAACTAGTGAGCCTGCTTCAATGGCACCTTCCGTCAATGCGATGACTCAGCTACCCACATCGCTCTATCAACCAGTGAATCGATCTGCCGACTCGTTCGCGTGCAAATAGTGAGCCTGCTACAAAGGCGCCTTCCGTCAACGCGATGATCTACCTACCCACATCGCCCTACCTATCAGTGAATCTGGTCAAATGTCCACGTGCAACTAGTGAGCCTGCTTCAATGGCACGGTCAATGCGATGGCCTACCCACTCTCATCGCCCTATCCATCAGTGGACCTGGTCATACGTTCATGTGCAACTAGTGAGCCTGCTACAATGGCATCATTCTACCTCGCATAGTGAGCCTGCTACAATAGGCATTTCGATTCTACACAAGGCTAAGAAAATACATTCATGCGGACGTGAATCGTTGAAGGGGGGGGATAATGTTACGATCCTAGCTACGCACCTATGTTGATAGCTATGTTGGTGACTATGTTGATGACTATCGCCGGCCGCTCGCCGCTAGACTATAGGGTTGTTCCGAGGCCAACCCTATTCAGGGTTAGCTTATGTTCTCCTGAGTCATATAGATAGCCGGCTCTTCCCTTCTAGATACTTTCCTTCCTTAGCATTTATATACTCGTTACATTACACCCATATGACTCGCTCTATGCTGGCCCCTAACAATTAGTGGGTCGATCACTTTATATTAGCTACTTGAATATTTACACACACTCTGTCACTGTCCGTCTTAGATGAATCTATGTACAATGAGGCAGTTATTGATGATTTCTGCATTGGACAGCGGCGTCTCGTCTGGGTTGGTGATGTATTCAGCTGCTGCCATACCCCTAACCTGAAACTCGCTCGTGAGTCTTGTACGGATGCCGGCGGAGATGCTATAGTTGGTCCAAGTATAGACTTGGAAGTTTCACAAGGGTGAGTAGTCAAAGTCGTTGGTAGGAATGGCGTCGAGGACGTTGAGAGGAACATCTACGCACAAAGTCAGTAAAAGCACAACTGGATTTCAACGTAGTGACTGATCGTCGCTCAATATCGCAGAGTTCAAACTCTGTCGTCAAGGATGGTGGGTTTCGTCGTTTGGTGCTCCAGAAGGTAGGTCTGCATTTGTGAACTCATTTGACGCAACAAGAATGTTCTCAAGGGCGATGAAAGCGTCATCACTCATTGTCTGGATGTAAGCCAAACGCGAAGCAAAGGTTGCTTCGTCGAGCGTGGCAGGTAGTGGATCAGAACCATCAGCGACGAGGTAGATGTTCGACCTTCCGGCAGCGAAGCCACGAACTTCTTTGAGGGTGACGATACTGGTCATGGGACAGATAGCGACGACTTGGTCGTGCACTGTTGCATAATCAATCAGTCGAACAAGCTCTAGTCACAGTTTTGAAGCACAAAATCAACATATCCTTACTATAAAAGTTCGTAGACATGTTCATAGGAACATCATTGCAAAATTGATTGAGATAATCTTCTGTGCATTCGCCAGCCACGATGGGGGCATTTCAGACCTCACCGCCGGCATTCATAAGCTGAATCAGCGAGGTGTAATTCGAGTCACCGACAGAATCGGGCTGGACTGACTTGGGAGGAAATGGCGCTGCATCATCCGGCACGATGTTGCGGATCGGGGTGAAGTCAATCATATCGACACGGTCAGCAATAGTGTTGTTGACAATCATGAGTTGCTCTGCACCTGTCAGGCCATCGGTAGTATTTGACTGTGCAGAGAATCTCAATTTCGGTGAGTAATTGAGCCCAAGCTGCTTCGCATTCCCTTGGTCCGATGTGTCTGTCAAGATTCATCAGTATGACTTGTTTGCCGACGACATTCCTGTGTAGAGAGGGAGAGTCACTGCCGGGTTAACTTCGTAGATGCTGGTGCTGCTTTGTAAGAGGTCAACGAGACTCGTGAGCGCTTGATTTTGATATGAAGCTGCAACTCCGGGGTAGTCATCTTTCATCGCTGTGTTGAAGGCTTCATCAATTATGTCAATTGTCGGATCATCGAAGTCAGACAATGAGTTGAGCATTGACTCAGACATCTGTCGACGACGAAGAGGTTTAGGAAGAGCATTCGCTTGCGCGTGGTTCAAAAGAATCATCGCACAGGTTATGATGCTATATTTGCAAAGCTTCATGGTGCGCAAATTGCAGAAGAACAATCTTGGAGGATGAATGAAGACTGAAGAAGTGGCCACAAGGAAATGGAGGCAGGATCATATGTAAATAAGATGAAGAGCTCTTACGACTAGGCTCACTTCAGTCGACATACGTCGACATCATCTTCAGGGCACATGAATCCGAGCAAACAGTAACGCTAGTTAGAAGGGGCCGTCAACTTACATCGAACGAACCTCTCACTGGATTGTCACTGCGTACATTAGCATCAATATGGGTGGAGCTGGGAACTCGCGGATGGGGTTCGAGCAATTTTAGCCAACGTACGTCTTAGACAACTTGGATACTAACAGGCAGGATCGGTCACTCGCCATCTCTCTGTCACTTCGCCAGTCGCTAAGATGTCTCTTTTGAATTTCAGATTTTGGCTGCTCTGGCGATTGACCGATTCTACCCGTTAACGTCTTGATTCCGAGGACGAAACAATGCGATATTGAGAATCATGCTTAATAAGACACAATTGAGAAATATCTCATTCATGGTTTGTAGGTTGGGTAGTCCGAAGGACGCGACGATCTGATACGATTTCCCTCAATCGGAGAGACTGGTAGCTGAGTTCTGCCCAAAGAAAAGGTCACAACGGAAACGAAATTTTCCGCCTTTCAAATTTCGAATCGCTTTCTGTAGCAGATCATTTTGGCGATGTAGACGGCGATGTAGATTGGAGGTTGCGACAGCACGGGAGAAAACCAACCTGCTGCAGGTTCGCTCGAAGGTTAGTCGGATCAATGCCTTGATACGGGAAATTGTTGACTGATTCAATGTCGTCCTATTCGGCAAGGAGCAATGCCAAGCAGGCCTTGGCATCATGAGAAGAAGATATTGTCAGCATGGATTCGGAAGGGAAGTTCATCCTTCCCAGGTCGATTATCTACGACATAGGAATGGAAAGACCGCGTATCGATGGCGTGGGTGAGCATTATCCAGAGGAGTCGTTGACTTCGCGCAACGGCATTTCGAATCTTTTGTTCCTCCGTCAATAAACACATAGATATTCTAGCGTACTTTGGACCGTCGAATGGCCTAAAATGGTGCAGAAGAACGTATCAAGAACCGTTCCCGATGGAAGAACACTGATCTACCTCTTATTTTCGATCGTCACATGGCAGATTAGGAATCGAACCTAATATAATTAAATTATTCCAACAACTATGGCCTTGTGACGCTCCCAAACCTCCTCGGCGGCGATCCGCTTGGCACGTCGATCCGTCACATGCCTTCGATCAATCCGTCACATGCCTCGAACTTCTACTGAACGCTTCGGAACTTTCTATGAGACGAACTGTAGAGCCGGTCAAGGCGACCTCAACGCTTCAAGATTCGTGGAAAAATATGAAGGATTGATTCAGCAAATGCGATGAGGGATATTGACGGTTTTGGCGGCTCGATCGCTCACCTGTCAGCATCTTCCCCCTTCCGGATCAATTCCTGCGCGCTGACTATTTCACATACTTTGAGAGACATAATTGTAGCTCTGAATCAGCTGAATTCAATGCTTCAGAGATAATGAAAAAATATGAAGATTTAATCTAGTAAATGAGATTGAGAATGTTGAAAGTTTTGACTGCTCAATCTTTCAGCTGTCAACATTTTTTCTCGTTTGAATTAATTTTTGCACACTGATTAGAACTTCTTTATTATGTATCTGATTTTGATGATACAGGTTTCGCATACAACGATAAATTCTGCTTCAATTTCGTACGCGGGAAAAGCAAATACGGAAACAGATGCAAGTTCAGTCACGAGTCTAAGCTCACGTTCAAAGTATCTCGTCGCGAATCATGCTCATACTTAGAGACGTCGAAAGGTTGCTTCAAAGAGCAGCAGTGCAAATTCTCTCACGAAATTGTGGCAGGTAATAATGGTGCCACTACACAATCATCGCAGTCTATCGTCAGGTCACGACCACAGAGCGAACTCGAGATCGGCTTCCGAGAGTGATCGTTTCTTATATCGAGGCGGAATACCTCGTTCCGAGTTGTGAAGATTGGGAAGTTCTTCAAGGTGGGCTGAGAGCCATCAGCAAAGAGCATACAGAAACCGGGCAACAGATTATCAAGAAGCTAGCGACTGAGAAGGGGCTGGCCAAGATCAAGGCTCTTGCAGATGAAAAGGTCGATGGCGTCAAGCTGCAAACGAGGCTGCGTATTTTTAAGGACAGAACGTTTCCCTTTTTCCGAATCATCTCTCACTCGGTTCCCGAGCATTCTATCGTTCTTGATATTAGAGACATCACTCGATATCATTTGCACATTTCTTTTTGGCCCAAATGATCGTCGTGTTATCAATCTGTTCAAATCTACGACTTCCGCTCTTGGAACCCTTGCGCGGGAGGAAACAGTCAAAGATGAAGACCTAATGTCGATTGCGGTAACAGCGAGCTTAGCAGTGCTGAAGAGAATTATGAAGTTAAACCAAAGCGTTCAGGTCATTACGGAGTTCACGTGGATTGTGAACGACTTTTCGACCTCAATTTCAGAACAACTTCTGCAGGCCGGAAGTCGAAGCTTAGATCGTATTCGTCAACGACTTGGTCTTGAAGCTGTAATGTCGCCCTCTAGAGCAAAAGAGTCATCGACCGATCTTCGAAGTCAGTGGAGCGGCTTCTGGTGCGAGGTAGGGTGGAAGGAACAACTAGGGGTGCCTCGGGGGTGCGAGCTGTATCAGCTGCGCGGGCCCTTGCTAAGGGCTTTCGTTGACGGCGGGTGGAAGGTGCACGGGCCATTTGTGTTGACGAAGATAACGAAGGTAACGGTATGAAAATTGGTATGAAAGTCGTGCTGTGTTTATGAGATACTAGCTAACTGTGCGCTTTCTGGCCCAAATCGCTGAGATGAGGGTCAGAAACAGGTGGGTAAGCGTTTCTGTATATATACTTTGCCATACACAATCTACGGTTCTACAACTACGTCATCTGCGTTGAAGAAAGACTTCCTGCTTTCATCGAATGTTGTCTTCAACGAACTCGTTCGAGGTACAAGCTGTAGTGCGTCCGACAAAGAGAGAGGCTAGAACAAAGAGATCTGGTGTGCAAAAGAAAAATCCTTTGAGGAACAAGCAAGTGCTATTGAGGCTCAATCCCTATGCGAAGGCTTTCAGCGAGAAGAAGCTGGGATCGAAAAAATTGGCGGAAGGCAAGCCGATGAGAGCTGCGAAGTCATTTTCAAACGTCTTGAACGAGAACTAGGGCGGCGAAGGGCATAGATTGTGTAATCAAGCTAGTTGCTCGGGCGTGCAGTAAGCAGATGAAAATGCATGCAATATTAGCCTGCTTGCAAATGAGAAATCTCAAACGTAACTTGTTGGCAATGACTCTGACATCATAAGCATAAAGTTCTACACGCATACTTGTGCAAGTATCCTCATCTCGTCAGGGAAAAACGCCGTTGATTCTTTGTATGGTCTTTTACGATTTCTCTCTCCTTTTTTCATACTAGGCCACCCTTTGATAGAAAACCACTGAACTCAAAGACAGGAAACTTCTCCTCTTTTTTCCTATCCTTTTCCTTCTTCTTCTATAGTAAATTTAAGCTTGGAAAATCACGCCCGGCGGCCATCTCTCCATCGTGCTTCACAAGAACAACATTTTCTTGCGTAGCATTCTCGGCAATCACACTTCAAGCTATTCAAGATGTTTATCGCACGATTGCGAATAGTGATGGTTGCAATTTCACGTTCGAGGAAGTCTTTCTGATGCAAAAAGGCCCTAGAATCGGCCGGTTTGACGAAAATTAATACTCTCTTAACATTACAAACTAGGAGAATTCCATGGGAAGAATCAGGCTCGAAAGCTGAATGAGCGACGGCCCTTTAATCTTACATCAAACTCAGAGGGCCTAACTTATCACTGTGATGGAAGTAGCTTCTGCGATCTCTTGACAGTCGTCTTTGTCATTTCATACTTCTGATGGCAGAATTCCGAACGTCTTTGATTATTTGGTTGCCGAAAATGCTGGCATCTCTTGCCGGCAAGGATTCAGAGAAGACTCAATACACGAATAAGACGTTCGACAAGGGATCGTACCATCGTCACTTGTCAACATCTCAAACTTGCATTTCGCTTTTTCTCATGATGACTGCTAATTCGTAGAAAAGACTCATTCAGTAGACTATTTGCGCAGATACCGCCATGAACAGGTAACATCTTCAACACAATTTAATCACGAGTGCGGAAAGTTTCTTGAAGTTTCAATGTTCGTTGGTGCTTGTTTGGTAAAGAGAATCTATTAGGTTTTTAGTGATCGAGAATACTGCTAGAATCTGCATAGAGACATATATGATAACTATCGGTAAGCTTGGCGCTGATAAATACGATGGTGGCGTGGTAAGCTTTCCGAAGTCGATGCGCAAGTGCTCGGAGTATTCTAGCAGATACTGCCCTCTCATAAATACTGTGACCAGGCTCTCGAAGATAAAATCGATAGGAACAAGTCGTAATATAGGCGGACTCTGAGGAAGAACTCTTCCCGGTGCATCTCTCAAGATCTGTCACTCTTCATCAACGGTCACTATCATAAGCGAATTGCAGCAGGACACTATTCCGATAATAGCGTACAAGCCGTTAGTTGAATCGAGTAACAGAGTGGCATTTTCGACATGGCGACGTCTCAAAATCAGTATCAAACTGGCAATAGCCTGTGCTAGTATCACTAATAGAATCATGGCGCGAGAGCTTTTCAAAAGAAAAGAACCTCAGGTTCATGATGTTGCGACATGTTTGCTACGAGTAGGCAACACCTCGCCAATATACACGGCTTGATTTGTGCAGTCTTCGTTTGTAGAAACTTTGTGATGAGAGATATGTAACTCGACCTCAATCATTAGAAATTGCTTTAAAGAATAGAAGTCTCGGATTCTGATTCTGAAAAGTAGCAGTTCGATTCTGAGAAGTAGAATTACTACTAAATCGAAGTAATTTTTACTGAACTCAAAGAGCGTCACTTCAGGTAAGAATAGAAGAATAAGCATTCGAGGAATAGATGTAGACGACTTAGCAGTCAAGTTCTGAAGACTATCGAGATGGCCGTACGAGGTGATAACAGCCATGCGCAGAGCAAATGTCTTGAGCAAAAGACTAGAGGGGGATCGGAAAGCATAGTTGTTAACATCTTCTGGCTCAGGAGTGAGAGTTTCGTTGATGGCAGAGCGAACCACATTTGCGAAGGACATCTTTTCGTGAAGGCTGATATGTATGTAGAGAATCTTACGCTGGCGAAGTTGGCTCAAGGCTGACACGCAAGGCTTCGGGAACGAGAGCTGGAACACATATAAGTCGACATCAAGATTTCGTGGCCCTTGATCGTTTGTGATGCTCACTGACTTCTTTCCTGATAATCTGCTATAATATTGTGTAGGATGGAGAGTTGAGGCCTGCTCTATGTACTGGTAGGGAATGAAGCGTCAGCCGTTAGCGCAATATCACGCTACAAAGTTCAAGGAAGCAACTGTATCTGTTGTCACAAATCACAACAACATGCGGCTTCGCGCACTTCAATGCGGACTTTTGCTTTACTTCTTCTTCCTCTTTCACTGCTCTCACCCACAAGCTTGCCCTAATGAGAAAGCTTGCTTCTTCATCAATGTCGAGCAAAAGGGCGTGAAGCTGGCTTTCTACTTCGCGGTATGGCACTTGTTCAAAATTTCAGCAAATTCAGCAGACTATGCGTCGTTCATCTGATGCTAATTCTATCTTTGTACGTTGCAGGTTCAATCAGGCGGTTCCTTCGATGTCGACTGCAGCGTCATCGATCTCGACGATAAAATAGTAATGAAAGATACAAAAGAAAGGCAATTAGATTCTGTCTTCACAGTCAAGGATGAGGGCGAATACAAGTTCTGCTTCAACAATGAAATGAGCATCTTTGCCGAGAAGATGGTGGATTTTGAGATCGCGGTGCGCTCGTTCTCTTCTCTCATCCGATATCCTCGCCTTCACGTCTCTACGGTCCTTCGAATCCGATGTTAAATGAGTCAACTGATCGATCGACTTCACCAGGTTGAGAACAAGTTCCGATCCGCTCAACTCTTCGCTAAACAAGGCACTTCTCTCGAGCAGATCTCTGCGCTTGAAGAATTCATTCTCAAAGTCTTCGGTCATCTATTTACCATCAATCGCAATCAGAAGGTTGATTTTACAAATCTAGTTCTTATTTTACACTTTTTGAAGATTCGCTACTAATTTTGGTGGGCAAATTCTAAAAAACGATACAGGTTTCGCATACAACGGTATCAAGAATGCCTCAAGCTAGTCTCGCACAAAAAATTCATCTTTGCCAAAATCTGACTCATGAAAGCTCAATTCGAGATCCGTCGCACAGAACTCACAGTCGCGAGAAAAATCTTTGGTCAAGTCATTGGCATGTGTCTCAAAGACAAGCTTTTCAAAGGTTACATCGATCTCGAACGCAAGCTCTACGAATTTGTTCGCTGTCGCAAACTCTACGAAAAACACATTGAATGAAACCCGGTCAACTGTCAAGCCTGAATCAAGTTCGCTGAGCTCGAGCGCGACTTGGCGGATCTAGATCGCGCGCGAGCCATATTCGAATTGACAGTTTATCAGTTCGTACTTGATATGTCTGAGCTTCTGTGAAAAGTCTACATCGACTTTGACGAAGAAGAAGACGAGTACGATCGCACGCGCGAGCTGTACGAGCGCTTGCTCGTCAACATCGACCACGTCAAAGTCTGAATATTCTACGCGCATTTCGAAATCAATGTTTCCGAAGTCGACGATGATGACGAGGACGAAAATGAAAATGAAAATGAAGATCGTTTTCTATTCGACGCAGCCAAACAGCGCGTTCGCCGCGTCTTCATCCGCGCCTATAGCAGCATGAAGCTCAAAAACTTCAAAGAAGAGCGCGTCGCGCTGCTGAATGCCTGACGCTCTTTTGAGGTCACGCATGATAACGCGGAGGATATTGAGAATGTCGAGAAGCAGATGCCGCGGAAGGTGAAGAGGAGGAGGAAGCTGTATGACGATAGTTTCGAGGAGTACATGGATTATGTGTTCCCGACGGATGATGTGCAAGCGGCGAAGCTTAGTAGCCTTTTGGCGAGGGCGCATGAGTGGAAGAAGAGTGCTGGGACCGGGGTGGGGTAGAATGGGGGAGGGTTGTAATGCAGTTGGGGGGGAGGAGGAGAGAGCGGCGTTTGGAAGAGTAGCAGGTTTTTGGGAGATATACTCATCGAATGTCGTCGACTTCCATCTGCCATCGATTCTTGCATCAGCGAGCAACCAAAGCTGTTCGCTTCGTCTCTCACTCTCATCTCTATCAATCTCTTCACCCCTACAAAGAATCCCTTCAACTCACGATTCAGCATCTAACTCACGGTCCCAGAGGAACTCTATCACTCGTCCATCCCATGCCGCTTGAGGAGATCGAAGAGCCGAGTCGCCGATGAGAATGACTTGAGGTTGTTGTTTATGAGATCTTTCGATTTTTATACAACCATCAAAGCATCCTTCACGTCTATAATAATGTCTATCCCTTTCACCCCCTTCTTTTGCCCTTCTCATCATCTCTTCCCACCCCCTTTCACACCCCCATCACCTCAAAACCTCACAAGCCAACCCCGGTCGATCAACCCACGCGCTATCGAACTGCAATTCTCTAACCCTCTTCCACGTCCTCGCCATTGAGTAAAAGGGCGGAAGAACGGTTATATCGCCGATGACGAGGGTGCGAGGGCGTATTTGCCTGTTGAGATGCTGGGGGCGGGGGGGTGGGGTGTCAACGGGTGTTTTAGGAAAGGCAGAGTGAGAGGGAGGGAGGGAGGGAGGGAGGGGGGGGCTGAGAGGGGATGTTGGGATATTGGGGTATGAAGAGGATATGGGGGGATGATGGATTGAAGAACAAGAAAACAGAAGAAAAATCTTCGGGGCGACAACGTACCTCGTATTGAACAACCCAATATAATCATCGCAGATGGTCGAATCGGTCCCGGAGCCGAAGAGGGGCTGGTTGGTGATATTCGCGATTCTGTCAGGAGGCAGTGAGCGAATGTGATCACGTTGAATGCGAGATTCACATAAGATGGCGATATTCGGACTTCGCAAAAAAACACCACTCACGCATTCACAGAATACCCCCCGCCCTTCCCAGCCCTCACCCTTATGTCAAACCCCAACGCCCCCCCTCTTCGCCCTCGTCCACGTCTTCACATACGTTTCCCCTTTCCCTTCCTCATCAGCAGCATACGTCTCGCAAGCCGGCTCGAATCTCTCGACCATCGTCTTCTGAAGCTTCGGCTCATTCGTCTCGATCACGGGGTTCATCGAGACGAGAATCGTGCTCCCGTATCGAAAGCTCGAGTGATCGTTGCCCAAGCGATCGACAAACGGAAACATCAGCGAGGCGCGCGAGAAATTCGGGGAAGCGGTGACGTTGTCGAAGCGGAGGTCGTGGTCGCGGAAGAGGGCGGCGTACATGAGATATTGGTCTTTGGGCAAGTCGGGGAGGACGGCGCGGAGGGCGGTGGTGAGGATGGGGTATTGGGGGGGGGATGATAAGGCGGGCGGTGGCGAGGGAGATGGGGAGGATGAGGAGGGTGCCGTTGGCGGTGCCGGTGCCGGCGTTGGGGTAGATGCTGGGGAGGGGGAGGTGCAGAGGGGGGGGGGGGGGGGGGGGGCGCAGGGGGGGGGGGAAGGGTGGTGGAGAGATGGGGGGAGGCAAGGATGTAGTGTGTGGAGGGCGGGAGGATGGAGAAAAGGTGCGATGGTGAATCGGCTGTTGAAGGAAATATCTTCAGTCAGGATGTAGAGCGAACCATAAACCTTTCTTCATGCTGCGATTTGTTTCTTCTGCAAGGTATCAGACGATCACATGTTTTGTCATTCTAGCTGCCATGCGTCAGGCATTCAGTTGCGGCTGAACGAAGGCCGTCAACTTAGGCTTTCCGTTTCTCAATAATTAGCGATCTCGATCTATTTTTTCATTCGGCCGAATCTAACACGATGACGGAACGCTGCACATCGCGAAGTATCTTACTCATCTTCTTATCGCTTAGGGCTTACCTGGCTTCATATCGAAAGTCTGGTTGCACTTTCGTCAACAACTAACATCGCTTCGTCGGTCAGTTCTTGCGGCGCTCGGTCATGGTCTTGAACTCGTCGTGGAACTGCGGAACCATCATGTCATCTCAGATCATATTCTTGTCGATGGTATCGACAAGCCCGAGATTAGGGTTAGGGTTAGGGTTAGGGTTAGGGTTAGGGTTAGGGTTAGGGTTAGGGTTAGGGTTAGGGTTAGGGTTAGGGTTAGGGTTAGGGTTAGGGTTAGGGTTAGGGT
>JAABUH010004095.1_pt1 | contig 12004 bp, 7 predicted proteins | sample 5559121 | NCBI WGS metagenome assembly JAABUH01 (sample SAMN10711871, study PRJNA513364) | rock metagenome | isolation source: Antarctica rocks | place: Antarctica: Victoria Land, Battleship Promontory nord | collected 2015-12-28 | reverse complement strand
CGCTAAATCCCCGCCGAAACGCCACCCGGTCCTCCAACCAGTCCATCCCCTTTTGTACTCTTCCTTAACCGCTATTATATAGTCTCGCCTAGATTGTATGCAGAGAATATTGCCCCACTAGACCACCCCGCCTCGTCCCCGTGACAGCTAAACAGTGCAGGGGGTTAGTTCAAGTAGGGAAAAGCTAGGTAACTATGTATGAATATCGTTGACTTTCATGACTTTAAATCACTTTCAATCTCGAATCGCTGGTTCTCTCCGTCTCTCGCCTCATCTGTCTTATACCTTCTTCGCCTGGCCTATTTTCCTCGTTTCAGAATACAAGGCCGAAGTGAAGCATTGAAACGAGGTTCGACCATGTTCTTTGTTCGCCGAAAAAAGGCCACGTCTCGCTCCATTGTACTCCTCGCCTATGACGAAACACCATTGACCTCGAAACAAGGCGCCGACATATCGCCGACTATAAGTAACCAGAATACAAGGTCGGGGTGAAGCACTGGTTGCTCGTTGTCGGCGATATTCGGCGATGCTATCCGAGCTTCGATTCACGATCGTGACACTAGGCTGTGATTCCCATGTCACCTAAGAACCCCTTGAGACTGTCTAAGTTGCCGTTAGACAAGTACCGGGCATCTCGGTGCCTGTCTCCCGTCTTTTGGTGCTTTTTCCCAAGGTCGAGCTCAATCCACTTTTGAGCTTAGAATTTTCCGGGCCTATTGGGGAGGCAGCTTCCCAATCGCCCCTAACCACTCGCTCCCCTTCTATCCCCTTCCAGCCTTTGCCACCTGCTTGTCTGCATTTAGCACCCGAAATATCAAATTACGGGCTCTTGCTTCTGCCGCCAACCTGACAGCATCGAGTCGCTGTACCCCAAGCGCCCTCGCCAACAACATCATTGTTTGAGATGGCGAGCTCAAGAAAAATTCAGCTGTCTGGCGACACAGTCGGCCCCGATCTCAATATCGATGGATGCAGAGCACTCGACGATCGGTGGAAGGGATGATTGTAGTAAGCAGTATGTAGTCTTGTGAGTGGAGCCGCCGGACTCTCAAAGCGGTCTAACCATGCGCCGGTAATCATCCCATCTAGCTACGCGGAGAAGGCCGAGGGCGGCCTTAACGGGGAGCCCTCGGTGTACCCCAAGCCAGTAACACCCGAGAAGAGGAGGCGTAGTCCAAAACCATTTCCCAATATTAACGGCCTAAAACCCGCTCAAACGACCCCCTCTGTTCCCGGGCTCTGTGCAGGCGCGGATTTATTACGTATCCCCGTATCAGCTGATGAATATGTCGGGAACATGTGCTGTGTGCTCCCCGGAAGGAAGGCGATGCCGAACGGCTTATTAAAGAATGGGGCATGGGGCTCGTCCACACTTCTCTACCTTCGAATCCCGCAAGATGAAGCGCTTCGCCCTGGTCGTTCTATCCGTCACGTTTGCGCTCGCTGCGCCTCTCAGCAAGCGATGGTGGACGTCGAACCATTGGGTCGACATCTGGACCATGGCGCCTCTACTCGATACTTCGCTCGGTCTCCCTCCCCCGCCGTACAACCAGTCCGAGACGGGCGTGTTCAACGATACGACCATCCGCCAGACGTTCCACATGACTCTGGATGCCGACCAGATCCGGCTCAGGGTGGATAACCAGTTCAGTGCTACCGTTCTCAGCGTTACTTCTATGACCGTGGCCTTGACTGCTGCCAACGCTACGGGCGCGACATCGGGCCAGCCGACGATACAGACCGACTCGGTGCAGACCATCACTTTCAATGGCAATAGCTCCATCCAGGTACCGCCCAACGCGATCATCGTCTCTGATCCGGTCAACCTCACAGTTGTCGTTCACCAAGATATCTCGGTATCGTTGTACCTTGCGAACGGACAGACGGGATACAATGTCACCGCTCACGACGCCAGCGTCACAACCTCGTGGTTCACCACAGGCGGTGACCAGACCTCGGCCTATAACTTCACCGACGCCTCCACGGTCGCCTTCAATAAGTGGTACTACGTCAGCGGAGTCGAGGCATGGAAGAGCTCAGACAGTCGTGCGGCCATTGCAATCGGCGACTCGATCACGGACCATATCGGCGCGACGCTGAATGGGAACGACGGCTGGGTGGACTACCTGTTCGATCGGATGCAGGCGGACGGCTCGACGAGGGACATTGCGCTCGTTAACAAGGGCATTTCGGGAAACACCATCCTGACCGACGCAGTGGGGATCGACGCGGTGGGAAGGATCGACACCGACGCAATCATCCAGGCCGGCGTGGGGTATGTGCTGCTGTTCGAAGGCGTAAACGACATCGGCCGTGCGGCCAACACGACTGCGGCGCAAGACGACGTTTACAGCCGCCTTATTCAAGGTTACGAGCAGATCATCACCAAGCTTCACACGTTCGGCATCCCCGTCTTCGGATCCACCATCACCCCCTTCGGCGCACCGTCATACGCCAAAACGCCGAACGGTTACTCGAACCCGACGAGGGAGCAGACGAGGTTGAGGGTGAACTACTGGATCATCAACGGCGGCAGGTTGGATTATGCCTTCGACTTTGCTTCGGCCATCGCGAATGAGACAGTTCTCTCGCAAATGCAGGACCAGTACAGCTCGGGAGACTACCTCCATCCGAATCCGAAGGCCTACAAGCTCATGGCCAGCGTTGTCGATCTCAGCAAATTTGGCCAGTTTGCGAATGGGGTAAGCAACTACTTGTGAGAAGGGTATCGACCGGTCGTCGTTGTGAAGAGGAAGACGGAGCTGTGATCCAAGGAGGCTTCTGAGGGGGCTTGGGGGAGATGCAACGATGCAGTGCTATCGAAGACTGGCGCGCTAGGGAAGAGGCCAGATGAAAGGACGTAACGCATTCCCAAGGGGAAATGATCCTCACTTCCTGAGCAAGGCTCCCTGACCTCTCTGACTTAGCATCGGTCAGCCGCGATAGCGAGCTTTTGTCGCCTTTCGCCCAGGGCTTTCTTTACCTTCGACAAGCAGTCCCGGTTTAACCGACTCCGACTACACTTTGCCTTGATGAAAGTGTTGCCTCATTCTGTGCCTCATTCCGCTTGATCACAAGTTCCATCACAAATTCTCAAACATTCCGAGATATCACCTTCCCGTGCAATCATGGTATACACTGCGTCCAAATCATACAATGAGGCGATACGATGAGGGATAGCTCGACCTTGGCCGGCTAGCTAAGCCACACTCTCTTCCTCTTGCTATCCCTTTGTACCTTTAGCCCCAGGATCGTGCTGATCTCCCCCTGTCTTGCGATTCCCCACCTCCATGGAACAGCAGAGAGCCACAGGAGGCCCAGTGGGACCCGGCCTTGAGGAGCGGGGCAGCTTGCAATTGAGAGAGCTCCGGAGGAGGGCTTTGGAACATGCAACAGTTTCATCTTGGCGTAACTCCCGGTACAATTAAATGACTAAGGGGACATCGATAATGGGCAGGATATGCAAGAGCAAGTCGGGGGAGCTGTTGCTTGCCGCCCGATAGGAATGCCTGCGGGGTCTTTGGCTTTGGCTCGCTCTTATTTGGCTGAATGCGTAAAGGATTGCGTTGTTGAGCGCCGTCCCAGAGGTGGGGGAGGTCATCGGAACAAAGGGGAGCGGAGGAGCTGGCGCAGTAATTTTTGCATGCTCCGCTGGAAGATGATGAGTACGTGCGCCAGCACATCGCCGCAAGGTCAAAGGCAAGCGAAAAGCACCACCGGTGGTTGAGTCGCAGCCTGGCACGCCGCGCAAGCAGGCCAAGCAGTGGGCAAAGGATAAAGGACATTTGGGCGCACAGCGCTCACTCCCTGTCTCTGGTCGTTATATATACATGCATGCCCCTTTTTCACGCCAAAGATCATTGATTTAATAATCGAACGCGACGACCGAATAGAGGAACCCCCGCCAGTGCTTTGTTCGGGTCGAAGGTGCTTCCCGCCTAGCAGATTTGACTGAAGTCGAATGGCTATGTTGATGCAGATCGGAAAGCGGACTGCTTAGCGGACAAGCAGATCAAAATACCCACACGAAGGTACTCCACTCCCCCTACCTACCCACTTCTCTACCCACCTCCCCGTACCAATATTAACCATGTCGAATTACCGGCGTCGAGCGCTTGGTTGCGGTCGATAGTAGAAAGCAGCTTCTTGGCAAGCAGAAAGACAGATTCAACAGAGGCATGCCTTCGGCTCTCTTAGGGTTTTCAAGACCCGTACGTCTATCAAGGGAAGTGGCTTTAACTGTTACATGGTAGCGTAAAGAGGGGGTAAAGCGCTCTCGAAAATGAAAAGGCTCTCTCGAATTAAAGGGAGGGTCAGCCGGCTCGAGCGGTTCCGGATGTACGAATCGTTCTGGACCTTTGATCACTCGGAGGTGGCTTCGATGGACGCTGAAGACCCTCTGGCGCCTCGTTGATGGTTTGATAGGAAGCTGACACGAACCTCGACAGGGCGGTAATCTCCTCGACCTGATTGAACTGTCTTGCCAAGGAGAATAGAGTCGCCGTCGCAAAGAGTTAGCCTGTACATCGAGTCCCCTTGGTGAAGGAGTGGACGGTGGTGGCTTCGATCACACCTTTTTAAGATCAGCTTGGTCGCGAATTCCAAAGAGGAGTTGCGCACATCAAAAGTGAGGGCGGAAGTTGTGTGAGCCGGGGATCTGCAGCAAAGTCACGGTAGAAGCATAATTATATGGCCTCATAATCCACTGAACCACTGGCGCAAAACAGCACCGTACAAGCCGGGTCCTCTTTCTCCCCCCCCCCCCTCCTGCGCTATATCGGTGGTTGTTAGACTGTCACCGCTTCCTAACCTGCCTCCGCTTCCCGACCTGCCTCCGCATGGGCCCACGAGGAGTAAGGTTGAGAACGATGTGGAGGACACGAGACTTTACTGATCAGTCTCACTCCGGCGGAGGTCGTCACGGCTTTCGACCTCTATGACCCTCGACAAAGGCGTCTGCTTCGCGGCGATATCATGGCGATCGGGAGCAGATACCCACAGTTTGCGCGTCTGTCAGGGGGGTTGTCTGAGGCCAGGACAGACGAAGCAGCAGTCGACGTTCAAGATGTTACCGCTAGGAAGTCAAATCTCCGCTCCAGCTAAGTACACTCCGTGGAGGCTGATACATTGTCTCCTCCAGGCTCGCCTCCGTCTCGAGAATCGCTGCGAAGCGGTCCGAGCACAGGCGGCCCACAACGCAAGAGTTCAAGGAGTGAAGCACCAGGTCGATAATGATTGACGTGGGCAATGATTGTCACTGGTACGGAATGGGAGGAAGTGTGCTGAAAGACGGAGAAACTGAGGAAGAGCACGACCACGGAGAAATCCAGGTGGGCTAGCGGGGAAGGGTGGAGCAAGCGCCGCAGCAGGAAATGGCAGCATCGCCCACTTTGAAGCCGTTTGTTTCTGGATCTTCAATCCTTCGACGTCGGACTTTAATTATCCCCAATGGTGAGGCTGCCAGAGCCCCGTGAGTCCCGAAAGCCTCCCACATCCATCGAAGACGCATAGCATCACGGCTTTGTTCGGTAATGAAGAGAGGGTGGCCATTGCGTCGCCGGTGTGTGATGGTTTCGCTGTAATTGTGATGATAGATGTCGGGCGAGAAAAAGTCGAGGGTCGGAGCAAATGCCATCCAGATGTCAAGCACATCGATGTCTTTCTCGCATAGAAGGCGAAGTGACGAAAGAAAGGAACAAGAGAAAGGGTGTCCGCTTCCACCGGAGGCTCCTGCGTGACAACAACAAAAGTTAAGACTACCGGGGCTTCTTTGCCTGTATGACGACAGAGTTCTAAGGCTGGTCTCCCGTCGTACGCACAGTACTCGTAGAGAGTACGGTTGATTTCACTTTCCGAAGGCGGCGAATTCCGGAGTACGTGATCTGCCGCTGATCACCCCGTGCCTGGGGCCTGCATCTGAAGATCGAGGTGCGGAAATACTCTATGGTACGACTACTTTGAATTGTTGTTATGTCGCCTTCGCTCTGATCGCTCGCTCACTCATGTTGACAGCCAATCGCCTAAACAGTCATTTAAAAGGAACGAGCATGGAGTCTAAGAAGATCATAATGGTGTCCGGAGCTGTTAGTAATACTATTCTTTGTGCTCGTGCTCTCGTGATCTTGTTCTCACCTCACCGTTTTTACAGTCCCGCGGTATCGGAAAAGCAATCATCGAGAAGCTCGCCAAACTCCCTCCACCGTCCATTATCATCGCGGCTTCTCGAGCCGGTTCCGATCTCAACATTCATTGTCGAAGAGATACCGAGATCCTGTACAAGAAGCTCGACATCACCAAGCCCGAAAGCGTTAATTCCCTTGCTGAAGAAATCGAGGAGAAATATGGAAAGCTGGACGTGCTGATCAATAACGCTGGAATCACGAACAATGCGTCGGTCCACAACAATACTGGGAAGGGGCAATGGGAGTCGCCTTTCGAGGTCTTAGACGTCAATTATTACGGTACAAAGAGGGTAAGTCACGCAAGAATCTCTAGTTCATCCCCTGATCTCCGTCCGGATATCCGTTCTCAGGTGTGCGAGGCAGTTCTACCTCTCCTCACAAAGGCAGATGGGCGGATTGTGTGCGTATCTTCAATTGGCTCGACATATTCCGGCTTCAGCAAAGAAGTACATCATCGATTACGGAATGCGAAGAGCCTGGAGGAGCTCGATGCCCTTGCCAAGGAGTACGAGGTATGTGTGGTCGACCCTTTTGCATCACGCGCAAGTTTCACGCGGCCATCGTTTGATCCCCTTGAATCTATAGCAAGCGACTCAGACCCAATCCGAGAAAGCGGCCGGTCTCGGTGGTCCCGATGCAGCTTATGGCTTGTCGAAGGCGCTCATGAACGCCTATACGGAAGTCACTGCGAGGGAGAACAAGAAGCTTTTGGTCAATTGCTGCTGTCCCGGGTGAGTCAGTCTTCTTACACGACTCCATGAATGCCTTCGTCTCATGTTATGATCTGTCTTTGTTTCGCCAAATAGATGGGTGCAGACCGACATGGGTGCGGGTCCTGGGAGGACTCCGAACAAGACGCCTGGTGAATTTGTCTACAATAGATGTATCGTTGCTAGAGCTGATCAGCGATGTTTAATTGCTTGCTTTCACAGAGGAAGGAGCTCGCATACCAGTCCATCTCGCTGTCGAAGACATCTCAGGCGTCTCAGGGAGGTATTGGTCAAATGATAGCGTCCATGGGACCGGCAAGGGGCAGCCAAGGAAGTGGTGACGGAACAGTAAGAACATGGTTTCGGATGCTCGACTCGCTCAAGTAATGACATAGAAACAAAAGGGTAAAGCTGAGAAAGCGCATAAGATCGCCATGTAGTCTACCGCAGGGGCTAATCCTGCCTATTTGTATGGGTGAATGATGAGCTACGAGTATCCTCATAAGCTCCACACGCACGGCCCACGGGCTCCCGCGGGCATCCATGTCCCAGCTTTGTGAGCGTCTTCGCCATGCTGGGTCAAGTCCACTTTTCATTGTCATAAACGCAGAATGTGGATTAGCTGTTGAACGACATGGTGCTTTTTGTTTGCTCCCCGTCCATCAGCTTTATAGTACGACTTGACCTCAGAAGCCAACGTGGAAGACATCATAAAACCTATTCGACATACAATCAAGCAAGCAACGTGTTTGGCTCCCCCTCCTACAGATCCCCGCTTTTCTGATCTTCGCTTCAAACGCTGTACCTCTCACGCCTGAATAGGCTGCTTCTCCCCCACAGCCCTCGCACGGATCGCGGTGTGCATCTGGTCTTCCGCAGCAGTGACTGTCTTTTGACTACCTCCAGGTCGGGATCTTGCGCTCGTACGACTCGTCGATCTCCGCGGCCGACCGAGTGTGAGTACCCTTCTATGTGAGCTCATCGATATCGATACGAAGGAGAATACTCACCCCGTGGTCTCGGGAAGGTAAAGCCACATAAGGACGCAGGTAGGAACCGAGAGCGCCCCATACACCAATCCGGACTAGAGACTCAGCGTGAGTAGGATGGGCGGGGTAGCATAACTGAGACGTAATGAGCTGAGATTGTATGGTATTCAACGAAGACAACAAGACATACCAGGTGGCAATGCCCGTGATGGAGTTGGCGAAGAAAGTGACGGGCTCAGTTTTGACTGATATGACCTGTCAGTGTCATTCCGACACGGGAGGAAACGACATACACCGCAGGACAGCCGAAGGAAGCTCGGCAGAGAAGAGGTAGTACGACAGGGTATTGACCTGGAAAAAGAACGTCCAGAAGCAGCAGATGACGACTTTCAAAGACACTGTGAGCAACACCAGTCATAAGAATCGCTTGGGATACATACGAGACCGGTAGCGGCTGCTGCTTTTCCGGTCGTAGCGCCGGTATGATACAGACCGCTTACGAGAGAAATAGGATGCAGCAGACGAGGGTTCGACACCCGTTGATGATCAAGCGACGGCCCAGCTTGTCGGTCGAGAAGGACCAAATCATAAGCGCGAGGAGGTTGCAGCAACTGTGGGCATTTCAGTGATCCGTCTGTTATAGCGGAAGACAAAGAGACTAGCGAGAGGATGACCGTTCCAAGGAATGGATCCTGTAGACCGGCGAGCGTCAAGGCGACTCTGGGACGAAGACCCCAGCAGACGATCATACGTGCGATAGGGGCCCAGAGAACGCGCAGGACGATGAGCTAGTTGTCGGGATGTTTCTGACTCAATTGTTGCATTATAACCGAAACGATGATCCCGCCGATGTTGCTCCCATACGTCCAAATGAGCAATTCGTTCCGAAGCTTTTACGGACAAGTAGAGCGTATACTTGGAGGGTAGGAGCAATGTAAACACTGACAGAAAACGCTTACCAAACAGCTTGGATGTTTACCATGGCCCCCCCAAATCCTGTTCGGGCAAATCTCCACGACGTAGACCTGGCATGTGATCCTGAGCATCGTTAGCTTTGCACGGGCCGTGGGTACAAACGCAACCCTTCAAGCACTGCAGGGCACCGACACCCGCACCATTACAGAGTTTCGCGAGAGCCTAACCGGGATTGAGTCTCAACCCAACAGGTGAAGGAAGACCCAGATCTGGATTGCGTGGGAGGGAGAGAGCTTACCCAAAGACTCGAGGGAGCGATCTCAGATCGAGTTCTGGAGATTGTTTTGTCCACGAGTCGGGAAGGCCAAAGACGATCAGCTCGGCCATCATCGGGTCGTGAACCAATTCGTCACACAAGGATCTGTCGAGGGCACCATCTCTGACTCGACAAGAGAGGCAGGCTGGATTGGAGATAAAGAGTAAGTTTTTGATTGGTCCTGGGTCGGAAGAGCCAATGCTTGTGGGACTTGTGTCGGACAGCGGGATCGGCCAGAGATGGGTCAGGGGAAGAGGAATACCAGTGAGTACAGCCGTAAACACAGTCGTGGCTGGGTACTGTGCTGAGATTCCCAGTCATCTCGTTGTTTGACCGTAAGTCGCCGGTCGACAAGACGTCAACCCATCCACCCACTCATTCGTGACCATTCCGTAAGTTAGCTCCACCTCCTCCACCATAGCAACCAAAGTTGATGTGATCCGTAGACCGTCACAGCCATGGCCTTTGCCGGCGACCTCGCCTTCGACCCCCTGCAGATTATCGAGCTTTTCGCAGCTTGGGATGGGGCAGACGAGCAGGAGATGGACCTCCCTCATAAAGGTCCGGGGGAAGTGTAGTGAGCTCCACTCAGCCCAATGGTGTCAACTGGAAGGGAGCTAATGTGAGGATTTAGCCACCGACCACATCTCAGCTGCTGGACCTTGGTATAAGTACCGCGGTCACCTGCAAAACATCTCCTAGAAATCTCTCATCGGCGCAATCAATGACAAGAATGTATGTACTTCTTCGACTGCGTTCTGAACCTCCCTGATGGTGTCCATTCAGGGAAAGGCTAACTCCATTCGAAGCGCCTTGTCCGGCGAGTTCGCTGCCGTCCCAGATATCGCACAGTACGTCGACCGTATTTCACATCGTACACAACGCTGACCAAAGCCGACAGGTCGTATCGCGACGCCGGGCGTATATGGGCCATCGTCACAGGGGACAACTACGGCGAGGGCTCCTCCCGAGAGGCCGCAGCAATGTCACCGCGGTACACGTGAGTTCGCGGTGATTGTAAAAACCATGGCGCGGGTCCAATCAGCCAATCAGTCCAATCAGCAGTGTTTCGTGAGTCAATGAGAATCTCAGAATCTGAAAGAAGCAGGGAATCCTCCCGCTCTTCTTCCGTGATCCTGGGGACTATGATCGTATCCAGACAAGCTTCTCACGTTCAGTATCACCCGCTTACTTGACGCTTTCCTCCAGCTTCGGTTGAGAGGCCTTCAATCTCTCACACCCGGATCGACAGTCCCGCTCCAATCCTCCAATCCCGACCGACTAGTCCTCGAGATATTCCTGACTCACAGTCTCACCGATACGCAGATCGAATGTTGCGTCGTGTTCTTGGTCGTCCGGTCGTTGGGTGGAGGCTGATGATGAGGGAATAGGTTCAAGGCTGGTTCCGCGTTGAATACGTTACGACCAGCATGAGATATGTTTGCGGAGGTTTCGTCCAAGGTGGATGAATGATCTCTGAAGTACTTTACCGGTCTTCAACACCGAGCTACAATTCTCCTTGTCTTCCTTGTGCTGAGCTGAACGTCCAAACATCATCATCTCAGTGCTTCATCCTAGACAGAGCCCTACAGATACACCGGACGGATAAGCAGACCCTTTCATGCGATGGTTCTCTACTCGTTGTCCATCTCTCGATATAGCGTCCTCACTAGCGATGCCGCGTCCATCTCCCTAATCTTGTCGAAGCCCTTTCCTGCCCACAAGGATATAGCCTCGCTCGATCCTTTCGCCGACGAAGCAGATTTGACATCTTTCGTGTACGCGTTCTGAGCTGGGTACGGTAGGATCACAGCATCGCTTCTCTCCAAGTCGAGCTGGAATTGATTCGGAAGTCCTCGTGCGAGTCGACCAGAGAAGGCTCGAGTTTTTCTCGTACCCATACTTCGCGACGATTCTGCTTCTGCGCCGACCCTCGACGGTTTGTGTGAACGAGAGATCGAGTCGCGTATGGCCTTCCGATATGGGTCTGAAGTACCGGCTTCGGGACAGAGAAGGAAAGCCGTCCCCAGCATCGCCGACGACGCCCCAGCCCGGATCGCCTTCCTCACTCCATGACCATCCATTATCCCGCCAGCTGCTACGATCGGTACCGTGACCGCATGTAATTCCTTGACCAGGTCCAAGACCTCGATCTCTGGATCCGGATCGTCCACTCCAAACATGGCTCGATGTCCACCTGACGCATTGCCCTGCGCTATGATCCCATCGACGCCTCTCTCTTCGAGTAGTTTAGCCTCGGGACCACAAGTCACCATCCCCATCGTCCTTATCCCTTTATCCTGACACGCTTTGATCACCTCCCTCGAGGGTGCTCCAAAGGTGAAACTGGCGACATCGGGTTTCTCATCGAGGATGACCTGAAACTGATCGTCAAAGTCAGGATGATAAGGACGGGCTAAGCCTGGGTCTTCGAGCTCGAACGTCCGTCTCCACGGTTCGAGAGCTTGCCTGGCCGAATCAAGTGATCGTTGAGAGAGATTCAGATCGGTCGGAACGAGGAAAAGGTTGACACCGAATGGTTTATTCGTTGATTCTCGGATCTTTTGGATGGATTGCCGAAGTTGAGACGGGGAAAGGTAAGCTCCGGCCAGGAAACCAAAAGCGCCGGCTTCCGAGGCACCCGCGACGAGCTCAGGGGTACTCGGACCGCCTGCCATTGGCGCCAGTAGGATACGAGGCAGGATAAGTCGGACCATGTCGCGGGATCGCTATCTGTTTGATACAAGCCAACCCGCTTGATGACGTACAGGGGTGTCACGAATGGAGGAGCTAACGCCGAAACCCCGCCAGCATGGCAAATCACTCTCCTCTGACTTTTCGACCTCCGGTTTGACCCTACCTATTATAAATCTCAATTACTCCTTCATACCT
>JAABUH010004094.1_pt1 | contig 12004 bp, 8 predicted proteins | sample 5559121 | NCBI WGS metagenome assembly JAABUH01 (sample SAMN10711871, study PRJNA513364) | rock metagenome | isolation source: Antarctica rocks | place: Antarctica: Victoria Land, Battleship Promontory nord | collected 2015-12-28 | reverse complement strand
GCAAAGGTCGGCTCCCAGGGGAGAAAGCCGAGGCTCCGGTAGAGGTGCGCGGCAGCGGCATTCTCAGGGTGATAGCCAATGCCGATGAGTTCGACCTCGGGGGAAAGGCGCAGGCGACGGATAAGCTCGATGGTGGCGGCGCGGCCGTAGCCCTGACCCTGGTGGGCGCGGTCGATCATCAGGCGCATGATGTAGCCGACGCCGGCGGCGATCTCGTACATAGCGAAGCCAAGCATGGGGACAGGGGGATGATCGTGGCCGCGGGCGGCGACATCGTAGATGGCCAGGGGGGTGAGGGTGAGATTGACCTTGGCCTCGGCGAGGGACTTGACATTGGAGGCGACGAACCCGGTCTGTGTCGGGTCGAGCTGGAGGGCGAGACACTCTTTGTAGTTGGTGAGGGTGATGGGACGGAGATGCACGTCGGCCATGAGGATAGTACCTTTTCTGTTATGCAATCGCTGCTCAATGGTGCTACTAGAATTTACACGCGGGCGACGAGGAGAGGCCACGAGAGAACGTTGGCAGCCGTGCAACAGGCAGCAGGCACGCCGGCGTCCTTCCGCGTCGCCCGGCCACGGCAAATCGCAGCCCGTGCCTGCTTAGCCCGTGCGATTCGTGCCCCTGTAAGCCGTCACGTTCGATGGGCCATTCGTCAGGATAGGTGAGCCACAATTGTCACGCTCGGTGGCCCATCCCCCTTGCAGTACCTCCTCTGCCTGCGCACTGCATCGCTCTCAGGGTGAAAACACCGACGCGCAGCTGTCGTGGAGAGAGACCAACACGCACGCGGCGCGCGGATTGGCCCACCTATCCTGACGATAGTGGCCCACGGAGCGCGACGAAACGCCCCCATCCAGGTGTGCGCCCCGCCCATGTATCCTGAAAACTTACACCAGCACCCCCAACGACGCCCAGCCACTCGCCTACCAGCACCGCGCCCGCCTGCTGTGCCCGCCGTGCTTCACCCGCGAGCGCCCGCGCCCCCGGCCCTACGGCGGCGCCATCATCCCCATCCCCGCCGCCGGGCACCTGGCCGTCGCGCACCGTCTGTGCGCCGGCTGCGGCGTCGAACTGGCCGTGCCGGGCCTGTTCGGGCTTGGCGTGCTCGCCGCCACCGTCGGCGCGCTCGATGCGTGCGCGGCGGGCCTGACCACGCCGCCGCAACTGTTCGCGCGCCACTGGGCCGGCGATTGGGGCGAGATTAGCCCCGAGGACTACGGGCTGAATGAGGACGCCATCCGCGACGGGGAGCGCATCCTGAGCGTCTACCACCTGCAAGGGGGTGGCCGCGTCTGGTGCATCACCGAGGCGGGCCGGCACGCCACGACCCTGCTCACCCCCGACGACTACTAGCCCCGGCCAGCCCTGGGGCCGGCCTGCCGTCGTGGCAGGCCGGCCCACCCCCACGAGAGGTCCCACACCACCCAACATACGGAGGTAGCCACGATGAGCCAGCTAACTGATGAGATTGAGGCGCTGTGCGCGCTAGAGCCGCTGCCAGACTATCCGAGCACGATACTGCTCTACGCCGCCGACGCCGTGCGCCGCGCCCAGGCCGCTGTACGCCGCGCCTACGACACCTACGCCGAACTGGCCGGCGCCGACGCGGCCGTGCCGCCCGTGCTATCGACGCCGCTGTACGCGACCCTGGTCACCACCGACGAGGCGGGCGAGCTGGCGCGGCAACTCGTGTGCGCCGCCAGCCAACTCGCCCGCGAGGGGCGCTAACGCGGGCGCCGGCGTGCCGCCCCGGCATGCCGGCCCACCCCACAACCACAGAAGGAGGACACGCCCATGGTCATGACCCCGGCCCGCGCCCCAACCAACGCGGGACAGAGGCCGCGCCCGCGCCCGCTCAGGGTGTACCCTACAATCATGAGCAGCGAGGAACGCACCCTGTTTACCACCGCCGAGGCCGCCGCGATGCTCGGGGTTACCCACGATACGGTCAAGGCGCAAATCCGGCTCGGCCAGTTAGCGGCCGAACGCATCCACCCCCGCCTCAATATGCTCACGCGCGACGCTATCGAAGAGTACCGGCGCACGCACTTAGGACGCCAGGGTCGCCCCAAGGGCGCGCGGAACAAACCGAACCCGTCAAACACCACCGAGGGCTCCGGCGTCGTCGACGCCGACGTGGAGCCCGCGCGTGAAGACCGTGGAGGCGCCACGCGCGCTCAGAAGCGTCGTGCGCCACAGGGGCCACAACAGGCCGAGGGGAAGCCACGGGAGCCCACGGCGCGCCGTGGCGCGCCCGTAGGGCCGTGAGGGGGCTCCATCGGCACCGGCCGGGCCAGCAAGGCGCACGACGAACAGAGCCACGCTGGCGCGTCATCGTGCCACCAGCGGCCCCGCGACGCCGACGCCCACCCTCTGGAGCTGACCGACGAGGGGTTACGCATAAGGCGCGACGGCGCTACCGGGAACGGCGGCGACACGGAAGTCGTCGCGGCCGAGGTCGTCGTCGTGTCGGGGACGGAGCGTCGTCCCCACGTCGATGAACTGGGGCTGGACCTGCTGCGCATGCGCCAGCACGACGCGGGCTTCATCCTCGTCGACGAGCGGCAGCGGAGTTCGGTCGCGGGCATCTACGCCGTGGGCGACGTCACGCCCGGCGCGGCGTGGGCGCACCGCGCCTATCGCCAGGGCAAGGTCGCGGCCGAAGTGATCGCCGGGCGTCCCGCCGCGTTCGACGCGGTCGCCGTGCCGGCGGTCGTGCTCGCCGAGCCGCACCTGGCCTCGGTCGGCCTGGGTGAGGACGCGGCGCGCGTAGCGGGTTACGATCCGATGGTGGCGCGCTTCCCGTGGGCGGCGAGCGGGCGCGCCCTCACCCTCAGCGCTGGCGGCGGCCAGGGCGCAGGGCAGACGGTGGTGGTGTCGGACCGCGCGAACGGCGTGCTGCTCGGCGCGCACATCGCCGGTCCCGACGCGGGCGAACTGATCGGCGAGGCGGCGCTGGCCCTGGAGATGGGCGCCACGCTCGACGACATCGCCCTAACGATCCACCCGCACCCCACCCTGAGTGAGGGGCTGGCCGAGGCGTGCGAGCTGGCCTTGGGCCTGCCCACGCACACGCTGCCGGCCCAATGAGCGCGGACGTGGATGACAACGAGGGGGACGGCGCATCGCGCCGTCCCCCTCGTTGTCATCCACGTCCGATTACTTGACAGTGATCTGTCCGACCATGCCTGGATGGACCTGGCACAAGTATTTGTATGTACCGGCTTTCTTGAACGTGAGAGAGTAGGATTTGCCATTTACGGCAGCGCGGTTTATCACACTATTGCCCACGCCGACGACGTTGTGGGGAGTTTGCCCGCTGTCGTCGACCCACACAACGGTGTCACCGACCTTGATCGTCAACGCGGTTGGCGCGAACACGTACCCGCTCGCGCTCTTACCTTTCACTTCTTTCACCGTGTAGGTATGATGCGCGGCTGCGGTTGATGTGATGGTGGGAGACTGCACTCTGACCACACCGGCCATGCCGGGGTGGATCTGGCACTGATACTTATACGTGCCCACGTTCCGGAACGTGAGGGAATAGGAGGCGCCATTCACGGTAGCCCGATCGATAACTTTGTTCCCCACGCCGACGATATTGTGGGGGACGCCCTTGGTGTCGTCGACCCATACAACGGTATCACCGGGCGCGACCGTCAACGCGGCCGGGTAGAAGACGTACCCGCTCGTGCTCTTGCCTTTCACTTCCTTAATTGTGTAGGTGTGATGCGTGGCCGCATGACGAGCGGGCGTGTGTTGAGCGGCGAGCGCGGGCTGCACGGCAACGGCACCGGCGAGCAGCGGGAGGGCGATGAGTCCGCGCGTGGCGGCCGAGCGAAAAGTCAACATGGCTAGTCTCTCCTTAAAGAGTCCCTGAACGTCGATGCGCCTTTCGTACTACTACTTTTGCGCCTAAGGCGCGCAACGCATCTAGTAGTATGGTATCCCGCGTGCATGAACCCCGTGTGAAACATGTATGAAGTTTGTGCGAAGGGGCAGATCGTAGCGCTGCCCTCGGCGCTGACGCGGGTCCGGGATCGACGCGAACGCCGCCTGGAGCGTGCGCAAATGCGCGTCGGTGAACAACACCGACAATTCACAGACCCTGGCACATGCGCCCGGTGGGCAGCGTGCAGCGGCGTCGCGCTGCCACAGCGCCCACAGGCGACGTGCCCCGGCAAGAGTTCGTCCGGCCAACTGCGTGGTGTTGCCATACGACCATCATAGCCAGCCGTATGCCCGCGCCCAAGCCCCCTTTAGGGAGCCAGCCCGCCCTTCATCTGTGGGGGTGAGGCGCCGCCAGAATGGGTAGCCGCGGCACACAAACCAGCGGCGTCGTCCTTGCTCCGGCGTCAGATCGCTCCGGCGTCAGATCGCGCCGCCGGCGATCTCCCCATCCATAGCCGCGCTCGCTGCCGATCGCGCCCTCGACGCGGACACCACGACTATGCTCGCACGGATTAACGTCGCCGGCGCCCAGCCCACCACCCGCGACGGCTGGCTCCTCGTCTGGGCGGCGATCTACCAGACATGCACGCCCAGCGCCCCCGCCGCGCACGCGAAAAAGCCGGGACGACACCCCCTGCCCCTGTAAGGAAGTAGTGCCCCGGCCCCCTCACACTCTAGCAGATCTACCGCGCCGCGTGGTGCGTTGGACCGCTTGATTGTTAGTGCATCGGCCAACCTAGCAGTCGATGTGCCAAGCCTATTGTAGGATTCCAGGTAAGTTGCGCCGTTGTCCATTAAAGCTGCGCGGATTATCCCACTAACCCTGCGCCGATCCGACGCCGCCTGCTCCTTGTGTCCCTCGCCTGGCCCTCCCACGCCTGCCCCTCCCGTGACACTACCGCCGACACGCCCCACCCATTCGTGCGCATCGGCGCAGGGTTTCTGGGATTTCTTGCAGGATCGGCGCAGGGTTTCTGGGACAATCGGCGCATCTCGCGCGGAACAGCGCCCCCTTTCACACCTGCAACTGGCGCATTTCACCTGGAATCCTACAGGTCTCACCTTGCGTTCGTGCGCCTTATGGTGCTCCGCACGCTACATCTCACACGAACGCTTCGCATTCTCTTACCTCCCCCTTACGCTTCGCGTTGCGACCTGCCGGTAGCCTCGCACGCCGCCGGAGGGGCTGTCAAGGGCCTGTGTTTATGCAGTCAGCGTGCATGGTTATGCACCGCACCGCCCCTGACGCCATCGGCATCGCCCCGTGGGGAGCCGGCACCAGGGCGCGCGCGGCCCCACCGTGCCCACGCCGCCGACGTCGCCTCCGCGCGCCCACCACGGCGAGGCCCGCAGCTCCCCCGTCTGGCTAGAGAGAGATGTGGGTAGGGCGCGAACTGAGTCTTGAGGGTGCGTCTTGATTGTCGGCAACGCGTGTCCCCTCACGGCGGCATCCGCTGTCCCCTCATCTATGAGCGGCCGTCGGCATCACCTGGCCCCTCATCTAGAAGACAGCGCCGCCCCCCATGGCCGCCGGCACTGCTCCCCTAGCGCCACGACAAGGGCCGCAGGCGCTGTCACAGCGCCTGGAGCTACCACCCGTCAGCGGCGTGCTGGTACACTTCTACCGGCCGCTGGCGGCGCGCCCGGGACGCCGCGTCGCCAGCGAGCCCGCGCCCGCCGACGACGTTATAGGTACGCAAGAAATGAGAGATAATACACACGGAACGCGAGACAACACGCGCCGCGAGGTCACCATGCAACTCAGCGCCACCCTCACCTGCCCCCACTGCGCGGGCACCACCTCCGAAATTATGCCCATCGACGCCTGTCGTGTCGTCTACATCTGCCCCCACTGCGCCGCGCCCCTACGTCCTCTCCCCGGCGACTGCTGCGTGTTCTGCTCCTACGCCGACACCCCCTGCCCGCCCTCACAATCCGCAGACCCCTGCGGCTCCTAGGCCCCGCTTGTCGCTGCCCTTTAACACGACACCCCCGCGCGTGGAGCTAGCGCCTGTAAGTGTAAGACGTCAGAGTTTTTGATATTGTTGGCGAAGTCGGCTCCCCCGCCGCTTATGCGCCGCGTGACCCGTTTGAGGTGATAAGCGACGCCGGACAAGGGGTGCGACGGGCACTTATTCGCCGTCTCTTAGCCCTTCTACGACTTCGCCAACAATATCAGTTTTTGAGCCAAACCGCACAGTTGCTGAGCCAAAACCGCACAGTTGTTGAGCCATCCGTCTCTTTGTGCGCCTCTTGTCCCCTCTCACACACGATATAGCCCCTTTTTCTCTGCGGTATGCCACCCTCTCCCTGCCCGATGGCTCACTATCTCTGACGTTTCTGCCCGCTGGCTCACTATCTCTGCGGTTTTGGCTCACCAACTGTGCGGTTTTTGTGCCCTTTACACGTCCTTTTGGCTCAACAACTGATATTGTTGGCGAAGTCCCTTCCAGGGCTTTGCCCACACGTCGAACAGGGTGACGACGGAGCGTCGTCACGGGTGCAAAACGACTTCGCCAACAATATCAACAACTCTGACGTCTTACACGAACTTGCCGAACTTGCGGGGCATAGTGTACTCTTCTCAAGAGCCCAAAGTACTACTAGCCGCAGCCCAAAAGTACTACTCGCCCCCAAGCACTGGTGCAACAGCTTGGCCTGGGGACGGCGATGGATGTGAACAAGGAGGTAATGTCGATACGAGGCTACTCCAGGTCGATGATGGCGTGAGGAACGTCTCGCTCGCCCTGTACATCCGATCCCGATAGACATAACGGATGCACCTGGTCACATCGGTAAAAGAAATAGGAGTCGACGTTGCGACAATCCACTATCTGGCGCACTCTCCTCGCTTCCACCGTTACCCTCTCCCTCGCGGCGCAGGCCGCTACCAGGCCCACTGCCGGCCATGCTGACATCGGCGGCGCCGCTGCCGGCGGCACAACCGTTTCCTCGCGCATCCATGCCGGCGGCCTCTCGCCGGCTGAGGCCGCGCGCCTCGCCCAGAACGCGGACCAGCGCGTTGTCGTCATCTTGCGTAATCAGCACCCCAACCTGCCTGCGCGCGGCGCCTTGCGCGCGGCGCGGGCGCAGGCCATCGCATCTGATCAGAGTGCCGTCGTGGCCGAGTTACAGCAGGTACACGCTCCGCGGCTGCACGCCTTTCATCTGATCAACGCCATTGCCGCCACCGTTTCTCAGGCCGAGGAAGCGCGTCTCAAGGCCGATCCCTCGGTCCGGGCCGTCGTGCGCGACGGCATCGTGCGGGCGCCGCGCCGCCCCTCGGTGTCCGATGGCGCGGCCGCTGTGTCGCCGAGCACCGCATTCATCCCGTCGTGTGAAAACACGGTCGAGACCGATCCTGAGGCGCTGCAGCTCACTAACACCGCCTTCGACGACAACACGACGCCGCAAGCGCAGAACATCGTGACGGGCACGGGCGTGACGGTGGCCTTCCTCGCCGATGGCCTCGACCCGAACAACCCCGAGTTCATCCGCCGCGATGGCTCGCACGTCTTCTCGGATTACCAGGACTTCAGCGGCGACGGACCGAACGCCCCGACGAGCGGCGGCGAGGCGTTCGGCGACGCCTCCTCGATCGCGGCCCAGGGCAAGGGCATCTACAGCGTCAACGACTACGTCAACAACAACAGCCCCGCGAAGCGCCGGGACGCCGACTGCCCCAAAATCCGTGTCCTGGGCATGGCGCCGGGCGCCTCGCTGGTCGGCCTCAAGGTCTTCGGCTCGACCGGCTTCGCCAACAGCAGCACGATCGCCCAGGCCGTCGAATACGCCGTCGACCACCACGTCGACGTCATCAACGAGTCGCTCGGCGGCAACGTGTATTTCGACAACGCCAACGACCCGCTCATCCTCGCCAACGACGCCGCGCTGGCCGCCGGTATCCCGGTCGTGGCGAGCAGCGGCGACGCCGGCACGGCCGGCACGCTGGGGACGCCAGCCACCGACCCCAACATCATATCGACCGGCGCGACGACGCAGTTCCGGCTCTATCGACAGATCGGCTACGCCGGCAGCCAGCTCGCGAACGGCTACGTCGACAACAACATCTCGTCGCTCTCCTCGGGAGGCATTTCGCAACGCGGCGAGCAGACCGTCGACGTCGTGGCGCCGGGTGACCTCGGTTGGGCCATCTGCACGCCCAACCCTGCCATCTATTTCGCCTGTCGTGACCTCAACGGCAAACCGACCTCGCTCCTCGACTTCGGCGGTACCAGCGAGGCGGCGCCCCTGACCTCGGGCGAGATCGCCCTGGTGATTCAGGCTTATCGCCAGGCGCACGGCGGCGTCAGCCCCTCGCCCGCGCTCGTTAAACAGATCATTAAGAGCACGGCAACCGACCTCAACATCCCGAGCTACGAACAGGGCGCCGGCCTGATCAACAGCCTCAAGGCGGTGCAGGCGGCCCTCTCCTATCAGGATGTCCATAGCGCCCCCGGCGCGACGCCGCAGGGCGACGCCGTCCTCACCTCGCCGTCTCAGCCCCTGACCGCCGTGGCGCAGCCGGGCACGCCGGAGCGCTTCGCGGTGCAGGTCACGAACAGCGGTGCCAATACGCAGACGGTACAGCCGCGCGTCAGCACGCTCGGCGCCCCCATCGACAGCCAATCCTTCACCGTCACCCTCAGCCCAACCGCGCCCGGCACCGCGACCTTCGTCGATCTCGTCGGCAACAAGCGCGCCTACGTCGAGCAAGACTTCACAGTGCGAGCCGGGGCCGACCGCCTCGACGCGGCCATCGCCTTCGACGTGACGCGGCGGCACTTCACTATCGCGCGTCTGGTCCTCATCGACCCGCAGGGTCGCTACACCGCCTTCACGCTGCCGCAGGACCCCGGATCGCCCTACACGACGAGCGGCTACGGGCACGTCGACGTGCGCAACCCGCTGCCGGGGACCTACCGCGCGATTATCTTCACGGCGGCGAGCGCCAACGGTTACAGGGGGCCGGTCAAGCTCGACGTGTCGACATCGAACTTCGCGCCGGCGGGTACGATCGCGCCGGCGTCACTGACCCTCGCGCCCGGCGAGAGCGGTTCGTTCACGGTCTCGACGAGCACGCCGGCGCAGCCGGGCGATCAGAGCGCGGAGGTCGCGATCAGCACGACTAACACCGCGACGGGCGCCATGACGAGCACGGGCACAATCCCGATCATCCTGCGCTCGCTCGTGCCGACGCCGACCACCGGCGCCGCGACGGTCTTCACGGGCACGCTGACAGGTGGAAACGGCCGTGCCGGTGGACCTGGGCAGACCCTCACCTACGCCTTCGACGTGCCAGCGGGGCAGAAGGACCTCGACCTCGGCGTGGCCATCACCGACACGGCCTACAATCTGGAGGGCGTGCTCACTACCCCTGACGGCTTGCCCATCGACGTGCAGAGCACGGTCACCGCGACCGACCCGATCAGCACGAGCCCGACGTTCGGGCAGCCGGCGGCGTACACAAACACGCTGCAGTTCTTCCGGCGCGACCCCCAGCCCGGACGCTGGAAGTTCGTCCTGTTCATCAACGACAACGTTTCGGGACGGCAGACCACCCTGCCGTTTACAGCCACGCTGGGCTTTAACGGCGTGCGCGTGGACGCGTCCGGCGTGCCGAACGACGCGGGCGTTACGCTGGCGCGCGGCGCGCCGGCGCAAGTCCCGATCACGGTGACGAACACGGGCAACACGACCAAAGACTTCTTCGTCGATCCGCGCCTAGCCTCATACACGCAGCTCTCGCTGGGCGGCTACGAAATGTCTATCCCGCCCGCCCCGACCGATCTGCTGCCGCTGTTCTTCGTGCCGGCGGAGTCGAATCTCCTGAGCGTGTCGAGCGAGTCGGTTTCCCCGACCGTCCCCATCGAGCTCGATTTGAGCAATGCCAACGGGGCGCCGCCGTACGGAATAACGTTCTCTCCCGAGATCCGCGGCCGCTCATTCCTCGACCCGTTCACGGGCTACTACGCCGCTGTCGCCTCGTCGCGCGCCGCCGAGGTCGTGCCCGGTCCCTGGCTGGCCGTGCCATCGGAGATCGGACCCTACAGCGACGCTGGGCCGACTAAGACGATCGTCGAAACAGCGGGCATCGTCAACACGCAGCAGTTTGATCCGGGGGCCGACTCCAGCACCGGCGACCTCTACGCCCTTGCCGCGGGTCAGCCGTCGAGCCCCTACACGCCGCTCAGGCTCGCGCCGGGACAGACCGGCACGATCACGGTCACGCTCACGCCGAACGCCGCCGCGGGTTCGGTGATCAGCGGGACCCTGTACGTGGATACCTTTAGCTTCATCACAACCAGCGGTGATGAACTGGTTGGCATACCATACAAGTACACCGTGGGCGCGGCATCATCCGTACCAACGGATACGGCCACCGTCAGTGGAACGGCTACTGTCAGCGCGACCGCGACCGTTAGCGCCACGGCCACTGTCAGCGCGACCGCGACCGTTAGCGCCACGGCCACTGTCAGCGTGACAGGCACGGCAAGCGCCACGGCCACCATCAGTGGGACGGCGACCGTCAGCGCGACGACCGGGACCGCCACGCCGCCTACAGCCACCAGCACCGCCGTCCCGGCCACAACCACCAGCACCAACGTGCCAGCCACCCCCGCAACGAGCACCAGCACCAATGTGCCGGCGACAGCCACGGGGACAGCCGTGCCGGCCACGAGCACGGACACGGCCATCCCCGCCACGAGCACCAGTACGAACGTGCCGGCGACCAGCACGAGCACCAGTACGAACGTACCCGCCACGAGTACGAACGTACCCGCCACCAGTACCAGTACGAACGTGCCGGCCACCAGTACCAGTACGAACGTGCCGGCCACGGCCACGGAGACAGCCGTCCCCGCGACCGCGACACCGGGCGCGGGGGGAGCGCCCGGCCCGGTCTGCCAGCTCTTCGCGCTGCCCGCCTTCGACACGGTCCCGCGCGGCGGCGAGCAGGCGCTCCTCACCGTCGCCGCGCCCGACTCGCCCATCACAGTCACTATCCGGGCGGGCTACCCCAGGTCGGCGACGCTCTACACCGACAGCAGCCTGGATGGCACCGACGGCTTCGGGACCACTCTCAAGGGTAAGAAGGTGCGCGACGGCTATCGCTACGCCTTCCATGTGGAGGCGTCGGGCTTCGCGCTGTTGACCTTCACGATCCCGCGCGACACGCATTCGGGCACGGTGGCGACGAGCGTGGCGGCGCAGGAGCCGTGCGGCCTCTTCCGGACGATCGTCACGTTCGAGGTGCGTGGTACCGTGCGCGGCGGCGACTCGGCGACGCGGACCACGGCGCGCGCGGTTACGCTGAAGATGACGCTCCCACCGGGCGACACGCTGCCCGCGAGCGCCGGGCGGCTGATGCATCATGGTGTGGTGCGTGTGCTCACCCACACGCAAGGGCACGGACGCGCCGCACGCACCACGCGCACGCTCCTGCTGACCTACCACCCGCGCACGGCGCGCCCCGCCGCGCGCGTCACGCATGAGGCCGCGCACAAAGCGGGGACAGCCCACGCGCGGCCGCATGTGTTATTCGGTATCCATGTGTGACGCATCGTAGGAGGGTATAGATCCCGAACACAGGAGGGAGGGGCGCGGCTAGCCGCGCCCCTCCCTCCTGTGTTCAGTTCGGGGCCACGCACACATTTCTGCCGTGGGCGCGAGGAGCTTATCTGGCGCGTCATCACGTCATGGCAGGTGTGCATCGGCGCGACAATGGTTGACTGAGGCTCTCGCCCTCTCTGTAAGGCGTCACAGTTTCTGCGCCGACAACGTCACAGTTCCTGCGCGACCTTGCACGCCACCCCTTTGCGCACCCTCATCCCCCCTCTTTTTAACCGTGATATTGCATCTCTAGAGATGCAGTACCTCCGCTCACCTGAGATGCACAGCACGCGGATCGGCGCAGCAACTGTGACGTTTTTGAAGGATGGCGCAAGAACTATGACGTTTTTGAGACTGCGTACTTGACATGAGGTGCCGATGTAGGAAGACAGTCAGGTCGTGTGAACGGTCCTGATGAGCGCGATTTTAGGAGCAT
>JAABUH010004091.1_pt1 | contig 12033 bp, 8 predicted proteins | sample 5559121 | NCBI WGS metagenome assembly JAABUH01 (sample SAMN10711871, study PRJNA513364) | rock metagenome | isolation source: Antarctica rocks | place: Antarctica: Victoria Land, Battleship Promontory nord | collected 2015-12-28 | reverse complement strand
ATTCTCCAGGCCGCGCTCTCGCTCGCTCTGCTCAGCACCGCCGGCCTCCTCATCACCAGCCTGCGCGCGCTGGAGCATCAGGACTTCCACTTCGAACCGCGCGGTCGTCTGCTCGTCGACACCGATCTCCATGCCGCCGGGTACACCTACCCGCGGCTCGCAGGTCTCTACCAGCGCCTGGATGATGCCTTCCGGAAGATGCCCGGCGTCCTCAGCTTCTCCTACGCGACCTACGGTCCCATGACACGAGGCAGCTGGGGTACCAGCGTCTTCTTCCCGGGTGTTCCTCCCGACAACACGAACAACACAACCTACACCGTCGTCAGCCCGCAATTCTTCTCAAGCGTTGGCACCCATCTCCTTCTCGGCCGCGGAATCTCTGAACACGACACCGCCACCAGCGTGCATGTCGCCGTCGTCAACCAGACCTTCGTGGAGACCTTCTTCAAGGGTCGGCAGCCGATCGGCGAACACTTCGGGCCGGACCCCAGGATCCCCGGCGAGTTCGAAATCATCGGCGTCGTCGAGAATACGACCTACGGGCCTGCCGATAGCTCGTCCAGACCGATGTTTTTCACCCCCATGGCGCAAGCGACGGTCTACACGGATCCAAAAGATATCTCGAACGAGAACTACAAGCACTTTGCAGGAAACCTGATTGTCCAGTATCGCGGCAGCGAGAGTTCGGCAGCCAACTCCATCCGGCAGACGCTCAAGTCGATTGATCCCGAGATCCCGATCCTCCACATCGTTCCTTACGAAGAGCAGCTAAGCGACAACTTCACGCAGCAGGAGCTCGTGGCCCGCCTCACCACGCTCTTCGGCATCCTCGCGCTTCTGCTCGCGGCCATCGGCCTCTACGGTGTCACCGCCTACACCGTCGCGCGGCGCACCGGCGAGATCGGTATCCGGATGGCACTGGGAGCCAGCCGCACCGGCATGCTCGCCATGATTGTGCGATCCGCTCTGATCCAGGCCGCGATCGGCCTGGGCATCGGCATCCCGCTAAGCCTGATGGCCGGTCGATTCGTGCAGCACACGCTCTTCCAAACGAGCTTCTTTCAACCCCTGGTGCTCCTCTCCGTCGTAAGCCTCCTTCTCGCCGCCACACTCGTCGCCGCCATCATACCCGCGCGCCGGGCCGCATCCATCAGCCTCACGGACGCACTTCGAGCGCAGTAGGAGGATCCGGCTTTCCGCACACCGTGGAGCCGCCCCAGAACACATGCAAGCCTTTAGATCGGAGTAGGCACTTACCATGATCGACCTCCAGCACCTCGAACGCAGCTACAAGACCGGCCACACCGAAACCTTTGTCCTCCGCCGCGTCAATCTCCACATCCGTGAAGGCGAGTTCCTCACGGTCATGGGACCGTCCGGCGCAGGCAAATCGTCGCTGCTCAACATCCTTGCCATGCTCGACGATCAGTGGCGCGGCGAGTTCAACTTTGAAGACATCGCCGTCCAGACACTCAACCGCAAACAGCGCAGCGACCTGGCCCGGCGACGCATCGGCATGGTCTTCCAGAGCTACCACCTCCTCGATGACCTCACCGTCGCCGAGAACATCGACCTTCCGCTCTCCTACAAGGACATCCCGCGCTCCGAGCGCCAGGCCCTCGTCGCCGATACGCTCGACCGCTTCAACATCGTCGGCAAAAGAGATCTCTTCCCCTCCCAGCTCTCCGGTGGCCAGCAGCAGCTCGTCGGCGTGGCGCGCGCCGTAATCCACAAGCCATCGCTTCTGCTCGCCGATGAGCCCACCGGAAATCTCCACTCCGAGCAGGCCGCCGAGATTATGGAGCTCTTCCGAACTCTTAACCAGCAGGGCACGACCGTGATCCAGGTCACGCACTCCGAGACCAACGCCGCCTACGGCTCGCGCACCATCGAGCTTCGCGATGGCTGGCTCACGCGTGACACCGCACATCCCGAACTCAACGCCGCCTCCGGAAGACACGCCTGACCGATGACCCTAACCTCCAAGCTCGCTCTCGCCGCCGCCTCCCTCCTTCTGCTCCCTCGTCCGGATCTCCGTGCCCAGCAGCAGCCCGAAGCGTCGACGCACCCGCCTGCAACCCGCCCCACCCTGCGCCTCGATCTCCCGCACTCACGCAATCCCTTCGACACCTACCGCGCGAGCACGGTTCCCGAGCCAGACCTCGCCAACTCGCCGCGCATCGACTCGCTCATCCACAACGGGGTCCTCGATCTTTCGCTGCGTGACGCCATCGCCCTCGCCCTCGAGGACAACCTTGACCTCGCCATCGCTCGATACAACATCCCGATCGCCCGCGCCGACATCCTCCGCACGGAAGCCGGCGGAGTCTTCCGGGGCGTCAATACCGGCGTCGTTCAGAACACACCCGGCGGCGGAATTGGCGGCTTCGGCTCGGGCATTACCGGTGCGGGTGCCGGTGGAACCACCGGCGGCGCGGGTGGCGCAGGCACCGGAGCCTCCGGCCTGGTGCAATCCACGCTCGGCACCGGAACCGCCGTCTCCTCCTACGACCCGGCCATCACCGCCAACGTCAACGTCCACCACTACTCCCAGCCGCTCTCGAACACCGCCTTTTACGGCGTTCAACTGCTTCGCGCAAACACCATCACCGGAAACTTCGGCTTCACCGAGGCCTTTCCCACAGGAACCAGCCTTTCAGTCGACCTCAAGAACGATCGCGTCACATCCAACAGCCCTTCTATTTTTCTTAACCCGGAGCTCGACACTTACTACCAGGTCCTCTTCGAGCAGCAGCTGCTCGCCGGCTTCGGGGGAGGCCCAAATCTCCGCTACCTCCGCATCGCCCGTAACAACCAGAAGATCTCCGACCAGGCTTTCGAACTGCAGGTCATCACCACCGTTACGCAGATCGCCAACATCTACTGGGACCTCGTCAGCGCCTACGAAGATGAACAGGTCAAGAGCCGATCGCTCGACTTCGCCAACCAGACCCTCACCACCGCCCGCAAGGAACTCGAGCTGCAGGCCATCCCCGCGCTTGATGTCCTCAAAGACGAAGGCGAGGTCGCCAATCGCGAACAGGATCTCACCATCGCCCGCTCTCAGCTCCAGTTTCAGCAGCTCCTTATCAAGAATGCCCTGACCAAGAACCTCGACGACCCCATCCTCGAGAGTATGCCCGTCCGTCCCACCGACGTTAGCACCGTCTCCGGCGACACCGCCTCAGCCGCTGCCGCCCCCACTGAAGACATCATCCAGCAGGCCCTCAAAGGCCGCCTCGAGTTGGGCGAGTCCGAAATCGACCTGCAGAGCCGGTCCATCAGTCGCAAAGCCGCCAGCAACGCCCTTCTGCCCTCGCTCGCCCTGATCGGCTACTACGGCGGAACCGGACTTGGCGGACCGGCGAATCCCGCGTCCACCGTCAACTCCACCGCTCCCCTCGGCTACAACGGCGCACTCGCCAACGCCTTCAACAACTCCGCTCCCGACTACTATGTCGGCCTCTCCCTCAACCTGCCCATCCGTAATCGCATCGCCAAGTCCGACCAATACCGCGCCGAGCTGGAGTCGCGCCAGGCCGAACTCCGAAGCCAGCAGCTGCGCAAGCAGATCCGGATCGAGGTCCGCAACGCCCAGTACTCGCTCGAGCAGAGCCAGGCCCGTGTCACCTCCGCGCTTAAAGCTCGCGATCTCGCCAGCCGGACCTTCGACATCACCAGCAAGGAGCAGGCGCTCGGGGCCGGATCCGCCTTCCAGACCCTTACCTCCCGGCGAGACCTCGCCACCGCGGAGTCCGCCCTCGTCGCCGCCCGCACCGCCTTCCAGAAAGCCCGCATCGAACTCGACCGCGCCGTCGGCACAACCCTCGAGGCAAACTCGATCTCGGTAGAATCGGCACGTACCGGCTCTCAGGCCGCCATAGCTCCGCAGCCTTAGAAGCACAGGTCTAAAATCACACTTTTAGCCCTCCTGACTCCAGGTCCCAACCCCGACTCCAGCAGCGCGCCCTCAGGAGCACATGGCCACAGAGACCCTCTCCCAACCCGCCGGTTCCCCTTCGCAGGCAGCCTCCGCGGCGCGCACGCGTCCCCGTCTGCTTATCGGCGACGATCAGCCGAATATTCTCGAGGCTCTGGAGTTTCTGCTTAAGCCCGAGGGCTACTATCTCGAGACCGCGCGAACACCGTCGCTGGTTCTCGAGTGCCTCGCCAGCTTTGAATTTGATGGCGTCCTGATTGATCTCAACTACACCCGCGACACCACCTCCGGCCGCGAAGGTCTCGACCTGCTCGCCGGCATCCGGGAGCGCGACCCGCAGATTCCAGTCATCATGATGACCGCCTACGCCAACATCGATCTCGCCGTCGAGGCCATGCGCCGTGGCGCCAACGACTTCATCCAGAAGCCCTGGGACAACCCGCGCCTGCTCACCATCCTTCGCACCCAGATCGATCTGAGCCGCGCTCAAAAGCGAGCCCAGTGGCTTGAGGCCGAGAATCGAATTCTGCGGGCCGAAGGCGCTCCGGACTTTATCGCCACCGCGCCCTCCATGCGCCCCGTCGTCGAGCTCATGAGCCGCATCGGCCCGTCGGACGCCAACGTCTTCATCACCGGCGAGCACGGGACCGGCAAGGAAGTGGTCGCGCAGACGCTTCATCGCCTCTCCCATCGCGCGCATCGCAACCTCGTCGCCGTGAACACCGGCGCCCTCTCGGACGGCACCTTTGAAAGTGAGATCTTCGGTCACGTCAAAGGAGCCTTCACCGACGCGCGCTCCGATCGCATCGGCCGCTTTGAACTCGCAAACGGCGGTACGCTGTTTCTCGACGAGATCGCAAACATCCCCACGCGTCAGCAGGCCAAGCTGCTCCGCGTTCTCGAGACCGGAGAGCTCGAGCGTGTAGGCTCCTCCACGACGCGCAAGGTCGACGTCCGCATGCTCTCGGCAACCAACGCCGACCTCCGCTCCGAGGCCTCCGCCGGTCGCTTTCGCGAAGATCTGCTCTTCCGCCTGAATACCGTGGAAATCCACCTGCCCTCCTTACGCGAGCGTCGCGAGGATCTGCCCGCCCTGGCCGCGCACTTCCTCTCTCGCTACGCCACGCGCTACCGTCGGCCTGTCGAAGGCTTCGAGTCCGCCGCGCTTGGAGCCATGCTCGCCCACGCCTGGCCCGGCAACGTCCGCGAGTTGGACCACACCATGGAACGCGCTGTCCTGATGACGCGCTCCAGCCGCATCGGCGTCGCCGATCTTGGCCTCACCTCCCAGCGCTCGGCCGCGCAGGGCCTCGACGATCTCAGCCTCGAGGCTGTCGAGGCCATCCTCATCCGCAAAGCTCTGGCGCGATCCCAGGGCAACGTCAGCCATGCCGCCGATGCGCTCGGCCTCAGTCGCGGCGCTCTGTATCGGCGGATCGAAAAGCATGGCCTCTAGCCCGCCACCTCCTTCCTCCGGGAAGGGGGGTGCGGAAGCCGCGCCGCGAACGCATCGACTCCCTCTCGGAGCTTCCCGCCGCCGCATCAGCTACGAGCGCCGGCTTCGCCTCTGGCTGATCGCCCTCGCGCTTCCTGCGCTCGGCCCACTTGTCACTCTGGTGTACCTCCAGACTGCCTCCCCCACTCTCAGCATCGTCTCCGCCGTCGTCTTTGCGACGGCCTGGGCCATCGCCTCCGCCTATCTCTTCGATCAACTCGTTCGCCCCCTCCAGACTCTCGCGAACGTCGTTGCGGCCCTTCGCGAAGACGACTTCTCCTTCCGTGCCCGGGGTGCGCGGCGCGGCGATTCGCTCGGCGATCTCGCCCTCGAGATCAACGCCCTCGCCGGAACTCTGCAAAGCCAGCGCTCCGCCGCCCGTGATGCCCTCACCCTGGTGGAGCGAGTTATGACCTCTATGCAGGCCCCCGTATTTGCCTTCGCTCCGGACAACCGGCTCCGCCTGCTCAACCAGGCGGCGGAGCAGACCTTCCGTCTCGCGCGCCGGTCTGCCGTCAACCGGTCCGCCGCCGACCTCGGGCTCGTCTCTCTTCTTGAGATCCCAGACCAAGGCATCTACTCACCCACTTCATCCACTGCAGACGGGCAGCCCGCGTCCGTCCACCTCACCCGCTGGTCAGTCCGGCGCACCACCTTCCGCCTACACGGAATCCCCCACACCCTGTTCGTCCTGTCCGATGTTGCCGCCGCCCTGCGTGAAGAGGAGCGGATCGCCTGGCAGCGGCTCATACGGGTACTCAGCCATGAGATCAACAACTCGCTCACGCCCATCAAATCCATCGCCGGCAGCCTCCGCACTCGCCTTCCCCAGTTCGGTCCGGCCTTGGATTTTCAGGAGCATGAATGCGCCAGCGACTTCGGCCGCGGGCTCGCCGTGATCGAAGAGCGTGCGGCGTCGCTCAACCGCTTCCTCCAGGCCTACCAGCAGCTCACACATCTCCCCGCCCCACAGCTCAGACGCGTAGCCCTGCGCACCGTTCTGGAGCAGGTCGCCGCTCTCGAGACCCGCCTTCCCATCCACATTGAGCCCGGTCCGCCGGTGGTTCTCGAGATTGACGCCGACCAGCTCCAGCAGCTCCTCATCAATCTCCTCCGCAACGCAGTCGAAGCCGCATCCAGCCTGGACGCTCCTCGCGATTCCAGGCCGGAGGTCTCCGTGTCCTGGCACTCCACCCCCGATCACGTCACCGTTCAGGTCGTCGATAACGGGCCAGGACTCACCAATCCAGCCAATCTATTCGTGCCGTTCTACACCACGAAGCCAGAGGGGAGCGGAATCGGCCTGGTGCTCGCGCAGCAGATCGCAACAGCACACAAGGGAACACTGACGCTCTCAAACAGAGTCGATGCCCCGGGCTGCATGGCGGAACTGCGATTGCCGCTCCAACACACTTGAGATGGCCGATCGCAGGTCGCTTGGTTATCCGCCTCGCGCAAGGCGCGGGACGCGGCTCAGGGCAATCGCGAATTACGCTTCCATCCTGCGGGACGTGATGCAACAACAGCGCCTACTCCACCACCTTCGAATACTGGATAGCGATCGAGTGCAGGGTTATTTTGGAGCAGAAGCTAGAGGACCCTCCGATCCGGAAGACCTGCTCATCCCATTTATCGGTACCTATCGATTAGGGGCGGTTCTATAAGTTGCTCGCACAAAGTTGACCAAAGCAGGAACGTGAGCCACATGGAAAATTTGGATCATGGCGCCTTTCAGGAAGTTCCGCCGTCTCTATTCGTAGTGAAGAATCTTCCCCAGATCGAGACTTAGAGCCCGCCTAGCGGGCAGCAGCGCGGCCAGGCCTGCGATGCCGACCAGAATCACCACTGCTCCTACGTAGCTCACCGGATCGAGATTGCTGACCCCATACAGAGCCCTTCGCAGCACCTTGGATAAGGTGGCGGCAACCCCCAACCCCGCTACCAGGCCGATCATTATCGGCCATGCGAACTGGCGCAGCACAGCTGCAAGCACCTGTCCTCGAGCCGCTCCTAGTGCGAGCCTGATCGCAATCTCCTGCGTCCGTTGCGAAACCGAGTAGGCGACGAGTCCGATGATGCCTACGCCTGCAAGCAGCACCGCTAGCATCCCGATCAGGCTCACCACTGCCGCCACCTTCTCGACCTGCGACACGCTCTCTTGAAACAGACTTTTGAGCGGACGAATCTCCGGAAAGATCCTTGGGTCGAGATTCTCGGCGATGGATCGCGCCGCAGGCGCAAGACTCTCCGGGTCACCAGCCATCTTCACCACAATCGCCATACCCGGCATATCGTCTGCCTGCGGGCTCCAATATTCCTCTACCGCATCGTCATCGTTGAGGGCGTTCAAACGGGCGTCTCCTACAACACCCACAACAGTCTCCCGCGGTTTGGCCGCAGGGTCGTCGCTGGGGAATCGCTTGCCGATCGGGTCTTCTCCCGGCCACTGCCTGCGCGCGAGAGACTGGCTGATCACGACCGCATTCTTCTCTCCGGGGAGCAACGTGCGCCCAAGCAGAAGCGGAATATTCATGGTCTGGAAAAATCCGGGTTCCACCCAGTTCGGGTAAATTGCCACGGGACGGCCTTTTATTTGAACATCCATGCGCGCGATCGTATGGCCCATCGGCGGCAGCTTGACGACTGAAACTGACGTCACGCCTTGATGCGCGCGCAGTCGAGTCTCTATTTGGTTGAGGTAGGCTTGTGCTGAACTCGGCGTATACCCGTGCTGTCCGAGTCGTGGATCGATCGAGAATACTTGCTCGTAGCCGAAACCCGGTGAGCTATGGATCGTGTGGTGTACGGCCCGCACCAGCAGAGCTGCCACAACCAACAGAATGCAACTGGCTGCTACCTGTGCGCCGACCAGTACCTGCCGGGCAATCGGCTTCCTCTGACGCTGCCGTGCGATCTGCAAAGCCGGTGTCAGCCCGAACAAGATCGCCGCAACCAGCGCGAGGCTGATCGAGAATGTCAGGACCCTCCAATCCGGGGCCGGGCTCAGCCATTTCGGGGCATCGAGTAGTGCAAGCGCAATGCGAAGTCCCCCATAGCTCAGGGCCAGTCCAATCACTGAACCCATGGCCGCTAGCAGTAGACTTTCAGTAAATAACTGACGGAAGATGCGTCCTCGACTCGCTCCGATGGCCACGCGAATCCCGATCTCATGCTCCCGTGTGACGCCGCGCGCCAGCAGCAGTCCACCCAGGTTTGCGCAGGCCACTACAAGAATCAGTAGCGTCAGCGCGGCGACCATTGCGGCCACTTGATACATCTCCGGCTCCATCACTTGAAGGTGTCCGCCCGGCTCGCTGCGGATCTATTCGTTATCCCACATCTCCTTGGGGTGCTCTCTGCGTAGCTCATTGGTGAGCGCGAGCAGCTCCTGCTCCGCCGTTTTCGCGGTGACGCCCGGCGCCAGGCGTGCCCACATTCGAACGCTCGAAGCCGAGCTGTCAGTTAGAACCTTGCTCCCTTCGACGAAGTAGGGTTGTTGCGCCAGCGGCATCCAGAGATCGGGCGACTGGCCTCCGAGACTAGCGAAGTTGTACCGCATGACGCCGATAACAGTCGCTGTTTTCCTGTTCAGATGAATGGTTCGTCCGACAACGGAAGAATCTGCTCCGAAGCGCCGCTGCCACAAACCGTAACTCAGCAGCACGACTGGAGGTGCATCCGACTTGCTCTCCAGCGCAGAGTCGAAAACCCTTCCCAATGCAGCCTTCGTGCCTAGCTCGTTGAAGTAGTTCGCCGAGACGAAGCTCGCGGGGATCGGCTCGGCGCTGCTGTCGATATTTAGCGGCGGAACACCCATCACCGCGATCACGGTTGACAATGATTTCGCATGAGCACCATAAAACACCACTGACGGATAGGGCATCTCGCTGGTGTTGTTCTCGGGTGAGCGTCGCTGGAGTTGCACGAGCGAAGCAGGGTCGCGTACCGGTAAGAGCTTCAATGCAACCATATTGAAAAGGCAGAATGCGGAGACATTGACCCCAATGCCGACCGCAAGCACGAATAACGCTGACGCAGTGAAGCTCGGTGATCGCAGCAGCGTCCGTATCGCGTAGCTCACATCCTGCTCAAAACGTTCGATCCAGGTCCATCCCCACGCCTCACGAGCGTCTTCCCGCATCCGGAGGGTATTGCCAAAGTTCTTGCGGCCCTCTCGCGCCATCATCTCGCGGTGAAAGTCCATATCGTCCTTGAGCTCACGGTCGAACTGGCGACGATGCAGCAGATACTGCAAGCGGCGAAATAGGTCTCCCATTTTTGTTCCCCTCAGGCAGTACGCAATAAAGTTTCAATGGCCTTGGTTACACGTTCGTAGTTGGAGAGCTCTGCCTGGAGCTGTTTGCGGCCGGCAGTTGTGAGGGAATAGAAGCGAACCTTGCGATTTGTCTCCGAAGTGCCCCACTCTGAACTGACCCATCCCTTGAGCAGCATCTTCTGGAGGGCCGGGTAGAGCACCCCCTCTTCCACCTGCAACACTTCAGTCGACAGCAGGTGCATCCGCTGCGCGATGGCATAGCCATGCAGCGAACCTGAGCGGAGGACACGCAGAATGAGCATCGGCAGCGCGCCGGATGGCATACCGGATTTAGGCATAGAAGTCATAGGCATATTATTAATATGCCTACAAGGAAGCTGTCAAGCCTTATCTGTGGGTGTCTCGTAACAAAAAGAAGGGCTATGACTAGTAGTGGCTTCTGGAATGGTGCGATCGGTCAGCCTTCGTGCACAGCGAACGCGAGGAGACATGAAACTTGGATAGGTCGCTGACGTGCGCCCTAGACGCCCTAGATAAGTACCGATATTGTATGGTCCGCCGCGTGACTGCAAGGGAAAGAGCGTGGGACGAAAGACAGGTCTGCGCAAATGTATTCGGCATTTAGCGGAGGAGTTGAATTCTCCTGCCCAGACCGCCCGGGAGCCGAGTCCGCCGTCCGGAGGCCGACGAGCCGAGCTCTTCCCTCTTTCCGCAGAAGATCACGCGGCGCTTCGACCTGCTCCTTCTCCTCGGAAAGCAACGACAGTGAACGCACGTTGCTGACGCTCGGGTGGCCTCTTGGCGGCCCGAAACCATACACCGCTTAACGAGGCACACGAAACCCATCTGCGATGTAAGATCTGAGACTTCACCGACTGCAGAACCTTCGTGATGGGATAAAAGAATCTAAAACTAGACTGACGCTTGTTGAGTTTTGGACTATAATCATCCAAGTTGGTGGAGACGATATGGCATCCGCGATACCCAATTACGCCACATCTGGCCTGCAGTTCAATAGCCCGCCCGACTTCAGCAAGCTGGAAACGCGCTCGCGACTCAGTCAGGCAGCCGTCGATGGATACATCAAGATCGTGGAGCGATGGGGGCTCTCGGTCGAGCAGCAAGGGGAGTTGCTCGGCGGCCTCTCCCGCGCCATGATCTACCGGCTACGGACTGCGGCGGGCACACGCACCGTTGACGAGTTGACCCGTATCTCGCTCGTCATCGGCATATATAAGGCCCTGCATATCCTGCTGCCCGACGAAGCGATTGCGGACCGATGGATGACGAGCCCGAACGACAATCCCCTTTTTGGAGGAGCGCCTCCCTTAGATTTTGCGCTTCAGAGCCTGGTCCAATTGAGTCAGATCCGGCGCCTGCTGGATGCCGCTCGGGGCGGTCAATAGGGCCCATGCCAATCGACGAGGACGTCCGATATCTGGACACTCACCGGCTCATTCCGCGCCGGTTCCTCCCGGGACAAAGTTCAGTGCTTGAGCCCCTGGGTCTTCCGGCTGAGATTACCCACCAGCTCAGCGAGGTGGATGCGGCTACAAACGACCGCAGCCTCGCCGGCGCGCGTCGAGCGCCGTACATCGGGCCCGCCGAGCTAGTCATCGGGGTGCCGGAGGCTGAGGTCATCAACGCGCCGTTCTGTCATCCTGGACCATCTGGAGCTCGCTTCAACGACGATCGACGTGGGGCATGGTATGCAGGGGCAAAGATCGGGACCAGCCTACGTGAGGTCGTCTTCCACAAGCAGCAGTTCCTTCGCGACGGCCGCATCGTGACCTCCATGGAGTTCGAGTATGCAGATCTCATCGCGGACTTCGTCGGAACGTTCTCGCTTCTGGACGATTCCGAGCGCATGAGTTGCCTTCAGCCGGGCCCAATCCCCGCATGCTACGGTCCGGGCCAGGCCCTCGCTTCCCACGTGCGAGCTCGGGGGAGGGCCGGTATCGTGTACCCGAGTGTGCGCGACCAGCCGGATGGGACATGCATCGTGTGCTTCCGCCCTGCTTTGGTCGCGCACCCTCGGCGGGGATCGGTGTACGCGCTGACTATTCAGGCCGGCACTCTTTGGGACGAGAGACAAATGAAGGTGCTGCTACAGCCCTGACGAACGTTCCGCTCCGAGCCGATGATCAGATGGAACAACTCGCGAACCCTGTGGGTCAAGCAACAACGTGTCACAGTCCGATCTCATCGTTCACCGCCACGGCGATCTCCTGCTCGGACCCGAGATACCGTTCGGTCGTCTGGATGGAGGAGTGCCCGAGTAGGAACTTGATCTGTTCGAGGTCGCCTCCAGCCTTTCGGCAG
>JAABUH010004089.1_pt1 | contig 12037 bp, 16 predicted proteins | sample 5559121 | NCBI WGS metagenome assembly JAABUH01 (sample SAMN10711871, study PRJNA513364) | rock metagenome | isolation source: Antarctica rocks | place: Antarctica: Victoria Land, Battleship Promontory nord | collected 2015-12-28 | reverse complement strand
CTGCTGCGCAAACGTTTATTAAAAGGAAGCCTGAGCCCCTCCAAGCATCGTAGCCGCTCCTAAACAGGCTAATGCTCGGTTACAAAATATATATATATATACATATAGAGTTACATATCCATCAGCGCAGCTGCTCAGCGAGCTCGGAGCCGCTGCTTGATACTCTCACAAGCAGTCCGCTAACACACGCATCCCTGCGGCGGCACAAATGAAACCAAGCGCGTACCTGGCGCTGGAACTCACCGGCGTGGCCGAGCTGAAGTACCTGCACTGGAAAGAGGCGTGTACCCCCAACCAGCCTGACGCAACCTGCATATTCAGCGTTGCACCACGGCACTCAGTCAACCTGCCCTGCAGCGCCGCAGGTGCGGGAGCTGCTCAGTGAAGCTGCCGAGGGGCTGCTGCCCGGCGACGTCCTCGCGCCAGCACGCCTGCTGCGCCTGCACGCCTGCGGCTCGCCGCTGTCGGCGTACAGCCTCCGCCTCGGGGGCTACCCCGCCCTGCGCAGCCTGTCCCTGCAGCGCGCCCGGCTGCGCGCCCTGCCGCCGGTGCGGGGCGCCGCTTGCTCTGCACTCGCAGCGTTGCCTGTGCTGCCCGGCCAGTGGCGACGGAGGCCGGACATATGTACAGGGGCCTTTTGGCAGGTAGGGTCACTGGCAGAATCCCTGCATGCATGCAAGGCGGTCTTTGCCGAAACTGTGGCAGCAGGAGATGCCCAAATGTCATATGCTGCTTGTTTTGTCTGCCAGAGGCTGCCTACTTGGCCGAGCAAAGAGGCATAGAGATCAGCCGCCGCATCACAGACGGATGTCTAAAGCCCGCCGTGCAGCGTGCATGGGAGGCCAGGAGCTCCATGCTGCGCTGTCACACCCCAGCGCATGTCATCAGGGCACTGGCTTGCTACCTGGCGATGTTGACGACTGAAGCAGTGCAGCGCGGGGGTTGCCAGGAGCTGCCCTTCACGCTCTCACACCTCAGCCTAGCGGGCAACGAGCTGACGAGCCTGGCCGGCCTGGCGCTGCCTGCGCTGACGTGGCTGGACGTGAGCAGCAACAGCATCCGGGCGCGCCGCCTCAATGCGTGGCCGCTTGTGAGCGTCAAGTGCGAGCTCAGTAGCCCCATGCCCGTCCCAAAGTCTGAGCTCTGGATGAGCTGGCTTGTTCTCACTGTTGCTGCAAGGAAAAGCTCATTGTGCCGGCTCCAAGCAGCCATGATGACGCACAAGTGCTGGATGTGCTGTAGGGTGGGGTCAGGTGTTCAGCGGACCCGCTCGGCACGCGCGATGCCCTGCGGGCCCCCACTCCGCCTTCGGCCAGACAGGAGCCCGACAGCGCATGCCCGGCTCCAGCTTCCGAGCGCCTGTCACGGGAGGGTGCCATGCGACGGGGCAGGCGCTGGAGCCGCTGGGCGCATGCGCCGCGCTCGCGCACCTGGCCTGCGGCGACAACCCGCTGGCCGCGCTGCTGGCGCCGCCGGGCCTGGTGAGCCTGCACGCGCAGCGCGCGGCCGTCGCCGGCCTGGCCGACCTGCGGCCGCTCGCGCTGGCGCCGCGCCTGGCCGAGCTGCGCCTGGCCGGCAACGCGTGCGTGGCCGGGCTGTCGCCGCGGCGGCGCCGCGTGCTCGTCGGCAACCTGCTGCCGGGCGCGCGCGCGGGCCCAGCTGTGCTGACTGAACCTAATATGCAAACTCCAAAGAGGTTGCCGCGCACAGCGCTGACCAGCAGTACAGCAGGTGGACAGTCCCTTACTTTGCAACCTTTTGTGTCCAGCTCCCACGCATGAAGTGCCGACATGCAGGAGTATGCGGTGCCGACTGGCGGACGCCGCCTGCTCCTATAGCGCCTGTGCACATCTCAGTGCCGCATCCTCCGAGCACGCGTTGCAAGCGCGCTCCTGCGTCCGTGCAGCGTTGACGCTGCTGGACGGGCGGCCCGTGCGCTCCCTGTCAGCGCACGCGCGCTCGCGGTCCACAGCAGGAGCAGGGGCGGACACTTGCACATCTGTCCTCACCCCGCCGCCTCTGCAGCCTGATGGTGACTCCCTGGCGCCCCAGATCAGTCCTAGAGTGATGCGCCCTGCGTTGCATGACTCGCCTGTCCTCATAGGCCATGCACAAGCAGCTCTGACTTGTGTTACATTTTGCTTGACCATAGAGGCGGCTCTCTTTGAGCCCACAGAGCACGATGCATGCATGCCTGCACACATGGCCGCACGATGCCGGCCTGCGCCCCATCATCACTCGTAATAGGAGTACTCGCTCTGGGCAGGCATGCCGCGGAGTGTGCACGCCGCCAGCGTGCTGCTTTGCGCTGCGACAGATGCGTACATGCCCCCGACAACTCCCTCGCGGCACGAGACCCGGCCAGCGCCTGCAGCACGGCAGCAAGCCCCGCGCGCGGTCAAGCGCCTGCAGCGCATGGCCGCGGTACCAGCCGCCTGTGCTGGGTCAGGGCCTGATGCCTGCCTGGCGCGGCGGGGCGCCACAGCAGCCGCCAGCCTCAGCAGCAGCGTGGCGGCGCGGGCTGCTGCCGGGCACAGCGGCTGCGCAGGTGCTGCAAGTGGGTGTGCTGGATGGAGCGCATTTGGGGCCGCGCCCATGCCGCTGGGCACCAGCCAGATGCTCCAGCCAGATGCTGCGGCCACGGCGAGCGGCAGCGCACTCAGGCAAGGCGCCAGCTCTTGCATGCGCTCCGCGCGGGGTCAAATGCCATGCTGTGGAGCACTGGCCTGGACCGCACATGAGCGGTGACCATGATACACTTGTAAAGTCTTCAAGCGCGTGAGATGAGAGTGACGCCCATGGGACCGGATGCGAGTCACGAAGCAAGCTGTGTGCAGTCACTGCTGCTCACCGCTGACAATGCCCGGATCGCACATGCTCATAGGCGCCGGCGGCCCAAGCACGCGGGCGCCGCGTCCAAGGTCGCACTGGCGTGGCGGCGCCCCCGCGCGGCGCGCGCAGCGACCGCGCCCGGCCACCCTTTGCAGGGCATGCAGGTGGGCGCCGCCCAGAGGCAGATCACAGCACAGCCCTCCAGCTCACAGTTGACTGCGGAAGTGCCGGCGCACACACTGCCGCATGGCTCCCAGAGCGCCTGCAGCGCAGGAACTGTAAGCTGCATCAATTGCTATCTTGCCCGCCACTTGCGAGTGAACTGTCAGGCACGCTGTTTGCAGCCGCATGCGTCCCGAACCCGCATGACAGGATACGGCAAGCCGTGACGCAGTGCTGCATCCGTGCAGGGCGCAGTGGCCGCAGGCTTGGAGCAGGTCGCAGAGGCCTCTGCGTCTGGAGACGCAGCGCGCGACGCATGCCCGGCCTCAGCACCCGCATGCGTGCACGTGAGCTGCAAATTGGCGCCAGAGGGCGGCGCCTGCACAGCGGGGGTCATCAGGACCACGAGCGCACTGCCCCCCGCTGGCCAGGAGCAGCAGCGTTCGTGCCCGGTCCCGCGTGCGCCGGCTGCTGGGTCGGCTTGCATGCTGGCATGCCTTGTGCTGGCAGATGAAGTCGCATCAGACGGATGCAGCGGCGGCTCGGTGGTTTGCGCTTCGCCCGCAGGCGCAAGTGGTGAGAGACCTCCACCGCTTGCAGCGGCCCTGCAGCCTGACACACTGCCGCCCTGCATGCTCGGCAGCGGCGTCCCGTTGGAGGCTGCGACAGGAGCGCCCAGCGGCGGCCGTGGAGAGCGCGCTGCGTTGGTGCGGCCTTCCCGAGAAGCTGGCAGCGCGCCGCCCCGCGCCACTGAGGACTGTGTCACCATGGGCCTCATTGACGTACCCGAGCCAGACGTGCACGCTGTACTCCCCCTGCCTATCGATGTGCTGCCGCCGGAGCAGGCGCACGCGCCGCCCTCCCTTGCCGGGGCACACACCAACAGCAAAACGGCCCACTGGGAGCCTGGAGCCTCAACGCCGGCGCCAGCCGCCCGGCATGCAGAGCGCGTGTCCGGCCTGACCGGAGCGCGCGCATGCGCGCCCACGCCAACATTGGAGCAGCTTGCCTGCCTCTCACGGCAGGCGCCGCCCGCACCATCGGCGACGCGGCCAGCCGGCCCCGCCGCCAGCCCGCGCTCACCAGAGCCGGTGGTGGCTGCCCGGCCGCCCAGCCACCCCCGCGTGCACCCAGCCGCGGCAGCCGCGCCCGCCCGCCACGTGCATGCGGCCAGCCCTGCTGTGCGCGCAAGCGCTGCACCCTCCACGGAGTTGGCGGTCTCAGCAGCGCGCCCGCGCGCCGCCCTGCCGCGGTGCCTCGGGCTGGCATGCCTCCAGCCGTGTGCGCAGCGGGGGGCCAGCTGTCTGGCATGGTGGGTCGCCGGCTGGACAGCACGGGCAAAGTGAACTTATGTGCAAGGCAGATCACCGCATCTTTCAGGGTGCAGCTGAGTCCAGGTGCTCGAACATCCTGTCCGTCATTTACATGCAACTGCGAGTGAGAGCCCGAGGCGCTGGCGGTGCAGCTGACAGTGTTCCTCAAATCAGGGCGGCCAGCACAGCACTTCAGGCAAATGAAACAAGCCGGCACACACTGTAGCTGAGCAGCTGCTCCCCCGCAGGCACTGAAGCTAATGCAAGGTCCCGAACATGTAACACCTTTGCTTGGTGCATGCATGCATTCACTGCACCACTCGCCGACAGCGGGAGATCGACCGCCTACTACAGCAAATGCCCGCGCTCTGTGCCGCCCTGGTCACCCCCTCGGGCCGGCAGGGGGTGGCCCGCAGAGCTGCCCAGGCGCGTGGGCAAGCCCCACTCGGGCCGGGCGAGCGTGCTCTCTGGCGGCGCGCGCCCCGGCCGCTCCACCGGAAACAAAACCAGCTTCCAGACCAGGGAGTAGCGCGGCTGGCCCGCGAGCGCCGAGGGCGGCGAGATGCGGTGTGCAATATCGGCGTCCATCAGTGCGACGCGCCCCGGCGCCGGGCGCACCTGCCGCCCCGCGCGCGCCCCGCCGCTCGCTTTGCGGACAGGCAGTCCGGAGAGCACTTCAGAACCCAGGGTGCGCCTTTCAGGCCCAGCTGGCAGAGGTACGCGGCAAGGCATTGCGGGCCGGCCCTGCGCGACCTTCAGGGTTCCGGCAACCAGCGCGGGGCAGGGCGCCCGCAGGAGGCCAGACCACATAGCACTGGCCCCGAGGTGCAAGCGACCTGCATGCTGGGCAGCAGCAGGGACCCCGCGCAGCTGCTTTTGCGTCCGGCACTGCGTACGTATGAGGTTTAAGTTGACGTGCCTGTCAGCACATGCAGCCAATGCAGACTTCATGTGCTCGTCCACACGCGCGACCAGTGCAAGGGGCCCCACCCGCGCACCAGCGCGCCCGTGCCGGTGCCGGGGTCCAGGAACAGCGTCTCCGCATCATACTCCGGCGGCCAGTCCTCGTTAAGGTACAGGATGGCGGACACGCAGAGCGGCTTGCCGCGCTGCAACGCGGCGACGCGCAGGACACTCATACTCTTGCGGCCTGTCACCGGCATCGAGCCAAGCCATGCGACCTTGCCACGGCCCTGCTCCAGAACACATGCACTGCGATGGGCGTGGCGCGCGCACGCCCAACACGCTACACACGCCTCGCGTCTGCGGCCCGCCAGCACCCATGTCGATATTGGCCTATGTGTGCGTGATAGTGCACATCTAGGCCAACGTGGTTTAATGCGGAGCGGCCACGCGGCCGCACCTGCCGGTTGCCGTAGCGCCCGAAGCGCGCCTCCCAGGGCGAGCCGAGCGGCGCGCGGAAGGGGTCGAAGTCGGTGTGCCAGCTGCAGGCCTGCCCGGCCTCCACGGCGTTGCCCACGAACGGCGACAGCGGCGGCGCGTCCGCCTCCTCGTCGTCGTCCAGCCAGCCGTCCGCGGGCTCCGCCGCCTCGCAGGGCATGTGGCAGAGCTGGAAGTCGGGGTAGAGCGTCGCCAGGCGCGCCTGCGGAGCACACCCTCTGCTGTCGACGTGCTGTATGCGGGCTGCAACCTTACCCTGCTGCACCTTTGCCGGCCACATTCGTGCGCCTCATTGCCATGGTGTGTTCTGAGAGCAACGGCAAAACGCCTACTTATGAGTAAAAGGGTGAATCTTGCTGTCTGGCCCTGCTATGCAGAGCCACACATACAGCCATGCACTCCAGCACAGCCGAGGCGTACAACGTCCGAGGCTGCACAACAGGCCTCGGCCGCAACCTGCACGGCGATCAGCCCAAGCGCAGCGCACCTGCAATGCAAGCACCTCAAGCGGGGGGGCATCCCGCAGCGCTTCCTGCACCTCCGGCCTGCGCACGCCCGCACGCAGTGTTGAAGCTGCAGCAGAGCGGCCATGCTTGCGCTGCAGCCGTGCGCATGAAGGCGGCGGCGCGCGGCGCGCCAGGTCGCTGACCCGCCCTGGCAGTCGATGCATGCACGCTGCAGACCCGGCGTTTTGGGCAGAGCCGCGCAGGGCACTTTGCAGGCCTCGTTGCCAGATGCGCCGGTCTATCTCCAGACATCGCAAGCGTGGCCCGCCCTCAGCAGGGTGCGAGGATCTAGGGTTAGGGCTGGTAGATGCACACACCGCAGGCCCCATGTGGCGGCGTCGCCATCGCGGTCCACGCACGCGCGCTCCCAGCGCGCCTTCGGCGGGCCAGCGCTGTGGTCCCAGCCGTCGGCGGTGAGCCAGCTGAGCAGCGCGCCGCGCTCGTGCTCGGTCAGCAGGCCGTCCAGCACCACAACGCGGCTGTCGTCCGGCACCAGCTCGCCGCTGCCCGGGTCAACCACAACGCCTGCGCCCACGGCCCCTTGAGGCAGAGGTAGAGGGAGCTCTTCTCGAGCTGGCTCCTGCAGTGCTACGCATCAACTGGTGTCTGACGCCCGCTCGCCAACACGTGTCATGTGCAGAGCCTGCAGACGCTTCAAAGCGTGCATGGCGCACAGAGGAGTTTTAAGCATGCGGCGCGTCTGCAAAGATACGCGAGCCTGGCAGCCGTACGCTGTTATGAGCCAGTCAAAGACGGCGCCGGCTGCCAGGCCGGCAGTCCAACAACTCGCAGTTGCCAGAACTGCAGAGGCGCCGCGCTCCGCCCCACCCCAGCCCGGGCAGCGCAGAGCCCTGTCAGGGGCACGCCCACGTGCCGCGCGAGGGCGCCGGTCGGCGCACCGGCGTCGAGCGCGAGGTTGAGCGCGACACTGGCGCCGGGCGGCACATCCGCAGCGGCGCCGCTCGCGTGCGCCAGCGGCTGTCGCAGCTCGTGCACGCGCTCGTGCTCGGCGCGCACCGCGCGCGCCACGTCGGCGAGGCGCCAGGCCGCATGGTGCGGCTGCGCGGCCGCCAGCACGGCCGACAGGCCCGCGTCTGCCAGCCACGCCTGCCGCGTGCCGGGCGCGGCGAGGCTCGTTGCCTATTCTAAGACCCGATCTCGCGCATTGCTCAACCCCGTGTCGAGGGACTGATGCCGGCCCCGCCTCGCCCAGCCACGCCTGTGAGCGTGGACAGGGCGGCGGGGCCCAAGCAGGGCTCAGCCCCGCGCGCCTGCCTGCACCCACCCGCAGCGCATGCAGAAGCCTGCTGATCCGTGAAGCCAGGTGCGCGTCGCCGCCTCGTCAGAATGTTATGCTCCGGACTGGCAGCGACACGTAGCGCCCGCCACCTCCCCCGTGCCCGTGCAGACACCGCTGTGCGACATGCTCCTCATGCATGTTAGGCTAAGGTTAGGGCGCGCTGTCGGCCGCCGTAGGCGAGCTCGCTGTGTGGCCGGGGGAGCGCGCCACAGGGCGGCGTCAGCGTATGCCAGACACCCGCGCAAGGCCGCTCGGCGCGGGGCCGCACCGCCGCCTCGCCCAGTGCGGCGCGCGCGGGGCCGAGCAGCAGCGCCAGGCGCCCGTCGCCGCCGCACGAAGCCGGCAGCAGCAGCTCCGCATCGCCCTGCTCTCTGTGCTGTGCGCAGGCGCCGAGCGCCGCCCTGCTCGCGTCCGCGCCCGGACAGCCCGCCTCCGGCGCGCCGCCGCCGCTGCGCCCCGGCCCTACCAGGGACCCTAGCGTGTCGAGGGAAGCCAGGGTGTCAGCGACGCTCCGCGCCAGGACGGGCCCGCTCGCGTCCAGGACGGCGACGCCCGCGCCAGAGCAGGCCGGCCCCAGCGCCGCGCGCGCCGCGGCGGCCTCCTCGGCTTCAAAGCCCAGGAGCAGGAGCGCGCTCGTGGCCGCCACCGCGGCGTCCAGCGCCGGCGTCGGCGCGCGGGTCGCGACAGCGGCGGCGCCCTCCGCCGCAGGAGCGCCCGGCCGGCGGCGCCTGGAGGGCGCGCGGCGGGACAGCACGGGCGGGCGTGTTGCAGGAGCGGGGGCGCCGTGTGCCTGCAGCTGTGCGCGGCAGCGCGCACAGGCGCGGCCTGGCAGCTAAACGTAGATAGGCATGGCATTGCGCCGAGCACAAGGCTATTGCCGGCCTTTGCTGACACGCTGCCAGTTAGTTGGCTCTCAATGGGCAATCAGTCGAGACAGAACGGTCCCTACTGCAGCAGAGCTGCTTGCTCAGGAAGGGCTGGGCAGAGGGTTCGCGCTGGCGAGCCCTGCATTGCTGATGTGTCGCAGCACGCACGCACGCGGCGCTCTTCGGCCAGTGATAGGTAGGAAACGAGCAGAGCACGCGCCGACTGGTCTGTGCTGCGAAGAATTAGCAGTGCCGAGAGGTGCTGCCCCGTTATCCGGGACGCATGGCCCGCTGGCAGCGTCACTCGTATACTGAGGTGGGCAGCTGAGGCCGGGCTGTAGCTGGCTAGCAGCCTGGCGCCCGTTGTGGGGTTTTTTGCTTGGCAGCGATGCTTCGCGCCCTTTTCCGAGGCCTGTGTGCGCAGTGAAGGCCGTTGCCTGCTTTGGAGCGGCCACCTCGCACTTTTCGACCGGCCTGTGGGCGGTGTGAGGGACCTGTGCTTGGCCCGAGGCATGTGGCAGGCCATCTGCCTGTTCTTCTGCCATGGCTGTGCAAGACGCAGCCTTGCTGAGGCGGGCAGGCCTGCAAATGTTGCATCCGGGTCTGTTGTTAACAAGGTCAGCAGAAGCCTGGTGCACGCGCTCGGACCCGGCATCGCATCTGTCGCGCGTCTCTGAGCTGATGTGCGGGCCTGAAGCAGCCAGCTCTTCACGCACAGCATCTCGCGGGGAACGGGGTAGCAGTCTGAGGCTGTAAGGGTCGGTGGCAGCTGGGCTGTGCGCGGGGCCCATGCGCGGTGCGAGCGCGTGCGCATGTTGGGCACACGCGGCGTCCTTTGGCGTGTATCTAATGTGGGCACCTGCGTGGGGCGCAGGGTGTGCGCCAAACCACTATGGACGGCGAACAGCAGCAGCAGGATGCGCCGGGGGCGCAGCACGACGCACCGGCCACCATCCAGGTATGTCTTCCGGCTTGCTCGGCCCCGTCACTCTCTGTCTTGCCGGGAGGCGCGTGCTCTGAGCCTCGGTGTGACAGCGCTTTCAGCGATGCTTAGGTGCTTGTGAGCTGGAACACATTGCTTAGCGCACTGCCTGGCGCACTGACGGACGTCCAAACAGGCGCTGCAGGAGGATATGCCTCACCAGGAGCACGCACAGGACGCCGGCGAGCCGGCCGGCGGCGCGCGCGATGCCGAGTGGGGCCCCGTGCTGGTGCTGAAGAGCGGCGGGGCCGCGGCGCTCGCGGACTGGGAGCTTCTCAGCCAGCCCTCGCTCGCCTCGCACCGCAGCGGCACCCCGCCACCGTGCGCGCCCCGGAGCCGCCTCGCAAGAAGCTTGAAGCTTGCCACACTGGCAAGGCCGCACAGGCGCACTGACACCCTTGTTAAAAGCTTGTGCACGCGTGCACGCAGCTGCCAGTCCCGCTTTGCACCTAATCATACATGTGCTGGGGTCTCAGGTAGTGCTGGGCTTGCAGTTTTGCAACTGCAACAATTAAATTCAATCAAGATGCGCCAGCCTGGCCGTTCGCAGGGTGCCGGCGCCTGGCAAGGACGGCGAGGGGGCCGCCGCTGCCGCGCCGGCGCCGGTGCGCGTGGAGATCACCGTTGCAGAGGATGGCGTTGCGTGCGGGTCCCCCACGCGGCTGCGCCTGCTGGCGGACGACCCTGAGGACGACCCTGCTCAAGCTCTGGACTCCCACGCCCAGCACGCATCGGCGCCCCTGGCCACAGGCAGCGAGGAGGATCAAAGCACGGAGCGCGGTGAGGCCGAGAGCAGCGAAGACGTAGACCGGGCGCGCACGGAGGAGGCGTGCGGCGGAGATGCTGACAGCCGCGAGCCCATCGCGCCCGTGCTGGTGGGCGCGTCGCCAGTCAAGCCGCCGGTGTGCCCGCGGCAGCATTCCCTGTCTTGGCGGCTCGTCTCCAGAAGTTGCTTGCGGGCTGACGTTCCGTGCCAGCCCTGCTCTGGGCAGACCTGCACGCCAGCAGCCACTGCCCTGTAAGCCCCGGTCTTGGTGCGGCAGCAGGCGTGATGGAGCGGCTGCCGGTGCACCTGCTTGTCGTGCTATCGTGTGCCGCACGCCTGCTGTGCCTGCTGATCTGCAGCTGGTGTGGAAGCTGAATGGCATGCAGGAGACCAGCAGCGAAGGCCACTGCAGGGTTGCCTGCAGAGTACGGGGTCAGGCAGCGGCCGCGCAGAGCGCTATGGCAGGGCAGGCCCAGCAGCGCGCCCAGGATGACGCCCCGCGCGCTGGAGCTGGCTTCCGGTCGGCTGGGCGCAGTGGGATTTCAGGTCGCCGTCTGTCAGGGTGCAGGCCGCTGACCGCCTGTGCAAACGCGGCAGGGCACGTGCTTCAGCAGCGCGCCGGGCACGCCGCTGGGCGGGTCCGTGGGCTCGTCTTACGCGCGCGTCAGCGTGCCCGTCAGCCCCACCGCTGGCCTCACGCCGGGCGGCGGCAGCTGGGCATCTGATGCGGAGGTGCGGGTCCCCCCGGCGTGCGCTCTTTGCACACGGGACCGGCCGATGGTGTGGTGGTTGCGCTTGCTGTCTCGTGCGGTGTTGTGGATGTAGGTGGAGGACCGCTCGATGGTGTGGTTGTCACAGCGGGTCTCGCCGGGTCCTGGATGCGCAAGTGCGGTGTCGTCAGCACCGGTGTGCAGTTGGTTGCAACTGCCCGATAACAGGCCCACCGGCGGGCGCGAGGCGGCTGTGGCAGCGGCAGCATGCTCTGAGACGCCGATAGCATTTGGTGGCTAATGTACAGTGGCCGTAGGCCAGCGAGCTCGCATAGTTGGGTCACCGCATATGTGTACAGCACATGGATGATTTTTGAAGCACACGCCACGCAAACTGCGTGGCGCGCGCGCGCAGGGCGGCCACGGCAGCGGCAGCGAGCCGTGGGATGCAGACAGCGAGGACGCGCCGGACGCGGTGGCCGTCAGCCAGCAGGGCTCGGTGGGCGCGCTCTCGGATGCGGGCGCCGGCGCGGCCGCCGCCGCCGCTGCGCAACCCGACGAGCGCGCCTGCAGGTGCGCGGCGCCCCGGCGACATGGCGTTGGGCGGGCCTGCTGTGTGATCACTGTCGTTGTGCTTGCGAGGTTGAACAGCCACCACAAGGTGTTGGGAGTGTGCGTGCAGCGTTGCTGTCTGCAGCCACGCTGCCGCTTGGGCGCTGCAAACTCTGGTGGGCAATTCTTGTCTGCGCCACCGTAGGCCGCGCGTGCTCCTGCTGGTGCTGCTCTGAGTGCAAGAGAGCTGTGGGTGCAGCGCGAGAGCGCGCGGCCCCTGCTGCTGCCTGCTGTGCCCACGGCTTGCACAAGCGTGGGTCACGCCGCTCCTCGCAATCACGCGTCAGCGCCTGCTGCTCGCTGCGCAGCGCCCCCGCTGAGGAGGTCGCCGTCGCCGAGACCGGCGCGGCGGCGGACGGCGCGATCCGGCCCGAGGCGGTCGAGCGCGCGCTGGACGCCTTCGGCGGCGTGCGCCGGCCGAGCCTGGGCGCCGGGCTGGACGCAGAGCTGGCCGCGTTTGGCAGTGAGGCCGCGCCGGAGGGCCTGGCATCAGAGTCTGCGGAGGCGACAGACCCTGGAGGCAAGCTCGGCGGCGCGCGCGCGCCCGCCGACGCGGCCGGCGCGTCGGCGGTGGCCGCGCTGCGCGC
>JAABUH010004088.1_pt1 | contig 12037 bp, 12 predicted proteins | sample 5559121 | NCBI WGS metagenome assembly JAABUH01 (sample SAMN10711871, study PRJNA513364) | rock metagenome | isolation source: Antarctica rocks | place: Antarctica: Victoria Land, Battleship Promontory nord | collected 2015-12-28 | reverse complement strand
CTCATCTTCACCCGCGCCGACATAGACGCCTGGCTCGCCGAGCAGGCCCGCGCCGTCGAGGCCATACCCGCCTCTTGATCGTGCTAACAACGATAGTACCGCCAGTACGGACGCCAGCCTAACGCTCGCCGTACGCGCCGGCGTCGAATGAACGGTACCGCTTGCCTCCTCCCCATCTTCCTGTCACTCGTCATCGTCTTCACCCTCGCCTTGCCCGTCGCCGTACTCTAGCTCTAGCTCGTCAATGTCGTATAGCTCACCGATCGCGCCAGCCCCATAGGCGTCGAGGAATGCATCACTAAACCCGCGTGTATCGCCGTCGAGTACGTCTTTGTCGAGCGTGCCACCGGGTATCTGTATGTTCTGAATACCCCGCGTCCGGTTCTCGTCGCCGGCGTCGAATGACCCTTCACGCTTGCCCCGCTTCTTCTTGGGAGACGTCTTGATCTTGCCCTTGAACTTCTTGACCATGATCCCGTCACGTCGTGCGCGGGCGCGGCCCTGTGCCTGCGTGGCGCGCGTCAGTGTCTGCACTCTCACGTTGTCTGGGTTGCGGCTCTCCTTGCCCTCTTTGCCCGCAATGAAGTTCGCATAGCGCTGCACGTTGCGAATGGCCGCCTTATACTCCTTGCTCTTCCGGTTGTCAGTGCCGGACAGCGCGGCGGCGGCGCTCGCGTTCGATCCGTGGCCGCTCAGAAACTCGCGCATCGTCACGCTACGTTGTACGTCGCCGGCGCGGGCGTAGAGGTTATCCAGGGCATCTTTAACCGTTGGCATGGTGTGCCCCTTCCTCCCACTCTTCGCACGCGTCATCGAGCGCGAGCGGACGGCCGCCAGCGCGCAAGAGCGGCCGGCACACGTCGAGCGGCACGCCGCTGTACCGTACTTTCCACTGCCCTAAACCGTCCCCCAGCGTGAGCCCGGCCGGGCAGGCGGCGCGCGCGTCCGGCTCGTCACTCACAATGTAGATTTGGTCGATATGGACCGCTACCACGGCCACATCAGCCGCTACTATCTTGTCGAGCGTGCGCCGCATCGTCGCCCGCGCCTGGCTGATGATGGTGTGTCGCCAGTCAGGCCGGTAGGCGGGCGACGCATAGCCGCCTGTTTCCGGCCGGTAGCGGTCATCCTCGGGGTTGAACCAATAGCCGGTTAGCCACCCGATAGCCACCCGGTACGTTTGCTTTAGGGTGATGTAGGCCAGCGCGCCCGCTTCGCTCTCGTCAGCCATGAGTACGGTACGCGCATCGCGTAGACACTCGTACCACTTGACTAGCGCGCGGCCGTGTCGCGTCCAGACGTACGCCTCGCTCGGCTGGTCAAGCGCGTCACTCTCGCGGAGGTAGGCCGCTTCCGGTGTGAGGTACCAGGCATCATCAAACCGCCAGTACCCCGGTACCCGCTTGTCGAACGTCGGGGCTACCTCGTGCGTCAGTCCACCCATGCCAAGCTCTAGCGAACTGCACGCGGCAAGGTACTGGCCGTTCTTGTCGTAGGCGTGAATGTACGCGCCTGCGGGAGTGGTAGCCGGCTCACGTAACCATGACAGGTCAGTAACCGCGTTGCCCTTCACCGCGACGGCGGGCCAGTCCGCGACACTCTCGCGCGGGGCCATGCCGCGCGGCCGTAGTTCATCCATCAGCCGCCGCCCCGTCGAGCCGGGGGAGCTTCCTAACCGCGTGCCTACGGCGGCGGCGTAGCGCGCGGCGGCGGCGTCCCCGAGCGCGGCCGGGCAACCGTCGCCAAACCAGGCGGCCTGTACCTGTGGTGGTAGGCTCTCCATGTGTGGCGCGCGGGCCGTCCGCGTGTCTATTGGTGGTAGTGTGGTCATTAACTCGCCCTCCTCATGAGTCCGGCGCGGTCTAGCGCGCGGCGCGATATTTCAATCTGTATATATGTGCTGACGGTGCCCCGGTCCCAGCCCTCGCGCTCGGCCGTAGCGGCCGCGCTCCGCGAGAAACAGGCGAGCGTGAGAAGTTGCCTGGACGATGCCGGCCGCAAGCGCCAGGCGGCCGCCTTGTCCGCGAACACATGCAGCCCGCCCTTAATCGCCGCTGCGTTCACGAGATACACGGCGTCACGGAACGCGGCCGGCTCATCTGTCACCGCCTCGACTCTCTCGGGCTGTCCTGCGCGCTTGGTGATAACAACGGGACGGTACAGCCCCGAACCGTCGAGGGCAGGTACTAGGGCCGCCGATGCATCATCAGTGAGCGCCGTGACATAGTTGCCGGTCTGCTCATCGAGCGTCCACGCGCACACCGACTGATTAACCGGGTCAGTGATCCAGCGCACAGGTAACTTGCCGGCGGCCGCCCCCTTCTTGCGAGGGCCGCGCTCCGGCTCCACAACGTCGGGCACGTCGCCCAGCAGGACCGGGAGGGTGATAGCCTTCGTCCGTGACACATCGGCGTTACCGGCCACGTCGAGCACAAGACAATCAGCCTTGCCCGGCTGGGTGCGCGTCCCACGTCCCAGCATCTGCGAGTACAGGCCGGGACTCATCGTGGGCCGCGCCATCACTAGCGCGCTGATCGCCGGGAAGTCGAACCCTTCCGTCAGGACGGCGCAATTCGTGACAACCTGAATAGTTCCCGCGCGCCAGGCCGCTAGCGTCGCCGCGCGCTCTTTGGCTGGCATCTCGCCCCATATCGTCGCGGCCCCGATGCCCCGCGCCCGGTACTCTTCGGCGAGCGCCTGGGCGTGGGCTACGTTGACGCCAAACACTAACGTCTGTCGGTTGCCGATGAGCGCCGCCGTACTATCGACCACGGCCCGTACGTGGTCCTCCTGGTTAAGCTCTTCGGCCAGTTCATGCGCGGCGTAGTCCTCTTCACCACCTAGCATCGTCGTGGGCAGGTCCGCGAGGTCGAACCCGTCGAGCGTGATAGGCCGCCAGTCAAGCGGGCAGAGCCAGCCGTCCCGCTGCATGTCTGGCAACGTCCGGGCAAAGCTGCATGTCGGTAGCACGTCCTGTATGCGGTGCTTGTCCATGCGGTACGGCGTCGCCGTGCAGCCCACAACAGCGACGCCAGGGTAGGCCGCTTCGACGTGCGCGATAAGGGTAGCGTAGGCATTGCGCGCCGTGGCGTGGTGCGCCTCATCAATTAGTAGTAGGGTGATAGGCTCCCGGTCAGCAGCGAGCACGCGCGCCAGCCGTCGCCCCTGTAGCGTCTGGATAGACCCCACAATCACGCCAGCGTCTATCTCATCGCGCCCGGCCATGACCACGCCGGGCACGTCGCCTAGCACATAGGTCATCGTGCCCGCGAGTTGGTCTATCAACTCGCGGCGATGCGCCACGGCGAGCACGCGCCCGCCCGCTCGCATGGCCTGAGCGATGGACGCGAGCACAACGCTCTTGCCCGATCCTGTCGGTAGTTCGATGTAGAGCCGTCGCCGCCCGCGCTTGATGCGTGAAAGGGTGCAGCGGACGGCCTGCCGCTGGTAGTCGCGCAACTCCGGGCCGGCAACCGTGGCCGGCTGCGAAAAGAGGGGGCGTGTCGCGGTCGAGGTCATAGCGCCACCCCCTCGCTGCCGTCGCTCTCGCCATCGGCGGCCATGGCCGCGTCTACGGCCGGGCCAGCCTTCCCCGTACGCGCGAGCTTAAGCACTTGTCGCCGCTTGCCGTCTATGATCTCCTTGACGGTGCGGTGGCGGCCGGCCGCATCCTGCGTCTGGATTAGGCCGGCTTCCGCAAGTCGCTTCGTTAGGGTCTGCAACTTGACCGGGAACACCTCGCCCGCCGCGCGCGCGGCGGCAACAACATACCTGTACGTTTCCTCGGGGAACAACAGCATCCATTCATCAGTGACGACGCCCAGGCGCGTCCCGCTGCCATGGCGATAACCGCCCGCTGTCAAGGGGTCAGGCTCCCAGCCCCAAAAGAGGGGGTCAGTTGGTGCGCCGCCATCATCGCCGGTAAGGTACGCCCGCTTGGAACTGAAACCGTCGACCAACAGGGCCATGAACCGCTCGACCGGCGACGCGCCGGACAATTCGGCCGCCATGTCTGCCGCGAGTGACGCCAACGCGTCCCACGCAGCCGTCAACAAGTCCGCGCACGACATATCATCTATCGCGCCCGCCTCATAGGCGAAGGTTAGGAACTTTTCGAGGGCCAAGAACAGGTGCGCGACTTGACCCGGCCCGCGCGCATGGCCGCCCTTCTGCTGCGCGATTAGTCGTAGTTCACGGTAACGATCGGGCAACGTGGCGCATAAACCGTCCGCGCCGGTGTCGTCCATCCCTGCCGCTATTGTCTGGAGATAGACCGCCATGGCAAGGGCGTAGCTAGGCGCGCGCCGCTGGGCCTCGGTGAGCCCGGCAACGTCTACGGCGGCGGGCTCGACCGGCACAGCGAACGCGCGGGCCATGGCTGAATGTCCATCGGGCAGAAGCTCCCCCGTCGCCACGGGCACGCAGCGCGGCGGCTTGTCGGGGCGTAACCCTCCATCCCGCGTTGAGAGGTTGCGCCCGGTCCCGTTACCAACCGCGCGTAGGAGGCGCTGGGCGGTGCGTGACATGGCGTGGGCTTCGGCGGGATCGCTCGCCGGGTGGTAGTCCTCGACGGCGACATAGGCATCTTTTGCACCGTATAACACCTTCTCCTGTCCAGGTCCGGTATCAGCAAACGACGCGGGGAGGGAGTCCGCGGTGAACGGGCCATAATGCGCTTGCGCCAACGCGCTCAACTCGCTCTTGAACACGCCGGATGGACCGTGAAACCAGGGGGTGAAGTCCGGGGCTTCCTCGCCGAGCGCCGCGCGCAACGGGGCCAGCCACACGGCACCCAGCAACGGGGCGGTGACAGAGAGGGGAGCAACGTGCAGCAGTTCCACGGCCGCGCGGATAGCATCCCGCGCGGCGTCACTATCGAGCGCCGGCGGCGCGGGCAGCCGGAAGCGTCCCAGCACGCCGGTTAGCTGCACGGTGACACCCTCGACCAGGCCATCCGCGTTGATGCACGCGCCGCCAGAAAGGTACGTTGATCGACCGTCGATCACATGCCATCCCGTTGCATCGTAGCCCACGGTACGCGGGCGCTGCGACGCGAGGAGCAACACAGCGTTATAGAGAGCGTCGCGCTCTTGCCGGCTGGCATAGCCCACACATTGCGGCCAGTGCTCCCAACACGTCGCGTCCTTCACGGTAGGGGCCGGTACGGGCCGCGCGTCTAAACCGTCCAGGCTCAATCCAAGATGGAAGGTGACACGTTTGCCGGGCTCGTCGCCCTCAATGTACGTACTTCCGCTCACATAGGGCCGCCAGTCGATGCCTACGCGCTTGGCGTCGCCGTCCCGCATCCGTACCTGAAAGATCGACGTGTCATCTATGAAGTAGTCGGGCGAGCCGGGTATCTGCACGCCGCCACCTAACAAGGCGTCCATATCAACCGCTGGCCCCTTGCCGCGCGCGGCCTTCCCACGCGTCTGAACCTCGGGCATCTCGCCTAACGCGGCGAGCGCCGCCGCCACCGTCGCGCCAATGGCGGCGGCGAAGTCAGCCCGGCCCAGCGCCACGAGCGCGGCGTTATGGTCGAGATGCCCCGCCGGCGGCGCGGCTGTCGTGGTCTGCGCGCCGGCCTTGCGTAGCTCCCGCTCTACCTTCGTGGCATGGCTCCCGCCTGCCTTGTCGGCGTCCATAACGATGATAGTAGGGAACCCCGCGCCGGCGATGCGTCGCGCCCAATCCGGTGACAACGTGCCACCGGGCAGCCCGAGCACCGGGTAGGTATCATCGCCCATACCGGCCAACGTCGCGGCGGCGTCTAGCTCACCCTCAACCACGTAGATAAACCCATGACGCGCGGCATACTGTAGCGCATCGGCATTGTACGGGGGGGTGCCGGACCCCTCCGGTCCATCGTACTTACGGATGCGCTTGCTTTTGAGCTCATCGTCTGAGAGGGGACCAACATAGCGGGCCTTCACCCACACAACGTCATCGCCGCGCAACGTCGGGATGATGAGCCGGCCGCGCCATTTATCGCGGCGTGGGATAGTGCCACTGGCAATCACGCCCGCATCGACCACGCCGAGCCGGAAGCGATCGGCAAGAGATGATAGCCCGCGATCTTCGACGTAGGCGCGGGCGGCCTGGGCCTCGGCGCTATCACTGTGCTGATACGCGTCATGCGCCGCCGCCGCGAGGTCGATAACCCACGGCTCGATGGGGGTAGGTTGCGGCTCCGGTGCTGCTGTGACGCGTATCAGCCGTTCGGCCGCGCGCGGTGCGGCCATGCGCCGTGCTGGCCCGCGCGGGACACTGCTCACGCGCGGGTCAATCCCTAACAGCCGCGCCAACTCGGCCATGCTACCAGCCTCGCCACCAAAGTCCTTGAACGCGCCGGGACTGGTAGGGGTATCGGGGAGCACGCTAAACGATGGTACGCGGTCCTCTCGCAGGGGAGAATGATAGCCGTCGAGCCATCCGTCTTTACTCAGATGCGCGCCACGCCAGCCGGACGGTTGCCGCTTGTCTAACTCCGCTTCCACATGCGGCCATAGCGGCTGATATTCACGCTGTGCGGTCATGATGCGCTGCCGATCGCGGCCGTGTCCGTCGCGGCGAAGGCAGCGGCGACAGGGCGGCCCGCTGCGGTGCGCGAGATGCGAAGGGCAGGCCGCGCCGCGCTGCCGCCCTCGACCATGCGTAGCTCGGTGAACGTCACAGTATCGAACACACACCCACCGTCCAGCGGTAGCGCGACAGCGCGTGTACGTACCCATTGCTCGATAACATCGGCCAGGCGCTCAATGCGTCGCGCGATACGACGCAGCGTGTTCGCTACTGACAACAGTACGCGTAGACGGAGCGGAAATGTGCCCGCATGGGTATGGGGTGATTGCGCCGCGTCGCGCGACGCGGTATGATGAAGGTGAAGCAAGGTTTATCCTTTCGCACTTGACGCCGCCTCGATTTGATACCCCGAGGGCGGCGTTTCGTGCTATCTATGCGGTTATATTGCTCATCGCTGCGGCCTGTAGGACTTAGCACCGTCAAGGATTTCCTTAGCCCATTGCTTGATAAGCGCTGATGCCTGACGATCATCGCCGTATCGTCCAATACCCTCCTTTGTAGCGCGTGCCCGTGCGCCCCATGCCCAGTTAGTCTCGTTTTCTGCCATTACCATGGCGGCAAGTATCGGCATGATAGCGTCAGCCTCAGATCGTGGGGGCGGTGCCTTGCGTTGTCCCTGGGGACTGTCAACGTTTACACTTTTTAGCACCTTGATGACGAATGGCCGCGATACGCCGGCTAGCCGTGCAACCTCGCTGTGGTTTGGCTTTTGACCCTGTGACGTGTGCTCCTCGGCGATGCGTAAGACGGCTACTTTCTTCTCGTTTGGCTTTAGTGGCGTCGCCGTGACGATAGCTCGTCGGGTTGCCTCTACAAAGACGTCCGAGCCCGTTGGCAGCACCTGAGCCCTGATAACCACATGTTTCCAGCCCGTCGCCGCTTGTATGGCTTTCTCGCGGCTCTGGTAGGCCGCTATCCTGTGGTGCCCATCCGCGATGAGGTAGGTACGCCCGGTGCTATCGGGCACAAGCACGATAGGGTCAAAGATAGCTAGCCCCTCCGCGAAGGTATCACCCCGTGCCGTGTTGGTAGTCGATAGCTCATCGTCAATGTGTTGAGCCAACTCCGCGACGCGCTTATTGTTGAGACCTGTCTCGGTGCGCGGCCAGAACGCCCGCGACGATTCAACGTCGATAGCGGGCAGGTCCACCGCCATTAGCGTTTCAGTCATGTGAAGCACCTCCTCTTACGCTGATTTCAACTTTAGTGCGGAAAATTCGTCTTCGACTGCCTGCCTTGCTGCGTCCCTACCACCATTGACGAAGTACAACGCAAGCGCCGTGATTAGGGGAACCAGGATGCGCCCCGCCCTGTATTCCTGCTTGGTGAGAACGACGCGTAGCTTCTCCGCTAGATCGTGCTGCCCCTTCTCTTCAAGCTTGCGACGCACCATTGAAAGCTCTTTTGCTACGTCAAGCTGCTCTGCGGGGGATAGGGCATCATGAACCTTCTCAGCCGCGCTCACGACGGACTCGACCGTGTTTAGCACAATTCCCATGAGGGAAAATAACGCGGCCACAGTCTCTTCATCGTTCGGTTGCCTTGGTTGCGTCCCAGGGTTCAACTCGCGGCCGCCATCAGGGGTAAGGGAGCCTGCCCCTGTTGGCGGCGGGTCATTATCAAAGTCGGATGGAGCAAGACCCAATACGCTCCATACCTTCGGGCGTACGCTCACGCGCGGTAGTCGCGTGTCTGTCTCCCACGCGCTCACGGCCATGAGGCTTACACCTAATTCCTCAGCTAGGACTGTCTGCGTCCAGCCCTTATGCTCACGGGCACGTCGTATTTTCTGCCCTAGCGTCCGCTCCGCTACCATCGTCATGGACAACTCCTTATTTTATGCGCCTGCATATCGCCTATTATACATTAATTGTCTATGCGTAAAACGATAGTTATCCACAACAGATAATCCACGCGTGCCTTTAGCTGACTACAGCATAGTTAAGCATATATAAAGCGCTTAACGTGCTATACTCTTGGCAAGCGCACTGCGGCATACTTGAGCTAAGGAGGGTGCGCTGTGAGTGAAAGCAGGAGGTCAAAGGGTATGGAGTGGCGAGCCATGGTGCGGCTGCCGCGCGAGTTAGGCGAAGAGGTCGAGAGGTTGGCGGCTGGTAGCTTGGTAGAGCCGGCTGTGATGCTACGCCAACTCGTTAAGCAGCGACTAGATGAAATACGGCGCGCGCGCGTCGAGGAGTCACGCGGCGAGTAACTAATGTCAAACAGATAGCCGGCTGTAGTGTTGCAACCACTACGGCCGGCCCATAAGGAGCAACCACGATGCAAAGTCAGTCCAAGACCTCAGCGGCTACCCCTGTCTCGATGATACAGCAGGGTGCCAGTGATCCGCGCTTTATCCCTATCGACGGCGCACTACTCTACGTCGGCAATACGTCGGGGCGCTGCGCCTGCGGCACGATCGGCCACGGCCAGGCCGGGCGTTGTTTGATGCACGCGCACCTACTTACTGACAATGGAACGCCTAAAGGTCATCTAGCGCACTAGCCTAGCGACTGGCTATGCTACGATGTACCGCACTAGTAGTAGTTGATAGGGAGATATATAACCATGATGTATGACGTTGAGTCGCGCATGTTCCGGCGGCGTCTGGTCTTTACGCGCGAGCAGGTCGAGCAGGGCATAGAGCGCGCTATGGCCTGTGAGTTGTTCTATGGGCCTGCGACTGACGGGGCATCTATCCGAGTGCTACAGCGCCTCGAAACGATAGGGATTATCCACCTTGACAGGAGCCAGATAGACACGGGCCTGGTAACGGTCTTTGCTATCGAGGTCGAGCCCGGCGTCGAGCTTGAAGCGGTTGAGCGGCATATTAGGCTGCTGTTCGGCGAACCGCTGGCGTGGCCGCCCAGTGAGCGCCGCAACAACGACGGCGTAGTAGTGATGCGGCGGCGTGCTCGATCGTGGGAGAGCGGCCGTGTGAAGCTATGTACAGAGGTGCGCAAGGGCGCGTAATGGCTGCGAGGCAAGGTCCGGGCAGTAGACTATCTCTACCACTCGGCCCTTCTCTTCAGGGGTTGTGCTAACGGAAGTGGGCAAGGATGCGGGTGAGGAGGGTTGGGTGGCGCCGGTGTCCCTCGCCCGCGCTGGCCTCTTCGATGGTGGGACCGGGGGCGAGATCGTCGGCACGCGGAATGGCAGCGGGGGCTGGGGGGACATACTGGCCCATAACGGTTTCCTCGAAGCGTTCGCGGTCCTGCTGGGCGCGGCGATCGGCACGGCGGCGCTCCTCAGCGATCCATACCGCGTCAGGGCTGCGGCGATCGGGGCCGGCTCCGCGACGTTCCTGCGTGTTGCGTGGTTCCTGCTGGGGCTGCTGTTGCTGGCGCGCTTCAAGCTGGGCGATGCGAGCATCGAGCGCGGCGGCCTGTTGTTGGGCAGCGCGCGCGGCGCGCTGCTGGGCCTCTTCTTCGACGGTGGCTAGTCGCTCTTCAACGGCGGCGAGGCGCTGGGCGTAGGCGAGGGCGACAAGAGCATAGAGCTTGATAGGGCTCGATAGGGTGTTAGGCTCTACCAGCGCGGTCGAAGGCTCACTATCGGTGGCCGGCTGCTGGGCTGCACCGTCGGTAGCAGCGGCGTCCCCGTCGCGCTTGGTGTTAGCCGGCGTACCGGGCATAGTCTCGACAGCGCGGGCCATGTCAGAGAGCCACGCGTCTAAGTCAGCGGGCGCAAAGACAAGCTCAGGGCCGTAGAGTCCGGGGCGATAGCGGCGGGGGAGCTTATCAGCGCGGAGGGCGCGCCGGAGGGTGGTAGGCTTGCGGCCGGCGTAGGCGGCGGCCTGGTCGAGGGAGAGCAGGGCGGCGGCGTCGGTGGCTGGGTGCGCCGCCTGTGCCTCCTCCTCGGCGGGGGCGTCGTGCCCCTCTTGCCCGTTCTCGGGCTCCTGGGCAGCGTCCGGCCCCGCGTGTTCCTCCTCGGCGCTCTCCTCGGGCTCCTCGTCGGGCCGCTCTTCCTCGGGCTGTCCCTGGGCGCGGGTATCAGGGGGTGTGAGGCCCTGGGCCTGGGGCTGGTTTGGGCTAGGGGTATCAGTGTTCACGGTGGCAGTGTACCACCGGGTAACGGGGGGCTGGTAGGGGTAGGGACTGCTGCTACCTGGTACCGGGAGCGGGTCGACCATCGCGGCCGCGAGCAGATCCCGTGCAGGTCCACGGAGTTTCACACATGGGCGAGGCGGTAGGCTGGGGGCGTGTCGCGTGGAGCTACACAGCTACGGTTGTGTGGCCGGGCGAGGCGGGTTGAGGCGAGCGGGGGCCTGCTGCCTCGGGCGCGGCTCACGGCTAGCCTCTCTACAGGGTGCCGGTACTCGACGCTGGCACTAGGGGGCGCGCTCCTCGCCCACGCCGTTGTGAGCAGGCCACGCGGCGCGTACTGCTATCCGCAAGGGTGCCCGTTCCCGCGCACCAAGCCGGGGCGCAAGCTCTGGTGGTTGACCCCCATGAAACAAGAAACGTTGCCGCTAGACGCGGAGAAAGAGGTAGCATCATGAACATCTCTGCGACGCAGACGCCCACGGATACCTCTGTGAGTGATTCTAAGCGTACACGGTCGAGATACACAACTCCCCGTAGGGCTACGGTGCATTGCAAGCGGTGTAACGTGACCGTGACGGTTAAAACGCCATTCAAAGGAGCAGAGGAGTTCATGCCCGCCGTGCAGGCGATCTTGCGCCCGCTAGGCTGGAAAATACTGCACGGTGGACACCTAGCAGGCATGACCGGCGATCCGGGGCGCGTTTATCGGTGGCCATGGCGGGAAGCGGGGCGAGCTCGCCGCCGTGGCCGCCGCCGCCGGCTCCCGGCGGCGTGGGCCTCGCCCCCGAGGCGTGTCATCTTGCGACATGGCAGCGGGTTGACGGGCTATCCGTGGGCGTATGTGGCGCGGTGAAGGCTGCTGCAGAAGGGCAGAACGGGGCGCGCGGTCCCCACTTTGGGGCCGTGTCCCCACTTTGTGTCCCCACTTGGGGGCCTTCGCGCAAAGTGGGGACACAGCAAAGGGGCCATTTTACGGGTAAACTGGCCGCCACTGTCCCCACTGTCCCCACTGTCCCCGCTTTTGAGGTACTGTGTGTGTGCGCGCGCGGTATGCATCGCGTGTGTTGCGTGTTGTGTGATGGTAGCAGGGGAGCGGCCGCCGGCGGGGCCTCGTGCGCGGCCGGTGGCGGTTGGGGCTCCCACGCGTTAAGAGGCACTGAGAGCGGCGGCGGTCTGTGGGGCACCGTGACGCCCACGCTACTGACGGCCGCGCCGTGCCGGACCTGTGACGCGGCGCTAGCTACCGCCCCGCGTGCCCTTGCCGCCCCTCCTCGCCCCTCCTCGCCCCTCCTCGCCGGACTATCACGCCTGAGAGGCGCTGAGAGGCGCTAGGAGCCCGCGCCGCCCCCACAATGGGCAGAGATACCGCCCTACCCCCTATCGCCGCGCTACAGGGCTGTCCATGCGCG
>JAABUH010004085.1_pt1 | contig 12050 bp, 5 predicted proteins | sample 5559121 | NCBI WGS metagenome assembly JAABUH01 (sample SAMN10711871, study PRJNA513364) | rock metagenome | isolation source: Antarctica rocks | place: Antarctica: Victoria Land, Battleship Promontory nord | collected 2015-12-28 | reverse complement strand
TATTTACTAGCTATGCGACGTGGCTAATAGCTGATTTTGGCTATTTGGCGGCCGTTTTACTGGCGATTTGGCTATTCTAGCTATTAGCTACGTTCTACAGCTAGTAAATAGGCTATAGACTTAACATACTGCTATTTAATATATAGCGACTCTATCTATTAGGTCTTTAGCTTATTTACTAGCTATGCGACGTGGCTAATAGCTGATTTAGCTATTTGGCGGCCGTTTTACTAGCGATTTGAGGTTTCTTAATAGGGCTGAATTTGCGACGAAGCCATAACCACTATTTAGCCATTTGCTAGGCACGCAATATATAACCCTAGGATTTACCGGAGCAAGGTAGTAAATTATTAAGTAGGGTATTTCGATGGTTCTTATAGAATATAGGACCTATATACCTCGTGGCTATGGTTCAATAGGCCTCATTATAATTAGTTTTTTGTATGAGGAGTTGGCCGCCCGGGCGCGAGAAAACCACGCTACAACAGAGTATTTACAGGCACGATAAGGCTCGCTGCTCGCTGTCGAAGCCGACTAAGGCCCGTCCGACTATTAAGGACAAGTTGGCGGAGCTGAAGAGGCTGGAGAAGGAGAATGCGGAGTTGAAGAGGAGGAGGCGTTAGCCAGCAGCAGCCAGTAGCAGTAGTACCAGAGATGTTTGTTCGTTGGCCAGAGATCGGTCGTTCACAAGTCCCTTTCCTTCAACTCAATGCGCTCAAGCTCTCTTTATTGCCACGTAGTCCGCCTTCCCATCGAATGATCCTCACACTCCAAGCATCACAACACACTAAGAATCTGGCCAATCTGAGCGGTGGTTGTTAAGTTATCCAGTCCTGGAAAGGTGAGGTGTATAACAACAGTACAATCATGGGATCATGGGACAAGTTGAAGGGGTATAGACATAAGCTAGAAGCAGCAGATGCTAATGCCAAGTCAACTTACAATAATGCCGCACTATTACTTGTTCTAACCAGATCACTTCCTAAGAAATTCGAGACAACAATCGATACTCTAAGTGCCTAAAGCAGTCTTACGGTTGACGACAAGCTTAAGCATCTAGAAGAAAAGGAGAGCAGAACCAGTAACAATACCGAACAAGCACATGCTACCACCAGAGTACGAACTAACAAGTATACTATCCCCAACCAACGTCGAAGTGAAAACACAGACTCCGAGTGATCCAGATCACCACGATCTAAGCTAGATTGCTACCTGTGTGATGAGAAGCACTGGATGAGACTGCCTGAACATCGAACGTGCCAAGACTCTCTTGCGACGTGATAAGGAGCAATAACATTAAAAGGCACGTACTAAGAAGGAGTCTAAACCGTCCAGCAAAATCATCAGGTACAAACCGAGGCCAGGCCCCAGGCTCACCAAGAAGAGAAACCACGGCTACGCTACCAACGAGGATTTTGATTCAGCCCTCGAAGACAGCTCTCCTATATCCGACTCCGACTCCACTTAAGATGAGAACGACGAAGTCTGCCGCTTGTCCAAAGAAAAAATTAGTAAGGCCTCCCCATCTTCTTGGCCGGCCGACACTGGCGCTACTTCGCATATACTTGACTAATCTTCTCTCTTTAGCACGATGGTTCCTATTAAGGCTAGATATGTTAAGGTTGAAGGGGGAGAATTAGTTGCAAGACACATAGGCAATGCAAAGCTACAGTGTATAGATGGTTCTTCAATGGTTCTCAAGGATGTGCTATACGTTCTGACAATTAGATTTAACTTGGTCTCAGCTAGAAGATTGTGTTAAGTAGGATTAAAGGGTTCGTTTAATAACAGTTATATGTACTTCAAGCAAGATAATAACAAGGTTGTGACTGCCGTAATAACAAATGGCCTCTATATAATCACATATGTTTCTAAGAAGTGTTAAGATATAGTATTCGCCGACGTTGAAAACATAAATAAAGTTGATACGGAAGAGAATATAGCAGATAACAACGAAGAGACCTTAACTTTAATCGAAGATAAGACAAAGTATAATATACCACTGTCTAATAAGAAAAAGTGGCGATATCTTAAGTATCACCAAAGATTCACCTATCTTAACCTAAAGAAGATTAGCAACTTACACAAAGTAACAACTCTTACAAGACCCATTTAAGTACCTAATAAGGACGATATGGACGTATGTGAAGTTTGTGCGATCTCCAAGATAAGAAACAAGATCTTAAGAGAACTAAGTCCATGGAAAAAGCAAATTCTAGGAAGAATCCAATTTGATATCACTGGCTCGTTCCCTACGACTATTAGAAAAAACAAGTACTTTCTTCTAATCATTAATATCTAAATCTTGACGCGACTGGGTACCACCATTAAAACTCAAAAGCGATGCGTACGACGGTCTAAAGACATGGAGGATAGAAGTCAAACTTCAATCCCAAGCTAAGATCTTGAGTGCGAGATCAGACAACGCCCCAGAACTACTCAAAGTTACAGACGAGCGGAGAGTAGCAGATGAAGTAGAAGCTTAGTCTATAACAATTACCTCGTCACACTAGAATGAACTAGCCAAGGGAAGTATTTAGACAGTAGAAGCCAACATGAGAGCTATACTAACAGAAGTACAAATGCCAATCGAATTCTAGGATGAAGCAGCAGAAGCAGATTCTTACTTAAGAAACAGAGCCGACACAGGCCCGAAAGTGGACGGTCAAAGAATCAGCCCAATATAAGCCTTCACTAAGGAAATCCCCTCCATTAACCACATTCGCAAATGGAGGAGTAAATGCTACTATCATGTCAGTCATAAGGCAATTCCTCCGAACCAGAGACACGACAAGCTAGTCAATTCTGGACGGGTTGGTGTATTCATGGGATATTTGGAATCTACAACGAAACATTTCAAGATCTATTCCCCAGAACATGGATATACGATCAAAGTCAGCCGAATCGAAGTCAAATGGAGGCACAGTTGATTTGAGGCTGAGAGTCAAGGCTGGACCACAGGAAACGAAGAATTTAGCCCCAGACCACAACCCAAAGGGTAGACCAAAGAGGGAACAGTCATCGCCAACGTTACCTTTGACTACTCAGCATGCGACTCAACCGGCAACTGTCGACTTAACCGGCCCGGCGGAGGAAATCAAGACTGTACCACAAGTCGAAATTCCACTTTTCATTCCGCCGCCAAATGTACCTGCGTTTACCGAAGAGATGCTAGTAGATGAACCTAATGCTACGGCCACGTCAATAGAGCGGACTCGTCAGTCAAATCGCAAGTACCAACCTACAGTTGAAGATGAGCTAATCGAATCAACCCCTGTTCCCAACAAATCACTTGAACAACCAAGATACTTTACTAGATCTGACAAGCGGAAGAGATCAGCTTCTGGCGCTGCTAAAGACGAGAGGACAGCCAAGATAGCAAGAGCTATGATCGCAGAACTACTCGACGAACTCGATGCTGTACCAGGAGAGCTCAAAGGACCATTAGAATCTGCCTTTCCGACAGAGGCAACAATGATCCGAGAGCAGCTCGGTGACGAGTTCTTTAGAGTCAGCATACTTGTCAGGAACTTTTCAGGGCGTCCGAGTTCCACAGTCAAGGAAGGCGACGGGGATTGGGGTCTCGGGTAGCTGTATACACCAGCCCTCCCAAGCCGGACCTCCACCACCACACTCTTAATCTTGTTTCTGAGACTTAGAGGTTAGAGAGGAGACTAAGGAGATGGAGAGCGTATGGTTTCTTTGATGTAAACATGGTGGTGTTGGTGTAGTCTTGGGGGGTGTGAGAAGTGATTTCAGCGAACGTAAAAAATGACCCACCTCATTCTTCAAGAATACCAATTGTTTAGACTGCAGCTGTGCATACCTCTCATTATAATTGATATCGCTGGAATCACAATGTAAATCTACACAGTCTTACGGTGCTCGATTTTGGCTACGGCGTGGTGGCGAATTTCTATATCAACTGGTATGTTAACCACTTGGTGTATATAAAGGTCAATTGCACTCACTAATCCGAAGAAAAATAGGCTAAGGCATTTTCCATTTCGGCCTGGAGAAGATGGACGTGCCTCGGCATAGGCAGCTCAAAATGATCACCATTGACAGAAAGGACCATGACGTCTACCCCCGTGTACCTTTCCCACCCATTAGGGCTCAGGTTCGCCTCGCCCTTGTTCGGGACATGGCACGCAAACGTACCCACTTTGGGATCTTCCATAAAGCCCGGATACGGCCTAGTAGGCACGCCCTGGCCCTCCAGCTTCTGCATCCGGGCAGGGTCATCCGACACGCGGTTGACCAACCCGCGCTCCGCCCAGATGACGGCTGTCTTGGCGGGCCTCTCGGCCGCCGTCATCGGCGCCGGCGTGTACTCGTTCATGGCGACGAAGAACTGGCGCATATGGTCGCGGCTGGACCCGAGCGAACTCCACTGTCCGTCCCGGTTAACGATTTCCTCTAAGACGGCCTCGCTAACCTCGGCCTCGGCGAGCAGCTTGCCCTGGTCCATTCCCCGCGACCGCGGGCAGGGCATGTCGATCAGGAGGAGGCCCTTGACCGTGCGCCCGGCGCGGGCCAGCTGGCGCGATATCTCGAAGGCGACGAAGCAGCCGACAGAGTAGCCTCCGATCATGAAGGGACCCGTGGAGTGCGCCTTAACCAGCGCGTCGACGACTAGCTTGGCCACGCCCTCGATACCGACTTTGCTGTCCATGCGCGAGGGGCACCGGAGGTAGGGCGAGTCGATGCCGTAGATAACCTGCTTGGACTTGAAGGGCTGCAGGTGGATAAACGACGCTACGGTACCGGTCCCGTCGGCCATCATATACAGCGGAGTGTTGCCGGCCTTGGGGCGGCCCTGCAGCAGTGTGATCCTGACGCTGGGAGGTGGCGACGTGTTGCTGTCCACAAGCTCCGGTGCTAGAGTCGACGGCTCCTCCTTCTCGACGTGGGACAGGCTTGACGCCGGGGAGACGGGGGCGAAGTGGTCGTCTGGATTCGGAGACAACAGGGCTTCTTCAGCGCCGCTGGAAGGCGTCGCGCTGGTATCGTTGGTGTCCGCGTCTTCCTGCCCACCACCGCCAAACGCGCGACGGAGGTCGCCGATTGTGAGATACTCAAAGATAAAGGTGGCGGGCAGGTCGACGCCCATCTCTTTGACGGCGGCAACGACCTCGATAGCCATGATTGAATCGACGCCAATATCGGCTATCTCCGTGTCGTCTGTGAACTCGGAAGGGTCGCTTCCGGTCCCAGTGGCGAGGCTGTCGAGGATAACCTGGAATCCTCTCGTGTTTGGAGTCTCCTCTTCCTTGTCGTTGTCCTGCGCTTTACTCGCCCGCTGTTGTTTCATCGGCACCGTGGTCATAGCAGCAGACAGATTGTCATGGATCATCTTGGTTTCCTTGGCAGTAGGCAAGGAAACCGACTTGGAAATCGCATCTTGGGGTCCTGCAGCAGCAGTGTGTGGCCTTGTGCCGAGGATATGGCGCCAGGTGGTCCTCTTAAACTGCTGGTAGCGCAGGTCAACGGCCTGCATAACGATCCTGGACGTCTGCGGGTCGAAGACGTAGGCGACGCAGAAGGCCGTGGTTCCTTCCCACCGCGAGATGCGCGTGTACGTCAGGTACTCCTTGTCGGGTTTGATAGGGGCCAGTTGCTCGATGCTGTCGTAGCCCATAAGGGCATAGGTCAACTGCGGCGGCGTGTTCGGGTTCCCGTTCACCATGAAGCCCGCCAGATGCAGTAGGGCCTCGCCCCAGTACGGCGACGAGGTGAACCGCGTGCCCGCCGGGTCGGGTTGGATTTTGATCGTCGCGGCGGCTTCTTGGAAGTCGCCAGCCACGTACGCCTCCTGGACGCCGCGGAAGTCGGGCGAGAACTCGACTGCATTGGCGAAGAGCGCGAAGAAGACGTTGGGCTGCATCCGGTGGCCCGAGCCCTCCTTGGAAAGCCGGATCCGCTCGTCCATCTTGGTCTTGATAAAGAAGGACACGCGGTCCAAGTCGACCTGGGCCTTATCGGGGCTGCGATACTTGACTGTCACCGATCCGAGATCGTAGGATTCGCCGCTCTTGGAAGTGGCCTTGAACGTGGCCAAGACGACGTCGGCGGACGCGCTCTCCATGGTGGCCGTGGTCAGCAGGTCGCCGTCGATGCCGACAAGATCCCGAGTTAGCGGGGCGAGCAGCTTGGGGTCGTGGAAGGTTAGGTGGGAGGCTGTCACGCCCGTCTTGCTGCCGCTGTACTCGAGCGCATACTTGGCCACCGTCGCAGCGGCGTCGCAAAAGACAGTCCCCGAAGCAAGCCCGATCTGCTGCATCCTGTGGCCGTCAATCACGCCCATGAAGCCATGATCGGAAATGCCGGCTCGGAAAGTAATTTGAATCTGGCCCTCAGGGGTCAGGGCCTTGTGGACGAGGTACTGTGCCGTCGTGGTAAGGAAGGGCTCGGACGAAACTGTCTTGGCAGCAGCAGCAGTAGGAATCAGCGCGCCGCTGTTCTTGTCGGTGTGCGTAATCCAGTAGTCCTTAACGTCCCACGCATATGTCGGGAGCGCCAACAACTCGAGGCTGCTCTCGTACGGCGCGTGCAGCGCGAGCCAGTCCACGTCGACGCCGCTCGTGTAGGCCGCTACGAGGGTCTTGGAAATGGACGCCCAGTTGCTGCTGTTTGCGTCAATGGTGTGGTTGATTCTGGCGGGTGGCGGCGAGAGTGTGGCCCGCACAAACGAGGTGCATACCGGGCCGGGGCCGATCTCGAGCCAGACAGGGTCGTCGTTCTTGAGCGCCGACTTGACGGCGTTGAGACCCCCGTAGAAGTCGACCGCCTGCCGCGTCTGCTGCGCCAGGTAGTCCTCGCCGAAGACGCCCGGCACATCGACCACGGACGCGAGCAGCGTCGACGCCACGGGAATCTTGGGCGGCAGGTAGGTCACGCCGCTGGCGAGGGCTTTATAGTCGGGCAGGATGGCGTCCATCTGGAAGGAGTGGAACGCGAACGGCATAGAGAGCATCTTGGTGCGCGTATTGGCGTCCTGGGCGGTTATGTCTGTTCGGATGCGTGCCAGATCCTCGGCCGTCCCGCTGATGACGGTGGCGATGGGGCTGTTGATGCATGCCACCCCACAGGAAGAGTCCCCGAGCCGGGCGAGGTGGTCTCGCACTATTGCCGCCGACGCCGACACCGAGAGCATGGCGCATGAGTTGGGCTCGCATCGCTCCAGGAGCAGTCGGGCGCGCTGGCCAACGAGGTACAGCGTGTCGGTCAGCGAGAGGACCCCCGCCGCGTGCAAGGCCGCGTACTCGCCCAGACTGTGGCCTATGACCATAGCGGCCTCGATGCCTGCCGAGGATCGCCAGAAGGCCGTGAGGGCAATCTGCAGCGTGACGACGGCGAGCTGGACCTGCGCGGCGTTCTTGGTGGACATGTCGACGGCGTCGGTGGTGATGATGTCCAGAAAGGGCGGGAACTGGTGGGAAGCGCAAATGGCCGCGCACAGGTCGGCCGTCTTGCGGAAGACGGGGCTCGTGCGGTACAGCTCACCGCCTATGCCCGCGTAGTGGGAGCCCTGGCCGGTGAAGACGAAGACAACAGCAGGGGGTGCTGATTTCTTGGTCGAGCTGGTGGCGCGCTGGATCTCGGCCTCGAGCTTGAAACGGCCTCTTGTAGCGTCGGAGCCGCGAGCGCGAACCTAATGGGGTGGTGTACTTTCCGGGCCGTCGTCGAGTAGGCTACGTCTTGGATCCGGGCGTTGGGGTTCGTGCGGAGCCACGCGGCGAGTCGACGCATATTGGCGAGGTGCGATAAGGGCGTCTTGGCTGAGGTTGCGATGACGTGACTTAATCGGGCGTCGAGTTCTCTTTGTCTAGCGAGCCTAGCCGGATCTTGCTTATACTCTTCGATGAGGACGCCTGCGTTGCCGCCCTGGAGATATGAGATATCAAAGATTAGCGTGATCGTCTTGTCAAGGAAGCAGCGTGTGTTTGGGAGGGAGGGAAAGGGGGGACTTGCCGCCGCATCAAAATTGTTAATAAGAATGCGTTTCGGCTTGCCATCCGCCGCTTCAAACTCGGTTGACTTGGTGGGAATCATAATGCTGCTATCGTCTCCCAGAATCTCCAGCACGTTGGGGTTCATGGCGTGTGGCATACCGGCCTGAGGGGGGATGATGCCCTTTTGAAGCATGAGAACGCTTTTGAGCACCGAGGATATTCCGGCAGCCTAAGATAAAAAAACACAGGTCAGCGTCTACCAGGTTTCCCTTCAATTACTAGGCCTCCGTTAGGTGCTTATTTCGAGGAACTCACCGCTTCGCTGTGGCCAATATTTGCCTTGATGGCTCCCACTGGCAGAGGCTTCCCATCTGGTCTCGGCAAAAAGACCTTTGAAACCGCCCCCATTTCTGCCTTGTCTCCGACCTGGGTCCCTGTCCCATGCATCTCAATATACGAGACATCATTGGGGTCCAGTCGCGCGTTCCGGAGGACCTTTTTGAAGAGTCGTTCCTGGGCATTGGCGTCGGACGTTGTGATGGACGTCGCGTTGCCAGAGTGGTTTCTGGCCGACGAGGCAATAACGGCCAGGATCTTGTCGTTGTGGGCGACGGCGTCCTCGAGCCGCTTCAGGACGAGGGCGCCACTGAAGTCGGCGCGGCAGTACCCGTCGGCGTCGTCCCGGTACGTCTTGCAGTTGCCTGTTTCGGATAAAACGCCGGCCTTGCTCAGAAAGGTGAAGGAATGCGGATCGGACAAGATGGTCGTGGCGCCCGCAACGGCCATGTCGACGTCCTTTGACAACAGACTCATGCAGGCGAGGTGGATGGCCGACGTGGAGCCCGCGCAGGCCGAGTCGAGCGCGTACGTCGGCCCCTCCCACTTCATCTGGAAGGCCAGCCGGCCCGGGCCAAAGGCGCGCTGGATGCTCTGCAGCGTGTACGCGTCGCACCCCAGCGCATGGTGGCTAACCTTGAGCCAGTCGTCGAAGCTCTGCGCGAAGAAGACGGCCGTCTTGTTGGGGTCCGTCGTTCTTGTCTGGCCCGCAGAGTAGCCGGCCGTCTCGAGGGCCTCGTACGCGCTCATAAGGAAGTGCCGGTGGACCGGTTCCATCAACAGAGCCTCGCGCGGCGAGATGTGGAAGAATTTGGCGTCGAAGTGGCCTGGATTCTTCATAAAGCACCCATGCCTACAAGTCATGGTGCATTTGCCCGGGCCGTGTTTGGCACAGAAGTACTCGTCCAGGTCCATCCGGTCGGCGGGAATCTCTTGGTGGCAGTCTTGGCCCGTCACGATGACGTTCCAAAACTCGTCCATGTCCTCGCTGCTGGGCCCTTTGCCCGACATGCCCACGATGGCAATGGCGCCTTCTCGAACACCCTCACGCTTACTTGACGACGACTGCAGGTCATCTTCGACCAATACGTGTCTTGTCGCTTTGAGAACACTAACAATATACGCCGCGTGGCCGCTAGGGCCCATCATCTTGACGTCGACATGCTGAGACGACGTCCCGAGGTAGGCGTTGAGCTTGCCCACGATCTTCACAATATCTAAGCGTTGCGACATAGTCTGTAACGCCGCAACCCTCAGCAGATGACCCCAGCTGGAGTAAGTGGTGTTGGCGTTATCGCCGGTCATACCCCATACTTTGAATCCCGGGCGAAGCTGCGTTTCCAAGAAGGTGGAGTTCCCGACAACGTAGTCCATGTCGGCCGCGGAGACTTCGAGGGTGTGCTGCAAGCCGCGGATGCCGGCCAGCTCGTTATTAGGGAGCTTCTTCAACTCGGGGCACTGGCTAAAGACGAGCTCCAAGACCGAAGGCGGTCCTATGATGGTGTTCCAACGGTCTCCTATACAGCCAACCTTAGCTCTTTTGGAAGAGGGGACGCCCTAATCATGCGTTGTCTCAGATTAGTATGTCACGATCAAGAATTCTTTCAATTGTCCCAGAACTTGTATACGCGCGTAATACGACCCCGCGGGGAGGAGTCTTGCTTACTATGGCATGTTGGAACTGCTCGAGTATCTTTTCGAGCTCATCTGCCGCGACACCCAAGACAGCCCAGCCCCAGACTCCCGGGCGGTCCTCCCTAGCTCTTGACCGCGCAAAAATGAGGCTGCAGAGTCGGACCCACACCCGACCGGCCTCGATAGAGGAATCGTACAGAGTGTTAAAGTTTGTCGAGATTGGCACGGCAACAGCGTTCCATAGACCGCCAGAGATGCCAACCAGGTGCGTCTCGGGCCTGCCGTCCTCACCTGGGTGGAGCAACAGTGGCTCGCGGTTCGCAGTCCTTCAATTCGGGACGGTCAGGTCAGCCAGCGAGCAGAGTCAGAGTCGGCGTTATAAGGAGGAGAGGAGAGGAGACGCACTCTAATAGCAGGACCGCTCTCACGGCGTAGAGAAGCATAGCGTGAACTAGGCCAACCTGGTCGCTCGAACGGCGATATTTCTGAGCGAGCTCTTGGAAGTTGGAACAAGCCCCGAAGCTCTCCTGTAGGAAGCTGTCCATGCCTCCCACCTCGGCCTTGAAGGCAGAGAATAAGTCATCCAAGAAGGATTGGAGCCATGGCGTCGTTGTGGCCTGGCCAAAGACATAGTCCATGCCATCAACCCATGCGTCTGTGAGGTCCCCAAAAAGGAGGACGGTGGGATGAGTTGGACCCATGGTTGTTGTTGTTTGCCTTTTTGGATGGGATGGGACGGGATGGTCTGGATGGGCGTCGGGGCGATGATGAATCGCTACAGACAGTGAACATAACAGACAATCAAGGGCACGAAGGGGACGCAGTATCTGTGAGTGAAACCCTTCTCTCCCCCCACGTCTTAAGTATCTTCAACCGCAATGCAAGTGTTCCGGGTCAACACCAAGCGCGTAATTATCTAAGGTGATCTTATTCCCGATAATATTGATTTGATAACGCTCCGCCGTACCCGAAGCGTCTCTTTTCGCGTTGTTGTTTTCCCAGTCTTACCTTGCTTTACCGATGTATTACGTCAGCTCACCACCTTGTGGGATTCCCGTCGGGAATGTCGTACTACGCCTCGCAAGATTTCTTCCCCCCACGTCAGGCTGAGGTACTTTTGCGTCTTGTTAACCGCGCTTCAATCACCATTTGCCTTCCCGATCTGGGTTCAATGCCCAGAGATAAGCTTGCGCAGCGTAAGTAAGTGATTATTCGAAAGTTAGTTCAGCCCCCCAGTCACGAGTCGAAACCTGAAACAGATAGGCGACTTGAACTTCAGGAGGGAAAGTGTAGCGTAGGGAGCTTGAACATCGCATGACTCTTTTCCTACATAGTGAATGAGCTAATATAAGCGGGTAGTAGGTGCTAGGGGTGTGAGGGTAGGAAGACGAAGGAAACTGCTCAACTTAAACTTCGAGCCATGACGCTTTTCGTCTTGTTTGCCAGGTGAATGGAATAGAGAGCAAACGGAAGTATCAGAGACATTAGAGACATCAAACCTCCACATCCGAAGACAACAAAACAATGGGAGGCGAGACTGAGCACTTTGAATATCAGGGGGAAACCCTCTGCACCCCACTTTCACCTGCGGTGAGCCTGCGCCTTCGACTTTTCACTCCGCTAGTGCACAGCAAGCTGTGTGGTGCGTTGTCGATGGATACCAGTGTTGTAGCATGGGATGGAAGGTGTGCTATGGTGAATTGTGTCATTTCGGTCACATAAAGTAGTTAGGTACAGCCCCACTTTTACCTGTTATATTAGGTAAATCTAGCACTTCAATCATTAGTCCTTTCACACTCTTTTAAACAACAGTTGAAGTTGAAGTTGAAGTTCATCACGTGAGCGGGAGTATCCGGCGCTTGTAAAAGTTTTGACCACTACCTTGGAATTGCAGCTTTCTTCCAAGAATTCCTGGGTAACAGATCACGAGACTATATTCTGAGATTCGCCATCCACCCACACTACGTGTGGGTGGTATGTGTGGGCTATATATAGAGGAGAAGATAAGCTGGGAAGTAAAAGTAGCAAGCTGCAATTACATCTAGGACAGCTATTTACATGGCGTGGATCACACCAGACCCCCCTGACCTAGATGGGTGAACATCTAATAAAGCTCAGCTAGCG
>JAABUH010004081.1_pt1 | contig 12056 bp, 6 predicted proteins | sample 5559121 | NCBI WGS metagenome assembly JAABUH01 (sample SAMN10711871, study PRJNA513364) | rock metagenome | isolation source: Antarctica rocks | place: Antarctica: Victoria Land, Battleship Promontory nord | collected 2015-12-28 | reverse complement strand
GGCTGTAGTTAACGGTCTTTCCGGAGTAGGTATTGAACTCGAGGGCAAATTGCGGAATGGGCGACGTGAAGAGTTCGACTCCGGCGATCTGGCTGCGGTACTCGACGTTTCGGGTGAGCCGAGAGTAATCCGAGGGGCGAAGGCGATCGTTGTTGACGTTGAGGTAGGGCGTGATCTGGGTGCGACGCCGGAACTGGAAGCTGTAGGCGAGATGGGAGAGCGAGTCGAGCGCCAGACCGGAGTGGTCCCAGTCCTGCTCGACGTAGAAGGATGGACCGTGCGAGAGCAGGATGCGCCCGGCGGGACGCCAGATGTAGTTTGTCTGGATGTGAGTTTCGCGGATGTCGGGGCGGCGAAAGAAGCCAACGGAGTCCCGGAAACCGTGAGCCGTGTCGTTGTAAGCCGCTCCGAAGTAGAGATTTTCCCCGGAGAAGTTGAGGTTCTGCTTTGTGCTCTGGCCGCTGGAGGTGCCGCCCCTGAGACTGCGGGTGGCTGAGTAGACGGTTTGCCCGGTGAGTGTCCACTGCTTGTGGAAGCGGTAGCGGTAGTCGATGCCGCCGAGTCGGTTGAAGGAGCCGTGGTACTCGCGGTCAGTGTAGAGGACGCCCGCGGAGGAGAATGGTCCGATGTCTCGTGCGACCCGGCCTACGTAGAACTGGGCCCGGCTGCCAGCGTAGGGTGTGCCTGGGGCGACTGCCTGGCCGGGGCTGCGGTCGTCGGTTGCGAGCAAACCGATTGCCCATGGACCTTGTTTTCCGGAGAGCCGCGCACCCACCTGGGGACTGACGATGTTGAGGGTGTAGAAGAGGTTGATGGGCGTGGTGAAGTAGTTGGCGTTCTCGATGAAGAAGGGACGCTGCTCCTGGAAGTAGGTCTGGAAACGCTGGTTGGGAGGAGCCGGATTGTCGACGTTGACCTGGGAAAAATCGGGGTTCAGGGTTGCGTCCAGCACGAGTGAGTTGTGCAGAACGGCCTTGGCGTCGATCCCGGCGGTGCCCTGCAGGAGTTTCTGATCGAAGGTGGGGGCGAGGGGGTTGCGGTCATCGAGCTTGCGGTAATTCTGCCCGAGAACATAGGGAATGAGTTGGAGATTATGTCCGCGCTGGACGCCCGCAAAGCCGACGATGGGCGCGTCCTGGGTGAGGCGGCCTGCGATCTGGCGTGTGATGCGGGGCCAGTAGGCGCGCTCGGAAGCATGGGGGATGGAGCGCCCGAGGACCATGCCCCAAAGCTGCAACAGGTCGGGACCGGCGCTGCGGAAGCGGAGGCTCTGGAATGGGATCCGCATGAGGGCGACGTACCCGAAGGAGGTGCGGCGGCCCCACGTATCCCATACGGTGTCGAAGGAGAAGTCGGGCTGGGGCTGGCCTTCGGTATAGGCGGCGTCGGCCTGGACTCCGAAGGCGTTGGTCTGGAAAAGCAGGCCTCGGCGGTGATCGTTGAACGTATCGAAGGTGATCTCGACCCTGTCGTCGTCACCCATGTGATCGCGCGGAAGAAGGTGGGCGCGTATGTCCTGCGGATTGCGATCGCGACAGATGAAGGCGATGTAGAGATCGTGGCCGGTGTAGCCGAGGAAGGCGGAGGTGGCTTCGGTGACTGGCGCGCCGTCGTCGGGATCCTGCTGAACGAAGCCGGTTAGATCGAGCATGGATTGGGCGACGAGGGTATTCGGGCTACCGGTGACGAAGTTTTCGAGCCTGGGCGCGGTGGCGAGACGGGGAACGAGCAGGGGACGGTGGATTCCATCCGGCGTAATCGCGGGCGAGGCTGTCGGCTTGGTTGGCGAGGGTGCGTTCGGCAACGGGATAGCGGCGTGGGGTGCCCTGGGTGTTCCGGAGGGATTCTGGGGTGCACGGCCTGAGGGGATTGTCTGCTGGGGAATTTGGCCCGACTGCTGCGGTGCCCCGGAAAGTGGGGACGCATGCGCGGTTCCGCCGCCACAGACGAGGGCCGAGGTAGAGAGCAGAAACAGGAAGTGGAGCATGGATCTAAGCATCAGGTTGGCGTGGCTCCTGAACGGGAGCCGAATGATCCAACGTTATGGTATCGCGGGAGCTCTCGGTGGGCACTCTCACGTTGTAAAGATGTGGTGAGAAACAGGATAGCTGCGGTGCGCAGTCGTGAGATGAAACCTGGTGAGGGCTGCCCGCCAGCAGAGGAACTCATTGCATGGGTTCAGGACGAGTGGATGGTTTAATCCGCCAATCGCCGACGGTTATGGGGGTAGAGTGCTGCCCTGCATGGGTAAGCCTGTGGTGGGCCAATGGCTGACCTGCGCGTTGTCGTTGAATTCGATTTACCCGGCGGCAGGGGAGTGGGCGGGGGTAATCCCCACGTTCCAGCCATCGACGACCACGAGGGGCGTCTCGCCTTTGAGGTCTGCAACAGCCGCTTCGACGGTGATCGTCCGAGTTTCACCGGGTACAAGCGAGACGTAATTGTCGGAGTGAAAGACGGGCAACACACGCTCGTTCGACCGCTGCCGTCGAAGCTGCAGGTGGGTCATGAGGGCGACCTGCGTACCGGGATTGTGCAGAGTCACCGTCAAAGGCTTGTGTCGCCGGAATCTTGGCGGGCAATCTGCGCGTCGAGGGTGACGGTGTGCAGTTCTTTCATGGCACGCAGGTCGTCCGCATTTTCAGCGTTGGCGCGCCAGGGATAGCGCAGCCCCTCTCCGTATGGGGGTCCCGTCAGAAAATGGACATATAAGCACAGTAAGCCCTTCCGGAGCCTGGTCGGGAGAGAGTCCTAGTCGCTGCAGAAGGGTTATCGCTGCTGCCGAAGCGCTGCAAACGCCTCACGAGCCTTCCAGCAAGCGAGAACGATTTCGAGAGAATATGGGCTACCTTTGTTCTCAGAAACGGTTCTCGGTTCAGTCCGTCAGGATTCCCGCAAGCCATTAGGTTGTCGGTCTGCCTAACGTGCTTACTTGTGTGCGCCGTGCGAAGGCACGGTTTTCCAGCGGGTGCGAATCCCGCCCGGCAACTTTCGCTCCAGCCGGTAGCAATCGGAGCAGCCGTGGAGGCAACGAAGCGGCTGAAGCCTCCGGTGTAGAGGGCCATTATGTGACTTGGCAAGTATGCAGGCCGTAACGCGAGTGAACGCTGAGCAGGCCTCGAAAGACGCAATGCGGAAGCCGACCCGCCATAATTTCGGGGAAGGCTGACATTACAGGGGAAGTGAGCGAAGAGAGCACCCTGTAGTTCCGCCGGGGTAGTGGCGACAGCATGCATACAAGAGGAAGACCGATGCAACACGGGAAGCCCCATGCGTGGTCGAGCGCATCGACCAACTGGAAGCCGGTGACGGACAGTCCGGGCGCAATGGGGTGGCGGAGAGGCTCGTAGTACCGAGGAAGCTGGGTAATTCCAGTGGAGGAAAGGTGCCTCAGTTCAAAACCAACGTTGAAAGTAGGAAAGGACAGGAGATTGGGAAACCTAGCAACTCCGGAAAGTGTTCAGAGACTGCAGACGGCGTTCCATGCAAAAGCGAAGGGTGAACCCGAGTCCCGCTTTTACGCTCTATACGACAAGATCTACCGACAAGACGTGCTGGAACACGCCTATGCCTGCTGCCGCGCCAACAAGGGCGCAGCGGGAATAGACGGTCTCACGTTCGATGCGGTGGAGGCGTATGGACGAGAACGCTGGATCGGGGAACTGGCGCAACAACTCAGAGAGGAGAACTATCGCCCGGAAGCAGTGCGACGGGTCTATATTCCGAAACCAAACGGCAAACAGAGGCCGCTCGGCATTCCACGGTTGGCGGACAGGGTATGCCAGATGGCAGCGATGTTGGTTCTCGAACCCATCTTCGAGGCCGACATGCCATCTGAGCAGTACGCCTACCGGCAAAACCGGAGTGCACAGGACGCCGTGCGTAGAGTGCACTGGCTTTTGACTGGCGGGCACAGGAACGTCGTGGACGCCGATCTGGCCGGGTACTTCGACACGATCCCACACGCCGAGCTGATGAAATCGGTGGCGCGACGCATCGTGGACAAGCGCGTTCTGCGCTTGCTCAGGATGTGGCTCGACGCCCCGGTAGAAGAGCGCGACGAAAGGGGCGGGAAGAAACGCACGACGATCAACCGAGACACCAGGCAGGGCATTCCGCAAGGCTCGCCCATCTCGCCGTTGCTGTCCAATCTGTACATGCGACGGTTCATTGTGGGATGGAAGCTGATAGGCGCGGAACAGCGGCTTGGCGCACAGATCGTCAACTACGCGGACGATCTGGTCATCTGCTGCAAGGGGGACAACGCCGTCAGGGCGCTGGAAACCATGGGGCGGATGATGGGGCAACTGAAGCTGACGGTGAATGAAGAAAAGACGCGGACGTGCTGCACGCCGGAAGAGGAGTTCGATTTTCTGGGATACACCTTCGGTCAGCGCTATGCAGCGAAGACCAGGCGGCCTTACATCGCTACCTGGCCGTCGCGGAAGAGCATCCAGCGCATGACGGAGGCTGTGCGTATCCAGACAGGCCGGAACATGGAATGGATGGATGCCGGAGAGATGGTGAAATGTCTGAATCAGAAGCTGGGTGGCTGGGCCAGTTATTTCAAGCTTGGTCCCGTCACGAAAGCCTACCGGTTCCTGGACAGATACACCACCACCCGGCTGCGCCGGTGGCTATGCAAGAAGCATAAGCAGAGCAGCGGGGGTTATAAGCGCTACCCTGATGAGTTCTTCCATCAACAGATGGGACTCATATGCCTGCCACAACTTCCGCAGAGCCTTCCGTGGGCGAAGGCATGACGTTCTGTCCGAGAGCCGGATGCGCGAGATGCGCATGTCCGGTTCGATGAGCGGGATGTGAAAAACGGAAGCAGGGACGGGATACTGAGGCACCGGCAACCGAAAGGGCCGGAAACAGATAGGCCAGTCCTAAACCACCGCGTCACATCTCGACTCTACCCGTTTTCTAACGGGACCCCTCAGCGATCGTCACCTCACCGAGGTTAGGTACTTTGCAGACTGAGCGAGCTGGCTCGCGACCTTTGCAGCTCATCTGACCCCATCATCTGCCCCTGGGAAGGTCGATGCTCGTCATGGAAGGTTGCCTTGTAGCAGGTCCGGCGCAGAAATGGCAACAAACCCCTCTGCAAGGGTCTAACGCCATTTGTCTGCAGGTTCGCGAGAAAGAAAAACCAATGTCTTTCCGTTCTCGTTTACGCAACGAACCTCTTCTTGACTATTCCGGCGAGACCAGAAAACCGCTTCCCAACAGGGTGAGCGTGGACGGTTCAGGCACCTGGTGAATTTGCAGCACCGGTTGCCGAGAAAGTGACGGGCCCGTTCCCCTGAGTGGAGAAGCCAAAGGTTCCCACCCTTCTGTCGAAGCCAGGAGCAGTGAAATCGGAAGTTCCGTCGAAGATCGTCATCGGGACGCCACCGATCACCAGGTTTGTCGCCGTGATGCTTTCGATCGTGGTCGTCAGAGAGCCAACTGTGAATACGGAGCGGCAGCTGTCGCCTATAGACGGAGACGTGCTGCGAAGCAGAAAGCTTAGGGAAGCTCTGAACAAGTCACCGCATCCACATCCTTGCTCAGTAGAGTTGGAGATTGGGGGGTGGGTAATGAAGCAGCAGAGTTTGGCGGCCCGTCGGACCATGCGTGATCGGAGTATCGAGAAAGTGGGAGATAAAGAGAGGGCTGCTCGAGAGCAGCCCTTTGTGAGTCCTATGCGGCCTGGTTAGAAGACAATCCTGCCTTCGATCTGACCTTGTCTCGGCGTATTGGATTGGCCTACACCTGCCAGGCCATAGTCGCTGTTGTTGATATTGTTTGACGGGCCACGGAAGAGAGTCCGATTCAACACGTTGAAGTAGTTCATCGTGAGAATGAAGCTGGCGTGCTCCCCTAGAGCAAACTTCTTCCGCGCATTGAAATCCTCGTCGGAGTACCCAGGGTTTCGCAGCTCGTTATAGTTCCGGAGCGCGTTACCCAACCTGTAGGTGCCGCTCGTTGAGACGAATGCACCTGCAGGGATCGAGCTGACCGTAACGCGAGCGCGTCCGGTTGGGTGAACGTACTTGGTGGAGAGTGGGACACTGCTCACCCGGTCCGGCCGATTGCCTCCACCCAACGGATTGTCATTTTCCCCTATGCCGAACGGAGTGCCCGAGTAGTAGGTTGCAATCCATCCAATTTGAAGACCCCCGAGAATCTGCCCCGTGATTCCTTTGTTGTTGAGGAAGCGCTTTCCGGGACCAATTGGCAGTTCGTAAGTCCCGCTCACCTTGCCGTTATTGCGTATATCGTTTCCGGCTACCGTCCACTCCGGATATTGGTTGTACTTGTTCACCGGACGACCTGCAAAGGTGGAGAAACCGCTGTCGACGTTGGACATGGTTTTTGAGAGCGTGTACGACGTTAAGAACGACAGACCATTGGAAAAGCGTTTCTCCAGGCTGGCTTGCAAGCCGCTGTAGTTCGCCGCGCCACTTAGGTCGAAGTTATTGTAGATCGATGCGTACTGCGGAAAGGGTTTTAGCGCTTGGGTTAACGTCGCGGCTTTTCCGAAGTCTGCCGCAAAGGATGGGTATGGGCTCTTGAATCCGGCTGCGACGACTGCCGGATCATTAATGTTTTTGCTCAGCAAGGACCCATACTGCAATATCGATGGGTCGGGCTGGTTCGGTGGATTGAGCTGCCCCGGAAGATGAACAGCGCGGTTGCCGATGTAGGCGACGTTCAGGAAGGTATTGAACGGCAGCTGCCGCTGGAGTTGGACGTTCCACTGCTGCACATAGGGCGCCAAGCCATCCCGCTTTGGATCGAAGGCGCGGATGGTGGTGCCGAAGCCAAGGCGGGGACCGAGAATAGTTTTGGCAGGAGCGGGCAGCACATTAGCGTCCCAGGAGCCGAAGGCTGGGGCGGTACCATTTGTGCTGTTCCGGGTGAAGGCGCCCTGCAGGAGGTTGCCGTAGCTGACTGCGACCTTGCTGGTGCCGTACTCGTACGCTCCACCGTCCAGGTAGGAGAGGCTAAAGCCGCCCTGAATGACCATGCGGTCGTTGATCGCATAAGCGAAACCGAGACGCGGACCGAAGTTCTTCCAATGAATAGCTGCACGATCAAGGTTGGCGCAGCCAGCGCAGGTACCGAACTGGGTTGCCGTTCCCAGCAGGCCGCCAGCGGCCGGGTTGGGTGCCGTGGGGTTAACATAAACGACCTGATTGCCGTTTTCCGTAAAGGGCCGCAGGATGTCCCACCGGATGCCGAGGTTGACCGTGAGCTTCGGGGTAGCTTTGAAGTCGTCCTGGATGTAAGGGGAGAGGGACAGATTACGCAGCCGGAGCTCATTGGCGAAGACGCGATTTGCGCTATCGACCTCACCCAGAAGGAAGCTGGCGAAGGAACTCCCCGTGGAGCCAATATTATTCGGGTCAGCTGTCGTCCGCTGGCTAAAGTTGAACTGCCCGCCGCAGTTCTGGCATTCGTTATCGTCCTGATAAGTGCGGCGGAATTCCCCTCCAATGTTGAAGGTGTTCCGTCCTTTGGACCACAACCAGTTGTTCACGATGGCGATGCCCAACTTGCGATTGACGGAACCGCTGTTTCCGCCTCCGGTCCCATAGCTAGTTGGGCTATTCGTTCCATCAAAGGTGATCGCCGGGAAGACGTCACCGATGGGACTGCTCTGAACAGCTGGAAAGGTTACACCGTGTCTCGTGGCAAATTGGTTGTTGATCTCGCCTACCCACCCGAACCCGGCTGTCGCCACGAGTTTCGGTGTTACCGCGTTGGTGTAGTTGAGGAGGTAGACCGTTCCCAGCGTCGGAAAGGTTCTCAGACTCATGAGCGGGTTGGTTTGTGGAACGATCGGCGCATGATCGAAGCCCGACGAACTATAGGGATTTCTCCACTGGGTGTAGTGGATCGACTGCTTCTCGTTGATGTTGTGATCGACGACAAAGCCCAAAGTGTGATTGATGGTCGGGTAGGCGTTGGGAACCGCTCTCTTATTGGACGTCACACCTGGTAAATCGGGGTCCGGGATGAACGAAAGGATTCCTTGCGAGATCTTGCTAAAACGCGCTGGGTCGATCACGTTCAGGCGTCCGCCATACTGGAACTGCTTTCCCGTGAGCGGATCGAAAATTGGGAGGGGATTTCCCTTGCCGTCGACTAGGTCGGAGAAGTTTCCCGTCTTTTCAAGGGCGGACGGCACCGTACCAAAGCTAGTATTCGCGCTTACCACCTTGGAAAAGTCAAGGGAGAAGTGAAAGAAGGTCTTGTCGTGCCCGTTGTACAGATGAGGGATGACGACCGGACCTGCTACGGTGAAGCCGTAGTTGTTTTCCTTATCCGCGGGGGTCGTGTCGTTGTAGTAGCCCTTCGCATCGAAGTAAGTATTGCGATCGATGAGGAAGGCGTCGCCGTGGATAGCGTTGGTGCCGGACGCCATCTGGTACGTCACAGCACCCTGAGCGAGGCCATACTGTGCCGAGAAGGTGGATCGCTCTACGCGGAACTCGCTGACTAGTTCGAAGGGTGGGTTGAAGTTCGAGGTATAGCCGGCCGTTTCCGATTGCGGAACGGGAATGCCGTTGTAGATGATCTCCGACTCAAAGTCGACGCCGCCGTTGATACGGTGCGAGAAGGTATTGCCCTGCGTGCCGGGCGCCAGGAACTGCAAGGTGTCGATCTGGCGTCCGCGGCCGCCGCCGATGGCCACCGGTAGAGCCCGGACGACTTCGGGCTCGATGGTGGTGCCAAGTTCGGGCTGGGTGGTATTGAGGGAGATAAGATCGGCGGTGACGCTGACGGTCTGGTCGTTGCTTCCTGCCACAAGGTTAAAGTCGATGGTCGCGGTCACGCTGACCTCGATGTTGACCTGATTTTTCACGGATTTGCTGAAGTTCGGGGCGAGGGCGGTGACGGTGTAGCGCCCCGGGAGCAGGCCGGTGGCGGCATAGGTGCCAGCCGAGGTGGTAACGGTGTTCACGCTGGTCTGTGTGTCGTTGTTCGTGATCGTGACGGCCGCCCCCGGGATAACAGCTCCGGACTTGTCGGTGACGGTGCCGGTGATACCGCTGGCTGCTTGGGCAAATCCGATGTTAGCGCCAACAGCAAGCAGCAGTATGAACAGGCCAGTGCGGAGAACGCATGAACGAAGATCAGTAACGGTGACCGCAAAGATGTTTCGCGTATGGGACATATTGCCTCCAAGGTTACCGTGTCGCGCCATTTTCCTACACCAATGCTCAGCGGATGATAACTCGTTAGGAGCTTGGCGTAACATGCTGTACAGAGTGCCAGAACGGTAATGGCCAGAAGTGTCTCTGTCAACCATTACTGTGAAGGACGGCCATGTGGCGAAGGTTCGGCGTCTCGAAACGATGCGCAGAAACCAGCCCTTTCAAGGACACTGCGTGGTGTCGAAGAACGGCCCGTATTGCCAGCAAAAGGCAGATGTTAGTCACAATGGGATATAGCCTAGCGCCACGTAACACAACCGATTCCTCCAGCAAATCGGTGAACGAGCCTTGCCGGGACTCAGGATAGCTCAGATCCGGCTCGGTGGCTCTGTTGCATTAAGTAGCTGGAGCGCAGTTCGCCTGCATCCGGCCGAGAATCAGGCGGCAACTTGGAAGAGGTGGTTCACAAAGCGGATCTCATTGCGGACGCCCGGCTTGCACGTGAGGCAGTGTCCGCGCCGGATCATCCGCATGATCTCGAAGCCTTTGATCGTCGCTGTCGCAGTCCGCAAGGTCTGAAAGCCTCGGGTCGGCTTGATGACCTGCTTCAACGCCCCATGGTCTGCCTCGATGATGTTGTTCAGGTACTTCGATGTTCGGTGCCTCGTGTCCTTCGATAGCTGGCCGTCACGCTTGAGTTTTTCAATAGCTTCCGGGTAGGAGCGGAGCTTATCGGTGGTGATGGACACTGGTGGCCAGTTCCGCATAACCGTCAGTGCTTTCGCTAGAAAACGATGTGCCGTACGAGTGTTTCGGTGATCCGAGAGCATGAAGTCGATGAGCACACCATGCTTATCGACAGCACGGAACAGGTACTTCCACCGGCCGCCGACCTTGACATAGGTCTCGTCAGGCCCGACCCGCCCCCAGCTCAGTCGTATTCAGGAGAAGAAGCTACGATCCGCCCGAGCCAGAGCGTAGCGCAACCTCGGACGTCCCAACGCGATCGCTGTTCGCATCCAACACCGCGACGCGCAGGCGCGCCGTCCCCGCCGGAAGCGGATACGGCAGCCAGTACCGCACCGCGCCGTCCTCGCCGTTGCCGTTCTTCGCCTCCACCTCCCACACCTGCGACCCCAGCACGCGGTTGCCGGCCGAGTACGCTGCCAACGCCACCAGGACCTTGCGACGGGTGCCGCCCGCCTCGAAAGTTCGGGTGAGACCGGTCGGCTCGACTGTCACATCCACGGCCGCGCGCGCCGCCGTGCCCGAGAGCGTCCCGCTTACCCGCAAACCCTCGTACAGAAATGGGCTCTCCAGCGCCTCCTCCAGGCGCAGCTTGCGGTCCTGCCGCGACGGCGCTGCGGGCTCCGTCAAGGCGAAGTAGCCGTCGCGTGTGCGCGCGACGAGTCCTGGCTGCGACACCTTCACGCGAATCTTCCGGTACCGTCCGTCGAAGTTTCTATCGCTCGGCGAGTACGCCAACCGATATGCGCTCGAACCCTCTTCAATCGCCATCGCGATCGGCACATCGATGTCGTTCATGTTGCCGTACATCCGTCCACCCGTTCGCTGATCCAGCTTGCCCAGCATCGAGTTCGCGACAGCCTGCGTGTTCGACAGGTTCAGGACGTTTCCCGCCAGCTCCTGCCCCGTGTTGATGTTCGTCGCACCCTGGCCCCCGCCCTGAAAGATCTGCCCATTGTGGTTCGGCAGCGAGCTCTCGATCTGCACGCCATGCGGGTCGATCGTGTAGAGCGTTAGCCGCGCCTCGAGAAATAGATTTGACGTCCCCTTGAGCAGACTATCCAGGGTGCTCTGCACTTCGCTGCTCACGATCGTCTGGGTCAGCCCCGGAAAGCCGCTCGTAATCCAGAGCACGTTGATGTGGTCCGTCGTTCCCTTTAAGGCGCTCGACAGCTGCTCCAGCACGCCAACTGCTCGGCGAAAGTTCTCAAGCTCTCCGAGAAAATCGACGTTGCCGTTGATCTGGCCGCCCTCTCCGGTCGCCGTCAGCACCGCCGGTATGGCGTGCACCGCCCTCACCAGCGCGGCGCGGTCCGTGGTGAAGTCGTGCACCAGCGCGGTGGTCTGCTTGCTCATCGTCATCACCGCGATCGGCTGCCCGGCGGCCTTGTCGCTGCGAAGAAAGGCCTCCAGCCGCTGGCGCGCAAACGCCAGGTCGAAGAACTGGACGTTGACCTCGTCGAGCAGGATCACCGTGCGCGTCCCGCCCGGCGCTCGATCCACTCGCGCAGGTTGCGTCTCCGTTCGCCGGAGAGGATCGCGAGCCGCATCGCGCGGCGAAGCCGCTCCATCCTCAGCGGAGGTGTCTACCAGACGAATCTTCTGCGGAGTCCCATTCTCGATAATCGTGAACTCGTCCGTTAAGAGACCGCGCACCGGCTGACCACGTGCGTCGGTCACCACAACGTCCAGAATGACGTTGCGGCTCGTCGACTTGATAATCGGAACGCTCGTCGCACCCTGCGCGTCCGGAGCCTGCGCCCTTCCGGGCACGCTCAGCGCCCCAAGCAGCAGGCACCACCCCAGCCCAGCCGCACGTCGTACAGCGGAAAAGGATCCCATCACTCGGCCCCGGCCGGCCCCAGCGCCGGCTGAGCCATCCTACAGCCCGAAGCAGCCACCTCAAAGCCCGACCGTACGGCGAAGTTTACGGCCGCTGCCCGTGCGATCCCGGTGTAATCGGCGTCACCGCCGGCGTCGCCAGTCCCAGGAACTCCGTGACCGAATATTGACACAGCTCCCTTACAGGCCGATCGCGTCATTGACCGCCACCGCGATTTCTTGCTCCGAGCCGAGGTACCGTTCGGTCGTCTGAATCGACGATTGCCGAAGCAGGAACTTGATCTGCCCGAGATCGCCGCCTTGCGGCAGAGCTAA
>JAABUH010004079.1_pt1 | contig 12061 bp, 10 predicted proteins | sample 5559121 | NCBI WGS metagenome assembly JAABUH01 (sample SAMN10711871, study PRJNA513364) | rock metagenome | isolation source: Antarctica rocks | place: Antarctica: Victoria Land, Battleship Promontory nord | collected 2015-12-28 | reverse complement strand
CCGAACTCTCCTTGGCTTTCCTCAGGAAGTAATCAAGATGATCGCCATGCATTGCGATCTCAAATCAGCGCTCAATCTCGCCGTCACCTGTAAAGCCCTACAGATTCACGCCGAATCACGCATCTACGCCTCTCTCAGTCTATCCCTCTCGCCTACGCACGACTGACAAGATCCTCGGCTCCGCGATCTTGAGATGAAAGCCATTCTTAGCGGTCTGGTCGGCGCGTTACATTGCCAGCCTGGCGGTCTTATCTCTCCTGGCAGCCTGAAGCCGCCATACGGATCCGCTCATACCGCTACGGAAAACACGAGCTCTTCCACTGCCTCACCTTTACGAACTCCATCACTCACCCGCCAATACCGATTGTCTCTGGAACGAGTAGACCCGAGGAAATTATGGGTGTCGGCGGCATACCGAAACCTTCACGGGCGCAGATGGCATCGTGTACGAGCAAAAGTCCATGGTCGGGTCCGACTGTAGAAGTGCAATCGACTGATCTTGATGGCGTTTGTGTACTAGTGGACGTGATGGAGAGAGCATTCGGGCGCCGTCCGTAGACCATCTTGTTTCGACAAGCCTGGTCGCAATATGCCATTACCAGACAAGGCTTGGGATATATTGCTGGAGTCGCGCAAGAATGCTGGAAGAGGGATTGGCGAGATGCGGGAGTCCGTAGTCCCGGATGGCTATGCAGAATGAGAGATCTAAGGCGAGTTCTCAGCAAGAAAAGTGGCAGATTGATCTTCAAGGGATCGAGTAGGAAGATTAGGGTCTGAATCGAGCGGTAGTCTGTTGGAGAATACAGAGAGCTCAAACCCTTCGAGCATTTGAGGCAAGATTTGCTACCCCTGTATGTGTCTTTGTCCTCTTATTATGCGTACTTCACGATTATGGCGAGACTTTCTTCATCCCTTATGCACCTATGCGACTGTCGTGGACCCAAGGATGACAAGGACGTTACCTCCGTCCGTATCGCTCCCCGCTAGTTCCGCTCGGAACGTGCTGGCTCGACCGATCGCAGTCGACCCTCAGATTAGATAGCGGAATACGTAAAGCTGCCGGGATCACCGAAGTGTAAGCGTCTTTCTGGTGAGCATGTCTCCGTTCCTGTGATCGGTTGAACTGCATCTGTATGCTATCTCTTGCTGTAAAGCCAGGTCAATCGTTTCTCGGTTTTGCTCTCCCATAGCCAAGGAGGAATATTGCTGATGATGGAAGAACTTGTACGCGCAACGCTTCCGGAAATCGCAGCTCACCCTCGTCTTCCATGAATTTGGTGTTACCGTATATTCCGAAGCTACTCTTATGCTTTTTGCATACCTCCCCATACTTTCCATGCTATGCCAATCAACAACTCAATATCGTCATGTCTAAAACTAGTTAACATGTCTACGTAGCTTGACAAGAAAACAATATAGTCAACATGTATACGTAGCTTGACAAGAAAACAATATGAATTCCCTCATGGATACCCCAACATCGAAAACGTCGGAATCGTGTTCTTGTCCAAACTCCCTACCCACACATCCATCTCAGTAAGTCGAGCGATACCTATTACCTCGCTGCCAGCTGGGCAAGGTCATCAGCTTACACACACAACAAGAGATCCAAACTTACAAACGCCAGCCAGGGGACCCGTTTTTCGCTGTCACAGCCGTTCCCGCTGGTGACACATCCCTCGTGGTATTGTTACGACTGGAGTATCGGCCGAAGACACCACAACCCGCAAAGCAGATGGCAAAACCCAAGGAGAGCTGCATCAATGACGTCAACTCTTCACTTCTTTCGAATGAAGGGGAATCATACCGCTCCGGCCAGTGCCATCCATAGTGCGTTTCCGACGTGGGCAGTATAAGCCTTGTTCGTGTAATGATTGACCCGGTCCCGTGCGATGAGGACGAGCGCGAGATCCAGCCAAAAGGCGATCCATGCGGAGAGCGATGAGACGAAGAGGGTCAGGAAGGTGAGCTGGAAGAACGCATCAGCTCATTCTACTTCCCTACCTCTGCTTTGACAACGGAGTTATTGGCAAAAGATTTGACTTACGATCTCTAAGATTCTTGACGAGACGAACCAAGCTCCAAACGCGAAAAGGAGCGAGATTCCAGCCAGTCCAGCAGCGATTGGATTGAGGATGAGACTTCCGGCCAGACTCTTGATGATCACCTTCTGCGTGTTGGAGTTTAGGTCCTCTCCGAAGAAGGTCAAATCGAGGGTGTAGCCGACTTTCGCTTTGGTACAGGCTGAAGTGGTCGAGTAGGCGATACCTGCGATGCTGCTGGGAGTCAGCATGACCCCATATGCGAGACAATCTTGTAGGCAAAGGACGTAAAATTTCTGCCGGTCCGAGTGTCTCGAGGATGAAATGACCGAAGGTGGACAGTATGGGTGTGAGAAGTTGCACGACCTGTACTCACTGGGCATTGCCACCCTTGTAACACTCCCCCAAGACACCAATGTTGGCGGCTGTCGACCCGCCTACTGACTCGATGTTTAGGAGGTAGATGGTCTTGATGATGGGGACGGAAAGAGTGATGAGGAGGAGGAGGATGAAGCCGGCAACTATCATTAAATGGTCAGCAAGCAGGCTCGGATCTACGAAGGAGGATTTGGGGACGAACGGGAAGAAAGATGTTGTGATGGGAGGAAGAAGTGGATGAAGACCAGACTCACGGGTGAGAAAGAAGGATGGGAAAGCAGCTCTAGCCAACATCTTTGCTCTCAGTGGTTCAACTAGGTCAGTCAATTCGGTGGGAGGCAAGCGACAGGTGATGGATATGTAAAGAGATTATCAGCGAATCAAGAAAGAAAGCGGAGTTCTCAACTCGAAAACACGCTGCGTCCGAACCCCCATCTTTGCACCCGCCGGGAAAAAGGGCCGTGTAGAGACCCGCTTTGATCAACCTCCGATCCGCTCGGGCCATCAAGGGGAAATGGGGTTGCACGGATACCGTTTTGGTGAAACGACCTGAAACATGTGGCGGTAACGTCATTCAGGGTTGCGGAAACTTGAGGTAATAATGGTATCTCACTTGACACAGAGATCCAAGGTAAGATATGAATGGATCGCAGTCGATTGAAGATGACCAGGCCGTTGGGAACCGATGTATTCGTCGGTCGATGTCAATTCGGTTGTATCGGACTGTCGAGCGATACGCACGTCGGCCCCACTCGACGACGCACATGGGAATCGTGTCTACATTAGTCGCTAGGGTGATAGGTCGGGGAAGGACATTTACACATTGTAGATACTGACCAGGACTCCTCGCAAGAACCGAAATACGCCCTTCTTTTATCCTAGAAGATATGATCCTTCGAGAAGGGGTACGAGCTGATAGCTCACAATCCCGATGTCCCGACTACCGCCAAGCCCTACCTCAAACGTCAGCTCGATCAATCACTTGAGAGGAAGGCGGGACCCTATCGATGCGACATGAGTGTCGTCACAGATCTCTACACTATGCTCGATAATGAGAAGGTGGGCCAGGTCGATTCCTTACGGAATGGACGCTACTACACATGAGAGGGAGAAAGCTTACAGGCCATATTGAATGGTTCACGTCAACTTGTGCTTCCTAGAGATTCTCCTGCTCCAGGCGTTCCAACACACTCAGAGACCGAATGCCAAAAATAAAACAGTTCGACTTATGCTGCCATCCTCGGTATAGATGTCCACACTCATTTTTAGCAATGTCGCGAAGCATCACAAACCCCCGGCGATGATGTTTGAGAAAAGATTTCCCGCTAAGGGTCTGGTGCTGATCGTATGGGTCCCGGAGGAGTCGTCACCCATGAAATTGGTGTCGCGGGTGTAACTGAAAGGCCGGGATGTACAGTCACACTCCGGATTGCCCCAATCTTCGAGACTAACACTTTACGTGAGCCACGCCCGAGCGGGGAATCTTCACGGGACCGTAAAGTACAAGGATAGGACTTACTCCACAATAATGGCGTTGTAGAAGCCCTAAGCGAGCTAATCTCCATGATATCCGCTCCGCCTGGTGACGAGATCCAGACGAGGCTCCCTCCGTCGCCGTGGAACTCGCTGTAGGCGGTCTGAAGTTCAATTCGGAGTAAGATACAGCCGCCTGGTGAAGGCTCTTGATCAGCGATGTAGTTCATAATCAGTAGACTGGGCACGTACTAAGACATATCGTCCAAAAGATCATGCTCCAACAGTGGGATCGGAGACCCATCCTCACCACACACCTGTTTTGCGTGATTTCATGTCGACTGGTGCGATATTATCGAGACTCCTGCTGAGGGTAAACCAAACTTTCACCTTCTTTAGAATATATGAAGAGTAAAAGAAGAGGAAGCAAATGAGGTCAGTAAATCAGACGCTGTACTGTCAGTCGCTGAGGGGCCAAGCTGTCAAGCCCTCTCCGAGCACAGGCAAGGGAGATCCAGCCGTGCACGGTCCATGCACCATGAAGATGCCTAAATTGGGCACACCACACACGAGTTATCCCTCCTCACCCGTCCATATGCATGTCCATGATCTGCCCTCCTGAGAGCTCAGACTACTCCGAAATCCCACACCTTCACACACACCCCAAACCCATCCAGCGCTTCATCCGGCGGATCCACCCTCTCCCCACTGATGGCATCCCTCACACCACCTGCGTCCAGCTCGCCCATCGCCCAGTAGATCAGGAAGATGCTCTTCCTATCCATCTGAGCGCAAGACGCCATCTTTACACCCTGACTATGGGTCGATAGAATAGTGTGTATCCGGGTTGTTGGTAGCGGAGAGGAGGAGCTGAGAGGGACTGTAGGGAGGGAAGAGGTGTCAAAGAAAACGATCCTCTCGGACTGAGATTGGTCAGGCTCCAGAGGTCTTACTTGATGTATAGTGGCACGTACCGTAGTGGCCACGACATTTGTACCGAACGTCGCAAGCAGCTTCACCGAAGAACCTAAGCCGAGCCAGATGGTGTTCTCCGCTACCCGAGCCTCTCGCTCGTTATCGGGCGCATCGAAGGCTTGCTGATAATTGCGGACGATGAGAACGGCTCCGAGCCGAGTAGTGCAGATGAGATCTGTCGGAGTGTAATGACATCTGCAGAGCCTTCAGCTATCGTTCTTCGTCGCTGATACTCGGCCTCACGCAGAGAACCCCAAATCCTGCAATCCGGATCCACCCGGCGCAGCCAGCGCTTGGTCCAATCCACCTTGAACCATCTCAGCCCAAACGTGATCCGTTCGTAAGCAGCCCTTCAGAACAGCCTCTCCCACCGGGGTCCGCCGCAGCCCCGCATGGTAAAGCGGGGTATCCCGATCCGAAGGCGGCACTGGCGCGATGTCATGTTGAACATCCAGCTTAAAAGCGAGAGCGGCTGATTCTATAGGTGAGGCATGTAGTGGAGGGAAGGAGACAATCTTCTTGGTGGTACGACGGGAGTAGATGTGAACTTGCGCAGGAGAGCAGAGGAAGACATAATCTTCGTCAAACTCGATGTACTGTCAAGATCTCAGTGACTCGATCAATACTCAGCAATACTTAGCGGAACTCACCTGGATGCGCCCTTGTATCTCCGGGCCAAGCTTGATCGTCTCGACTTTACTCTCATCCTCCAGATCCCAGAGATAGGCCGCTTCGGCTCCAGCTGTCCCAAGCACCGCCTTCTCTTTCCCCTCCTCATCCTCATAGTCCACTCTCGCTCTGAAAGCAATACAAGGTGTAGGTGGGGCGATCGTACGATAGTAGGCCAGATGCCCACGGGCTAGCTTGACCGAGCTCGGTTGGTCTGGTCGGTAAGTCGGGTTGGAAAGTGATTGTGAGGTACGAGAAAGGTTTGATCGCTTGGCAGGAGGTGGAGTTGGGCGAGAGGAGCGTGTGATTGCTGAGTGGGTACGATAGACTTCAAGAGCGAAATCTGCATCACCTAGCACGATCAGCACTGATCCCATTCGTGGTCGTCCTAGAGCGCACTTTGCCCCGTGTCGAAAACTGTGAATCCCTTTGCGCACTCGAGATGTGCAAATGCCCTCAGTCCTCGAATTCCAAAGATTGGGCTCGAAGTCTTTACGTCTATTACATGCAGTCCACCTAGACACGACCATCAGCACATCGCACGACTGGACGAGAGGATATGCGTACCGATGCGACTGCTTAGCAACATCGTCTCCTGTTCTGAATCCACCTTTATCCTCCAAGCCGTATTCCCAGGCGGGGTGATCCACTTCTCCCTACATCGCCCAAACCTCCAATTCCTTTGTAAACCCACGTGGTACTTGCACATATCCCTCCACTTAATACTCCCAGCCGGGCCCTCGTTTGGTGGCATAGGTTCCTCCTCACCTGGTTCGCCATACCATGTCAACGTAGAGGGAACGGAGAAAGCACGTTCAAAAGATGCCATCATCCGCATGTGTTTCCGCTCGACTCCTGTACGATGACATACTGAGCGCCAGACTCCTTTCTCGTGGGTGTGGATGACGGAACGCCAAGAGCGAGAGACGAGTTCAGCGGTGAGGAGAGTTGGAAAGGGAACATGGGAAAGGATGAGGAGGAAGAGGGAAGGGCCGAGAGCGCAGAGAGGGTCGTTGCGGAAAGATGCCTTGGCTGACATCGATGACACTGGCTATATGCACCAGAGTCTCTGAGTATGTATGTAAGCTTTAGACGGGATAAGGTAAAAGCGGGACAGAAGCATTTAAGTTACCGGCGGCCATCAGATGATCTCCGTTGAGAGAATTCGATATCTCTGCGTGGCTCCGCCACCTTGAGAAAGTTCATCTATACCTTAAGCCATACCTCAACCAGCGAGACGTTTCCATATGAGCTCTCTGTCATCGCCTTACACTGTAAGATACTTTCCATTGTTGATTGCGGTGCAGAAGGAATTGATCTGTAGCCATTTCATTCCAGCTGACTAAAGGATTCTTGTGGCAAAAGAAAATACTAACACATCACCGGGGCTGGCGTGTCACGATCGTGAATCGAAGCTCGGTTAGCATCGCCGAATATCGCCGACAAAGAGCAACCAGTGCTTCACCCCGACCTTGTACTCTGAAACGAGGTTCGACCATGTTCTTTGTTCACCGAAACAAGGCCACGTCTCGCTCCATTGTACTCACCACACTTCCCCTCGCCTACGACAAAACACCATCGATCTCGAAACAAGACAACCGAAGATAGGCCAGGAGAAGAAGATATAAGAGAGATGAGTCGAGAGACGGAGAGAACCAGCGATTCGAGATTGAAAGTCATTGAAACTCAACGACAGTCATACATAATTACCTAGCTTTGCCGTACTTAATCTGCCCCCCGCACTGTTTAGCCTACACTACTCGACCGGCACTTAACTCGGCTGCACCCACGCGCGTCCTCGAGTTATTCAAGCTAAGTTCGACAACGGTAGCCTAACTTCGGCGAAGACAAGTCAACCGTCGCCGATTCCAGGAGCTGAGCGTCGGGCCATACTGCTGGTCGACGTAGCACCGTGAGGGCTCAGAGTGGAAGGGCTCAACGTAGCCAAAGGACTTGGTGACGACTGTCATGAAAGCGTTGTCCAGCGAACGCAGCAATTCGCAAAGACTTGAAAAAGCGAAAGGAAAGAGCCCATGAGGCGACGATAGTGGACTTCCACAGCAAGATGAGCTACATGAACCTCCAGCGACATTGATGGCACAATCCGAAAGTCAAGGACCCGCAATGATGGCGCCTTGGAAGCCGCGAAAACAAACACATTTTCCCCAGTGACAGCTGAGAGGTTCAGTACCTTCATTACTCTTTTGGACCCTCGCATCCGTGTTGCGGGTGTACACAAGCCGACAGTTCCCAGCGAGGACGAGATACTCAAGTTGTGGCCGTTGTTGTCCAAAGAAGGTGTGACGCATCTCCAACGAGCTCTGTATGGTTCTTCTCTAGTCCGTGACACGGTTTACGACGCTCATCAGATTGACAAGAAACCAAACTCATTGTCCTTGATCTCATACAACCAAAGCTACGTGGAACTTGCACTCGCTTCCCAGCTCACCAGCGAGCTTCTTCATGAGTTAACAAAGATCGATTGGTTCAAAGCCTCGGGTGCTCTAGATCCCAGTTTGAATTCATGGGTTGGCAAGCGCGCGGGGAGCAAAAGTCCCACGGAGCCCGGGCAGCCGCAAGAGCGCCCCTACACTTCCCCCTGCATGATCTGGCGTGCGCCTCAAGCCGAGGCTCCATTGACTACCCAACAAAGGTAGAGCGGCACGTCAAAGCAAGGCCTTGGCAGTACAAACAGCCAAAGGAGTGGGAGTAGTAGTCGCGCGAGTGACAAGAGTGGCAGACAGAGTGACAAGAGTCGTGGGGATGGCAACCAGCGTTCGCACGGTACAACCGGGAGATTCCGAGGCTCGCAGCCGGGACCCTCAGCAAACAGCTGATGTTGAACCAAAAAAATTGGGAGCGGGATGTTTCTGGGGCTTAGACCGATTGATGGGAAAGACACACGTAAATATAGATGTGACCTCATGCATACACTTGTGGATATCAGATACTGTTCATTCGAGACGTCACTCTAGCCTTAGTCTCGGTGTGGCGGAATCTTGCCCGTGTGATCCTGAAGTCGAGAGCGATCTGTAAGAACACCTCTTCTGGCCCCAAGGTATCTCTTGTCCACTCTCGCATTCTGCTGGTCTATCATAATGTCCTTCTGAGGCGAACCAACTGAACCGAGCCGACCAAAACTCGATCACAGCCTTCAATTCACTCATGTATGCACGGCGAACGAGCAGCTATGATTCCTTCAGTCAACCTTGTCTGTAGATCAAATCAACCCGATGGTAAGGCCTTAAAGTGTCTCGCCCCTGACTAATCACCTCGCGTCCTCATTGGCGGGGAGCACGGTCTGTCTATCCCTGTCGCTGAGGACGCAACCGATTTCGCCACTCCCTTTGATGCAAGGCTCTTCACTATCATTCCCCCACGTATGCAGCGCTCCTTTTACTGATAACAATAGCTGACCACCACCATGGTAGCACATTGAAAAATCCGCTTTTCCCCAATCTATCTGACCTATCGCCAAATATCCCAAATCAGATATTTGCCTCGGAGACAGCGCTCTACAGTATGACAGGTCTTTCAGACGACATCGACAGGACCATCAAGCACAGCCTCCGAGGCTGCCATCAGCCCACAATCTTGCCACACAGAACGTTCAGGCGCTTGATCGTTAACAAGTGCGTATGGGAGAACATCGATTATTCATTTAGCAAGAGGCTGGAGATGGACTCATGGCATGCCCTGCATCTCCGGGCATCGTGTGGTACAGTCGTGCACGTTGGCGTCCGGCATGGCAGGGAGACATCGTCACGGTGAGCGCCAGATGCTCTTCCATGATACGACACATGACAGCAGCATCTCGAGCTTCTTACAGGCACTTCGCTCGTACCTTCAACAATATAGACCTATCGTGCGAGGCGGCTATGAAGTAAACTCTGGTTCCATTTATTTTCGCGCCTCCCTCGGGAGCTATCCCTCCATGACCTTGCCGACTGATGCTCGGATACGTTGCGGCTCGATGAATGACAAACCGGTCAACGACATACGAAGCCTCCTTTGCCTTTGCTTTGTTCTCACCGACAATGATTAGGACCCCGCAAGGCTCTGCCACAAGTCACTTGACAAGCGACTGTCTCCAATAGCGATGCAACAGCGCTACACGGAGGCTATACGGCCCACGGAGTACTCTGTTCCCTGACTTCACCGTTTCAAGACGGTTCTTCAACCAGGAGAGAAATATCCCTTGGCGGTACCGGGGTAGCAACGGCTTAGGAAGGGGACTGATACGGATTTACATGGTTGACGGGTTTGACTACATGATACGGATCTGACCGCGGATGGATTATCTTTGTAGATGTATCGTCCTTTCTCACGTCTGTCATGATTCTCGCAGGCGTCATAAGTTTCTAAAAGAGTAAAAAGTTTTCGACGCCTAGAAGTATGAGTTTTAGCAGATCTCTACCCACTTACAGGGAATGCGTGCTAATGGCTCTGCCACGATGTTGATGAACGCTTTGCCGCTTCATGAAAGAACAGACGATCCTTTCGAAGCTCACTTACAGTTCACGAGTGGTATGATTTGCTCGTGAGAAGCACTCATCCGATCTTCCTTCATACAATCAAGTTTAATCTCACGTTTCATATGTGAACCTTTATGACCGCAATCAATTTAAGGAAATTTACGGCTTAGATTGAATATCGTTATAGTGTGCCGTTTATGCACGATTAATGAACCCCTGGATTGAACTCCTGAACGTTGCTTGTGCCGTCCTAAAATTGATTAGGTACCTTGGCGGAGACTGTACGCCTGAGAGATACTGCAATGAGAGGAGCATACTGCTTGAACGGTCAAGAACATCGTGCACATTACTACCCTTTACGACTTAAATGAAGAATCTGTTGTAGTTTATGAAGGATGCATGAGGTAGTACGAGCGAAATAAACTAATCACGCTATGAACGACCGAACGCGACCCGACACGAGCTTATCCGGGCCTTCCAACAGAAACGACGTCGATGAAAGGAGAGATACTCGACCCAATCTAAGTAGATTAAACACCAAGATAGATGAAAATGTTGGTCAGCATCCTTTGACAGTAGCTTGTGAACGAAAATCTCCCACTTGACATTGGATTTTGGGGATAAAAGGCTGACCCCCATATCTGGATGTTCTCGAACGCGCTTCACATATCACTCAATACTCCCATCATCTCCTGCGTACGACTATAAGCTCACCGAGAACTGATCATCCATGTCATCTGTCATGCGAACGGAATTCCCTAGCAGGTCACGCACTCGAATTCCCGACAAGGTCATCACCACCTTCCTCGACTGTATCAATCAAGGTGTACGAGATTGTGCTGGTACGCCTGAGGATGAGTGGGAATATTTCAGGAGGAGAACTATCAAGTATCACTGGATAGTGCGAGAAGCGATTGACCAACATGCGATGAACAAAGGGATTTCGCGAGCCACACGTGTCCTCGATCAAATTTCAGCTGATACAGAAGTCCAAGAGAAAAAGAGTCAAATTACCGAAGAGGTAGGCCGCACACCTTCTGGAGGCTATTGGCTACGGCGCGGAAAGCGGAAACAAGAAGAGCGCAACGGCAGCCGCCCGCAACCGGGGTTCGACAGTGGCAAGTCGAGATCCCGAAACGAAAACGCTCAGACAGCTTGGTAACAGCACCAACGCAATGTTCAAGATTGTCCAAACACCAATGCGTCCAATGTCTTGGAGCAGATCGAGCGTTTGAGCTCCAAGAATGGTCTCATTCGCCACATACTCCGTGAAAGGAATGTGCACTACGATGCCGACCCTGTGCCGTTTGGAGACGCTCTCCGGAGCAACGTTACTCGTATTCCTTCTGCCGCTGAGTTACGGAAGCACTGGGTTTTGAGCGATGACGAAGTACAAAGTCTCCAGGAAATCTTTTACACTGTGGCTGTCGAGCACAGTGTGGATTACAATCTATTCAGAAATGGTGTCTTGACAGACGCTCCGATTTTCAAGTCTCAGCGCTTGGGGGAGCTCCTTCTGATTTCCGAGATCCTCGACAATCGGCTCACATTTGGCGGGAGAAGCTTTCCAGGAAATCCTGCGACCTCTGGCGCGTCAGCAAGCGAGGTAAGCAGAAGGAGTTTGACGGGTCTGCGTCCGGTCCCAGCAACCAGACAGCCGGAGTTGGAGATCGCGAAGGAGGAGGTGGGAGTGCAGGTGATAGCGGCACACCACCTAGAGGAGGTGGTACTCGTGGCGGACATGGCGAACGTGGTGGACGTGTGAGTGGCAGTAGCGGCACGTCTAGAGGAGGCGATGTTCGCGGCGGCCCTCGTGATCGTGGTAGTCGCGGTGGACGTGGAGCACCGAGTGATGGTATTTCCGTACTCAGTACGGGTGAGGCTCGTGGAGGACGGCGCGAAAGTCTTGGAAGTGGTCGCGATGGGGGTGGTGGACGTAGTAGACGAGGTGGACGGGGTGGACGGGGTGGACGGGGCAGAGGGACTCCTTCAATGGAGAAGTGACCACGAAGCGATTGTCTCGGGCTTCAAACATAGATGGGACGATGT
>JAABUH010004077.1_pt1 | contig 12065 bp, 13 predicted proteins | sample 5559121 | NCBI WGS metagenome assembly JAABUH01 (sample SAMN10711871, study PRJNA513364) | rock metagenome | isolation source: Antarctica rocks | place: Antarctica: Victoria Land, Battleship Promontory nord | collected 2015-12-28 | reverse complement strand
GCCCTGTTTCTGAGGGTGCCTAGGTCTGCCTTCACAAAGCACGCATGCCTGCAGAGAAGCTCCAGCCTTCTCTTGCAGTCCTAGTGACAACAGCAACGCAAGACAGTGTTTGGCAGATGACCTGTCGCTCTCATAACCCCCAGGGCTTCTTCTCTAGCCTTGGCCACGTCAGCCCCCATCCTCCTCTTCGTCTCCTCAAGCTCAGCCCTCAGCGACTCAACCTCACCATCCAGAGCCGAGACATCTCTGTGGGTTGCACCCCCATTGGCAAAGGGCTGTGAGTGCATGGGGTTGCTGCTGGCGCGGCTGATGTTGTGCTGTGATGACATGATGTCGGTGTCAGGGTCTGGAGACCCAGGTGTGCTGGTGTGGGATCTGAAGGAACCTGTGTTCAGAATCTGGCGGGACATGGAGAACTGCCTTCTGTGGGATCTGCCAGTCTTGACATCTGATAGCAGCTGCATGCAGAACAGATGCTCTAACAGTGGCCAGGTTGCTTTACTTTAGTAATTGCGACAAGAGTAACGATAAAAATGAGAACGCTGATAATAATATTAGTAATATTAGTAATGGTGATGGTGATGATGATGACTACTCGTTCCAGCAAATGCTAGGTGTGTGTGACATGAGTCTTGTCTTGCCAGGCTGGCCTGTTTGCTTGATGATGATGTATTAGTCATCAGCAAGAGTCTGTGCTGAGGCTCTGGCAAGATCAAGAGGGCTGCCTGTGTGTGAATGGTGAATGAGGGACAAGATCAGGATACTTGTTGGAATGTGAATTTGGAATGTGGAGTCAGCCAGTCTACACATTGGGCATCTCGATGTCACAGCCAGTCTGCACATTTGGTAGCAACTTCACAGCCAGTCTACACATCTGCTAGCGGCTGCACAGCCAGTCTACACATCCGGTAGCAACTGCACAGCCACTCTACGCATCTGGTAGCAACTTTGAATGGTCTGCATTGAGCTCCACCTTTGAGCTCTGCCCTTCAGGGTAGCATTGCATTCAGGTGGAATAAGAGGTGCAATAAGACTAGGCACAGCTGCTGCACACATGTGGCTTAGCTATTTGTAGCTGTGACTGATGCCCAGGTTATATCCTGGATCAGTGGTTTGCAAGACCTTCCAGCTGCACATGCAATTGCACACAAATATGCATTGAATGGTCAGCTGCAGTTGCTTCAACCCCTACCTTGCTGATAGTGTCTTCTAGCTCGGCCTTACTCGCCTGAGAGGCTTGTAACTGCGCGCTCACGGTCTCTAGCTCATGACTCAGCTCCGCACGCTCAAACTCGCTAAAGATGGCTTGCTCGCGAGCACGAGCTAGCTCATCATCCAGAATGCGAGTCTCACTCTGAAGCTTGTCCAGCGCCTGCCTGAGCAGCTGCATCTCAGCAGCTGCAAGCTCTGCATAGATACACAGATTAGATATAAATGATAGACATAGATGATATAAAAACAAAGGATAGATACAGATGCATAGAGACATGGTCGCATGCATTTCAGGGCACACTGCTGCAAAACTGGGGAAATGTGTAATGTTATGGCTATGACTTGCAGTCAAAGCTCAAATGCAGTCAGAGAGCTGCACACAACTCCCTAGAGCTAACCAAAATTTCCTCAAGCAACCAGACTATTGTGAGAACATGCAGATTCACTGAGAATCACCTACGCACAAAGCATGGTCGGCTTTTCAGGTGACCAGAAAGGTCATACAAGCACAGCAAAGCATTACCTGTCTGGTCACTGCTCTCAGTATCTGGCAAGCTGGGTGGGGCATGCCGTTGGCTCAATGCAATGTCATGCATGTCCTCTCTGATGTGCTCCAGCTGCAGCTTTGCGTCTGACAGCTGTGCATTCTTCTTGGTCACGCGAGCCCTCAGAGCTTCAATCTGGTGGTCTGCTGTCTGCAGCGCTTGCTCGATTTGCCTGTGAGCCTCCTCAACCTGACCAGCAGGCGCTTCTGCACACACAGCACAGGTTCTGCAGCTTGGGTGAGCACTGATTGCAACTCTGCATAGACGTGACCATCCATAGATATGCATGTCATGTACATACATAAGCACATTGATATACGGATTGTCACATGATTGCCATATATTCAGACAATTACAAGTAAATATGAACATAAGTAAACATAAATGAGTAATATAGTCAAGTACATATAAACAAAGTTATATATGTAGGCTTGGCAAGTGCTGTGCATCTGTGAACCTGCAAGATTTGACAATCTACGTGCAGATTCCACATGCATGGGTGCAGTTGCGAGGCAGCACAGCCTAGTGTTTCGCTTTGAAAGGGTCCCACGCACCTGTCTGCTTGCTGGACAACTGAGGCTGAGGTGGAAGCTGTCTTGAGGGGCTGTTCAAGTCTGTGCTGAGCTGGCCGTTCTTCTTTGTGCTGAAATGGCCATTGCCATTGGCAGTCACCCACCCATTCTCACGCAAGCTGAAAGGAGGTTTCCCATTGGCAGCCAAAGGCTCATTCCCATTTGTGCTTGACTGGCCATGCCTATGAGTAGTGGGCCTGCCAGGGCCCTTGACAGGATGCCAGTCATTGCCATTGGCGCTTGGCGGCTGCAGACTGGCATGAGAAAAGTCTTGTTCAAGCTTGCGTGGAGAAGCTTCCACCAGCCATGAGTCATGAGGCTGTGCCTGAGGGGCATTGCCACGCAGCCCTGCCGTAGTGCTGTTAGCCAGCCTAGCATGCAAGTGCGGCACGTCCTGCACAAACGTCAAGGCAAAACTTGGTGCATTTGGAGCCATTAGCACCAATGAGGGTTTGAGACACCAACAAGGGCGTAAGACACCAATTTGGAACCAATATCAGCATAGGGCATGTCCTGAAATGGCACTCACGGCAAGAACATATGGTGAGCCATGACCTGTCACTATAGCTTACACGTGGCAAAAACAAAGGACGCTATGCACAGGCCGTTTAATCAGTGAAATGTAATGAGGTCAGAAAGGTCTCATTGCAATCATTCAACAAATGGGTTGCTACCAGGTAAATGCTTCAGATTGGTAAGCACACTTGCTAGAGCAAGTGAGGCTGCAAGCAGTTTTGGCAATGTGATTGCAAGTAAACTCAGACACACATGCAGTATTTGACAGCACTGCCGTGATCAAAAGCATACAGGTCAGGGGCCTCTCATGTGACTTACCTGATGCTTTGCGGCTGGGGTTGCAGTGCCACCAGGCGGCACCTGCACATGAGTTCTTGGAGACCCACTGGGAGTCAGTGCTCCTGACGCCATGCGGCTACTGGCTACTCGTGCTGCCTGTCCAACAAAAGTACCTGCAAAGCACACACCTGCCCATTGAATTAACCTATAAGGCAGACACCTGCCCACTGAAACTGCCTACAAGGCATGCACCTGACATACTAATCTTGGCAGTGATCAATTGCACCGATGTGGCGTAGTATGCAAGTTGTAAGCATCTGAAATGCTAGCTTGCAGCAACACCACAATAAGTGCAAGTTCTGGCTGAGTGTCTGTGCTTGGTTCTATCCAGAGGATAGACCTTTGGGAGCATGATGAAGCTAACACTGTTTTGTGGCATGTTTCAACAGCTGTGCTGATGCTGTTGCAGAAGACATGACTCAACTCTTGTCATCATGTCACACTTTGTACATTGTAGTAATGCCATCACCTACAGGTTGTTTCTTTTTACTTTGCATCTATGTACATGTGATGAAAGTACTTCAGTATGACAATGATAGTGCCACATGAGATGAACATTGCCTGGACCATGCAGAAGTCAGGCACAACATCAATGGCACAGGTGGCTTGATAACCATAGGAATGGCTGCTGTACTGTGCTCAGATCTTACCTGAGAGTTGTTTCTCATGCATAAAGTCTTTGCTGCTGTTTGAGGGCATCTGTCCACTTGGTCTCATAGCAGTGTCCAGATCCCCAGAAAGCAGTGCTGAGCTCACTGCTTTTGTGGCATACTGAGCAAAGGGAGTTGCCATCTGCTGCAAAGGGGGTGAAGGCCCTTTGACAGCTTCCAAAGGGAAAGGGGGTGAAGGCCCTTTCATAGCTTCCAAAGGTAAAGGTGGAGGGCCGGTGTAAGGACCTGTATTGCTGTGTACTGAACCTTCAGGCGATGGCTCTAGCATGGTGTTGGCACCGCCTGGCTTAGCATTGCTGCGCTGAGTTGCCTGCCTGAAATGCTGTTTGGGAGTAAAGGGTGTTGATGGGGGCTTTCCCTCCCAAGGATGTCTAAGGCGTGTGCTTCGAGCCTCACCTGCTGTTCTGGGCCGTTCTGGCAACCTGCTGCTCTGATCATCATCGACTGTGAACCAGTCAGCACTTGGTGCACTTGCCAAAATGGAGTTGTCATCCAGTTCAAGCCCGCCAGAACGCATGATGTCAAAGTCATTGTAAGACTTGTATATGCTTGGTGCAACACGCTGTGGCTGAGGTGAGCTGAAGCTGACCTCTTGAGAGCCAACTGTGGGGATAGACGTGCTGGGAAACTTGGTGGATGATCTGTATGGTGAAGACGGCTTGCCAGCTTTAGAGCTGAAGGGTGGAAGGGAGTTTGTTGACTCGCTGTTGTGTTCCCTGTTTGGTGTGATTGGTAGCTGTTATTCATCTGGGAGCAGCGGTTGGGGTTCATGGATTGCGGCATCAACAGAATCGATGCTGAGGCTGACTGTCTCAGCCTGGATGTGGTCCTGCTGGACGGTGTTGTTGAGGTGCTGCTGATCTGGCTGAGGGTGGTGCTGTTGGAAGTCAGAAAACGTGGGATTTATGCTGCCAGCTGGAGCTGGTAAGCTCTTGCGAGAAACAGACGGCCAACCAGGAGAGGATGCCGATTGATGGTAGTTGCTCTCCCTCTGTTTGACCTTCTTGGAAGACAAGCGCCTGAAAAAGCTCTTCATACCTCGTATCGTCCGAGAAAAGGGTCAACCTTCGGTTTGAGCCGGCTTCAAAAAGCTGTAAATAAACGCGCTAACTTCAGGAACGAGCTGGCGCATGTGTCTAGGTTGTGCGGCGCATTTTTGCTGCAGGCGCCGAACAGGGGAAAGATCCTGCCCGCTACCTTAGGTTGCACGTGGGACCATCGTACGGGGTGCTTTGACGCAATCGCAGCTGCACACCTCTATTTCTCAATATCTTTCCGCCCAGCGATGTCCAAGACCAGCCAAGGCAGATCGCAGGGGGACGTAGATCGTCCGACTCGTACTCGGCAAACCCGAAAGTATCAGGGCTCTAGTATCGATTTATAGGCCAGCTTAACGGTAAAAGTCGCGGCAGATGACAGACCATCTGCTTGCCGCGTCGGAGCAACGTGAGAAATCTCGCACCAAGCCTATCGAGGGGAATAGAGGTGGCTTGCAACCTATTTGCCAGGCAGGCATGATGCGTCTGAATATGAACCGGCGCACGGTTGACATGTTGGCCTTCGAGTCAGCCTTCGACTGTCGCTACCGATTGTCAATACGGTGCTGTCGTCACATGTTTGACTTGTTTGCAGTCCATGCGAGTGGGTCGGAATGAGGCTTTAGCTCGTACTTCTCTGTGGTATTGGATCAGCAAATAGGCTTCCGCACCCGCCCGCACGCTTCAGCTGTGCTGGCTTCCGACGCTAGCGAGAACGTTGAGCGCGAATTAACGCATTATTTGGAAATTTCATGCGCTGGATCGTATCGTGAAGCGACAGGTACAGGGCAATCGCGAGACTTGTGCGACCTGTTTCGGGAAGCAGCAGGCCTTGTCAGAACAAAACACCGAGACCAGCAATGCTCAGAAACTTTTGCACCGCAGCCTGCTAGGTTTTGAGCTATTTGCGGCTGAACCAAGATGGATGAAGATTCTGACTGGGGAAGCTGGGGGCTAGACCCTGCCGCAACAAGAATCCAACAAGTGAGCAACATTCACGTTGTTGTATCTTTCCACTCTGGTGTCTTCAACACAACACACATGACATGTTAACATGCTATGGTAGCAATTGTGTCTGGCATGGCATGCATCAATTGTTCAGCAAGTAATGACACTTGCACCGCGTTTTGCATGCAGCAACAACAGCAGCAGCAGCAGTCCAGTGCAGGGCCTGGAACCCTTCATGCAGTAACCTCAGGCAAGACCACATTGAACAGCACTGCAGTGGCCCGTCCAACATCCAGCAATGGAATTGTCAAGCCAGCGCCCAAAAAACTGACAAGCAGGCAGAGCTCCATCACTAGATTGAGCACCGTTGCAACTCAGCAATCATCGCCAGCTGACCCACCTGCAGATGCTCACTTTCAGAAGCTGCCACTCAGACAGACTTCAGATTCATCTCAGACTCAGACGCCAGCAGAAACCGCCTCGAGCCAAAGTTTCACAGCACACTCATCCACAGACGCTCAGGTTCAGATGCCTTCGACTAAGCCAACACCCACCTTATCTGAGTCTCAAAAGACAATGAGCAGGCAAGCCTCTGGAGCATCTGCCCACGCTGCTCCCTTATCAGCCAGCAGAGCTGCATCACAAGGGAGCCCTTCTGCCGCAGATGACTGGCAAAGCCTGCTGGCAGACACCACTGCTGCTCCCATCAAGGTGCAGGCCTCAAAGGCAAGGCCCGCCTTGGGACCCCCAAAGCTTCAAGGCGCTGTCAGCACTCGTCCAAGCAGTGCTACTGGCAAGGCCACATCAAGTCCCACACCAACTCCAGCTAATCAGTCTGCACCATCACCTTTGTCTGTTTCAGCAGGCCACACTGATGCTGCCGGTAGTACAGCTGCTGGTGACGCTTCTGGGATCACAACCTTCAGGCCCAAGACTAGCAGCAGAGTAGCTGGACAGACAGCAGATCTCCAATCTGACAGCCAGAGAGCAACCTCTTCACGGTCAGTCTCAGCAGGTGCTACTGCCAAATCAGGTATGGAAATCAATGGCCCAGCTGGAACTGGCCCTGATGACCTGAGACCAGTCGCTTCATCTATCAGCCACCAAGCAGCAGCCAAGCCTTTGGGAGTAGCTCCTCCCACAGATGCAAAAGGCTTGCCCTCTGGCAGTAGGCCTGCAAGGCAGAGGCTGGGCCTTTTTGGCTCCAGTCAACCTTTGCCCGGCGCCATGCCAGGAGCAGCAGCAAGCAAGGCAGACCAAGCTGCAGAGGCAGCACAGGCTGTGTCAGGCAGAGCAAGCATTGGCTCAGCTTCAACTGCTGCATCGGATCGCTACTCTAAGTTCATGGCAGCACTTCCTGGGAGGGGTCAGCTTCCTGGGAGGGGTCAGCTTCCTGGGAGGGGTCAGCTTCCTGAGAGGGGTCAGCAGCCCAGTGCAGGCAGGACAGCTGCTGCCCAGGTACAGTCACTTCCGCCAAAGGTAGGCACCAGCAGTAGCACAAGCAGGGCTGAGAATTCACTGCCGGATGCTTCCCACTCAAGTTTGCCAGGGCAAGAGCAAGGGCCTCCTTCATCTGTCCGGGTGACAGATCTGAGCTTGCCAAAGGCTGCGGCTACAGGGCTACACCAAGCCAAAGCTGCAGAAGCAGCCCCCTCTGCTAATTCGGCAGCTGCACCAGCAGCTCTGTCAGCAGCAGCAACTCCAGCAGCAAATATACCAGCAGCAGCCGCAGCAGCAGCAGCTGCTGAGCCCACGACAGCAACAGGAGCATCAGCATCAGCAGGATCATCAACAGCAGCAGATTCACATACACCAGCATCACAAACAGCAGCTGCAAAGCCAAAGCTCAGGCCAAGCTCAAAATCTGCTGATGGTGCAAAGCCTTCATTGCATGCTGATGTCAGGCCAACCACCTCCGGGCGAGCTGCAGCTGTTGCTGCTGCTGCTGCTGATAGCTCTGCTGCTGAAATCAACACAGCTCCTGTCTTCCCTGCTGCTAAGCCTGATGAGTCTCACCAGCAGCAACCACCCTCTATGTTCTCAGACTCCTCTTTAGCAGCTGACAGCATGTCCACAGCAGACATGGATGCAACAGATGCAACCCCCAGCGTGTCCACAGCAGTCAGGGATACAACAGATGCAACCCTCAGCGACTCCGCAGCGGCATCCACAGCCGCCGCAGCCATACCTTTTGCCACCTTCGGGTCATCATCACAAGTCGATGATGACGCTGATGACTTCTTTGCTGCTGCTGGTGACAGTCCACCAATTGTCCGTGCTTCCAGAGCATCACCATCCACAGCTGCTGCTGAGCTGCCACAGCATCCACCATCAGCTGCTGCCATTAACCCCTTGCCAACATTGTCCCCTCCAGCAGACGCCTCAAGCAGTGGAATCCAGCCGCAGAAGCAGCCCGACGCTGTACGTCCTGGTAAACCCAACGCAGGTGCAGTCACACAGCCACAGAGAGCAGCACTGCCAGCAAGGCACAGAAGCTCTGCTGATGCTGCTGCTTCCCAGCCGCCTTTCTTGCAGCAAGCCACAGCTGCTGCACCTCCTGCTTGCATGCCTGATCATCATGCAGAGGCACCTGCAGCTTCCTCTGCAGCTTCAGCGGCAAGTGCTGTACCTGCCACCGGTACTGCTCCTGTAGCTGCAGCTGCCAAGCCGCGCAACAAAGCTGATGTGTCGCCTCCTCCTTCCTTGGTTGCCACTGACAAACCCATGCCCACAGCTGTGGACCCAGCTGCCAATATTCAGGCTGAAGCTGCCTTCTCTGCTGCTGGTCAAGCTCTGACATTTGGGTGCACTGAAGAACCAACATTTATACCTTTTGATGGGGAAAAGGAAGAGGACAAAGCAGAGCAGCAGTCTGGCTTTGTTCCCATCCCATTTGGCGGCTCTCCAAGTAAGCCAAGCCTTGCTGCCACAGCTCTGAATGCTCCATTTGGCAGCCACGCGGACATGGACAATATGGATGACTCATTCTTTGACAGTATTGGGGCAGGTACTCTTCATGCTCAAACGCTATTTGAATTATACAATACACAATTATGGGTGGTAGTTGAGATGCCATCTGCCTTATGTCTAGCTTTTGCTACGCATTCATGCTTTACTGCATGGGGACTGTCACATGAAATTTGGAACAGGCTCAGCTGGCAACCTTTCCATCATGCGTCCGTAGACTATTAGCATTGTCGTTGCTATTGTTCTCATCATCATTGCTGTCATGACGGTAAAATCCACCATGCAAAGTCAAATTGCCATATTTACATTGAAAGTAAATACATTGCAGGCGAATCTGTAGCTGTGGCACCGCTGGCTGCTGAACTGCAGTCTCAGTCAGGTCTCATATCTCCACATCCCACAGAGCCAACCCCTCCCCCTTCCTACCCTCAGCAGCTGCAGGTAAGCTGTCCAGTTGTGTGTGTGCCTGACAGTTACTTGTCAGTTGCAATGGAGGCCGAAACTGACTTTCATAGCTGGCAAGGCTGACATCAACTTGGGCATGCTTTGATCTTGTGTCATTGCATAGCTTGGATGCTGTGTATACATGTCAGTCTGTGCATGTCTGCTGTTCTGCGACAGTTCCGTCTGTGCTTTGTCTGTCTGTTGCGCGCAAACATACTCTGTACAGAGACCACTGCATCAATGTTGTACAAGGCCAGCATGGTCAATGACTCATGCAACATTTGTCATGCACGCGCTCTGCAGGCTGCAACTGAGCTCTCTGTGCCAGCTTCAGCAGCGGCTTCACCAGTAAGTCATAGGGATACTGGAGGCGCCCACATGTCACAGGAGCTGCCCTCGTTCCATGACTGGAGCCAAGCAGGGAGCTTGTCCTCTGCCTTTGTCACATCTGCTGCTGTCACATCCACCACCATCACCTCACATCCCCGACCACAAGCTGCTGACTCAGCACCTCAGCTTCCTGCTGAACGTCCAGTGCAGCCTCAGCAGCAGCTGCCTGAAGCAGCAGAGGCCGTGTCTGATGGGCTGAGTCAGCAGGAAGGGGTGCCAGATGAGCTGATGGTGTTGCAATCAGAGGCTGCACAACAGGCGGCTGTCGCTCTGGATCCGCCAGTAGGGCTGGATGACAGGCAACAAGGTATGCAAATGCTGGAGGATTTGTTTCGCAACTTCACTGCTCCTGATCCCAGATATAGTCATCATGTCAAGGATGTTGCTGAACATCGTTACAAACTGCATTTGCTGTATAGTGACATGTTGTTGTAGTGACAGGTTGTCTGGGAGTTGTTGTATCGTAAAGTTACGGTGTATGTGATTGTTTTACTCTACGGCAGCTGCAGTCAACCAGCCCAACTTCTGTGGTTGTGAAAAATCTCACTTGCTCAAGCAATCAAGACAGACCAGCTTTGCTCTGCTTCATATTGCCAAAGCCCTGCCACTCCTTCTCAATGAAACTGATACACCTCCTCCCGCTTGTGTATCTAAATGAAAGATGGTGCTTTCACGGCACACAACTGCTGGTTTGCCATAGGGATAGCATTAGTTTCGTATGTATCAATTGATACAAGCTACCCAGGGCATGTTGGAATGTGCCAAAATTGTGCTTAAATCCAGATGACCCCTCGATGTTCAGGACTTTCTCTGAGCTCAATTCCCTGGGGGCTTGTTGGTACTCAAATGATGCATTACACTGGATTTTGTGTCACATTTTTATAAAGTGGAAATCTAATGTTATTCTGCAATTTTTTGTTTTGGAAAATGCTTTGAAAATTGGCATTGGCTTAGACACTTGTTGTGATGACGCTGTTTGCTGCTGTTCAGGCGGCAGTCCTCCAAGGCAGGCATTCAGCATCCCCTTCAGCGGTCAGTCAGATCCCCTTGCAGAGGAAGAAGACGACCTGTTTGGGGCTGGTCCCAGCCATGAGCCAGGGCCCTTTGGTGCAACAGCCCCACCAAGTGCCCTGCCTGCTTCTGAGCCGTCTTTCACCTTTGATGATGTTGACTCACAGTCCCAGCAGCAGCAGCAGTCTAGCCATCCCCAGGGTCAGCATGATGTGTCATCACATGTCATGCTGACTCAGCTTAGTCATCATCAGCAGCAGCATCCCAGTCAGGACACAGCCATGTGGCCTGAATCTCAGTCCCAATCTCAGTCTCAACCCCCGTTTTCAGCTGAGTCACAGTATCAGCCTCAAAACCTATTCCAGCCTCAGACTCAGTCTCTGAACCAGTTCCAGTATCAAGTGTGGGCTGCACACCAGTCCCAGCCACAGTCCCAGGGACAGCCCCAGCTGCCATTCCAGTCTCAGTCCCGAGCACAGTCCCAGGGACAGTCACAACCCCAAGCAGGCTTGTTCAGACCTGCCAGGCAATCTATTCATGGTCACGCGCAGGTACAAGCTCCTCAGTTGTTCATGCCACAAAGCTCTGCTACTCAAGGCACGGCCTACTGCCAGCCCCCTTCAATGCCAACTCTCCCTTTCCAGCAAGCCCCTTCAGAGCCCCCAAGTCTGCCTTTCCAGCAGCTGCAGTCAGCAAAGGCACAGCCCCTTTCAACACCTTCAAGTCTGCCTTTCCAGCTACAGACTGGGCCGGCACAAACCCCATGGGACTCCACCCAAACACAGTCACAGATACTGAATCCATCCCTGCCTCTTCAGCTCTCAGTGAACACTCAAAGGCTCTCATCTCCCCACGCTGTTGACAATGGCCAGCAGTCTCAGCCAGATGTATATGGTGAAGGCGCATTGTGGCCAGGGCCAAATCAGGTTGCTGCTGTGGAACAGCCCCAGCAGCAGGGCCAGTCCATGTGGTCCCACCAGGCTGCTTTTGCAGAGGCAGCTGTTGAGAGCCATGCCATTGCAGGTCAGAGACTTGATTCTCAGATTTCTGATGCATGAAGATGTCTTAGGGTTCATGGCTTCAGGTCTAGGGACTAATTCTTTTTACCTTTTCATCGGTGTCAAAGATCCTGTTATTGTGACGATACAATATATGATGTCAAGGCTGTGAAGGCCGGAGCATGAGCAAATGTGTTCACTGATGTTTGAGGATTCTACCTTCAAGAGTCTTGTCTAATTAGGTGTGTTACAAGTGTGGTACAAGCAAGAAGGGCTGCTGTAGTCTTGACTTCGCAGTCTTAATTTTACAGCAGCCCTTCTTGCTTGCCATGCAAGACGTTGATTGCTGCCTTTGATGTAATGCATTCTCACTGATTCTTTCTTCACTAACATCCACTTTTCACCTGTGCACACA
>JAABUH010004074.1_pt1 | contig 12068 bp, 21 predicted proteins | sample 5559121 | NCBI WGS metagenome assembly JAABUH01 (sample SAMN10711871, study PRJNA513364) | rock metagenome | isolation source: Antarctica rocks | place: Antarctica: Victoria Land, Battleship Promontory nord | collected 2015-12-28 | reverse complement strand
CCCTTCACAGCCTCTCCACCCACCACATCGCAGACTGCATCACAAGAAGATCTCGATCATCAAATCTGTCATGTCGGGGACTTGACCCGTATATAGTTGGTGGAATTCCCGGAGGTCGGGACTTCCAATTGGTGTTTTTAGCTTTGCTAGCGTAGCGGTATGAAACCAACTATTCATATCAGCAACGTGACATGGAACCTTCTCCTCCGCCAATTATCACCCTTACTGTTTGTTTGCAGGTGGTGAAACAGGGCATGGTAGATGGAGAATGGAAGTTCCTTGTTTGAAGCCCATCACTGAACTGATCTCAGTAGACAATATGTTTAAAGATCCAGGTTAAAGCTCACTGCTTTACCTGCTTCTGAAAGATGATGAACCGCCTCAAGGTCAACTCAGTGATGTTGAGCCCCAGGGATCTCGCACGGTCGCGAGTATCAAGCTGATGATATTGTTGATTTGCCAATGTCTTATGCTCTGCTTCCGTTTTGCCTCAGGCCCGTTACAGAATAATAGTGACGGGACCAAAATGCCACGCCGCATCCTCAGGATTCGCTGTCACTTTGATCCCATCCAACTCCACTTCATCCCCGACCTGACATCAGCGCGTCCCAATATGGATCCACTCTCGCCCCAGAACATCAACCCTTCCTGGTCCAACTCTCCAACCACACCTATCCGACCTCTACCCACATCCTCGTCGTCCTCTTCCTCCTTCCGCGAACCTAAGATCTTCGGTGCTCCGGGACTCGGGCTCGTCTCTCCCCCAGCTGAGTCTAGCACTCAAGCCGTCGATGTATCCAAGTCCAGTGGTGGAGATGGGGAGAGGGCGAAAGAGAGGGTTATGCCGTATTTGAGGTTGAGGATTGGGGGTTTGGACAGGAATCGGAAGGATCTGTTGATGAGGTTCGATGCGAGTGTGAGCTGGCTCCCTCTCTTCGCCCGACAGCAGTTCTCAAGCTAGTCATCCATCGGTGAATCAGCTGATGGTTTCGTAGACCAACCTGCCCAACTTCCGGACAACGCTATATCGGAATATGCAGCGGTCATACGTCGAGTTCCAACGGTTCGCCGAACAAGCGCAGCTGACTTGTCCTCAAAGTATGTACTGTCCGCGACTCAGGCTTTACTGATGCCATGCAGCCATCATCCCCGCTTTACCCCTCGCCTCCACGTCGGCGGTCACCGACGAGGAAGGTAAGTCCTCGTTACTGAAAGGAGGTATGGCTGCTGACATACCGATAGACGATCGCTTGGTCCGGATTGCTTTGCAAAGATGGTTCACTCGGGTCTGCGAGGATCCAGTGCTACTTCGGGATGAGGAACTGCGGAGCTTCATCGAGTCAGACTTTGGTGTATGTCCTCCTCTCCGCTTGGCAAAGCTCTTCTGACATGTTCTGTTCCGCAGTACCAACCTATGCCACCTCCTTCCGCTCGCCGGCCAATCTCCGCATCCTCCTCAGTACCCAATGTTCTGACCGCAGCATTATCCAAGGTAGTCCGTCGTGGTCCTCTGGACGAGGACGATGAGCTACAAAGCGCCAAAGGTGCGCTGGAGAAGCTCGAGGGCTGCTGGGGAGGGGCGGCAGCGGCTGTCGGTGTCCTTGGCAAAGCGCGAAGAGGTTTATCAGGTCTCAAAAGGCATGGCTGATTGGTAGCACATGCGTTGGCAAACCAGGATGTCGGCGTCAAGTTGATCTCGCTGAGTACGGTCGAGTCGGATACACAGCTCGGCGCGGCAGAGCGGAAGATCGGAAGGGGTTTGGAGCAGTTGTCAGCGATGGCCGGGGCACAGGCGAGTCTCCCGACTGTCTTCTCTGCCTCAGCTGACGTGCCCAGGCCGCGAGCGAGAATGTGGTTCTTAGTGATACATTGGGCTATCAAGCGCTCAACGCCCGCGCAGCCAAGGTGAGCAAATAGTCTGGTTCAACGCTGACGTCAGGATGCTCTGCTTCAACGGACTCAGATCCTCGAGGACTCCCAGACCGCCACGAAAAGTGCTATTAATAAGCGACGGAATGTCGAGCGACTGAAGGGGAGTAACAACATCAATCCAGGCAGAGTGGATGATGCGATCAGCGAGATGGACGAGGTGAGTAACGATCTGGGTACTTTGCAGCAACTCGCTGACGAAGCCACAGGCAAACGCGCTCGAGACCCAGCTTTCCGCTCGACTCCATGCAATTTCGCAGAATCTCCATCTCGCACTGCGACACCACTCTCGGCACGCGCACGAGGACGTCGCCCTCGCTTTGCTGGAGAACGCCAGATTGACAGTCGGGTTCCACAAACACGTTTCTCGCGAGCTCGAAGCATTACGACCGGACCTCGCGCGAGTGGGCGCGTCGACCTACGCACCCCCTCCATCCGTTTCTCCAGCGACTTCAGCACTTCCACCTACAATGTCCGCATCCCGTCCATACCCCTCACCACCGCACATCGCGCCCCCAATGGAGACTAGCAAATCGATGTTCCTCCCTCCTCCCAGCCAGGCACAGATGCCCCGACCCAGCTCGGCGGACCCGCAGCAGGCGCGCGTAGCGCAACAGGCTCCGTATCCATTGGGAGGTGGGATGGCGCAGAGCATGATGTTACCTAATCAGGGACAGCCGGGACAGAGGGCGCAGACGCTAGCTAGGGCGGGCGCGAGGAGGTTGGACGAGAGGCAGGCCGCGAAGTTATTAGCGGGAGGTTTCTGAGGTGTAATCATGCATGCCGGGTGGATCCAGCGATTGACACCGTGTCCCAAAGAAGGGCGATTTCAGTGCACTTTCTCGATTATCTGAGGTTCCGAACATCCGTGTTCCTGGAATCATCGTGGATCTCATGAACGTGCTTGATCTTTCTGTCCGTCCCGCCCCTGGTCGAAGTATCCGAAACTCCTGAGCTGTCGCTCGATTGCCCCTCCAGAGCAGGGGTCAGCGCACGTTCCCACATGAACAGACTATAAGATTGCCGTGATCGAGTGATCCTCCTCAGGAAAGCAGGACTAACATCCGCTCATTCCGGAAGCCTCACACTGATACCCAAGCGCTCTAACGGAGCTTCATCAAACGATGCTCACCCTGCTCTTCCTCCTCCCGCTCCTCGCCGCCCCCGTATTCGGGTGGTCATACGACAACCACACATGCGCGATTGAGCCCCGCTTTTACTCTTGTGAGAACACCACGGCGGATTTCGATTCCTGCTGTAGTCCCGGTAACTCGAATGGTTTGGTCCTCGTTACACAATGTAGGTCTTGTCCACAACTGGATATAGAACTCAAGCTGATCGGCGGTAGATTGGGATACTGTAGGTCTGACGAGGTGGAGTGTCACTGATGGGTAGTATACGGGCTTGGAGAGCTCGGGACAGGTTTTACCGAAGGGGAACTGGGGAATCCACGGTCTCTGGCCAGATCACTGCGATGGGACATACGGTGCGGCCCCATCCCTTGCTTCGGGATTGGTTGCTCAAGGGCGAAACGGTAACAGGGCAATACTGTGACCTCGCCCGCCAATACGACCCCTTCCCCTCGCCAAATACCACCACCGGGACCCCGTCCGGAATTCCTGTCCCAGCATGGACAGGCGGGGATATCATCGCTCCTCTGCTGAACAAGTATGGGAAGTATGATTTGTTGGCTTATATGCAGAAGTACTGGATCAGTCAGGTTGGTTGGGCATATTGCTGTTTAGAGATCATAGTGACGGGAGGTAGGGCTCTCCGGGTTGGATTTTCTGGCAGCATGGTGAGCGCTCTTCCGCTGGTGTGGATAGCGCTGATGCGGTCCCAGAATTCAGCAAGCACGCGGTACGTCTCAGCACCATCCCTCATCACACCGTACAAGCCCCTACTCTGCTCCAATCTCGTTCTTCAGTAGGATGAGACATGTATTGACATCTGGACCCCCGCTCAGACGTGCTTCACGACCTACGATGTCGGCAACAACGGTTCTCCCAACTGCTACGGTCTCGAATACGTAAACGACACCGAAGCCTCCATCATCGGATCTCTGGAGTCGGTCATCCAGGCGCAGATCCAATACCCGACCTACACCTGGCTTCAGCAGGCTGGGATTACGCCGAGTAATACTACGATGTATAAGCTTAGTCAGCTTCAGGATGTTTTGACAAAGGCGTCGGGCGCGGTGCCTTATGTTCGTCTTCCCTCTCCGTTTGTGTGGTGAGGATGCTGATGGCGGGATAGCTGGGATGCTTTGGAGCCACTCACCAAATCCTCGATGAAGGTCTGAATTTTGGCCAAAAGGGTTTAGCAGAGCTGATCAGCAGCAGTGTGGTACTATTCCCACTCCCTTGGTCGACCGCAAGACGGGTGCGTCTGATGCATCTCGGTGAAGCGATTCTAGGCTGAGGACTCCGATAGCATCTTCAAGCCGATTGACCAGACCGGGCATTCGAGCTGCAATGCTACTGAGCCGATCTACTACTATCAGCGGACGATTGGATCAGAGGAGTAGAGGATGGTCGTAGAGGGGGAAATGTAAGCAGCCGAGGGGGTTCGGAAGAAGAGCAGTGTAGCGGTCATTGAGTATGCAACATATATTTCAGAGGTCAATATGCTTGTTGTATATAAACGATATGAAAGCCTTCTAGGACCACAGCGAGACAAGCCTTTCGATGAGTGATTGTATTTGATGTATCTCACGTGATGTCACCAAATCCCTGTCCTGGGTTCACAAATGATGATCACTCACTCATGCATGTGAGCTCCATTCTGCAATCGTCTCTGTAGATATCTGCAATCCTCGTTTCAATATCGATGCTCCTGCCAATTTCCCTCCATGTTGCATTTCATACGTGATACATAGCGGCTGACTCACTCAAACGACGCCCAAAATCGCTTGACCCGCAGTCTGATCGGCGTTCGCCGTCTGATGCGGATCAAATCCCCATTCAAGGACAACGATCAGATCGAGATCTCGAAAGCCCCATACGGATGATGTTACTTTCCTGCGCTCAGACCTGATGCCGACTGATTCGAAGGCCCGTGCTCAACCTGACACACACACTCTCAGGGTACGGACGGCGGCTAACGCGATTCCTCATCATCTTTTCTCTTCCTCTTTCTCAACTCTCCTCCTGCTTGACAGATATCTTGGAAGATGAGGGAGCTCAAGAAACCATGTCATTCCTACCTCACGAACGGTCGGTGCGAATTTGGCGAGCAATGTGCAGGATCGCATCTTCCTCGCGATTCGGCTCAACCCGGCTCCTCGCGTAGTACCCAACAAGGCAATACTGCGCCAATCAACAAGAGATGCAATCAATACTGGGACAATGGCGAGTGTCGGAAGGGCTTCGGGTGTCCCTATCAGCACATCGCAAACCCCGCTCACAAGTCCAAAATGACCGCCGCCGGTCGAGAGGGCTCGAAGCAGATCAATCCAGCCGGCACATCTGCATCACGAGCACTCGATGACATGTTTCCCACCTACAGCACGATCAACAGTCGTGTCTCCGACGAGCTGCTGTTTCCTGCCAAGATGCTCTCCCCAGGCCAAGCGAAAGTCATCATTCGAGGTGGCGAAGGAGGAGGAAGAAAGTGGATTCGGTAGCAATGCGGAGCAGCTCGTGCTCGGTCTCAATGCTTCGAATCGTCTCAATGAGTCATGGGCGAGTCCTTCTCTGGGTATCACGCTGACGAAGTAGACATTCGAAGACCGCCAGAGTCTGCTTTCGACTTGCGCAGGTGAGTCGAGAGTCGGAAGCATGGCTGACGAAACTCCCCGGCGAGGTGTTGCTTCGGCTTGGGGAGATCATTCGCTGGTCCCCAGTGACGCGAAATGGAGGCGACAGGGTACCATCTTGTGAACATCACTATCGATATACCGTATCTCCTGGAGGCGAATTCCTCGTCGATAGCATTTCCGTCTGATCCTATCTTACGCAGAAACATGGCTCATTATCATATCTTATATCGTCGTATCATCGTATGCATACCTCCTGTTCATATCCCCAGCCAAGCTAGCGACTTGCACTCCGTTCTGGACGCAAATAAATCCCCCTGGAAGGACAGTCGCATCTTCGGGATCATTACCAGCAATTTGGTCATTCCCTACTGACAAATCATTAGGGGAGCGGTGTGCGGAGACTCGACGGGTATCATACTGAACCATGTCGGATTGTATCCCTTCCTCCTTCCGCCTTCAGCAACGGTAAACAGTTCAGAGGCATGTGACGTGTCCGAGGCATGTGAAGTCCTTTTCCCGTCGTGTCAGAAGACGATAAGCCCATTCTGGACGATCTGATCAAGACAAGTAAAACGCTGCAGCACCCCTCATTGTACTTTCTCCGTCTCCCAAATACTATTAGTCGAAAAGTCCTTCGGTGCGATAGGGTCCGTCTGTCCGACCAAATCAGCATTCTCTCCACGCCCGAACCGCCTCAATCGTGCCCGTCCGAGCCATTCAGAGGGGAGGAGTGTAGGGGACGTACCCGTTGACCCCTTATGTGACCCGTCAATCTCCGATCCCGCTCCATCATCATGTTCTCCCATGAATCGAGCCTATACCTCGGAGGCTACGTCACCCAATCAGCACTGTGACTGAAATACGAGTGGTCAGGTGTGTTGAGCGCATTGTGTGGAGGAGATGAAATGAGATGGATGAAGTGAGGTGAGGTGGGATGAGTAAGGCGATATGGAGTGAATGGGATGAGTGGTGGGGTGAGACCTACTTTGCCCTCGTTGGTGGTGCGTTTGGCTACTGAAAAGAGTGTACCCGTGGCGCCAAAACAGAGAGTGAGGAGTCCTGAGAACGTCCAGTCGTCAATCTGTCTTGGAGAGATGACGGATGGTGGGTGAATGGTGTTGGAAGGGGAGGAGAGGAGGACTGACCGAATGGGATGAGAGCCTGAGAGGAGTCAGCGACTGAGGAAAGTCTATCGTGAACCAGTATCTTACCTCCCAGGGGACAGGCATGGCGGATTGTGCCGACTTTAGAGAGGACTGCGCGTATAATCGGACTGGATGGAGTGAGGAACAGCTTTCACTTGTCAGGAAACGGGTTAGTTCGCGTGCGAGGGAACGTCACGTGATGTCTGCAGTACCTCGTCTTCGCAACTCCGATTTTTCCCTTCCGCTTGGCTTTTCGATTTACGATGAAGCACGACGCCCGGAAGCACTCTGGAAGTGGTCCGGAATCACTTTCCCTCACCGATGTCTGGAAATTCGGGAATCGACTGGATTGATCCGCTTTCATCTGCCAAGATCAGACTTCCAAACGCCCTCTCCTCCGCATCGCGGTGCCAATAAAAGTGCCAGACCCTTGTTGACCATGCCTTCTTCATTACTGATTGACAGACATCATAATGTCCGAAAAGGCCAGGGACTTCCCTCAAACCGATACGGCCTCCACAGCCGTCTCCCGATCCCTCCCATTCGCTCCACATACCGTTCCCTCTTCGAACATCCTCATCGAAGCACTCTGTACCGATCCCCAGCTCGGATTCTCGGAAGAAGACGCAAATCCCAGACTTTCCGTGTATGGGTCCGAATCGCCTCAAGCCGCCAGCGAGGCCGAGCGTGATGGAGATCGTTGTGAGGCAGTTTGGAAATGCAATGTCTCTCGTCCCCAGTGAGCTTACTCAAGCGACTGCACCTAGCGATATGCTGATCACTTCGGGAATAGTCGCTGCAATGGCGGTGAGCTTCGGGACGATGGATTGGATCAGCGGAGATGTGATTGCGGCGCTGGTACTGCTCAACGTCTCCGTCGGGGCTTGCACCGAATGGCAAGCGGAACAGGTCAGTCTCACTGGACCACTCTGGTGAAGCAAGAGACAGGAAAGACCGTTGCATCCCTCGAATCAGTCGGTGCACCACAAGCCACCGTCATCCGTCACTCCGGACTTTCCTCCGAGCCCCAAACTCGCGTCATCTCCGTTGAAAATGTCTTTCCCGGCGACATTGTTCTCCTACGCAACGGTGATATCGTTCCTGATGATGCGCGTATCATCGAGGGCCATTGCAGCAGTCTCGAGTGTGATGAAGCTTTCCTCACCGGTACGAGATCCGTCTCTGTTCTCTTTTGGTCCTCAGGCTTACGAGACCAGGCGAGATTTTACCGGTCGCGAAGCATTCTGACCCTGTCGACGAGGAAGACTGCCCGGTCGGCAATGGGACGTGCCTCGTGTTTGCTGGATCTCAAGTCACCAAAGGTCGAGCGCACGCTGTCATCTTCAGCACGGGCATGAAGACCGAGATCGGCAAGATCGCCTCCGCTCTACTGTCCAAGGCTGTAAAGTCCGACAAGGGATGGAAGGCGATATGGTAAAAGACTAAGGTCATACTTGGCCTGGCGGAGACTACTCCCATCCACATCAGATACGGTACTTGTAGAGGTTTGAGCTGACGGCAGGCTCAACGAGCTCGCGTATACACTGTTAGCCGCGGCGATCGTGTGCGCCATCGTCGTCATAGCGTCAACTGGGTTTCGTAACGTCCCGCTCTCGGCCGCGACTTACGCCGTTGCTGCGACAGTGTCGATCCTTCCCGCCAGTCTCGTAGCGGTCGTCAGCCTGGTCCTGGCTCTTGCGTCGACGGGCTTAGCCAGACGGGACGCGCTGGCCAGACGGGACGCGCTGGTCAGGCGGATGGACGCGATTGAAGCCCTCGCGGGCGTGGAGAATGTGTGTAGCGACAAGGTAAGGGTCATGACTGGACGTTGCTGAGATCAGACTGGAACTCTGACTGTTGGACGAATGGTCGTCCGAAAAAGCTGGATCCCATCAGTTGGCTTTAGAAGTGGCGAAGCGGCGCCTCTGGATCCAAAGCACGGGCAGGCATACTCGCTCGAAACCGGCTCAGACCCGTTTTACCCCCGAGGAGAGGTCCGCGCCGACACAACTCCCTACAAATCCAGCGACTCTGCTTCCGCAGGGGAATCACTCAAACGGTCGTCGACCCAAGACTGGGTCGATACGCAAGACCGTATCATCCACCTCGACTCGCTCGAACACGGGCTCGGAGACTTTTGCGCTGTGCGCGGCTGTTTGCAGCCAAGCCACTCTTGCCCGACCTTCTGATGATGGGCAGTGGGATGGCAATGGCGACCCCACCGAGATCGCTCTTCAAGTTGCGGCATACAAGCTCGGTCACGGCAAGCCATACCTCACCCTCGCGCAGTCTCCCCTCGCTCGAGTCAACTCAACTCGCTCCGACCGACCTCAGACAGCGGTTTTCGATGGGCATTACGAACAGCTCGTCGAGCATCCATTCAACTCGACTGTCAAGCGCATGTCGAAAGCATATCGCTTCGTCCCGGCTTCATCCGCTTCCGAAGGGCACGTTCTCTGTATCCTCAAAGGCGCGTCGATCGCGTGCTAAACCACTGTACTATGATCCGCGAACGACGCTTTGCGGCAAACGACTCCCGTCCACCTCCGCCCATGAAACCGAATTACTTCCGCGCGATCAGTTTGAGCGGGACTTCACCTTCCTCGGCCTCGCTGGCATCTTCGACCCGCCCCGAATAGAGTCTGCAGGAGCCGTCGCGGACTGCCTTCGAGCGGGTATCACCCCTTGCATGCTCACCGGCGATCATTCAGCCACCGCGACGGCTATCGCCTTATCTATCGGGACCCTCGGCAAGACGTACAGCAAAGACATGGTCATGACCGGACAGCAGTTCGATGCTCTCACCGACGAGCAGGTCGACGCCCTACAGGAACTTCCGCTCGTCGTAGCCCGATGCGCACCGGAGACGAAGGTCCGCATCGTCGACGCGATCCATCGAAGAGGCATGATGACGGTAATGACTGGTGACGGTGTCAATGATGCGGGGTCCCTCAAGCGAGCGGATGTCAGTGTCGGTATGGGGTCCGGATCGGACGTGGCAAAGCAATCTGCTAGTGTCGTCTTGGCGGAAGATTATTTTGCTACCATCTTTCCGGGCCATCAGGAAAGGGCGGTCGGTCTTCAAGAACCTGTGCAAGCTCCTCATGGTATGTGGCGACATCGCACTGTTTGCGTTCTGGCTGAATCAGCATTGAGTATTTGCTCAGCGGGAACCTCGCCGAGATTATTGTGCTCCTGTAGGATTGGCCTTCCAGGACGATTCAGGACAGGCGGTCTTCCCCCTCTCTCAGTGGCCGAACTTCGGATCTGTTCAGCAATACCATTGCGGCCACCCCACCTGCTCTAGCACTCGGTCTCGAACCTACCGACCCCGACATGATGGACCTTCCGCCCACCGCTTTCCACCAGATTTTCAATCTTGATTTCGGCATCGATCTCTTCTTCTACGGGTTCCTTATGGGTGCGCTTAGGTATGCACACCGCTTCAAACTTGGCATCCGATTCAAACATGACAGTCTCGTCAATTAGTTCTCTGGGGATACTTCCCCGGAGATCTTGGAGTGAAATGCAGACGGACGATGCGATCTGCTCGCCAGTCGTTCAGGCTCGCGCCGCATGCTTCGCTACCCTCGTCATCATCCTGTGCGTCCTCGTGCAGCTCATCTGAGTAACCACAAGCTCACCCGTGAGGGCCTGTGCAGGATGATTCATTCCCTCGAGTGCAAGCGATTTTCCCGCAGCCTCCTCCAGCTCGACCTCAGCGACAACAAGGTCCTCCTTTGGTGTGCCGTCGTCCTCAAACTCTCCACCTTTCCGGTCGTATATATGCCCACGATCACCAACCAGGTTTTCCTGTTGAGCTCACTTAATTGGGAGTGGGGAATTGTGGTGTGTCCATCATTCCTTGATATCCTATCGAACGCGAGCTAACGCCGGGAATGGGTAGTTTGGGATGATCCTGGTGTATCTGTTGGCGACGGAGGGATGGAAGTGGGGAAAGAGGGTGTATTTACGCCGTCGCGCTAAGCCGATCAGAGGACCGACGGACAAGTCTTTGCGGTTGGAAATGACGATCGCGCCTGACGTATGAATCAGTATCTTCTAAACATCATATGAGGTGAGACAGTATTCCTTTCCGAGCGTTCAGAACGCGTAGCACAAGTACGTAGCTGAATTAAGCCGGGATTTTAGTCATAAAACATTGGGAATGCCTTGTCTCGGTCCCGCCTAAGCATTGGATAAAAATAATGATCTTAGCAAATCTTGTTGCAACCTCGTAAATATGTGCAGGTCCTATGACCATATCTGGGGTAACAACAATGAAAGTACTTATCACGGTGCTACGTCGACCAGCAAATAGGCCCTACGCTCAACTTCTGTAATCGGCGACGTCGTCTGAGCTTCGGCAAAGTTGAGCCGAGTTAAGTGCCGGTCGAGTAGCGTGCTAGAAATGCAGAGGCTATGAGTAGGCTAGGTAACGATAGTGACTTTTAATGAGTGACTTTTAGTGACTTTTACACTCGAATCGCTGGTTCTCCCCGACTCTCAAGTCCATCCCTTTTATACACCGTCTTCCAGGCCGCGATGTTCGGGTGTTCGGCGATGTTATGGCGATGTTATGGCGGTGTTCGGCGATGTTATGGCGGTGTTCGGCGATGTTATGGCGGTGTTATGGCGGTGTTCGGCGGTGTTATGGCGGTGTTCGGCGAGATTATGGCGGGACCTGGATGTTCGGCGAGATTATGGCGGGACCTGGATGTTCGGCGAGATTATGGCGGGACCTGGATGTTATGGCGGTGTTCGGCGATGATTATGGCGGGACCTGGACGACGCCCTGAAGGACGAGCTCTACCGCATCCGTGGGAGGGGCCCTCCGCCGGATGACCCTCCGAGCTTCAATTCACGATCGTGACATCAATGTTCCCCAAATATTGGAATTGAGCATTGGGGTCTCACTAGTCAGCATATCACTCTGACACTGGCATGGTGAATTTGATGGCCATCCTGTCCTTTGCAAGTACATCAACATGACAACACGTGTGTTGCCACAGAATAGTGCAAAGATGGCAGAAGCAGTCTTTTGTCCTTGCGCCTGTTTGGGTAGCGGACCAAAGGCCATTTCTTTCCATGTGCAACGGTCCACATACTGTTGAGATTCGAGCACCTGTAGCGAAGATGCTGTCGAATATCGAAGCATAAACACTCTCGAATCGCCACACTGCCTCTTTAATTCGTAATTCCATAAATCCGTACCTCGCATACATAGATATAGT
>JAABUH010004073.1_pt1 | contig 12068 bp, 11 predicted proteins | sample 5559121 | NCBI WGS metagenome assembly JAABUH01 (sample SAMN10711871, study PRJNA513364) | rock metagenome | isolation source: Antarctica rocks | place: Antarctica: Victoria Land, Battleship Promontory nord | collected 2015-12-28 | reverse complement strand
GCGCAAGAGAAGCACACAGAATGGTGGGAACCCGAGTTGGTCTGTCACCAGAAAGCTGGACGGCCAGCTAACCCTGCAAAGCCAACACATTGCACTGCAGTACTCTTGGGGCCCTGACAGTGCTGCACACGGTGAGGTTGACCTGACAGCATGGATGTGTGCTACTGACACCATGGGGCGTCAATGGTCGGAGTCAGGTGCAACTTCATGACAAAGTGCACGGATCGCCTGCGTGCTGCTGTCTATGCCAGATCTACTCAGTCATTTTTGGCACTGCTGGTGTTGTATTTTGTCAACAGGTGTGCAACATGCTTGCTCATTAAGTGTTCCACGTATGTTACATTGCCGGCCCAGACAAAATCACCATCTCTGTGGTCTAGTGAGCTCACACAGACACGTAACACTTGCTTTGGTTGCACATACATTTAATCACATGGCGCCCTGTTATATATTCACCTGGATGCTGAGCCTTTTGTCACTGAGTATGAAGGCGCGTTGGAAGTGCTTTTCACCAGGCACATACTGACAGCCCTGCTGTCATGACAGGGTTTGCAGCACATTCTAGCCAGATCCTGCCCTCAGCCCTGACCCTGTCTGAGCGTGCTCATGTGGGTGCCTTGGGCTCTGCAGCTTGGCAGGAAGAACTGCAAACATTCTGGAATGGAGATCTGCTAGTCTTCACCATGCCACAAGTAGAGGCTGATGGCATCGATGCACACAGATCGCATGCAGAGCTACAGTTTGTGCGTTTGGCAGGGCTTTTAAGGTGATCTGCTGCAGACATTTGACCGCATGTGAGGCTTATTGCTGATTGCCTGGTGAACTGCAGCCATGCAACGGCTGTGTGTGGTCTACTCTCACTCTTGACAGGGCCTCTAGAGTGACCTGCATGAGCCATTTGAACCGCAAGTGAGGCTTGTTGCTGCATGCCTGATGGACAGCAGAGATATAACAGCTTTGTGTCGTGCACTCTTACTCGAGCGTTATCTGATTGCAATTGGCCAGCAAGCCCTGTCAGCCGGGCATAGTTAGCCACCTATGAAGGTGGTCAATACACGTGCAGACCAGGCAAACATAGCATATATCAGGTTAATACAGTTATCGAATCTGTTGATATTTACTGATTAAGTAATTGAAATGGAATCAATTCATCTCAGCTTATGTAACCTAAAGATAAGATACTGCTATGATATAATGGTGATATTATCATTTGTTGAGATAGTATGGCAATGTCGAAAAGATAGCACTGCAGGTACACAGGTATGCAAGATGGTGGTACAAAGTCATGATGCTGCAGTCCTGCATGTTGTCTGCAGGGCTTCTGGGCAAGCCCTGGCTGGGACAATAGCCCTGCATGAAGCAGACGGCAGCGACAAGTGTTTGCTTGAGGCGCGACTGTGGCTGACAGCTAGCAGGGGAACCATCGACACAATCTTTGATATGCTGTCACAGGTGAGGTATGTCTGTATCTATCAAGCTATCACGAAATCCTGCACGTACCTAGCTCATGAGCTGGAAAGCGTTTTAATTAGTATTATTTATTATTATCACGAAATTGCTCTGACATTCAAACATTGACGGATGTCACTACCTCTGCTTTTGTCTGCAATCGTTTTAATCTGTTCATGGCAGCTCAGGTCACACTGCGTTTGCAACACCTGGTAGCTGTACATGTGCTGTGAGGTCTTTCTGTGTCAGCGATTTTGGTGAGTTCAGGGGTTACTGCTCTGAGCTCGACTATGAGACAACACACTATTCCCATGGCAATGGTTATGCACCATACGACACTCAGCTCAGCTGCATCATGCTAGTCTGGTCATCATTCCCCTGGATTGTGGCATTTATCCATGATCCTGATCAAGTCTCAGTGGCCACACTCATGTCTGTGCTTTGCTTCAGGAGGCACAACAGAGGCTGGAAGCAGCAGTCCCGGCAATGTTTCAGCCAGAGAAGCATGCCAAGCTGACATTCTTGTTTGGCATCATCACCACAGTCCATCCTGCAGGTAGCACAGTTTTAGATTCTGACAAAGTTGACCAGATATGTTGTACTTGCATATCAAAGCTGTTGCATTGCTCAGTATCAATTCTGCATGTTTTATCTGGCGGTTTGCCAAGCCATGCTCACATTTGTGGGCACAAGCTTCTTTGAGATTGGGACAAGCATGGCATGTGGATGCAATGCAAACTGCAGTGATATTTGACATCTAAATGCATTTGACATTTAAATTTGTTGCACAAGGGCATAGCTCATAGCAGTCATCTGGCTCCAACATGAAGGATCAAGCATGCCGCTGTTCCAATGCTACCAGCAAGGACTACAGAAATTAGCTTTCAGCATGTACAATTTAGACAAGTCATGCATGTAATACAGGAAGACATGATGTGAACAAGCCAGCAAAGCGCAGGCGCTGTGAGCAGAGCCAACAGAGAAGCTCCAGTCATTGCCAGGTGGCAAAACCTTGTAGGTGTGTGAATTGCTCAGCAACCATCAGCATGTGACTGTCTGCAGCTGCCTCAGCCAGCTATGCAAACAGGCTACATGCAACAGCAATGACTAAGGCATGCAGTCTGTATGACAACTGCAGAGGTGTCTCAGCTTGGATTTCTATGCATGACAGGAATTAGTCATTATTAGTAAAGTTATGGTATAAACGCAAGGCTGCTGCGCAACATGGATTCATATCTGGAGTTGACTGAATACTGCAGTTAATGCATTGCATTCTTGACTTCGATGGCTGTGCAGCATCACTTCAATGGAACTGCTGCAGAAAACAGACCTCAAGGTTGTGGTGTTTGTGTGTGCAGGATAGTCAAACATGGAGAGCATCCTATTTGCCCTTTGCTTAATTTGCCTCCTTACAAAAGCAAGATCTGCAGGAGGTATCTTGATGGCTCTTGCCGCTTTGGGCAGAGCTGTCACTTTGCTCATGGACCAGCAGACTTGCAAAACAGGACCTGATCAGTAGTTGGCAGCCAGTTGGTCGAAAGCAGCCAGTTGGTCGAAAGCCGGTGCAAGATTGGGTAATTGTTATCCTAGCTCGATTAATTCAGACTGTTTTTGACAATATATTGAGAGAATTGGTGCTTTTGGAGTAGAGCTTGCTAAGTCAACAGGTGCTGTTGTGAAAGCTGATCAACATATGTGCTGCAGAGTTGATGTTGGCGGCAAAAGAGCAGTTGTACATCACACAGACACTAATGCGTACCATCACAAAATCGCGACTAAGTGTACAGATATTTGCAGTGTGTCCCTCAGGCCTTTGTCTCTTCAAGTCAGCACAATATTGGTGGTCTTGATATTGCTGTCCAAGAGCATATGTAGATAGATTCCTGTTATTGCAGTTATCTGTGTTATTTGACCATGATTAGGCCTAGTGCCTAAGCCTTGCCACAAGGTCATGCAGGGTGTGCATAGTGTGTGACTGTGCTGGCTGATTTCTGAGGAAGCCCTTCTCGGACATTTGCAGCTGGTGGCAACAACGGCAGTGAATGAGTAATTAGCTCAGCATCTTAAGCGGGAAGGAAAATAAGGTACTGCTGCCCGGCCAAGGCCCGCATCACGTTCCAGCAATGTGTCTCTGAGCTGCGGTAATGTTGTGTGCAATGTGCTAGATATTGTCTGATGATCTTGCGCGGCCACCCGCATTTTCCTCGGAGGCTAAGCTTGTGCGTTTCGGCTAGATCACTGGGTCCGTGCGGTCCGTAGGCCCGCTGACCGCGTGGCACTTCTGGTGCAAGAGCGTGCTGTGGTATTTTTGACAAGGTCTAGAAGCAAAGGTTACTCGACGCCGTCATGTGTATGTTTATGCAAAGCAGCATCTGCAAGTGTCTGCATGTTGAGGGACTTGACGAGCACAATCAATTGAGCTTATCAGTGCTGCACTGCTAAACCTCTGGCAGTGAAGACACAACCAAGCTGTTGTTCAAGCTTCAAAATCAACAGACTCACTGTCCTTTCTGCTGCATTAGCTGACGTGCTGCAATGCCTCAATATGATGACACGGCATGTTACAGGCAACAAAAGCACAGACTCATGTTACCAGCCCTTAAAAGCGGTGCACAGTTTAGCTGTGCCTGTTTGAGTTCCAAGACATCCGTCGGTTCACAGACTGATCTTTTGTTATAGCATGTGTGCCAGTCACAATCAGCAGGAAAGTCTTTTGAAAAGATTGAAACAGATTTTGTTTTGTTGTCTCAGGCTTTGCAACACAGTCCGCGCGGCAGCTGCTGCTGTTGTCATTGACCATCAGTGAGCTGAAAGGTATCAACAGCTTGAGCTCTGCTGCATGGCAGCACAAAGTGAGACAAGGATGAAGCAGGGACTTTGTAGTGCTCACCCCATCATCTACAGAAGAAGGACCCGACTGGCTGCCCAATGGTGCTCCATCCAATCTAGCTTTCAGCCAGCTAGCAGCTCTATTGAGGTGCATTTCTGATCTATGCTTGCCAAGAGTTGTGGGCTTGTGCATGCATTGTCGGCCTATAACCATTCTGTGTTTTTTTGTGTCATGGTTGCCTTGTGATGACCCCTAGGACTGTGGCTTGTGCCAGACTTTGCTATTTGTCATTGCTATTGCTATTGCTGACATTGCATAGGCCAATCAGCTTTCTGCACAGCAGATGCAGACAGCGCACATGTAACACAGGCAGCAGGCTGTCATGCAGATTGACACCACAAACTACAGTGCTGCCTGCAGATGCTCTGGAATGGCCTTGACTGCACCCATAGCATTATCTGATGAGGGCAAGGGCCTGAGTAATGCGCTTTGTGAAGCCACACTTTGGTTGACAACCTGCAGAGGTAGCACAGACGCTTTGTTTGACATTCTACCAAAGTTACACCGCATGCCATGGCTGTAAAATCTGCTTACATAACACATATGTGTACTCATATCAATGCACTTGAGACACTTGTGTCACGTTGCTTGTAGCTCATGCCTGGCATATGGCCTTGCATGAAATGCAGTGAGAGCAGTCATGTGATGCTTGCATGGCCAAGTCAGCCGAATGTGCAGCACAGTTGAGGCATACTGCTCACCCCATACTTCGCACAGTCAGTGACCAATGCTTTGTCACACGCCATCAACCTTGCTTACCTAGCTCATCATGAGCGGAAGAGCGTCTATCTTATTATCAGCCTTGCTTACTCATATAGGTTTTTGTCGCAAATCTTGTTTTTGTCAGGTTTTTGTTTGCAAGGATAAAAAAATGATATAAGAAATTTTTGTATGAGAAAGTTTTTATATGCTGTGGCGCGGTGCAGGAGACACAGCAGAGACTGGCCACAGAAGTCCCAGCCATGCATCAAAGGGATGCTGTGGCAAGGCTGAGCTTTATCATTGGCATCACCGTCAATCAACTGACAGGTTGTAGTGGTGTTATCTAGTTTGTGACTGGAACCACTCTGGCCTCTTCTTGACACACATGGCATGTTTCAACACGTGTCTTTCGTTGCAGATGTTTTGTGCATACAGCAAAAAATCTGATTGGCCTTTGCTTGCTACAGCCAGCATTGCCAGGTCGCCTCTCCTCTTCAGTTGGATTCTGCACGATGCATATGAAGTGTCATCAGCATGTGTAGATTTTCTGTTCACCGGAGTCCTTGTGGGAGCACATCTAATCTTGAGCATCTGTTTGCTTATGCATGTGCAGCAGAGTCTGACCAGGACAACAACATTCCAAGGTTTTGCAAAGCACACCAGGCACAAGATGCACCCATCAGGACCACCCGAGACAAGAAGGAGTGGCTGCAGCGATATGCCCATGCGTGAGTGTGGTGACGTTGAGCTGTATTACATTCTTGTGCTTGCCTCTGCAATGCTTGTCTCTGTACACCCTCTGGCTTTTGTGAGCGTGATGGGTCGGTCAACAGCGGTTACGTGTGTGTGTATGTCTGTGTCTGTGCATGTCTGTGTCTGTGTATCAGCTCATGGTCAGTCTGGCACCTGCAGACTTGTCTGTCAGGTTGCGTACATGCGTCGGTACCCTAGTAGTACACTGCTTTGCATCCTCTTCAAGATTGTGTCCACAGCAAACAAGGCACTACGCTGCATGGCATGCCTACTCCACAGCATTCATTGTGACGCTCTTTCGCTGATGTCTGCAGCATCCCAGAATGCTCACTTCTGCTTGACTTCAGTCCAGCAGATTGCCGCTACAAGACAATGATGTGCTGGAGTTGGCAACAAGATGTCAAGTGCGTCTTTGGATCACAATGTCATTTTGCTCATGGACCAGATGAGCTGCGCACCTGACCTGTGATGCAACCTGCTGTCATCTGACTGTCAACAGGATGATGGCCAATAGGCGCATTTCCTTCATCACGCGGAAAGGTGTAATCAGTTATAATTGTCTGGCTGTCAACATTGTCACAAACATTTCATGGCAAAGTAAACTTGTAAGGAGACTCCTCACTCACTGTGTCTGTGGATGCCTGTTTTTTCCCCCCCCTTTTCTGTGGATGCCTGTTGAACTGATTGTAGAAGTGTGAGGCAGTCAAGCAGGTTTCATATATTGGTCACTGTGGTGCAATAGCAATGTGACGCCGTCTCACATTATCTTAAGATGCGTCCTGCCAGATATGCATGTCATTGAGTGTCAAGTTGCGTTACAGACTGTCGATGTCTGCTTGCTGCAATGCAGACTGATGAGCAGCTCAAATACCTCCAAACTATCAGGAGCTTGCATGACAGAACTGGTAAGTTGTAACAACTCAACTTTGTTGCAGGGCTGTATCTTCAGGTCACAGATGCTGAATAAATGAGCTCAGACATATAATCAGCATAAACAGCTTTCTGACTGTGATACTGTAGTGAGAAGAGTGATGCTGCACAAGATCACGAGCTAGCCTTAATGAGTTGTTCTGCAGATACCTGTCATGTACACTGCACACTAGATCAACCTTGAGACACACTGTGTGAGTCCAGAAACACAACTGTTTCAGTTTAAGCAATCTGGATGCTATCTGAAGTGCTGAGTCAGCATGTTGCTGAGGTCCCACATAGCGGCAGCTCTCTTGTTGTCATATGATATCTGTGAGGATGGCACTATTCCAAGGCAGTTGTTATAGTATGTTAAACCCTTTACCCCCTCCGCCAAGCAGCAATACAGGGTTGTCTGGGCTCCTTGCCTACGCCCAATGAAAAGTTTTGACTTGATGAAGTCCAGTATCCTGCAGCAACAAGAACTGATCCACACCCTATCCTAGCAAGTGTATAGTACTCCAGTCTTGCATATCACCAGCCTGGGAATGGTCTTCAATGCATACTTTGTCTAAAAGAAACAATTGCTCTGGCTATGCTTTGTCTTGTGCACAATCTATGCTTTGTTGTTTGCATGATCATGCAAGCTATCAACATTCACACAAATTTTGCTTGGCAACAAAAGCAGTGCAGATTGATTTCTGAGAGTTCTATGCAGTGTGCAAGACTCACTTTGAGTCAAATGAATTCATCTCTGTGTCAATGACGCCAGGATGCACTACCGGCACAATCAGCTCTGGATGCCTGCGCTGCAGCTCATAAGCAAACCAGACCTGTGCCAACTTGCTCCTGCAAACAATAATTGGGTCGGACAATGACATCTCCTACCATCATGTGAAGACTTTTACAACGACATATCACCCCTGAAAGACTGCTCTAACCATAAGTCACATGCGTTCCAATGATGAAAGGCAGTTTATATGCACTCACAGTTCTGGCTCCTTTTGCCAACCCTCTACATGTGCAGTAGCTGCTGACATGTTTAATGGTACTGCCGAGGCATGCCAAGGTGCATATAGTGCATGTCATGCAACTACCTGCAGTATGGTGGAGTGGCAGCATTTAAACCTGTCTTAAAGACAAAGTCCGGTGTTGCATCTTCAGCTAGGGTATGCAGCTCTGCATTCACAAAGATTACGCGCCCTCCTGCAGCATAGCCCATGCATCTACTATGAGCACTTTCAGCTGCTGTACTGTATCTAAGTAGTGCTGAAATTCAGGCCCAGAGGATCAACATGCCCAGGAAAAATGCGCTGTGTACAGAATATAATATGAATCACAGTAATCACAACAAACAGGTAACGAAAAGGTACACGTGCCTTGCTGCAGATGCACAGATCATAGCTGAGATGGACCTTGAAAAGTGACTGTCAAAGTGACTGCAAAAATGGATCATCACTATCAGATGCATATACAGTCCAGTGGTGCTGCTGTACATGTCTCTCATAGTACCTGCTCAAGCTGTTCATCAAGCTGTTGATCAGTACTGTGCTGCACACAGTACAGTGGTAAGTTGCACAGTGGCTGTGTTGCCTCAATGAGAGGGTTGCCAGTTGTGTGGTCCATGGTTGGTGGAATGCAAGCCTATAAACATGTGGGCCCACCTGGGGTAGCTAGGTTTGGCAGCAACTGCTGTGTCAGCAAGGCAGGGCCCAGATGATTGGTAGCAAAATGGAGTTCATGGCCTTGTTTGGACTGTGAGTACTGGTCAATCATCACGCCTGCATTGTGCACCTGCAAGCATCAATACTGTCATTTCATTCAGGTGCTCGTCAGGTGGCCTATTTTGCTGCCTGCATTTGACATATACTTGCATGCGGCAAGACATGAACTGAAGCTTCCTTGCACTTCTGACCCTGTGCTGGGAATTACAGTGCTTCAAGTCCTGAACGAATGCATTCAATCATGCCAATGAAAGCAAGTCAGCACCAATTTCCTTACCAGCACGTCCAGCTTCCTGCCATCAAGCAAAGCCTGCACCTTCCCCGCAAACATCTTCACACTCGCAAGGTCTGAAAGATCTAGCTGCAAAACGTGCACTCGCAGTTTCTTGCCTGCATAAAAGACAGTATGTCTCGTTCTGTAGCTCAGGCTAGCAGTGACCGATCACTTAGACAGCTTGAGCGTACTTTGCATACCTAGGTCGCGCTCGAGAGCTCCCACTGCCGCTTCTGACTTCTCCACCCTACGGCTTCCAACGATCACCACCGCATCTCGTTTTGCCAGCTCCCTGACGGTTTCGAGCCCTATTCCGGCATTACCTGCACAAACCGCAATCACCGGTGAACTTAAGTAATCTGAGGGCAAGACAGCCGCTAGGACATGTTGCTTTTTTACGTGCCTCCTGTGACCAGGAAGATTTTCTGAGATAAGTCGCTCGGCTGACTTGGTGCGTGAAAGCGTTGAGGGAACTGAAAAAAGGTACCACGGAAAAGACGAAAATAGTAGGTGAGAGCTACCATGTCAGTGCGCCAAATGGGTGATATGACTGGGATATAGGAAGTACGAGGCTGAACGATGGCGCATACACGCGCACCCCTTTTTGGTGACCTTGGTTGTGACATATGTATAACGTAGCAGGTGACTAATGTCATGAGTAAACGTCAATTCAGAATCCGTGGTTCTGGTATTGACTTTGCGCTCAGCTTTTACGGTATGAACAAGTGTAACCCTGAAAGCGCTATCAGGGGGCTCGTGCTCAAGCACGACGGCATTTTCCCTAATATGTGCAGTAGTTAAAACAGCTCTTAAGGCAGGTGTTAACATGAGTCAGACGTCAATCGATGGTCTATCCCATCCTGGGCAGACTTCCTTTTAGGTGCATGCTGCCGAACAAGGGTAGGCTGTTCTCTTGAGGCATCGGAATTACTGCGATGTGCTGGCTCCGACAGTATGCACTGATCACCAGAAATGTGAACCGTCCAGGATGCATTGGCCTAGGCTATAGCCGAAAGATGCTGACGTATGGCATTTGGCAATTTTCAGCTTATATGTAATCGGAATGCTGTTGTGAAGCACATGTTCGTGATCTTAATAAATATAACAAGCGTGGCGTCACGGTGGCAATGGAGGCAATTTCAAGCAGCAATGTAGTCTCATATGCTGTCACTAACCAGTCCCCATTTAATCCCCATAAAATAGGCAGCAAAACAGCAGTCATACAATGGCTGAGATGCAACTGAGCCTGATGGCTGTCAAGCCCAGACTGCTTGAGGTTGCACTAGGTGTAAGTTCTACACCACTTTCAGGATCAATTTAGAGATGAATGTAACAGCTGCAAAGGGCCTTTCAGTGGGACAGATCAACTCTTCCTCGACTAGAACTGTTCTTAGAAGCTAACAGTGCAGCTGCCTGTTCATTTTGTGCACCTGATTATGCTTGACCCTGTTGTCTGCTGCAGCTGCCTTTGCTGCAGGCATTGGTAACTGCCTGTGCAGGTCATCAAGCTGACTGGTACGAATTTTTGAGACTGCTGGGTGGCTGAATGTCAGCCAATGACTGCACATTGTTGGTTTTGGAGTGCTTCCTCTTTTCCCTTGGTGGCAGAGGCTCAGAATATCCTGCCTGAGTATTCTAAATTTTCCGCTTCCGCTTTGTTGGTGATCTCTTGCTCTGCTTCTGCTCTGCTGTACAGACATGTCAGAACTGGCTGCTGCAGATTTGGCAGCTGCTTGTAACTTGGCTGGCCTGTGCTCCACGCAGGTGAGCTATTGTTGCACAACATACTCCACAGCCTCTTTGCAGCCTGCAGCAAGCCCTTGCCCTGAGTCTGGATCTGAGTCTGAGTGTGCGTCTGAGTATGCGAGAAGATCTAGTGTGACTGGTGACTGGCTGGGGATTGAGGCCAGACAAGGTCTGGAAATGGGACCCAAGAGGTGAAGTTATGGGATGATACAAGGGGGCTTGGAGTTGCTAATTGGTTTGGGAGGAGTGAGTTGGGGCATTGTGGAGTTACTAGATGCGCAGGAGTGAATGGCAGCTTGAGCCTGTTCTGGGGTCTGAGGGGCCATAGTATGGGAGTTGGGATTGCTAGCTGGTCGAGGAGTACTATGGCGGGAAAGTGTGGAGTTGCTGATGGCCTCAGAAGGCTTGACACTGAGATTGTGCCAGATAGTCTGGGTATGCGCAGTTGTTGAGCGTGGAGTGGCTGCTGTTCTGGATTTGCCAGCAGGCTGAAATACGTGACACTGCTGCTTGGCCTAAAGCAAGGCATAAAACTGTCCTCAGGTCCATAGTTAGTAAGCAAGCCAATGAGCACATCTCCAGGTACAGAATTCGTCTGGTGATTGCTGTGAAGGCCAAATTGTGGACTCTGCTCTTGGCCTGTTATCCCTGAGCGCTCTTGGGGGCCTTGTGCGTGCTGCTGAGTGCTGGTTAAGGGCGCTCCCCTGTAGTCTCTGCTGCTCCATTGAGTGGTTTGAGTTAGCCCAGATGCATTGGTGGCTCTGCTATAACAACACAGGGCCATGTGCAGCAAGATGGTGGAACTGGACGACTGGCAAGTTGTGGCTCAACAGTTGGATATTAGCTGCGTCCGCAGGCTGTGTGGCAAGGGCAGCAGCTGCTGACCTGCTCTTCGGCATGCCATCTGCATCTGAGTGTAGTGACAACCTGAGAGTTATGCAGGTCAACAAGGATCACAAGGAGTCTTCAACGTGGGAGACAAGTGATTAGTTGCTAGTGACAGCAAAAGAATTGGTGAAATCATGGCGATGTAGGCAGGCAAGTCTGGTAGCTAAAGAAAAGAGCTGAGGACCAGAGCTGAGAATCAGAAGTAGCGGTCAGAGCTGAAGACCAGTGGGGATCGCTCCATACCTAGGGCATCCTATTTTGACTCAGCTACAGTTGTCGTGTGTGGCAGCTGATGAAATTCGACAGTGGGTTTTTCGTAGTGATGAGCCTCGCAGTGCAAAGACTGTCTTGTCTGTCTTGTCAAGTCTGCCAGCTTGCTGGCCACAGTAAAGAAGCTATAAGCTCATCGGTTGGCGCGTGTTACTGTTTATAAAGATAAATTTTGGCATTATGTGCATGCCCAAATAGGACCAGCCCGTATAGCTCAGTGGTAGAGCGCAGGTCTTGTAAACCTGAGGTCCGTGGTTCAATCCCGCGTGTGGGCATTTCTGTTGTAAATTTGGGTTGTCCAACATTTCAGTCCAGCACATGGGCAATGCTAATCTCTACACTATCACAAGGAGACAGATGCGCAGTCGATGTGAATGGTTTTACAGAAGCAGCCGGTCACGAGTTATTGTGTGCTTCATGCCTGGAGTCGGCTCCTGTCTGTGCCTGCAAGATGCTTCAACTG
>JAABUH010004072.1_pt1 | contig 12069 bp, 21 predicted proteins | sample 5559121 | NCBI WGS metagenome assembly JAABUH01 (sample SAMN10711871, study PRJNA513364) | rock metagenome | isolation source: Antarctica rocks | place: Antarctica: Victoria Land, Battleship Promontory nord | collected 2015-12-28 | reverse complement strand
CGCTGCCGCGCCCCCGCCCGCGCGCGCCTGCGCCGCTGCGGGCAGCGCGCACCTGGTCTTTGGCGGCGCGACGGACGGCAGCGTGGCCGCCTGGGACGTGGCGGGCGCTGCCGGGCGGCTCGGGGCCGCGCCGGGCGGCTGCGCGTCGCCCGGCGGCAGCGGCCGGCCCCTTGGAGCCAGACACAGCGCAGCCGCGGCAGCGGCCGCAAGCGATCCGGGCGCTCGGCCCGGCTGGGCGGGAGGGGGCGGCGCGCGGGAGCGCATGCGGGGCCCCGGCAGGCCTGCCGCGGGCGGCCTGCCGCTGGTGGCGCAGGCGCTGGCGCTGCCGGCGGCGCACCAGTCGGGCGTCAACGCGCTGTGCGTGTGCGCGCACGGTGCGGCACGCGCAGCCCGAGCGTCCGGCGCCCTCGTCTGGCTCACGCTCGCGAGCCCGGCCGCACGCCTGCGAGCAGGGACGTCTGCGAGCAGGGACGTGCGCAAAGGAGCCTGGGTCGTGCCGCGCTGCTCGCATGCAGCGTCGGTGCACTTGCACAGGGGCCTCGCTGTGCTGGAGCTGTCGTCAAAGTGTGATGCGATGGAGCAGGCTGCGAGCGTGCACGCCCACCTAGCAGCCACTTGGTGATGTACCCCTGTTGCATGTGCAGTAGTGATTTACACGGATTTATGCTTTGCAGCGGCCGTAGGAATCGATGCATGCTGCAGCACCTCAGCTGCACGCTCCGCCCGACCCGCTTCCTGCGCACCCGGCAGGCAAGGATGCGGTGCTGCTGGCCACGGGCGGCGACGACCAGGCCATCCATGTCGCCGTCCTGGGCCTGGAGTGGCCGCGCGGCGGCGGCGCCCTCCGCTTGTCCGTGCGCGCCACGCTGCGCCTGCCCAACGCGCACGACTCCGCCGTGCGGGTATGCTGGCGCCGGGGGGTCCCTGGTCATCTGACTGCCTTAAAGCCACTTTCGGACCCGTGTTCTGCCACTGGGTCATGTGGATACTGATTTGCGCTTGCGTTGAGCTGTGATATGTGGCAATCTGCTCCATGCATGGGTCCCAGTTTGCAGACATGCATGACCAGGCCACACATCTCTGTCAAGACCCCTGTTGCGGAGCCTGCGCAGCGTGCTGGGCTGTGCGCGGCAGCGCGGTCAAGCGCTTGCGCTCGCGCGCAGGGCATGTGGACCGATGGCCGCTGGTGCTTCTCAGCGGGCCTCGACCAGCGCCTGCGCACCTGGCGGCTCGCCGCGCCCTGCGCCCTGTCCCCAAGCCCTACCGCAGGCGCTCGGCATGCAGAGCCCCATGGCACCCCCGCCGAAGCCAGGCTGTCGCGCGCGGACGCGCGCCACGCGGAGCCTGACGGTGGCGCCGGCAATGGTAGCCTGCCTCACATGGAGCTGTCCAGTCGCCGCCGGCGAGACTCAGGACAAACCGGAAGCGCCTCCGAGGACGCTGCACCCTGTGAGAGCGCCGCTGCGGGGCTGGAGCCATCGGCGCAGGGGGCCGAGGCGGGCAGGGGCGGGAGCCTGCTCGAGGAGGGGCCCAGTATGGCGGTGCAGGTGCTGGAGCCCAGCGCGCTGGCGGCCGCGCGGTGTGCCGGGGGCCTCTACTGCGTGGTGGTGGCCGGGCGGGGCGTGCAGGTCTTGCACGCCAGCATGTGATGTGTCGGGACACCATGCTGCTGATGTCGGGACCCTGTTGACCTCACCGTCAGTGCCCCGAGACTCAGGTCTCGGAGGGGGCAGCAGCGCAAGCTCTGTGTTACAACAAAGACTTTAACACGGCAGCCGCTCGGCCATTACATACCTTTCTTCCTTGCCTGTGCAGGCTATTCCCAGCAGGACTGTTTGGAGCAGAGCCAGCCAAGTCAGCGTCAGATGTGACTCCAAGTGCGCAGCGTTTAACGCCAGCCTGGAGCAAGAGGCGGCACAGGCTCAACCAAAACAGCTGAACTCTGCGCCAGCTGGGAGAAGTAACGAAGGTACAGCTGCGAACATTAGCGCCTCAGCTTGCTTTTGCTAGCTGCGGCTGCGCTAGCTGTGGCTCCTGCATCAGCCGGCAGAACAACACACAGTGAAGCACAATGCTGTACGACAGTGTGAAAAGCGGTGCCTGAGCAGTGGTGAGAGCTGGTGCAGCGTGCAGGCGCGTCGGAAAGGGAAGGGTGGTGACGGGCGCCGCCAGCGCTGCAACCACCCAGCTGAACGCAGCACGCACCACCCAGCCGGCAGGGCGCAGCCATGCCGGCCGGGCCGCTGGTGAACGCGCTTGGGAGCGATTCCATCCTGCAGTACCCGCGCTACAAGCTCAACGCCTATGTCCTGGCGATTAGCTTTGTGGCTGCCACGGGCGGCCTGCTGTTTGGTGCGGCACGGCTTGCTCCCGCACACCGCCAGCTGGCATGCGAGTCCAAGCAAGTCTAGCGTGCTTGCCAGTTTTGTTGCCCGCTTCTTCTTGCTCAGCAGTGTAAATATGCGGCTCGGTCGCCTGCGACAGGCTATGACATCGGCGTGACCGGCGGGGTGACCACGAACAACGACTTCCTGGCTCTCTTTTTCCCCGACGTGCACCACCATGTGGCTGTCGAGAGGGGCGCGCGCGAGTCAGTTTACTGCAAGGCGCGCCTCAAAGCCGGACGTTGTTTTCAGGAGGGAAAGACTGTGTCCAGGGCCCACTGTTGTGCTGCTTTTACAAAACAAAGCGGCACCCGTGAGCCTTTCACCGATACGTCCTGTGGCATGTACTGTGCCAATGCCAGGGTATACTATTTGGCTGAGAGCAGTGACCGGGGAGCGTTCCACAGGTCTGTCACGCCCCAGTTGGCTCAGCCTCCGTTTCGCGCGCGCAGTACAACAACCAGCTGCTGCAGCTATTCACGTCCTCGCTATTTATCGCGGGGCTTATCGCCGGCCTGGTGGCGACTGTGCCCACACGCCACCTGGGCCGCCGCGTGACCATGCTGGTGCATATCACGCTTTCACGCCCACCTTGTTCTGCATGCACTGGGCCGTCTGTCGGCTGCGAGCTGCCGTCCGAGAGAGCAAGCACTGGCGGCCAGCAAGTAGCGGCTACTTGCTGATAACATTACTCCTGTCTCTTCAACTCAATGTTTGAAAGGAAGCCTGGCTTTGCATCGGCAGCAATGCGTCAAGTTGTATGGTTGGGCACGACCCTGGTACATGCATGTACTTCCTCTGGCAGCTCAGCAGCGCTGTCCACACAGATGCTGCGAGTATTGTGGCTGCTCTTGTACATACTAGCAGCCAAAGCTCAGGTAGTTCCAGGACAATGTCACTGCTATGCTAGCTGCTAGGCCGACAAACTCATGCATGGCTGCCCACCCAGCATGTATAGCAGGTGGCACCCCTGACCTTTGCTCGCAGTTTGAGGCAAGCGCGCCGGCCAGTATATGGCACCGGCAATGCACTGTGTCGTCGTGCATGCGTGCAGATCGCCGGAGCGGCATTTCTGCTGGGCGCGGGGCTCACAGCTGGCGCACAGAACCTGGCTATGCTGGTGTGCGGGCGCGTCTCGCTCGGCGTGGGCGTGGGTTTTGCCAACCAGGCGCGCATACACCATGTGCTTTGCTGACATCCCTTCTGTCCCTTGGGGGCATGTGCCACATGCGTCACAAGCGCTCGCAAACGAGGCTTGGCCCACTGAACGCATGCAAGTGCATCATCTCAGCAACACGTCGCACAGCTCATCCATTGCCTGCCGCGGCCAGGCCGTGCCGCTGTACTTGAGCGAGATCGCGCCGCCGCACATGCGCGGCCTGCTCAACCAGCTCTTCCAGCTCGCGACCACCATCGGTGCGGCCTGCGCTCGCTGTGGGGTAGGCGCATGACGTTAGAGTGGAGGCTTGCTCAGACACAAGGCAGTTTCTTGGGACGTTGCAACCCAAGCGCAATCCATCCATGTGCTTGGCTAACAACAGAGTGCCACAGCTTGCCCTGACTTGGCTACACGCCTGCGGCAGGCATCCTGGTCGCGCAGCTCATCAATTATGGCACCCAGAACATATCGGGATGGTGCGCGGCCACTCTCTGCGTGCTGTGCCGGGTGTCCTGTGAGGCCGTCTTGTCTTAGTGTCCCCAATTTATTCCGCCCTGAGGGTTGGACTTGATGGCAATTTGCTTGCACGTTACATTATGTATCAGTGCCTCCTCTGCGCTATACATGCTTACTGTGTGAGTAGCAGAGTCCACACATCACAAGTAAGAAAGGAAAGCTGGGGGTTATGTGGACAGTGCATGGGCGTGCCGCAACCTGGGGATGAGCTTTCGCTTTGTTTACCCCTACCCGAATTTTCGGCTCCCTCGGCCATAGCTTGATTCCCGAAGGGTTACTACTTAGAATCAAGCTCTGGCCAGGGGCTGGCGGTTGAGCCTCGCGGGTGCGGCCGTGCCGGCGCTGCTGCTGTTCCTGGGCACGCTGGCGCTGCCGGACACGCCCAACTCGCTGCTGGAGCGCGGCCGCGAGGAAGAGGCGCACCGCGTTCTCGCGCGGGTGCGCGCCGCGCCGCTCGGAAACACGCCCGGCCAGCAGCCGCTGCATTACTACATCTGTCGCTGCGTGACAGTGACGTCTGAGGGCAGTGATATGAGAGCATGCTGCAGAAGCCGTGCGGCTGCCAACCTGCCATGTTTGCAGGTTCGCAGCCCCTTGCGTCTGAGGTCGGGCGCAGGCCTGCAAGACGTGTGAGTCGCTGGACAGGCGCAACGTCGTTCAGTGACTGTGTTCTGTCAGGGCGCTGGTGCTTGCGTGAGGCTGACGGTGCGGGATGTGCGCAGGTGCGCGGGACGCGCGACGTCGGGCTGGAGTTCCAGGACATCAAGCTGGCCAGCCAGGCGAGGCCCGCTCATGGCAGTGCCGAGCACCTTCGTGTCGCGTGCCTGCGCTGACGTGCCACGAGCGCGTCTGCTGGCGGCACTGACATGGCGGAGCGCAACGTGCAGTATGCGCGTGCGGTCAAGCACCCCTGGCGGAACATCATGCGGCCGGCGTACAGACCGGAGCTCACCATGGCGATCATGATCCCTTTCTTCCAGCAGGTCACGGGTGTGCCATCAACTCGCTCTTGTGGGCCTTTATCACACACACCGGTGTGCTCTTGGCGGCGCATCGCTAAGGACACCTTTCACCATTCATTTGCCCCAGGCCCGTAGGCATGAGTGTTGTGATGTGCGCCTGTGCTGAAGCATTTGCGTACTGCCAAATCGAAAGGCTGACGTTCATGCGGGCATGCAGGCATCAACTCCGTGATGTTTTACGCGCCTGTCCTCTTCAAGACGCTCGGCAGCGACGACTCGGCGTCGTTGCTCAACACCGTGATTGTTGGTGCGCCCGCTGTGCTTGTGAGTGTTCAGGTATGGGATTACCACTGCGCTCCAAGTGAAATACGTGGCACTGATGCAAGCATGGCACATGCGAGATGCCTTCACAATGACGTCCACGCTGTGTGACGACGAGCATGTAGAGGGAAGAACAGTTAGCTGGCCACTGCTGGTGCACACAGCGTGCACCGCATGTTTGCACAGGCTGAATACCGCTGCGTCGCGCAGGCGTCATCATGGTGCTCGCAACCCTGATTGCGGTGGTCTTTGCTGACCGCTGGGGCCGCCACGCGCTCTTCCTCTCTGGTGCGGTCATCGCGCCCGTCATTGCTCCCCAGCAGTGGGTGAGCGCTTGATGAGGAGTGGAGAGTAGGCGATGCGTCCGGCTGCCAGTCGTCTGTAGGAACAGCGTGCTGGGCAGGGCATGCGCTCATGACCCCACTCGCTCCACCATTCCTGAAGCAAAGTTGTCGCTCACAGTGGGGCTCCAGTCTGTGCTGCCAACCCCATCCGTCCACCTTCCTCACAGACGTGTCCGCCAGCGCTGTGCGGCCCGGGCGCAGGCGGCATCACCATGGTCGTGGCCGAGGTGGTCGTCGCCGCGCTGATCGCGGTGGAGTTCCGCGACGCCACCGGCGACGCTGCGATGCCCAAGGCGGCTGCAGTCTGCGTCCTCTTCTTCACCTGCCTCTTCGTCAGCGGCTTTGCATGGTCCTGGGTGCGCTCGCCCGAGGTCGTGTCCTGTTGGCGCCTGCTTGACCCCAGTGTGTGTTTACCTACAATTCTCAATGCTGTTGAGAAGCAAGGCACCTGCATGCGCTGACAGGCTTTTGGAGCAGTTGCTGCTCATGCTGTCTCGGGACCGCATGCGGTCTCATGCTCACTGTTGCAATGAATTTGTTTTGGTCTGGCAAACATGATGCATGCACGCAGGCAACAAACTCTGTCCATGCCACCCAATGCAGGGCCCGCTCGGCTGGCTGATCCCATCGGAGATCCAGCCGCTGGAGACGCGCTCGGCCGGCCAGGGCATCGCGGTGGCCGTCAACTTCATCTTCACGTTCGCCATGGGCCAGGCCTTCCTGTCCATGCTGTGCGGGCTGCAGTGGGGCATCTTCCTGCTCTTTGCGTGCTTCTGCCTGCTCATGACCGGCTTTGTCTGGGTGTTCCTGCCCGAGACGAAGGGCGTGCCCATCGAGGAGATGCGGCTGCTGTGGCGCCGGCACCCCGTGTGGCGCCGCATCCTTGGCGCGCGCCTGGACGCCGGCGCTGCCGCGCCTGCGCCCGCCGCCAATGCCGGGCCGAAGGGCGGGGCTGAACAGCGGCCGTCGCCCTCCGACGCGCTCTCCGTGGGCTCTGAGGACGGCGCCAAGCCCTGGAAGCCAGCGGTGTGACAGGCCGCTGTGTTCGCGCGGCCCTGCGGCATGGACCAGCAGTAGCTATGGACATGAGTTTTGTGCAGGGGAATAAGCGAGGCTGGCTGTGCTGCCTGCGCGAGGCTCGAGCGGGCATGGGGGTGCCTCGGACAGATTTTGACCTGGCTCATTGGTCTGGGCGCACGACCATACCTTCAGATGGAATTCGCTCGCTCCTGCGCAAATGTATGAAGACTGACTGGAGAGTTGCAGACGGTCGCGCCTTACGATTGAAGGCTGAGCGTTTCTAGCACGTGAATTTTGAAGCACACATGCGTGCTTTTCAGGCTGGCGTGTGTGCAAACGGTGCTCACGAGCACCGAGGCTGAGCCGCACCTTTGCAAGATGAGTCCAGAGGGCGTCGTGCAAACACTGGCATTGAACCACTGTGGGACAGCAGACCCTGCAGAAGATGATCTGTGAGCTTCAATTTTGTGTCACAGCCGGCGACATGGTTCTTGGATGGGCGTGAGAGTGTGCAGAATGGCAGTGTGGTTGATGTGTGTGCGGGTGCGGTCTCTCATGCCCTTTAAGTGCATGCATAGCATGGCACATGTACATGTAACAGATGGCCTTGGGAGCCTGCTGCACACACCTCCCAGCCTCACGCATGAAACAGTTGCAGCGCAGAGCGCAAACATACCTACAAAGCCACAGAAGCGCCATGAGGTTGCTGAGTCAGTGTGCGACGCCGCAATCAGCGGACACAGCTGCTCCACTCTAATCTACTCCATCTACCCTGGAAGATGCCAGGCGCAACATTCCAGCAAACCTGTGAGCCTGCCCTCAGCAGTGCCAAGTGCCTCTTGACTGCTCTTGAAAAGGCAGCGCTATGTCTTGCAGGCAGCATAAGGCGCACTGTACGTTCCCGATGCTAGTACAGAGCGCAGCACAGGCAAACCAAGCTAACAAGCAAATCTGTCTGCTGCCAAAAGCGCTGCTTGATGACCTCAAGCAGCAGTTATTCCTGTACTGCATCCAAGTCAGCATTGCTCACTGTTAGCGGTCTCTGTGTCTCTGTACAGACGGGCCTCCGATCCTGTAACAAGCGACAGGGTGTCCTGCGTGTGGGTGCGACAACTGTGCAAAACACGCACTGCTGCAGCCACGCCCTCACATGCAGAACACCTAACAAGGACTTGCAGCATGCGCACAGAGCGCACAGCAGCAGCGCAGATATGGTCGTGTGCTCATTGTAGCACGAGCGCTTGGTCAAGCCAGGCGACGGTCACGCCATCAAGCTCGCACAAGCTGGAGCAGAGCAGAAGGTGAGGGTGACTGCCATGCCCATCCGCATGGCCACCAGCAGCCACCCAACTATGAGCTTGCAAGGTCTTACTCGCTATTCTTTATTCACAAGTGCCCCACCTACCGCCCACCCCGCTCGGTGTCCACACCGTGCTGGCATGCACCCGCCAAGCTTTACGGGTGGCTACACCGGCGGGCGGCCGCCCCGCGAGCCGGACGCCTGGACGCCGCCGCACAGCGCCTAGACGGTGCCGAACATGTTGGCTAGCACGCGCGCGCTGCGCTTGATGTAGCGCTGCTGCGTGGTGTAGTTGACGTACACGATGCCAAAGCGCTTGGCGTAGCCGTCCGCCCACTCATAGTTGTCTGCGCCGCGCGGGGCGCTGCCAGTGAGCGCTGCCAGCCTCTGCGTCGTGCCTGTACACACAGATGGCAGACTGGCGGCGCCGTCCTGCTGTCTGTGTGTAGACGTTTTCAACAGAGCCGACCCGTGCATGAGTAAGCGCCCAAGGATGCATGACGCGCTGGTGCAGCATAGGCAGACTGCTGCGGCATGGTGCTGGCAGGCTGGCCCGTGCCCGACGACAGCCCATGTAGCATGCATGTCGGAGCGGCTCAGCACGCGCAACCATGTGCAGCAAGACAACTTGTAGGCCGCCCCACAGTGCGGCAGGCACTGTGGGGCGGCCTGGCGGCGGGCGCGCGCCCAGCAGCGACCAGGCAAAGTAGCCGCGCAGCGGCACCGCGTCGTACGTCACCGCCTCCTGCGCGGCCTGCACGTAGCCGCGGTAGAAGTCGACGCGGAAGGTGTCGTCCAGCACGTCCGGCAGCGGGATTTTGTCCTCGCCCGGCACGTCGCACCCGTTCTCCGTCACGTAGATGTCCGCAGGGCGATACCTGAGCGCGCCCGGCGCGCGCGCGCCCCGACCTCAGAGCCGCCCGCCAGCACCCCAGCAGTGTGCCCTGTGGAAGGCGCCTGATAAACGCCTGCGCAGCCCAGCCTTCCTGGAGCACAGCAAAGCTTTGAGAGGCTGCCACCCCGCGCCGGGCTGAGTGCTTTTGTTCACAAGGAGCCAAAAGATGTCGAATTTATGTCAGCACAGTGCGTTCAGAACATGCTCAGCCTGCGCAGCCTGCAGCATGCAAACGCCCGGAAGCGTCCGGCAAGCGGCGCGGAGGGCCCAGCAGCGCCGGGCGCACCTCTCATGCACCCACCGCAGCATTTTGCGGAGCCCCCAGGGCACGCGGTACAGCCAGTCGCTGTCCGCCTGCGCGCCGATCAGGCCCTGCGGGCCGTTCGCGCTCGCGCTCAGGTCCGAGCGCGCCTCCAGCCCATAGTAGCCCGGCGCATCCCTCACATACCTGCGCGCGCGGCGCGCCGCGCGGCGGCCCCGTGTCAAGCTCCGGCAAGCATGTAGCCAAGCTGTCGGGTACTTGGTGGCGCGTGGGGCCTTGGCGGCTGCACGCCGTGCACAGCAGGTGCGAGCAAGCGGCGTCCAGGCGACCAGTATTGCGCTGCGGCGACGCTCGTGTGCTGGTTCCTGCCATAAAGCACATGCGCTGCAACTTGTCGCGCTGACGCACAGCAGGAGCGCACAGGGAGGGGGCAGGCGCTCGCGGACGCTTCGGAGGGCGCGCACAGTGAGGTGTAGTGGTTCAGCGCAAAGTAGTCGAGCGTCCCCTTCATGTCAGCCCCCTGCGCGCGGCCGCCCCACTGAGGTCCCTGCAGGGTGGGGCTTTGGCCCGCACAGCATCCAAGCGTGTCCGGAGTGAAGTCAGCATCACATCCCGCCCGAAACAAAGCCCACATGCCACTATATATCATCGCCCAGGCATGCGGTTGAGCTGCATGCGGCCGCAGGGTTCCGGGCAGGGCCGCCGCGGACCGCGCGCGCCTGCTGTGGCGTGATGACGGGCAGGTAGGGCACGCGCGCGCGCACGGAGGCCGGCCACTCGCCAAAGTAGAGCGGGTCGCCAAAGATGCCAGCCTGGAACTCCAGCTTGCGCTGCGCTGCCTCCTGCGTGCGCAGGCCAGCGCGCCTGTGGGGACCGCCCCGCCTCGCGCAGCGGCGCCGTGCGCCGGATCAGCCATGGGAGCATGCCGAGCGTCTGCAGCTTTCGGGCCCCGGGTCGCTGCAGCGCAGCTGCACGCAAGCCGCCCGCAGCACGGGCGAGCACGGGGCGAGAGCCCTATGCCAGCGAGCGCCGCCGCCGTGCTGATGCGGGACCGGCTGAGACGCCGCGGACCGGCCCTGCCGGGCCGCATGCGCTGGGAGCGGGGCCTCGCGCGGCGCGGCTGCCGGGCGCGCCTGGTCCGCCGCGGAGGACGTGCGCGGCTCGGCCCAGTCGCAGTTGATGTTCATGCTGATCTGCCCGCCCGGCACGAGCGCGCGGAAGCGCTTCACGGCGGCCGCGTGCGCCAGCAGCACATGGTACACGCAGTTCCAGGCGACCGCCTGCGCGCCGGAGCCGCTCGCGGTGGGACGCCAGACCCCCGCCCGACCGCTTGCACACTGCCAGCAGGCCCGCCCTCCCCGGCGGCATGTGCGCGCAACGCGCGATGCGCAGCTCGCACTCCAATGTGGCCTTTCCATTGCTACGAGCGGTCGTCCCATGTGCTGGAGACACTCCACGACTTCGTGCAGCTGGCCTGGTGGGCCCATGTGGCAACCCTGCATGCACCCCGCCGCCTCGATGCACGCAGCGCAGCGGCCCCTCCGGGGGGCGGGCCGCACCCGATCCTGAAGGCCGGGCGCGTGCTGGCCGTTGGCGTTGCCCAGGAAGCAGAACGACCACGGCTCTGCATGGCGCCGCAGGCGCGCGTCAGCGCACCGCTCGGCAGCTCCTTAATGGCCGGTGATTGTCTTTTTCCTTCTTGGAGCATTCAATGCATCGCGGCCATGGCTGGAGCTGTTCCAGCGCTACACCCTGGGAGCGCCGAGGCTGCGCCGCGCACCGTTGAAGGTGGTCCAGTACGTGACGCGCTGCCCTAGAGCCGCAAACACCGTCGCCGCGTATTCTGCAAAGTCGTCCACGATGCGGCTGCTGTTCCAGCCGCCGTAGCTGTCCTGCAGCGCCTGCGGCAGGTCCCAGTGGTACCTGCGGCGCGGCGGAGGGGCATCTGCCGCCTGCGTCGCAGGGCCCCGGCGCGCGGGCCACGTCTCCGTGCCCCCACCGCCCGCATGCAGCGCGCCCGCCGGGGCCGGACGCGCCCGCCGCCCCGGCCCGCGGCGCGCCGCAGCAGCGCCGCCAGCCACGCAGCCCGCTTGTGGCGCGGCGCGGCGGCGCGGCGCGCGAGGCCCGGGCACGCACAGCGTGACGTACGGCTGGATGCCCGCCGCCTGCAGCGCCTCCACCAGGCCCAGGTAGAAGGCCAGGCCGGCCGCGTTGACCGGCCCGGCGCCCTGCGGCAGCACGCGCGGCCAGGCGATGGACATGCGGAAGTGGCGGACGCCCAGGCTGCGCATGAGCCGGATGTCGGCCGGGTAGCGCCGGTAGAACTCGTCTGCCGTGGCGCCTGGCGGCGGCGCGCCCCAGCGCTGCTCGGTGCGTGCGGGCGGGGGAGGGCTGGCACGGCGCGCCGCACTGCCTCCTCTGTGGCCGAGGGGAGGCGAGCCCTGCTGACCCGTCTGCTCTCGGGGCACCTGGGTGGGCGGGCCCGCACGAGTCTTCTGCTCGAACCAGCATGGACCGGTGTGCTTCAGAGACTGTGCACGCAGGCGTGCTATGCATACGTGGACGCGGGCGACCCAGGCAGCTCTGATATTTTTCCTTCTCTTTTAGTTTTGGAAAGGGGCCCAGGCGTACTTCAGTGGGCTCCTCAGCACACCCGAGAATGGCAAAGTCGCACCCACGGCTGCGCACGCCCCGCGCGTGCAGGGCGCTCGGGCGGCACGCCACGCCCAGGCCGCGCGTGAGCGCGCGCGGCGCACCTGTGTCCCCGTTGTGCGTCTTGCCGGGCGTGGCGCCAAAGGTGTCCCAGATGCTGACGCCGCGCCCGTCCGCCGTCACGTAGCCCTCCACCTGGAAGGCCGCCGTCGCGGTGCCCCACCAGAACGTCGGCCTGTCCGGCAGCGGCGCGT
>JAABUH010004070.1_pt1 | contig 12072 bp, 22 predicted proteins | sample 5559121 | NCBI WGS metagenome assembly JAABUH01 (sample SAMN10711871, study PRJNA513364) | rock metagenome | isolation source: Antarctica rocks | place: Antarctica: Victoria Land, Battleship Promontory nord | collected 2015-12-28 | reverse complement strand
CCGGCTGGCGCCAGGGCGGCGCAGCGCCGGCTGCGCGCGCGTCCTCCGGCGCCGCCGGGCGCCGCGTGCGCGGATCCCTGACCGCGCAGAGCTGTCTGAGAAGCCCCGCCGCTTTTGCTACGCCATGGCGTCGCCACAACAGCTCACAGACCTTAACTGGCCAAGAGAGGGCTGCAGGCACGCAGCGCGTGACGCGAACACACATGTGCGCATCAACTCCCTGTGCAAGCAGCGCGCAGCGCGCACTCCCCGCCCAGGCGCATGTCCGCTCGGAGCGAACCAGCCGCACGTGCTGTTGCAAAACCCCCGAACAGCCACCAGCACGCGGGCAGCGACCTGGGTGTCTCGCCAGGGCTGGGCCCGCACCGCATGGGCTCGCGCGCGCGGCCGCGCGCGACGCGCTCCGCGTACGCCGGCTGCCGCGGCGCAGGCAGCGCCTGCGGGCCGCGCCGCATGAGCGCATCCATCTCCGCGCGCGTGGGCGGCGCCTCCTGTGCAGGGCGCAGCAGCCGCATTGCAGCAAAGTTGCGCCGCCACGCACATGGCCTTTGCTTGAAGTCATTCACACCACACTTCTCCTCTAATGATTTACCATACTTGATACCATATTTGATCTAATTATGTAATAGATAGAATAGTGATTACATAACACTTGCAGCACAGTGACATCATCATGGCTTGAGAGCGCGCCCCAGCCGGCAGGCCGGCGCCCGCCCGGATGCTCCGCAGCGCGCGCGCTCCGGCTGTAGCCCCGGCGCTCCTAGCATGCCCGGCGCAGGGCACGGCCGCGCGGGGCCCGAGGCCGCCTGCGCCGCTGCGCGCCCGCACCCGCGCACCAGAGCAACTAGGCAAGCTGGCCAGGCCCCAGCGCTTGCTGTGAAGTGGCCCCGGCAGCGCACCTGCAGGCCATACCAGCGCGCCCACTCGGTGCCGTATATCCGCCGCCACTCGTCATATGCGCTGTCCGGGCCGGCCACGCCCTCTGCCAGCCCGTCGTCGCTGCCCGCCAGCAGCTCCTGCACGCAGGTGCGCCGCTGTTGCAGTGACTGCGGGGCGACAGGTCAGAAACACCTGCGCCATCCTGGTTGCCAGCAGGTCAATGTCCCGCTGCGCGTTGTCAACAGACAGGCAGGCACAGGCAGCCGGCCCAACCCCGCCTCAGCCAGAACGCAACCGCGACTTGCAGCAGCACTTGCAAGATCTACGTCCATACAAGTCACTGGCGAACAGCCGGGGCAGGCCCGCGCTGGGGCGCGGCGCCGGCTTGTGCAACACAACCCCCACCCGCCCCCGCTTTGCACGGGCCGCGCACGCGCGCTTTGTCGATGGCCAGGCCGAGCAGGCCCTCGCTGACGCGCGCGGCGCGCAGCTCGGCGCCCGGCCGCAGCGTGATGCGGCCGCGCTCAGCGCGCGCGACGGCGCCCGCGCCCACCTCCAGCACCGTCAGCATCGCCTCCGGGATGGCCGGCAGGCCCAGCGCGTCGTAACGCAGCGCGTCGATGCGCCCGGTGTCCGGGCTGAAGCTGAAGTCGCGCACCTGCGGCGCGGCCAGGATGGCGACCTCGCCCCAGCCATAACCTATGCTGTGCAAATTCCATGTGACCGAGGCCTGCTCGCGCGGCCGGGCTCTCAGTCCAAACCTGGTCAGACGGAGCGCAAGTACAAGCAGGCCCAGCGCTGCGGCAGAGAGTGCGCGCACGGCGCTGGCAAAGCTGAGACACACGGGCTGGACTGGGCCACGAGGTGGTGCGATGCGGGCGGGTGGGCGGGCGGGCGGGCGGGCGGGCGGCAGCCCAGTTTGCTGCACGCTCGCGGCGGTGGGCGCCAACACCTAGCAGCGGGGCATCACCAGCCACCCTAGGCCACGTGCTCCCTGTACAGCGGGGGCCCACACCAGCGGGTGCCCCACGCGCAGGGGCGGCCGACGGCGCCATGACCGCCTGCCGCAGCGCCGCACGGCTGTGCCGCCGACCCGCCCCAGTGCGCGCCCGCAGCAGAGGCGCGTCCATGGGATCGTGTGGAGACCCGCGGCCGCCTCGGTGGGAGTAGAAAAGAAAGGAAGAAAGAAAGGGCGGCGGCCGCACCCGGCCGAGGAAGCGGCCATCCGACGCCTCCACAGCCGTGCCCACCAGGCGCAGGCAGCCGGCTGCCTCGTCGAGCGGCTCGCCCATCACCGCGCGCGCGTCGTGCACCAGCACCACGTCCCCGATCTGCGCACACGGCCGGGGTCAGGCGGCCGCCGGGCGCGCGCGCAGCCCCGCGCAGCCTCTGGCATGAGCGGGGCCTTGATCAGCGTGCCCGGCCCGCATATCGCGCGAGCGCGCACGTCAGTGAGCGCGCAGCTGGGGCGCTGTGTCGGGGGGTCTATGTGCAGGGCAAACACCCTCGCCGCGCCGCCGGCCTGCGCGCTCAGCCCCTGTCAGCCTGAGCGGGAGAGGCTCGGCCCGGCTCCGGGGGCAAGGGGGCCGCAGACCTGCGAGGTCGGCACGGTCTGCACGGAAGTTGCGAGCGGGGCACTCCCCGACGCGGGCCACTTACCAGCCGCAGCGGCCTCACTGGTCGCGTGCCCGGCGAGTGGCTCCACGGGAGAGGCACCACGGGAGAGGGCTCACGCTTGAAGCAGTGGGGTGCACAGCAACGGCCTGTTGCCGCTCGTGGGGTCCCCGGACACTGGCCCCAGACAGGAACACGGGCCGCCCCCGCGCACAGCGCGTCCCGCTGCAGGCTTGACTCAGAGTACTGGATATAAAGTGTGCCAAAAGATATGGAAAAGGCCATAAGTAAGGCAGCAATGTGCATTGGTGATGATGGTTTTTTACATCATCATCATTACCATGGGAGAGGGCTACCTAGTTGGATGCTATGGTAGGTGTGTGGTAACTCTTGGGTAAGAGTTGGGTAACAGGCTATGACAAATATCTAGGCTATCCAGGGTACACAAAGGCCAGCCTCAGAATGCCATTGAGAGTGGCAGCCTGGCCACAGCCTGTGGCGCACAAGAGCCGTGCAGCACCTGACACTGCTGTTTGCAAGCGTATCGTCATAGCCCGAGCGAGTTAACTGGAGCTGGAGGCGCAGATGCAGCCGCCAACATCCACAAAATGCGCAACGGGAGTGCACTTCCACGCCCGGCAACGAGCCTAGCGCACTATCCACCGGGCACCTCTGCACGTGTGTTGAGGTCCGCAATAAGTTGAGCAAGTCGGGAAGGGCAGGGACAGAAGGGAGAGTGGACCCGCGTGCCTGGCACAGCGCCGCAAGGGGCATGTTGCCGGCCGCGCCGCCGCCCAGGCCCTTTGCGCGCAGCGACAGCGACACCACCGCCAGCGCGCGCGGGTCCACGAACAGGTGGGCGACCACGCCCAGCGCGCGCCCGTCCGTGCGCGTGATCACCTGCGCGCCCAGGGCGCCCCGTGAGCGGTAGAATTTTATGCTGAGCACCAAGCGACAGCAGGTGGAACAACCGCAGCCGCTGCAACCTCGCGCTCTCCCTTTGCAAGCTCGGGCCGAACTGATAGGCCCCATCCCCCCTAGCTCTGACACAGGAAAAGCCCGAGCTTTGACACAGTGACAGCCGACGCAGCTGCAAGGACAGGCAGGGCAGCATGGCTTGTCACAGCTGCGGTCAGCAACGTTTCCCAACAAATAACGCGTCAAACTGGCTGGGCCAGGCGCCTACCTGCTTGTCCACCACCAGGCTGCGCGCCAAGAAGCGCTCCTCCACCGGGGCGCGCGCCGCTGGCGCCCGCGGCACGCCCTGCAACGCAATGAGCCAACATAAGCCAGCTGAGCTTAGCAAACAGACCCCAAGCTCGGCTGTCTGTATGCGCACAGCAGGCGTGAGCAGGGACCACATCAGCAAAGCGACTCCCGACACTTTGCAGGGCGCTGGCTGTGGCGGGCGCACATTTGCAGGCGCGGCAGACGGCAGCGGCGCCGCTCGCTGCGGCGCAGACCCTCTGTAGCCAGCCGCGGCGCACAGCAGCCGCAACTGGCTGCGCTTACAGCCGGGCTGGCGCCATGCTGGCCCGGCCGCGCCATGCAGCAGCGGCACAGCGGGAGCAGCAGACCCAGGCGCCCTCAACAAGGGCCTGCCCAAGGGTGAGCTGCCAAGCATGCGCATTTGCCGAGCTGCCGGAGCAGCCTCACGGCCGAGCCAGGCTCAGGCTGCCATCTGTGTAGCCCCTGCAAGCAGCGAGAACAGCATCTGACCTCCGTTCCGGTTTTGTTGACCACTCCGCAGCGCGCGCGTGCCGTGCGGTGGTGTCAGCAGGGCTGCGTGCTTTGGCTTCAACGGTCTGGACAGGCTCGCCAGGGCGGAGGAGCGCGCTGGGTAGCAGGCAGAGGCAAACAGGCAAAACCTGCCTGGCGACCCTCGCAAGGGCTGTGCTTGGTCACTGACAAGACGCCTAGTGCCTGAGCGTCCTGCAAATCGGGTCGCCCTCCCTTGTGTTCCTTGTAGTGCAGAGTGGCTCGGGGGAGCCTGTGCAGCATCCGTCGCACACCTTGGAAGTGGACACAGGAGCAAAGCAGTCTCCAGGCTTGCGCTCCTCGCACGAGTGCGCTGCGTGAGAGGCTTGCGGGCCCAGCGGACCGCCACGGCTGTGCCAGGCAACTGCAGACTCATCTCGCGCCACAGCAGCGTAGAGAGCCCGAGGTCGCCGGCGGGGCGCCTCAGGCCCGGTCTGGGCGCCATGCAGGTGCGCTAAGCCCAGCTCCTGCATACACGCCCTCGGCATGTCTCAACTTCAGTGCATGTTCTCCATGACATTTGCCACCGGGGAGTCGTGCACACGCCAGCCGCTACCCCAGCGCCGCTAAGCTCTGCGCAGTCTTGTTGCTTTTTGTCACCTGTTCACTGTGCGTGAATATTGAGTGTGCTTCATGTGGCCTGCGGGCGTTGGGCAGCCTTCGCCTGGCTTGTTGAACAGCGGGGTGGGGCGGGCGGGTGGCATCGCACTGATGGGCATGGGTGTGCCGTACCTTTCAGCACTACTTCTCTTAGTTTCTGCCAACGGTGCAGCCGCGGCCCGGCGAGGCCGGCCGGGCGGCGGAGGGCGGCGGGCTAGCGCAGACGGCGTCCGGGCTGAGCGAGATTGAGCCGGCTGACCGGCTGCTCAAGTCCGAGGAGGGCCTGACGCCCAAGTCGCGCCAGGCGCGGCACACCACGCCGCGCGAGGTCCGCCCCGCTCGCGCCGCGCTCTGCAGGAGCTTTTTTGTGGCCTGCGGCAGGTGGGGCCGGCGGGCCCGTGCGCGGCAGGCCCGCCGGCGACAGCCAACAGTGGCGCTGAGGCTCTGCTTGGGGCGCGGCAGGCGCTGCACTCGGTGCTGTCCAGCTGGGTGTCGCGGCGGTTCTTTGGGGGCTGGTGCGCGGCCCCGCCGGCCAGGCCGACGCATGCAAGCTCTCGCCGCAGCTGGCACGCCCTGCCGCGGCGCCCTTAAACAGGTTGTACGTGGCCGCGCAGCGCGGTGCTGTTCCCGCTGGTGGTGACCGTCTACGTCACCTGGTGGTTCCTCACCTTTTTTGACAACTTCTTCTCGGTGCGCCCGCGCCACAGCCGACGCTCAAGTCAGAAGCAGGTCTGCGTATGCATGTTGCGCACATCCGCTGCAGTGCTCAAACATTTTTACGGGACAAGAGGGTGAGGACGTTGACGAAGTCAGTGGCGTGCGGCGCAGCCGGTGTACGAGGCGCTGTTTGGGTACCATGTGTTCGGCCTGGGCTTCGTCACGTCGATGGCCTTCATCATCGGGACAGGCGCGCCGTTCGTGTCATGTTTGCATGCAGAGCGCACGCGGCGGCAGCTCTCTGCGTAGGCTGCCATGCCTGCCATGGTGCGCAAAGTGCGCGACGGGGCTTGAGCAGGTATTGTGCAGGGTTGCTGCATGGTCCAAATTTTGGGCCGACTTGCAGCGTGCGGGGCAGTATGCCGCGCTGCACTGCACCATGCGCGCAGCAGCGCAGGCCGCCTCGCGGTGCCTCGCTGCGCAGGCAGGCTCTGCACCGGAGACATGCCAGGGCGCTGACAGAGCTGCGGAGTGCGCGCAGGGGTGCTGATGTCGTCCTGGCTGGGCGGGCTGCTGCTGCAGGTGGGCGAGTGGATCATCCGCAAGCTGCCGCTCGTCAAGCACATCTACTCCGCGGCTAAGCAGGCGCGCGCGCGCTCCCACTCTGCGTGCCGCTCAGCGCGCGCGGCGCCCGTCTTGGAGCCCTGCTGTGGGATGCGAGCGGCGGCGAGCCATGGCGTAGCATGGCAGGGCATCGTGCGCTAGCCATCATCTGTAAACTGAGCTCTTGTGCCTGCGGCGGCGGGTTTCTGCGGCTGGTGGCGGTGTCGTTGCAGCGGCACAGCACTGCACACAGTCTGGGGGTTGCACAATGGCACTGTAGCGTATAAGCGGAGTGTTGCTGATGCAGGCAGCCAGACAAGCGTGCAAAGCATACCCAGGAGAGTGAGTCGCGCGCTGTGCTGCGCAGGTGAGCGCGGCGGTGAACCCGGCGAATGAAGGTTCGCAGTCGTTCCAGGAGTGCGTGCTCATCCGCCACCCGCGGCACGGGGAGTTTGCGTTTGGCTTCATCACCGGCTCCACCCGCCTGCAGGTCCGCCGCTGCTCACCACCTTGAGCGCTCGTGCGCGCGTCCTGTGCGCGCGCTCTGGGCAGTGTACAGACTGCATTGGGCAGCAGGGAGTGCGCACTGACGGGCTGCAGGCTGACCTGTGACTTGTTGGCAGTATCAGCTCATGCCATGTCCAAGAGCCCTGAGAGAGCGCGGGACGGGTCACCCCTATGTATAATATATATATATTTCGGGGCTTGCTGGTCCAGGGGCATGCCACACGTCAGAGTCTGTACAATCATGCTGTGTCTCTTGAGCACGCAGTGCCGCGTACCAACAGTGCCATGTGCTTGCAGGAGGAGGCGGGCGACATCGAGCTGCTGAGTGTGTATGTGCCGACCAACCACATCTACATTGGCGATATCTTCCTGCTGCAGCGCGCAGACGTCATCCGTACCTCGCTGTCCGTGCGCGAGGGCCTCGGTAAAGCCCCGCTCTGCCTGGTAGGCATGAGCAGCATGCGCTTGCGCTTGGTGTGCGAACGAGCAGTACTCCTGCAGCGGAATGCGTCTTTGCAGCATTGCGCGTCTACTCAGCAGCCTGCCAGCTGCCACGCTGCACACCTCTGCCAGACCTACATGGTTGCTTGCTGCGGAAGCTTCCAATGTGTGTCGTGCTTTTTATTTGTACCTGTAAATGTCGCGAAGGATGGGGCCGCAGCTCACAGGACACTTGTGCGGGGCGCAGAGGTGCTGGTAAGCGTTGGCGCAGGCTTGCCTGCGCGGTTGAGGTAGCTACACAGGCAGGGGTTTTGGCAGCTGTGCCTGCACAGTCCATGTGCTTCCTGTTGCGTGTGTCAGGCAAGCTGCACCGAGCCGCCGCCTAGCATGTTGTGCTGTTGCTCGTCTTTGCGCCAGGCCAGCACGCATGCAGACATGTATTTGCTGTTAGGCCAGCACGCATGCGCGCGCCTATGAGCCCGTAGCGGCACTTTGTTGGATGAAGTTGGAGCAAAAAAAGAAAGTCTGATGCAGCATACCAGTGCCAATTGTGTTGTTCTTGGGCAGCGCTGTGCTGCACACTCATCCCTTGGGCAGGCGCGCTTGCATCACGGCTCTGCTGAGCAGATATATAATCCGAAGGAGCAGGGCATGAGAGTGTTTCTTATCGAAGGGGTCGTCTGGCGTGGTGGCTGCCGTGCACCGAGGTGAGGACATATCTAGAACCCAGCAGCATCAGTTACAGTCTGACATGCACATTTGCACATGCTGCTGGGGCCTTATGCAAGGCCCAGGCATAGCGAGCACCAACATCCAACCACACATTGCAGTCATGCACATGCCAAATGCTACACGAGATGACCACCTGTGACAAATAACATGCTGCGCACTCGCGCGCAAACTCCTTGAGCCATGTGGAATGTCCACAGTAGTTCTATTGTGTAATTCTATCAGCATTACCTCCGCTTTGTAACCGAAAAATGGACAAACAGCCTTATTGGTAGACATAGGTGCTGCCTATGTGAGATGTCTTTGTTGCTGTCGAAACTACGTCACGCGCACCTGCGCACGTCTGCCTATATCTGTCCTACGCTCTTAGTATATATCCTGCGGATGTCCGTCGCTCGCGAGCAACTCGGTGAGCCAGTTCGAACGTCTGGAATGACCCTAATGTTATGGGCTATTCTCTTCATCCACATGAAGTTATTGATGTCGGACTGTAAGTCACCGAGCAGCAGAGCATGCAATTGCCAGGCGTGGCCATTATGTGCATGAAGCTGGGCAAATACAGTACCAGCATAGTGCTGACTGTGGCCTCTGGGCCTGCTTCTGGAGAGCATGACCAATACACACTGGTGTGACAAGGTGGAACCGGCTGCCACCCTTTCATAGAAAACATAGAAAACGGATTTATGGAGCGCAAGCGCGTGCAGAATGGCCACCTCTACCTGCAATTACTTTACAGACTTTGCACTTCATCCAGTACGTCTACACCCGGATTTGAGGTTCACACTGTTTCCAACCTTCATAGCGGCAAAGCCTTCATGCATCATTCCAGCACACTCCACTGCCATCATGCGTATATCAGGATCTGCACTACCACTGCAGGAGCAGCTACACCTGCGGCAAGCGTGACCAGTGACAAGCAGGCACACCCAGCTGCTCAACCGTTCGCTACATCCGTTGTTCACAGCATCCAGCACACAGACGCCTACAGCGTGCACGCGTTCACTCTGTTCAAGTACCCCTGAAGGAGTGAAACCAGCAGTCCAAACAGGGTCGCACTCCCCTGACGCAGGTTTTTGCACAAGCAGGCAGGCAAATGCTGGCATGAAGGGGCGCCGCTGACATATGATCAGCCATACAGTACACTATATACAGAGCGTCGCGCGCATCTAATCCTACCATGGTACACATACACTGAACGGCAGAAGCAAAGTGAGCGGCAGAGGCACACCGCATACCCGCCTGGGACCTCCTCAGCCCCCTCGCCGCTGCACACGCTGGCACAGCGGCAGCGTTCACCCCCCTGGCAGGTACTGCGCAAGCACGCTCGGCGGCGTGATGCTGCTGCAGTACGCGCGCAGCTGGCGCGCGCCCTCCTCGAAGGAGTCCAACACAAAGTACGCGCGCTGGTATCCGTCCTGCCGGCGCAGGGCAACCCTCAGCATGCATGCCTTGCACATCGTAAACAAGCTGCGCGTCGCCAGGCTGCAGCATGCGCGTTTCCAGACCAATCCAGCTCGATGCAGGCCAGATGTATCTGCCTGCAGTCAGGGAGCACGACTGCCGCACAGTGAATGCAGCCTACCAGGCACCTCTTACCTATTTGCGCACTGCAGCTGTCCAGCTCTGCTGCATTAGCACTTTGCGATTGCCTTCCAGCACCTCTCTAAATGACCAAACACGCCGTACGAGCAAGGGCAGCATATTGCGCACATCCCACGCAATTGTACATACGTCCACAGCACACTGCATGGTATTGAAGCTGCCAGAGCGATGGCAGCTGCGCACCTTGTAGCTCATCTTTGGCATCTTGTCAAAGGGGTTGAAGGGGCGCAGCTCCGCGCAGCCGCGCGCCATGTGGTCCAGCTCGCCGTAGCTGGACAGAATGCCTGCGCAGCGCGCAGCAACAAGGCTGTCAGGCAAGGCCCCGCGCCATTTGAGCGGCTCATATTTGTCCATGCAGCGTGTGCATAGCCAAAGAATGACCTTCCAGGCAGCACAAACTAAGGCCGTCAGATGCATACGCAAGCGGGCTGGACAGCGCCCATGCATACTCATCATAACCGCAGCACACGCTCATGATCATCATGACATGCAAGACTGGCTTTAGATGCAGGTGCGCGATGCAAGAAGCCCACACAGCCTAGGGACCCAGGATCCTCACCAGCACCAAAGGCCTTGACGTCGCCGCGCTCGCGCACCACGCCAAACTCCACTGTGTACCTGCGCCGCAGAGCGCAATTCGCAGGCTGCAAGCTGCTGAAGCGATGCAGGCTGACCGGCACTCCTGGCGCACGGGGCGCGTGCATGCAAACTGGGCACACGCTGCCAGCCGAGGAGGGCGATCAGGCAGACAGCACTGACTCCCGCCAGCGGCAGCGTCAGATCTGCAACGCCCGCATCGCAGCCAGACGCCCGGCAGGTGTGCAGGCGCGCGACGCCGCGCCGCACCAGTACAGCTTGGACAGGTGCCAGATCTGCGCGTCGCTGGCGGCGAGCGAGGCGACGCCGATCGCGTACGCCAGCTCGCAGAACGCCGCGTCCGCCAGCATGGGCACGTGCCCTGCGCAGCACGCCAGCGCTCAAGCGCACTATCACGGCAAAGCCAGCAGTATGCCCGAGGCAAGGGGGCGTCGCTGCCTGGCATAGCATCCGCGCCGCCGTCTGCGACAGCCGGGCGGCCTGACAGCCGGGCGGCCTGACCTCAGGCAAGCTGGATGCCGGCCGAGCCACAGTGCAAGTAGCGACCCCGCTCCGCGGCGCTGCATGAGCGCGCAGCCGTACGCAGGTGCCGGCGGCGCGCACCCAGCAGCTCGTGGCACACGTCCGGCTCGGGCGTGTAGTGCGGCTTGGACGCGTGCCGCACGTACTGCGTGCTGTGGAAGGTGCGGAAGGCGAGCCCGTTCAGGAAGTCGCGCGGGTGCAGCAGGCCCGCTACCGGCCGTATCTGCCAGCCCGTGTGCCGCCTGCGCCGCCGCCCGCCTGCTCCATACCGCGCCAGCGCAGCCTGCTAGCAGCGCCATGCTACGGGACGCGTCTCTCCACGAAATGGCGCGTCTCCCCACGCAGCGTGGCCTCCGTGCGGGCGCAAGCAGACTGGAGTGCGGGGGCGCGCCTGAGCACCTGCGACAGCGCCTCCAGCTGCGGGACCTCATCCTCGCGGAAGTCAAACAGCGCAAAGGTGCGCAGGAACGCCTGCACGAACCCTGGTCAGTGTCAGCCCTCCGCCGACACCAAAACCGGAAGCGCCAGACGGGAGAGAGCGCAACCCCGCGCGCGCCTCGCAGGCGTGCTGAGGGTACAGGCCGCGCAGCTCGCGCAGCACGGTGCCCCAGACCGCCACCTCCTCTGGGGCGTAGGCCAGCAGTGGCACCGGGTCGCCCCTGCCGCGGCAGCACGACGCCGATGAGGCTGGAGCAGCGCGACCTCCCCGCGGCGATTGAGGGTGGCAGGGGCGCTGCAGGGGCAGGGGCGCGCACGCTGCACTGCTCATCGCGCATGTTACTCTGCACATCGCTGGCGCAACATGCACGGCCTGCGCCGCGAGGCGGGCGGGAGGGAGGCACGCACACTCGGTGCTGCCGCGCCAGGTTGGCTATGTCTGCGCGCCGCTGCTTATACGCCGTGTCCAGATGCCCCTGCGCCGCCGGCGCTGCCGTCAGCGCGGCTGCGCGCAGCGGCGAGCAGCCGGGACAAGGCGGCGCGCAGACGCGGGCGTGCGCGGCCTCGGTAACAGGGACACACCGGGTGGTCGGCTGACAGGTCGGCGCCAAAGCCCAGCACCTGCGGAGCACGGGTCCCTCTGTTCAGCTGCGCAGCGCAGCCGACAGGGCCTGCAGCCAGCAGAACCGTGCGCGCAACGTGGAGTGACACGGCGGACGCGCGCACCTGCCCGTTGTCCACCTCTGCCAGGCTCCGCGGCACCTTGACGGGCGCCATGGTAGCACCTGCGGCACGGAAACCAGACTCTGTGGCCGGTCACGACGCGAGCTGACGTGGCCAATCGGCGCCATAACGCTCCCCTCCGCAACCTCCGGGACGCAGACAGGCAGGTGACAGAGCTACCAGCCGCCCAGAAGCCCGGCACAAGGTGCGCGCAGGCGCTCTGCCGCGCTGCGGCGGCGCGCGCGCCGCCAGCAGCGCACCTGCGTCCTGGAAGCACTTCACAGGCCGCCTTGCCGCCCTGCTGGCTCGCGCGGCCAGCGCTGCCGAGCGCTGACAGGCGGCACAGGCGGCCTGCCGGGGCAGCTGTGGCGTGCACGACCGCATCCTTGTCACGCGAGGCGT
>JAABUH010004069.1_pt1 | contig 12073 bp, 12 predicted proteins | sample 5559121 | NCBI WGS metagenome assembly JAABUH01 (sample SAMN10711871, study PRJNA513364) | rock metagenome | isolation source: Antarctica rocks | place: Antarctica: Victoria Land, Battleship Promontory nord | collected 2015-12-28 | reverse complement strand
CTCAAACCATTTCTCACTTCTCCCTTCTTCCCCCTCGCCTCTCGCTTCCTGCGCCTTTCCCTCCTGCTTCTCCTTCGTCGCCGTGCCGCACTTTGCGCCGTTCGCGCGACCTTTCAGCACAGCCATCCTCGGGCCCTCACAACATCCCCTTCGTCGTAATCTTTCAATTTCTGTTCTTCAGCCTTCGCTTTCTCCTTCCATCAACAGACACCCGTCTTCGCCCCAATCAGGTTGCGATGAAGGAGGAAAAGTTCGACTTAACAGGAGGAGACTTTGTTGTAGTCGGGTTCGTTGATGACTAGGGGGTGGTGTGTGGAAGAAGGAGCGGGTGGTGAAGAGGGCTTTTCAAAGTGGGGAAGATTGTTTGTTGGTTGAATGGTCGAAGCCTGATGAGGGTTTCATAGAAGCTTTGGAAGGGTTCGGCGACGCAAGGGGGAAGTTGAGTTTGAAGGCGGGGACGGTCATTCTCGTATTCACAAAAGAAACAGATTAGAAGCCGTATTGATTTCTTAAGCCTCTTTGATAGCGCTATCGCCGTCGAAACATGAATCTTGGTGAAGCTGTCGTGTATACAGTATAATAACCTGCCCGACCGACTGAGGACGCATTGATGATTCACAAGACATGATCTCTGGATGCTCTTTGTCTACTGCTTTCGATGACCGTATGGTAGGGAGTGAAGCCAACTTTATCGCGACTAGAAATGCCTTGGTGTAAACCGCTTCGGGAGGTAAGTGATCTCCTGGAGTCGAAATCATTCACTGAGCGAATTCCGCCGTTGTTTAGCTTTTCTCCCTGCCATTTCTGCCTTCGTACGGCTTCTTTTTAGTCTTTTGGAGCTTTGAGACTACCGTTTACATCCTTCCAGCGCTTATGTTTCGGTGCCTTCGCACCGGAAATCCAAGTCTTGGCATTCCCAAAAAGGTTTGGTGGAAATTACGCAAAATAGTGTTGAGCGCTTCGCCGGCTCTTCCCACTGGATGAATGTCAGGATAAATGCCCCTAGCGCCAAGCCGACCACCGGGGTATATGTACTACGTATGTGCATACAGGATGGATGCGGAGATTACCAACCAAATCATCACTATTCTTCTCTTGTTATCATTGCATCTTTCGTTATCATCGACAGCATGATAATCCTCGTCACTGGTTTCGTGTCGGAACATGAAGACGCGACGTTCGAAGGTCGAATCCAGCCGGAAAGTTGCGATGCAGATATTCTGATAAGCTGTTTTTACAACCAGGAGATGACCGGAACTCAATTTTTCAAGGCGGAATATCCTCAAGACACAGAGTTGCTCGTCGGCTTCCTTACATGGTTGAAATGTCGTAACCGTTCACCTACGATTACATTGACGAATTTTCACTGGAAGCTGGAAGACTCTTCCGACAAGCTCAACAAAGCTAGGAGCGACATTGATGGTCGTATACCGTCAAGTACCACGTCCGAGAAGTTTCTTCTACAGTTCGCCAAGTTTGTCAGACTTCAAGGAAATGAAAGATACAAGGAAGGTAGATATGAGCGGGCGATAAACCTCTACCATTCCGCTCTGCTTTCGCTATCGGAGTGGGATGTTGCAACGAAGGTCGATGAATGGCACGGGTCATCTCTTGACTGCTTCTCAAACATTTTACAGGCCTACATACAACTGAACCAGCACATGAAAGCAAAACCGAATCTATCCTCTTGCATACAACTTGTTCTCTCAGCCACGAAAGTGGAACCCCAAAAGCAGGCCAAATGCCTTTATCGTTGCGCCCTGATCGCGGAAGCTTGTGGGAATTTCCGGACCGCTCGCACGCTCGGGGTATTGGCAACACGGTATCACACGAACGAGCACGTTAATCAATTAAATCAACGACTTCAACAACTCGTTGATCCTACTACGACATGGACTAATGAGCAAGATGAATGTCTTGTTTGCCTTGACCACTTGTTCATCGGAAAAGTCCTTCAATTATCTTGCAAACACAGATTTCATCAGAGCTGTATTGTTCCGTGGCTGAAGGATCTTAATACCTGTCCAAACTGCAGAGCTGTACTGGATAGAAATTTGGATATTCTAGTAGAGTGACATGGAACACAAACTTCGCAGAACCACTTGTCCTTGAAGTCGAAAACCATATTGCATGCACATTCTGTTCATATGACGACGAACAACAGCTTGAACGCCCTTTCTTGGAAACTTTCCTGATGGCTGAAGCGCTATACTTCTGCATTTTGTCTGGTATACTTGGTTCAGGGACTGAGAAATTGTATCTCAAGCTTGCGGCTTTGGCCTTAACTGCGGAATATCTATCTACTTCTTCGGTTATGATATATGATTGGTAAATGTTCTAAAACATTGGTGGACTTCACCCAAGGGAACAAACTTGAGCGCAGCCTCGAATCGGCCAGATCACTTGAACAACCTGCTTTGGGTATCTTCGAGGAATGTTACGCAAAGAACATCGGTGGTGTGCTAGCACTACCAAGTCTCTTGCGTTTGTTCGAGCAATAGAAGACCTCAGCCTATAGACCATCTTTGTTCTCGGCTCTTTGCCTTGCGGTCGAGGTTACCTTAGGTAGAGATGTTAGGCTTAGTATTACTCGATCCTTCACTTTATAGGACATTCCCTTGTCCCATACCGACCTCCAGACATTCAGTGAAAGACATTCACAAGCCATCAAAATTCAAGTCCTTCAGCGATGAAGAGCTTGCCACATCCATACCCAATATATTCCCTATATAGAAGTGATCGACACTCAAAGTGCTGAGAAAGAAGTTGAGAATCATCGCTTTTTGTTACTGACGAATGCATCGGTCAAGTCCGTTCCAGTGAGTGAATTGTGACACTACAACAACCTTATTGAAACAGGGAATTGTACGGAAAACACCTTCATAGATAGCAGCGAAGAGAATATATAACAGCGCAATATCGCCGGCCAGAGATAGAACGGCAGTCACAGACAATCTGACAACAAGCCGATGACGAAGTGTAGTCATTGTAAGCACCTGAAGGCTGATGAAGCTCTAGGCCTTCTAGGCTTCTGTGAAAACCTAGAAATGATTAAAATATTCCCGCACTAGGCAAGCAGCTATTCCTTTAACCGCTGCCGGAGAGTGTTAGGGGCCAGCATAGAGCGAGTCATATGGGTGTAATGTAACGAGTATATAAATGCTAAGGAAGGAAAGTATCTAGGAGGGCAGAGCCGGCTATCTATATGGCTCAGGGGAACATAAGCTAACCCTGAATAGGGTTGGCTTCGGAACAATTCGATAGCCTAGTGACGAGCGGCCGGCGATAGCCATGAACATAGCCACCAACATAGCTACCAACATAGGTGCGTAGCTAGGATCGTAACAGAGAGCCACTTTTAGCGTATTCGCTTAGTCCACCAATAGGAACCATAGAATATCACCCTGAACTGATTTTATTGATGCTATTCAGAGGCTATTGTGAATTTGTGATATGCAGCCCAACAAGGACCGTTTCTACACAGGGGGATATCACAGATATCACAGCCAAAGGTAGAACGCTTTCCCCGCCCGCTACCACCTAAATTTGGTGTAATTTCACTGAGAACTTGTCGTGTTCTAGGCCTGGCTGTCAAGCCTATCTCCTTGCATCTACCATCGGCAAAATCGTGAGACGGAAAAAGTCGGCATTAGCTGGTTTTTGCCGACTTTTCCTGAGTTAGCTGTTAATCTCATGTGCCAGCTAACGGTCGGAATTAGCTGACCCTCTCAGTTATTAGCTGACTATTAGCTGAAAGTTAGCTGATTTAGCTGTGCATTCAGCTAATATCGATTTTATCTCTTTTGTTGACTTCTTGCTTAGTAACAATCAAATATTGAATTAATGACTAGATAGTTATTGCGCCCGTATAATAAGTTAATTAATAATTAATTTGACTATCTAAATAATAGCTATTTACACAGTTTAATATATGCGCTGGGAAAGTCAATGGGGAAGTCAATGGGGAAGTCAATGGGAAAGTTAATGGGGAAGTTAATGGGTAAACTAATGGGGTAGGGAGCCATGTAGGATGCTCGGTAGGGAGCCATGTAGGATGTTCGGTAGGGAGCCATGTAGAATGTACGGTAGGGTCATATTTGATGCTCGGTAGGGAACAAATTTGATCCTTGAATGCGGAGCAATTCGAAGCTTAGTAGGGAGCTATGGAGGTAGTCATAAAGGGAGCCATGGAGGGAGCCATGGAGGGAACCATGAAGGAAACCATGTAGGGAGCCATGTAGGGAGTCATGTAGAAAGCATTGTTTGACCCGTGTTATGCGCCCGATCGACGCGTATTTTGAAGCATGTAGGATGTTTGGTAGAGCGTTTGGTAGGAAGCTCAGTAGGTAGCTCAGTAGGTAGCTCAGTAGGAAGCTTGGTCGGAAGCCCAGTAGGTAGCTCAGTAGGTAGCTCAGTAGAAAGCTCGGTCGGAAGCTCACTAGAAAGGTCAGTAGGAAGATCAGTAGGAAGGTCAGTAGGAAGGTCAGTAGAAAGCTCGGTCGGAAGCTCACTAGAAAGCTCAATAGAAAGCATTGTTTGAAGCACTGTTTGACGCGTGTTATGCATTCGTTCAACGCGTATTTTGAAGCATGTTTTGGAGCGAGTAGGCTGACCAGTAGGCGAACGAGTAGATAATTGAGTTGGTAGCTGAATTGATATGTTGTTCTAGAAAGTAGAAACTACGGAGGAAGAAAGAAGGTGAAAACTCCGAACTCCCTAGCGCCAGCCCTATAGGGCTCGGAGCGGAATTACTGTTGTTTGAAGCGTTTGACGTGTTTATGCGCCCGACCGACGCGTTTGGTAGGGCGTTTGGTAGGGCGTTTGGTAGGAAGTTTGGTAGGGCGTTTGGTAGGGCGTTTGGTAGGGAATTTGGTAGGGCGTTTGGTAGGGCGTTTGGTAGAGCGTTTGGTAGTGAATTTGGTAGGGCGTTTGGTAGGGCGTTTGGTAGAGCGTTTGGTAGGGAGTTTGGTAGGGCGTTTGGTAGGGAGTTTGGTAGGGCGAGTAGGTGGGCGAGTAGGTGGGCGAGTAGGTGGGCGAGTAGGTGGGCGAGTAGGGTGGTGAGCATGTAGGGTGGCGAGTAGGATGATGAGCATGTAGGGTGGCGAGTAGGATGGTGAGCATGTAGGGTGACGAGTAGGATGGTGAGCATGTAGGGTGACGAGTAGGGTGGTGAGCATGTAGAATGACGAGTAGGATGGTGAGCATGTAGGGTGACGAGTAGGATGGTGAGCATGTAGGGTGACGAGTAGGGTGGTGAGCATGTAGAATGACGAGTAGAGTGATGAGTATGTAGGGTGACGAGTAGGTGAGCGAGTAGATGGGCGAGTAGGTGAACGAGTAGATGAGCGAGTAGGTGAGCGAGTAGAATGGTGAGCATGTAGGATGACGTATAGAGTGATGAGCATGTAGATAAATATTTTACCTGAGTTAGCTGACATAGCTGAGTTAGTCGGATTTAGCTGACACTTAGCTGATTAGCCAGTTGTTAGCTGGTTATTAGCTGGGTCGAGCCGACTTTTCCAGGTTCTGCCATCGACCAAAAAGTTAGCTGTCGAACAGTTTGCCGATGACGGCAGTCCCCAGAGCTCTTTCTTCTGCAGGTTTGAATCATTTGATGATCTTCTAAACGTACCATTGAACGTTCAACTGCAGACTCAATTGACGTTCTTTTTCGCCTTAGAAACTGTCTTTGAGAGGTCTGAATAAGACCTGTAGCCAGAGCTGTTCTAAACTCGCTATGAACAATGTATTTAGCCTCCTTTGAAACATCTGAACGCAAAGAGAGTTTATAGACATTGATAATGCTGATTTCAATCAAGAACTCGTACAAGGCTTTGTGTTCTTCTGAATCTACATCGACGATTCATGTATGCGTTGGTATACCGTATATTTGTTGCGAACGTGCCTTGGGTTAGCCTAACATAGGTCGTGACAGGCTATCATAGACTAGTATGAGGCTGATGTTGACACGCTAGTGGCCTAGCGTGCCTTCGTGAGTACAACTTACAAGACCTTCGACGTGTTACATCTTTTTTCTTCTTTAGCTTTGAACTCCTAGTTAGAATACACCCATATGATCTGCTCTATGCTGACTCATAACATTAGTTCAAAGCTCATTAATCTTGCTATCGACGTGTAGACGATACAAAACAAGCTACACTACCCCATCAGAAATCGAGCTCGCAAAGCTCGTTAGAAACCGGAAATTCCTAGAACAGAATCGAAGGACACGAACGCGCTGCCCTAGACTAACTCTTTACTGAGCTCGTCACTGATACAGAACAGAAGAACACGAACGCGTTGTTCTAGAATTGAAACCAGAAATTTCAACGAAACCCGAACTTCGACCGGCAATTGTTCTACCCACGCAATGGCTAGAACCACGGAACCAGAACCAGTGAGCACTGCTCGCTACGAATTACGGAATGTTAGAAGAGAATCACTTCTACCACAGAATCGAACCGCACCAGAAGAAGGCACGAATGCGTCGTCGAACATCAAACAAGAGGACACGAACGCGTTGCTCTTTGATCACGAAATGACGAAGATCAGCACCGATATGGAGCTGAATGAATGAATAAGCGCTCACGAAGCAGGCGACGTTGTTGCCTTTATCAAGTACATGTGTCACCAGCATGACACCGAAATAGAGATTCATAACGATATGATTCAGATGTTAGAAGATGCCAACGAGGCAAATATCGCGTTGGAAGCTGAGCAGATGCGTCTGAAGAAAGACGTACGAGACAAGAACGTAGTTATCCGTCATCTGAAAACTATCTCGAGTCGACAGTGTTACGATCCTAGCTACGCACCTATGTTGGTAGCTATGTTGGTGGCTATGTTGATGACTATCGCCGGCCGCTCGCCGCTAGGCTATAGGGTTGTTCCGAGGCCAACCCTATTCAGGGTTAGCTTATGTTCTCCTGAGTCATATAGATAGCCGGCTTTTCCCTTCTAGATACTTTCCTTCCTTAGCATTTATATACTCGTTACATTACACCCATATGACTCGCTCTATGCTGGCCCCTAACAGACAGAGTTCTTCTGTCCCAGAAGCTCGAACAACGAAGTCGATCAAACTATCGGACCCACTCTTGTTTGAAGATCCGTCGCAGAATGTGAACAATTGATTGTCACGAATGCGCAACAAGCTGAAGGCAAATAAGGATCACTTTCCTACTGAAGAGTTGAGAATTGCCTACATCGAAAGCCGAGTCAGTGAAGCTGCCGCCAAGCACATAGCTTCTCGTATGCGAGATATCTCCTTGAACTCGTTCCTACAAGTCGAAGATGTACTATCGATGATCAATAAGATGTATGACGATCTCAATCGTCGTCACACAGCCCAACGACAGTACTTCTATATAGTACTGAGACAGAAGGGCAAACCGATCGTTTGTTGCCAAGATGTACATCAGGTGACCCAACATCAAAACTTTTTCGACCCCGCACTATGTTTTTTGACTGTGTTGACCCGTGCAAGTCGTTTTTTCCCGTTTAAACTGCCATCATTTTCTTTTCTTTCGATTAAACTACCACTCTGATTTTTACAGTTCATTGAAGTCGTTGTACGTACATCAGGTGATCAAATCACCTGACCGAACTGGAAAGAAATTTTCATTGATCTGTTTACCTGTTTATCCGTACACATCTGCATCTGTTATTATCTACATTGTACGCGATTTATATCTCTTTTTACGATTCTTTTCTGTTTACCCGTACACACTGTATGCCCCGTACATGCTTCATGGCACATGCTAATTAGCTCGATAGAAAGCACCCTTCATGGCTCGATAACATATTCCCTACCAAACTCCCTACCATACTCCCTACCATACTCCCTACCATCTACCAAACTCCCTACCATACTCCCTACCATATTCCTACCAAATTCCCTACCAAACGCCCTACCATACTCCCTACCATATTCCTACCAAATTCCCTACCAAACGCCCTACCATACTCCCTACCATATTTCCTACCATATTTCCTACCAAACTCCCTACCATATTTCCTACCATATTTCCTACCAAACTCCCTACCATATTTCCTACCATATTTCCTACCAAACTCTCTACCAAACGTTCTACCAAATTCCCTACCAAACGCTCTATCAACCTTCCTACTAAACGCTCTACCAAACTCCCTACCAAACTCCCTACCAAACTTCCTACCATACTTCCTACCAAACTCCCTACCATACTCACTACCATATTCCTACCATATTTCCTATCATACTCCCTACGTGCTTCATATGCGATATATTCAGTGCTTCGTATGTGATCTACCCAGTGCTTCATATGTGGTCTATTCAGTGCTTCATATGTGAAGTCAATGGGGAAGCCAATGGGGAAGCCAATGGGGAAGCCAATGGGGAAGCCAATGGGGAAGCTATTGGGGAAGCTATTGGGGAAGCCAATCAGAGCAATTTCCATCGGAAATGACGACCCCCTCGTGAAGCTGTATCAGAACAAGACCTCCTTCTATGAATTTTGAATGAAATTTCAGAGGTTTAGCGCAGAACTAGGGTACAATAACGAGACTCTACTAGATGATCTTTAGCATAAGATCAACTCAGATCTTCAACGAGCAACGCTCAATGAACGAACCACGGATTTGAACGAATTCGTCGACATCTGCATGCGAGCCGATGTTAGGCTAACTGAATTGAACGCCCGATCAGCCGCCAAAGCATCAGCTATCCAAGCTGCTCGCTCTGCCGTCAGCAAATCGGCTGCTCGACCCACGTCGTCATCGTCTGCGTGGAAGAAACTCAGAACACCGGACGTTGACTCTATTAGGGAAGAACTGTTTAAGAAAGAACTCTGCTTCAAATGCAAGAAGTCAGAACATAGAGCACGCGACTGTCACGAAGATGTGAAAGTACACGAGGTCGCTGCGAATTCGGAAAACGACACGCCCCCGTCAAAGTAGTGACTGAGGGCGATATACTCATATCCTGTTTCACCAGCATGCCTGGCGATCCGTTTGATTCCAAGCCGTTCACTGTTGACGTCACCTTGAATAGTTTAGGAAAGATATTCAGATCATCTGCTCTGATAGATACTGAAGTCATCGGCATGACATTCATTGATGAATCTCTAGTGCCAGAGTTATGTGAACGCTTTGATATTCAGCCAATACCACTGTCAAAGTCGAAATCGATCCGATCATTTGATGAAACTTCTGATCGAAAATCGATTATTTATGCCCTGTATACGTTAATCACTATACAAGGACACAAGGATGAAATGATGCCCCTATTGATAACTCGTCTAGATCAGCACAAAATAATCATTGAAAACCTCTGGTTGAAAAGGAACCAAATTTTGGTAGATTCTGCAAACGATCGATTAATATTCTCATCAAATATTCGAACATCGAAACCTGTCGTACCGAAAGTGTTACGATCCTAGCCTTCGCTACCTGAATCCAGCCTTCATATGGATCCAGACGACACTAGGCTAGTATAGGACTAGCGGGAACCTGAGTCAGCTATGATGTCATTGGGACCCTGCACCATATGTGTAAGGCGCCAACCCTATCGGGCCTAGCGCAGGGCTGAGGAACACACATATAAGAACCGAGTTCTTACCTGTAGATACTTTCCTTCCTTAGCATTTATCTATTAGTTAAATGACACTCATATGACTCGCTCTATGCTGGCCCCTAACAGGAAGTCTCTATGCCTAAGGCTCGGCATTAAGGCGAAACTATTCATCGGCTATCACCCGCAGACAGATGGTCAAACGAAAAGAGCAAATCAGAATGTAGAACGGTATCTACGTAGCTATTGCTCATACATGCAAGATGATTGGTCCGCCTGGTTACCCATGGCTGGATTTGTCGATAACAATGCCATTTCGCCGTCGATTGAACAGTCGACATTCTTCCTGAACAAGGACTTTCACTCTCGTATGAGCTTCGACCCGGATTCAACCGAATATGAAATCACCCGTGCTAGAATCGAAGCAGGCAAAGCGGAGAATATATCCGAACACATGGAACGATCATTAGCATTGATCAAACAGGCCTTAGCAAGAGCCAGGGTCACAATGAAGGAACAGGCTGACAAGCATCGAAAGGAAATGATCTACAAGATAGGCGACATGATGTTCCTGAATTCTAGAAACATCACGACCGCAAGACCGTCAAAGAAGCTAAACGATAAGATGCTAGAACCTTTCAGGATTCTCGCCGAAGTCGGAAATGCATATCGACTAGAACTGCCATCGATCATGAAGATTCATTCCGAGTTCGCACCAAACCTGTTGCGATTAGATTCAGAGAATCCGTTAGAAGAACAACGTCATGAGCCGCCAGACTCTATAGTCGTTGAAGACGAAGACGAATGGAAAGTGAAGGACATATTGAACTTCAGGCATTACGGACGAGGTAAACGGCTACAATACCGCGTCAATTGGAAAGGATACGACGTCGACCTACATTGGTATAACGCCGATGGGAACGAATTCGAAGGTTGTCAGAACGTCGTGAACGCTTTTCATGAACAATATCCGAACAAGCCAAGATAGAAGGGTCCGACTGAGGGGATCGAGCTGCAGCAATGAGGACATTGCTAGATGAAGGGGGGGGGTAATGTTGCGAACGTGCCTTGAATTAGCCTAACATAGGTCGTGACAGGCTATCATAGACTAGTATGAGGCTGGTGTTGACACGCTAGTGGCCTAGCGTGCCTTCGTGAGTACAAGACCTTCGACGTGTTGCATCTTCTTCCTTCTTTAGCTTTGAACTTCTAGTTAGAATACATCCATATGATCTGCTCTATGCTGGCCCATAACAATATTGACTCAACTGACGTTTGAAGGCATCTGTATAGGCTCAAATCGATCGCCTACAACAGTGATAGAACGCAGGTTAGGAAGATCAGTTCCTAAATCAGTTGAATTAGATACTACACCGCAGGAAGGCATGCTTATCGAGGTGGGCAAGAACAATAGAGGGCTTTGTTGATATTGTTTCTATTTACAAAAGATAACCTTTCTGATCGAGCCTTACCACATCTGATTAGGGTCAACCTTAAAAATTAACCGAAGGCAAACAGCGGTTAAAGGGATATAGTCAGCTCTATTTCCCCCCCATGCCCCCATAGAAGAAAGCAACAAGATCATTCCGAAATCTGACATCACATCAGTAGCAACTGGCTCAGTACCAGCTTTCAGTCGTTATCGCAGTCTTTACGACCGTCGTTATTGGTATATGAGGGTCAGAGCGAATATGTGCATATATTGACTATCTAGTAGGTAGAGCATACGGATGAAGAAGGAAGGAAAGAAGTGGGCGAAGGGTAAATACCCATCCACTAGCGCCGGATCAATGCGGAGATTACTAACCACAGGGGTAACAGTACCGTTCCCTGTTTCCACCATTTCCAACAGTCGTCAAGCTTCGTTTCATGTCAGCAAGATTCATCTTCAATATTAACAAATGATGCACCTCTGAAGTCTACATTGAGCTGAAAGGTTCAACCTTGTTAAACATCTTCGACGTCATAAATTCAGCGTTCCTCTACCTAATCTTAGAAAACCATCAAAGAAAAGCGTTTTCCACATCGCTAGAAGATCGGGCTAAAGATGAGACGACGAATGATATTCCATAAAGCAGTGTATCAAATTCTGGGCATTCAACACGATGGCAGACACTTTACGTCTTGAGATAGCAACAACTGCAGCGCGCATATGGTATGACGTGCCGTCTCCCAATTTGCTGGTCGACAAAGGCCAGAGTGGGCAACAAGGATGTCGCGATGCCTCCTCCGCTCAACCAGAAGTGTAGCACACAAGGAAGGAGTCTGACATCCCCGAAAAGGAACCCTCAAGGCCGTAATTTATACTGCCATCTAGGTATTGAGCGGAGTAAGTAGACTTGATCGTGGACCAAGGACCAAGGACCAAGCCACAAAATTGGGGGGGTTGCAGATCACACGCCATTCGGCTAGAGCTCGTCAGACAGAGTGCACACACACCTACACGATCGAAGATGAAGTAGATGTTGTGATACGCGGAGATACGTCAAAGTTGAGACCATCGAAGCATATTGCAGCTGCTCA
>JAABUH010004068.1_pt1 | contig 12077 bp, 10 predicted proteins | sample 5559121 | NCBI WGS metagenome assembly JAABUH01 (sample SAMN10711871, study PRJNA513364) | rock metagenome | isolation source: Antarctica rocks | place: Antarctica: Victoria Land, Battleship Promontory nord | collected 2015-12-28 | reverse complement strand
ATGATTACTGTCGTATCAGCAGAACCGGACGCCAGCTGCTTACCGTCGGGCGAGAAGGCGACGGCGCGGACCCAAGATGAATGGCCCTCGAGAGTCTGCAGCGTCGCTCCCGTAGCCGCGTCCCAGATCCGTACTGTCTTATCATCAGAACCGGACGCCAGCTGCTTACCGTCGGGCGAGAAGGCGACGGCGCTGACCCAAGATGAATGGCCCTCGAGAGTCTGCAGCGTCGCGCTCCAATTCGCTTCTACTTCAGGCCCTCTCTTAATCCACTGTGGCATCTGATTACCAAATTGTTTCCGCACTATGCTCATTACCGGCGTGAATAACAGCGCACTATAGTATACCTGTAGTGGAGCCTGCTCTATTCCAACTCGGTTATGTAACGCAAATCGCTTTAGGTCATGAATAAACTCATATAAATTAAGACAATTCGCCACCTATAATTCCGCCGCTTAATTTAATTATCTGTAATTTATCTTCGGCGGACTTACAGATGCGATGGACTCGAGAGAAATTATCTCAAGAATTCCCTCTGATATCTTCTGCATCCAACCAAGCGCTTCAAGCCAATGGAGGAGATGTTTTTGGAGGAATTGATGGACATAATCGTTATCTCGTAACTGAACATCACTCCTTCGAAGATGTTTTACCCAGTGCAGACATGCGTACTGGACCTCTGGAGGTAGACATTGCTCTACTCGACAGCTTTTAACGTCGGCGACAAGCGTACCTGGTATAGTGACGCCGCAGATATCTTCCTTGAGAGAAGTCGACATGAGTTGAATACAGCGAGTGGCTAGTATTTCATTTGCTGACTTCTCATCCACCCAGAAATTCGAATCGCTACATCTATCCTGCTTTAGAAGAAAGTCGCGAAATGAAGGATGATGCAAACGAAGTAAACGAGTATGGTCCCTTGAAATATCTAGAATTGCATGTAGGTCTTCAAGACAGTCATCGACCTCTTCTGATTGAAAATTCAATAACCTGCTCAAGGAGTGTATAGAGAGAGGAGAGAGCAAAGTTACAATGCTCCCAAGAATATCTCTTAGTATGCTTAAGAACTCTTTTTCTTCTTCTTTAGAATATTGCACAGGAATGGAATGCCCGAGGACTATAGTGTAAATCTTGTTAAGATGCTTCTCTGGGTGCCCTTCTACGATCGAGCTATCAATCTGAAGAATTGCGTCCAATCTTTTTTGAATGAGAAATACCTTTGCAGCTTCCCGAATAAAACGACAGGCAGTTGCAGCCCAGATGAATAGTCCACTAGCAAATTGAACCAATTGTTTTACGGTCTCTTCACCTGGCCAGCTGGCACTAAGAGACGGTTTTCCCTGCCTAATGAGTCCAAGATTGTGTTTCAGAAATATCGTAATATCGTGGTCTACAATCGACAGTGATATATGGTGGAGTACGAAATCTTGGCGCTCTGTCTCTGGTATCCTGTCGAGGCCGTACCAAATTGGGGTTTCTGGTCGGCTTGTCAGGAACACTCGTAGCCGAACTATCTGCAATGTTTGAGCTTCAGCTAAAAGTGTTAAGATAGTCCGGATGTCCTCGTCGTTATCGCATTCATCAAGGGCGTCAATCACAAGAACATACAAGAACGGATATGAGTCGCCGCTTAATTTGGATAGTGGACCAAGGACGAGCTGGCGCCACTGATCGCCAAGAGATTGAGTCGCAATATCGGCGTTTTTTCTAACAGCATCGCAGATGTACCGCTTAAGAGATTGTGATTTCCGAGCAAGCTGTACCGCAATAGTTGTGAAGAACTTGCTAGCATGACCAACATCTCCGCCACCCTTTGAAAAGAAGAAGCTGGCTCCGAGCTGGCCATTCTCATGGTATTTGCGAGCAACAGTGCGAGCAACTGTTGATTTCCCCGTGCCGGCCAAACCGTTCAGCCAGTAAATGAAGCGCCCATCTTTTCCATCTGCCCAGGTATATATTTCTCGAAGAAGGTCGATGCGGGTGTCGGGAAGGCAGGCGGGATCGTGCTGCCTGCTGTAGGCATTGAACGGCGCATCAACAGCGTATGGCAAGTGGCTAAGTAGGCTCTCTGTCTCTGAATCGCTCGTTAGCGGTCTTGATTTATCGTTCTTTATCGTTCATCACGCTTCGACAAATGCATTGACGGAAAATAGGAATGGCTTACTTAAAGGTTTGTCGATCGCCTCTTGGAGTCGAATGAACGCGTCCTTCTTACCCTCGCCATAAATCTGCACTATACTGATCTCGAACATACCAAGTAGACAGTACGCTTCGTCTTCTTTGCGTGTAGTCGTACGTTTTGCCGCCCATGACATTCGCTCCTCCACCGTAAATTGAGACAAAGGACTTCCTTGAATCGCTTTGACAGGAATACCTGTTATCTCATGGATTTGTCGCTCTAGTGATGTCTTATCACCTAGGAGCTTGCCCTCTCGGGAGAAGAAGTCGACTGATGACGGAGCAATAAGCTCTTGGAGCGTCCAGCCTCGAGTGAACCATTTACTCTCCCGAAATGCTGATTCGAATTTAGGCTGAGGGATATTAGAATTGGCATTACAGTCATCTGCCGATACGTCTGAGAGATAGGCAAAGCATCTAGCCGCCTCACGATACCATTTGAACATGGAGTTGATAGCCTCCGAGAGTTCTGCGCTGCTGGATTTATCAATACAACAGGTGTCCACCCAAAAGTATGCTATGCCATGGCAAGCGGCTTGCTTTCCGCAGAACTGGATCTTATTGTAGCCAGTAGAACCAAACTTGCTCTTACCAGCATCTTCCTCTAGGTCTTTGAAGGTTACCTCTTCGTCTTCCGGTCCCCAGGTGTGCGAAAGTACCGCATATGGTGGAACGTTGTCGTCGACAAACTTAGCGTAGCTGAGTTTGCCGCCGGTTGTGAATTTCAAAAGGCGCATCTGGTATGAGATTTCTAGTAAGCAGTACTGTATTGGACAGAAGTTAGATCACTGTACAAGAGACTAAGGTCCCGAAACAAAAACGACCCCCCGCCCAGACATTAGACAGTAAATTTGGATGACTAAAGCACTTACAATAGTTAAGCGGATAACTAATATAAGATGATTGTAATTTCTGTTCCATTACGCTAAAGGTGCGACGGAGGCCAACTCTCTAACTACTATACAGTAACAGGCTGTGAAGCTTCCGCGAGCCTGCTCCAAGAAACCGATTCGAACCAAAGAAGCGGCAATCTCATATCATCCGTGCCACAGGCGCCACCAGCTCTGGCGCATCTGCCTTTCGAGCAGGATTCTTGCGCTTCCAACCACGTTTCGCGGTGACTTCCTCTTTTGCAGCACGCTTTGCTCGTGCCTCCTCGATATCCTCATAGCTCATCACCTTCGCTTTCCCTAGCACCACTGATTTAGTCGATCGTCGATCGGCGAACTTTGGCTTCGTCGTTCATTCTGGACAGGAATCGAGTTTGATCCCGAAGGAGCGCACGTTCGGCGAAGGATATTTACGTCTAGTCGACGACGACAGCGAGGATGAAACCGACTTGTCAGAAGAAGTCCGGATCACTATATAGTACTATATTATAATTCCTACGTCTTCCGCCATTTTTGCTCGAATTTTGATGCAGATGTAGATTTTGCTAAATTTCGTCCAATTTGTTCAACAATCTGACTGTCAGACTTTCCAGTTTATCCAATCTACTGTTTAATGCTTCTATCTGATCGATGTTTATTATTCTCTCGCCGTCGCCGCCGCCGTTGCCGCTTCCTGCTTGACTCCGTCGTTCCTCGTTCTTCTTTCCTTGTTGAAGGAATGCGTTTGTCACTAGCTGCAGACCTTCTTTCATACCTTTCACCAGTATTCTAGCAGTGTCTTCACCGTTATCTGCTCGCTTTCTTTTTCTTGAACTCGTGCTGGAGAGAGAGATCGACGGGGTTGCTGTGCGAGTATTGTTGACTGGACTGTCAACGTCAGTCGTCTCCTCGTCGTCGATATCATATATCAAGCTTCTTTGTAGCCGAGCTGTTTCAAAAACTTCATCCGCACGCTCCTTTGCCGTTTTTACAGACATTTGAATCTTCTCGGCCACCTCCTTTCAACGTTCAGTAAACTCTTCAACAGCTGCTTTGAATTCAGATCTTTCAACCTCGGTTTCAGAACCCATTTCCTCTTCAACTAACTCTTCAATTCTAGCCTTAACTCACTTTTCTATGGTCAGTCTAGGCTGCTTCAAAATATATTCTGTTTCGTTCTTTAGAAGATCGGAGAGAAGGGTCCAAAAGTTCCCCTTGTTATTGGGACGATACTTCATTTTGTTAGCGACGCACAGCCGAATGAGATGTAGCTTCTCTGAGGACTTCATAGATCGGTTCCTTCCGGTAGTCCTCGGCCTCGAAGCTTCAGAGTTCACCTCAATGACTTCAGCAACGTCTTCATGACCGAAGTTTTGTTCCTGATCGCTCGCCCTAGCTCTCTTTTTACCATTTGCTTCATCTCTTCCACCGCTTCCACCTCTTTCACCTCTTATTTCACCTCGTCTAGGTGTGCCTTGTATTTCAACTTCAGAAGGGGCTGAAGTGACGATAGAGCGGTTCAATTCTGAAGCGGAGGTTGACGTTGATGATTCAGGATAAGGATAATAGGGAGCGAAATATTGAGGAGTCGGCTGAGCAACGGGGGAAGGTTGAGGATAGTAGGGATGATACCCATGCTGCTGGTGAAGGGCAGCAGTCTGCTGAAGTATCCTCTCTGCAGGAGGTAAGTCATCCTCACCCTTCGGCAGTACTGGGCCTGCTGCAGAAACAGTACCCTGAACCGGAGGGTCGCCGGCCTGACGCGCCGCCTCGTCAAACTGATTCATATTCATGATTCAAATGGGTTGTTTTCTTCTGATATATACGAAGGCTTGCCTATCTGAATAGACCAGACGTTCTGAATCCTGCTTACATAACTGTAGCTATAGCCAAAACGGTATCAAGCATGCATATGCTCAGCCGCTAAAATTTGCTCATAGGGTGAGCAAATATGCTCACCCCCTGAGCAAATTTCTCGTTTATGTTCCCAAAAGTGGTTTAGGCCTGAAGCTAAATATTTTGCTCAGTCGTATGTGCAGGGTTTATAATTATTAGGGGACTCATCGTAACTCCTTGAAACTGTAGGCGTGCTCGTAAACTTTGGGCTGTGAGTATATTCAGTACTCGTAGCCAATTCTCCGCTAGTCGAGCTTCATCCCTCACCGGATCGTATTTTAGAAATTCTGTGTTGCGCAATACGGCACCTATGTCACATGACGTATAATGCGCGCGCACATTATCAATCACGTGACCCCCCCATCGACACAAGGCCGCCAGAGCTTCACTGCCTCTGATCCTGCGAGTGAATTATTTCCCCATCTGTATCTTCGATCAACTGTAGAAGCTCGGCCTTGATTTGACCATAGAGAACGATGCTGAGTCGTTGGCATTTCTCAACCGACTGATTTTATTACACCTGGAGGCAGAAATATCATAACATGCCATACGCAGCAAAAGCCAAGTCGCAACAATTCACTAGAAGGAAATCAGGTCTTGTGAAAATAGCAGATGAGCTGACACGCTTATGCCACGCGGATCTTGCACTGATCATCAGCAAGAACAATAAATATTAAATATATCGATCGATCGATCATAAACAATGGCCTTTCACGATCACAGAGATTGTATGTATGAATCCGGCAAATCGAATGTGTGCTGAATCGAGCTTAGAAAGTATCGTACTATTTACCTATCAATCTGCTATCAAAAGACTTTGAGAACATCATCCATCAAAGGCCGCAAAATTCGGAGATCGAGGACTCTTCAAAAACAAGGTCTGGTTCTGCAGAGCTACAATGTTGGGAGGACATGTAGACTTCAAAGGATCTCGCACCGTGTCGCATAGCACAGTCCAAAGACGCTGGCAAACGCACGGTAGAATATATCCCGCTCTCATCTCGAAGGTATGAGGCAGCCTGAATCGCGTCTGATTGCCCGGAGCATTTTAAATCAGTCGTTACTAGTGATGAATCTTTGCGTGGAGGCAGGTGTCGATATGAAGGTCGTCTGGAGTGTATATTAGCACGTACCAGCCTATGAATGTTGGTTGCGTATGACCATACCTAGTTGACACGAGCCCGATGAAAATCCTCGTCATTCGAATAATTTAGCCATCTCAGTAGCGGCCCATCGTCCGAACCAGCACGGTCATATCATCTCGAGCTCTCCCCGCAGTTCCTGCCTCGTCGCCCTATCCGCGCGCTTCATCTCGCTATGATTTGGGTTCTATTCGGGTGAAGGAGTGCGTGCAAAAGAAGAAGGAATCCTAAACGTCTAGAGCGGGCGCAAGAGGCTATCTACAGGACATGCTTCGAGTAAATCACACTGGGCGTCAACCAGGGCCTGTAAACACGTATCGTCATTTGTTACCCTCCGAAACGTCAATTGCGATACGTCTGTGGATTGTGAGAGACGATCATTGGCTCTCCCCGGAGTTGTTTTTTCCATGCGAGAGAGAAGCACGTGTTGATCCGGAAAGCGGCCTCGGAAAGAAAAATCGCCAAACGCCAACACTTGAAGTGCTGTTAGGCCATCAGATCCAAACGCCCATTGTGCGAAGGCCAGCTCCTCGGGCAGGATCTCTGAAAACAAGGCACGAGCTTTCTGTTTGATGTCCGTCGATATGAACTCATGGAAGATGTTCTTGACGGTGTCACCGACTCTGGATAGATCGTGGTCACTTGACGTGGATTCGTTGTTTGAGATGACACACCCACACTCGCCTGGTCTTGCTCCGTCTGTCAGAACGAGACCGCTTGGGGAGATGATGCTTGGATCGTCATTGTCCGACGACTCGCCATCAATCGTGTGGTTATATTGTTCGTCACTGCTAAGCTCCTCACTGTTTGCATCTTCGCTGCTTGATTCATCACTGCTGGATCCTTCATTTCTTGGTAGACCGTATGTGGATGGCATGAGACCCGTCCTTCTGATGTGCAGTAGTCTATATTTCGGCCGTGGAGTGATCACGCTCAAGGCAGGTGCCTAAGATGAAGCGAGTTAGGCCAGCAATCAGTCTATCGTCGAACTAACGCTACTGAGAGGGTCAAGAGCATACCAAGTACATGGGAAGAGTCACACAAACCAACATACTCGAGGTTGCCTCCGCGAAACAAGTCGAACATTGATCCGTCCCAACTCAACATGTTATCCCCAAAGAGTTCAAAATTTGGGGATTCGTCATCGAGGTCGACGTCTCTTTCGTGATATACGACTCGCTTCAGCGTCGGCTTATGATGAAGGATTGCGTCCCAATATTTATTGGTGGTTGCTTCAGGTCCATGAACCAGCATGAATAGATCTTTCAGGCCACCGAACATTTCAAGGAACCTGCACGCTGCCGGCGTAGAGCTGGAAGATTCCGGGTCGTCACTGCGCACGACTAGCTCCAGAGACGTCAGACAAATGGTTTGGTGTGAGTCCACTAGCATTTCTAGCAGAGCGTTCGTCCCAGGGCAATTCCGTAGCTTTAAGGTTTGAAGCCGGTCGAAGTTGAAGGCGGACGCCATGTCCTTGATCGACCTTCGAAAGGACACCGCCGACAGCGATAAGCTGCTGAGGCGTGGGAACAGCACTCTCCTTTTGCCGGCTTCCAATTTCAAGACGTGTCGAGCGAAGCGGTTTCTGGACCGAGTTGCACGGCCGTTGCGCAACTGCTCATTGGCACCCACCCAGTCGAGGAGATCCAGCTCCAACTCCTCCAAGTGTTCCACATTCCCTTGAAGGATCTTCGCTAATGCATCGAACTCCTCCACGGATTGTAAGGCTCGCCAAGAGAGATGTCGAAGGCGCGTGAGAAGGACGAGAGAAAGATAGGTATCTTGGGAATCCAGCCCAAGGCAACTACCGTCGGTCACGAGAGATAGTGAGCCCAAGCGAGTTTGCTTTTTCGATAGGAACGCGAGCACTGCATCAGGAAGGCACGTCCCTAGGTCCCAGCTATGACATGTGATTAGTAAGGAACTTCGAAAGCGCTTGGAGTGTTCAATCACCTGAAACTGTAAAGACTGTTATCAGAGAGTTGGTCAAACAACGGTACCAGCTTCTCCTCGAGCTCTTCCAGGGCCGGGTACCGCGAGTCGTTATGTACACAGCGAAAATCGAGTCTCTGATGGAAATCAGCGGCGAGATGCAGGTGCTTCACATTTCGGAGAAGGTTGTTGGCTGTCGAGCAAGTTCGCAAAAGTGGTTCGACATCAAAGTCCTCTAACTCCCACTCTTCACCGACGCGAAGGGTGATTGCCTGATATAGTCTCGGGACTGTGTAGTTGTAGATGTGCTTGGAGACTTCGCAGAGCCTTTTGAGGTCTCCTGTGCCATGGATCTACGTTGCGTGAGACACAGAATATGATGTCGGTCAAGGACATACTCTTTCGAGGATCAGCTGGACGATCTCGAGCGGCAATTTATGGAGCATTTTTGGAAACCATGTAGGTCACTCGACAGATCGAATCAACGGCGATCCAGGAAGTGTGTTAAGAATTGCTTTGGAGGTGCGAAAGATGGGGGAGAACGTGGTGAAGGAGCAGCTCAGTGCCGCACACTCAAAGGTAGGACGGCTGTGCAAGACCTACGATCACGACAAGGGCTGAAGATGCAATGAAGAACCGAGGGATGAATGCGAGGAGTAGCGCTCAGATATAGCTATTGAACTGTAGAAAATAGTACTGTGAAAGCAAGTACTGTAAAGTCCGCACTCTAAAAGCAGGTACCGTGAAAGAGGGCACGTTGAAAGCTGGTACCTCTATAGGCATTACTGAACAGCCTTGGAGGGCTCAAAACCTGAAATAGTCATAGCCACCTTCCCCGGAAAGTTAGCGAGGCTATGGTGGGGCTATGACGGGGCTTAGCGCCCACTTTGCCGCCATCAGCCCTGCTATGCATGAAATCTTAGTATAGTACTGTAGTAATTATCTCATATCTAGTCTTGCCGACCACCCTCGTCTGGGCATAGAGCTTCCGGTCCTCACCCAACCTCCGTTGTTCCCCTTGGAAAACGACCTTCAGTTACCTAGCTGAAACTTCTGGATCCTCTCTCGCCTTCTCAAACATCGCCTTCACCTGGATGTAAAGCAGTTGATCTGCCGCTCTCCGATATTTATCATAAGGGAAGAAAATCCTATACATGGCCAAGCTCTCGCCGGGTAGCTTCAGGATTCTCCAAGGAATGGGTTTCACAGTAGATTGTACTTAGCAGACGCAGAATCGACCCAGAATCCTCGTAAAGGTGCGTTCTGAGGAACTTTCTCTTGAGAAAATTGCTCCCAAGAAAAATCTCCCAGGAGCCACTCATGAATTCTCGGACCATCAATACGCCGAGAAGTTTAACGAATCTCCTAGAAACTTTATCATAGGAAAAATCTCCTGAGATGCAAGGTCGGTACTTGACTGGTACGTGTAAAAGAAAAATGCAGGGTCGAAAATGGCGAGGACACGCAGTCTTTCAAGAATCGCGTTCTCCTAGGCCTGATCTTCAAAGAGTCATGGTTTCCCAGGAGACAAGAGGAAGAATGCAACATAAGGCGAGCTCAACGTTCTGCTTGCGTCTGGTCACAATGGCTCTGAACGGTACGTTGAGTGGGAGATGCTTGTGCTGACATCCGCATTTGGATCAACATTGATTTGTTTTTGTCCGCTCTCTGATGTAGCTTTCGCGTGCAGATATTTATTTACTGTTTGAGTTGGAACTGTTAACTTATAAGGGCCAGTAGGACCGGAGTCTGAAAAGAATCAGGCCCTTGCTGTCATTTATCGAACTTTTCAAGCTCGTTGACACTCTAACTTCCAGCTTCTAGTTCAAAGGTTCCCTAGCATACCATCTGGACATATCTCCTTTGTTATCAATTATTTTCTTGAACAACTCCGGGAATTCGTTCCGTATTAAAGCCATAGTATCGACCCTTTCTTCCAGCTGCGCCGCATTATAAGAACTTCTTTTGGATTGGAACGCCGAACGGACCGTCAGTCTAGATGAGTAGCCACACCTGTAGAGCACGTATGATATTAGGTTTCGAAGCTTGCTGTCCTCTAACAAGTTAAACCCGAATTCAAGCACAAGATGCTCCAATTTTGGATGATTTTCAAGAAAGCTTAGTAGCTTAGAAGCATCATCTTCTCCATCCTTAGGATCTACTATGCCAATCAAGAATTTCGCGCGCAATATCGAGGCAGTGTTGTCATTCGTGTCGTCAATGCGATGAGCGCGAAACACGTTTTCTCCATAAAGAACATCCGCGGCTTCGTTGTAGAAAACACGACAGGTACGTAAGATTGCTGGGAAAAGACAATTCGGGCGAGGGAATGAGTCACTATCTTTAAGCCACACCATGCGTACAGTTTGGTCGGAAAGTAGTAGAAGTCGATAAATCTTAAGCCAGAGTTCTGGTGCCAAACGTAAGATTGGAGGCAACAAACTGCCTTGCAAAGACACCATATTCTCCACGGCCATGGTGCGGATGTATTTTGAACAGTGGGCAAAGCGCTGCAAAGGAAAGGATCGCTCCAACAGCGGATGCACACTCCGGGAGGCCCTATTATTGTGAGCTGAGAAGGAGGTGAATGTAGCTATTAAGTACCAACAGAACCCGACTGTGGGGTGGAAATAGTCGAATATGCAAAGCCCGAATGTTGTTGTTCAGCGCTTCTCGGCTTAAAGTTGGGCCGATTGGTTGTCTCATACAGCGCAGGAATGATAGTTGCCCTTGAGAGCCTATTAGTCATCCCAAAGATCGGCGCGGGATTGTGTTTCGCCAACTTCATCTCCAACCTTTCCAGCCTCTTCGCCGTCGACTTCAAACCCATGAACATCCTGCAGTCTCGTTTAGCAGCTTGCAAATAAGATATAAAGTTCACTATAGCCTAGGCCTTGCGCCCCCTACCTTGAGATGGCCAACCTATCGCAAAACGATCGCAACATCATCGCAGAGCATCCTTTGGACAAATGTCTGGATCATTTACGAGATGCACTTCGAAGAGCGGAGCAAAAATACGAGCCAAATTCCCTTTCCCACCATGACTTCGTCAATGGTGCCGATTCGGATCCTCAAAAGATAATATTACGACTCCTCAATACCTTGCAGGGCCATGAAGCTGCACTTGACCTTCGCTTAAAGACCGGGAGTGAAGATGTAGCTTCTGAGCTATCCGCGCTTTTTAGGCGTATCCGAAAAGGCAACTTCATCTACGAACACTACCGTGCGCTCTCACGACTTGTCGTCAAACAAGCCCCTGATGTCGACATCTGGAACGCCGTCTTCGACCTCATCATCACAGTTTCCCGAACAACCCCTCCTACAAGCATTCCTGTTTCCTTCGATGGCACTCCAATCACGAGTTCATCCGCCTCGCAACAAGGCGGTGAGCAAACTCAGAAACTGGTGGAAGGAAGGATCTTCGAAGAGATAAGGGGATGTACACATCAGAACGTTGAGAGTTTCTTCTCAAAATATTTCGAGGGAAAGCCTTGGACTGAGCGTACGAAAGAGATTTATAAGGCCGTGCAAGAAAGGCACGCAGACGGACGGTGGACAGATTTCCCTCAGTCACCGGTACAAAATGCTGTCTGCGAATGGTGGTTTCATTTTCAAGATGAGTTCCTATCGAATGAACGGGGTGTTTATTACACGAGCAACACCAAAGATCTTACGGGCTCCGAAGCTAAACGCCAAATCGATCTGTTCGTCAAGCCCAACAACGAAAAGCTGTCGAAGGTAGTACATGATTGGAAGGACGTTGAAGTGATTGGGGAACTCAAAGAGTCCAACAAGGACAAGAAAGCGACACTGCTTCAAATCGCTAGATACGTCCGCGATGTGTTCTCCTGTCAGCCGACTCGCCGATACGTTCACGCTTTTACTCTCTGTGGGAACGATATGCAGGCGTGGGTGTTTGATCGCTCTGGTCCTTACAGCTCAACTGCTTTCGATATCCATGAGGAGCCAGAGCGTTTCATCCGTACGATTGCAGCCTATGTGATGATGAGCGACGAAGAGTTGGGTCTTGACACTTTCATCGAGCGAGATGATGGCGATC
>JAABUH010004067.1_pt1 | contig 12078 bp, 13 predicted proteins | sample 5559121 | NCBI WGS metagenome assembly JAABUH01 (sample SAMN10711871, study PRJNA513364) | rock metagenome | isolation source: Antarctica rocks | place: Antarctica: Victoria Land, Battleship Promontory nord | collected 2015-12-28 | reverse complement strand
CACGGCACCGCGCGCCTGCACCGGCTCTGGGGGCCTTGCGGCGGCGCGCGTGACGCGAGCAGCGCATGCGCGTGCAGCTGCGGGACGGCTGCATGCGCGGCGACAAGGCGGGCTGCCAGGCGCTGCTGCAGCAGGTCAAGGCGAACTACGGCCTGCTGAAGAGCAAGCTGGAGGTGTTCATGCGCCTGGAGGCGCAGCGGAAGCAGCTGCAGCCGGCGTGCGGGCAGTAACGCTCGCCGCGCGCGGGCAGCAACGCTCGCCGCAAGCGGGCGCGCCTCTAAGGCTCCTCGCCGCGGCGCCGCCGCGCTGCGGCCCGGCCCCGGCGCAGTCGTGCCTGCGCGTTGGCGCGTGCGCGCTGGGCGGCGCCGCGAGCGAGTGAGCGAAAGGGCGCGCATGCGGTTGGGGTGCATGCGCCTGTGCTGCCGCGGGCGGCCCCGCCCGCGGCTCGCGCACCTTGGCGCTGCTGCCGTGCGCGTCTGCGTTTGTGTACACCAGTCAGCTGTCGCATTCAGGTCCGTAGTCTTCTTTTGGCGATAGTGTGTGGTTGTGTGTGTGTGTGTGCGTGCGCGCGAGTTGCAGATGTGGGCGCGTCCATGCGCGGCTTTTGGGGTGCGCCGTTGGGAGGCTGGGTGGAGGGCGCCGTTGGGAGGCTGGGTGGAGGGCAAAACATGAGGGTTAGCGGGGGTTGTGCGGGGGTGCGTGCAGCCCTGGCGTGCATCCTGCCTGTTGGTGCTAAACTGTCAGCGCTGTGCCTGCTGTTTTTGGTGTTCTGGGCGGCTGTGAGGGCGCGGTTAGGATTGGAAGCCTAAATGCGAGGGGCTTGGAGCAATTTGGGCGGGTGTGCTTCGTGCTGGTGCCGGTGTGCATGCTCGCGCCTGCCGCGCGCTCAGCAGCGCCTTGGGTCCCGGTGGGGCCGCACGTGTTTGCGGCGGCGCTAAGCTGGAGTTTAAATCGTTCACCGCGCCTGCCCTCAGGCTGGGCGGCGGAGCGGGTCCCGGGCATGAGGCGATGGTCAGGCCGTAGCTACCCGGAGGCCCGCCTCGCGCCTGCATGCCCCGCACCTGCATGCCCGGCACGCCTCCTGCTGCTGCCCCCGCGGCTGACCCCAGGCGCTGTTGGGCGCCTGCGGCTAGCGCAGCGGCGTCCCGGTGTCTGCGGGCTGTTTCAGTCCATGCTATGCCGCGCACACGTCGTCGGCGCGCCTCACAGCAGCCTGCATGTTCAGCACGAACGAAGTATGCCGCCGCCGTGCTGTGCCCGGCTACCTGCTTTTGGCTCCTGCGCCAGGTGGTGAGGGTAACAGGCTAGCAATTCTGGCAATGCTCGAGAAGGCCTCCGCCCCATTTGCTTTGGCAGTCGCGAGATGGCGGCAGCTCCGCGGCTGTGCAGTGGCGGCACTCAGAGGAGCAGCACAGCTGATGGGCTGGTTGTCGTGAACAGCCAAACCTCAGCTCACAAGCGCTCATCGGCTCCGTACGCCTTCTGCTCGCATGTGCCGCAAGACACATCCTCCTGAGATGCCCTACTTAGCCATGCTGGTGGCAGCAAGCATTCCCGCGACATTCCATGACACAGCAGCCTCGCATGCCGCACATCAGCCAGATGGTGGCTCACAGGTGACACCCAAAGCGCGCCGGCCCCATGCGCCAGAAGCACTACGCGTCTTCCAGCACATAGTCGGCGATCTGCGCGCGCAGCGCCTGCCGCCGCCCCTCAACTCCCGCGGCCGTCAGCCGCAGGCAGGCCGCCGCCGCCGCGTCGCCGCGCAGCAGCGGCGGCAGCAGCTCCGGGCGCAGCCCAGCCGCTCTGCCCGCCCCGCTCAGGCCTGTGCCAGGGCCGGGGCCGACACCCTGGCCCGCCCCGCGGCGCGCCCCAGGGCCTGCGCCGGGCGGCAGCACGACGCTCTGCCGGCAGGCGTAGCAGCAGGCGTCTGCCAGGGAGCGCGCCGCCGCATCGGGGCGCGGCACAGGGTCTGCGCCCCCACTTGCAGCCCCTGCGCCGCCGCCGCTGGGCGCGGCCGGCCCCACGCCCGCCGAGGCGGCGCACGGCGCGTCCGACCCCGCTTCCGACCCCAGCCCTGCGCCAAGGCCCCGCGCCGCGAGCGACGCCTCGTGCGCGCCCAGCGCCTCGCGCTCCGCCAGCGGCGCGGCGCAGACGACGCAGAGGCGCTCCGCGGGCGCCGGGCCCTCCGGCCCAGCCGGCGGCCCGCCCATGTCTGGATCCGTGCCGGCCGCAGGCGGAACCCCCCGCGCGTCCGCCGCCGCGCGGCCCGCGGGCAGCGCGTTGAAGGGGAACGCCTGCAGCTTCAGCGCGGTGCGCAGCAGCGTGGGCACCGTGGACGGCAGCGCGGCCTGCGCGCAAGCACACCCGCCCTCGCCACGCGGCCCCACAGCCGTCTGCTCACCTCTGATCGAGCGGTTCACAATGAAGGCAAACAGACGGCACATTAAGGAAGCATCTAAGAAGGGCGTCCGGAGTTTACGCCAAACAGATGTCAGGCACTGGGACCACCTCAAGGCATGCACCTCCAGAGAGAGCTTCCTCAGAGTCGAACCGTTAGGAGGCCCTCGTCTCGTTCAGACAGGCAGAAGAGGCCTGCCTGCTTCCCAAGGCCTGCCTGCCCCTGAGGCCCTCCTGGCGCAGTAAGGCCTGTCCCAGGAGCAGGGGCGGGGCGGCCGCAGACCTGCAGGCCGACAACGAAGGTCGTCGCCAGCGCGTTGAGCGTCGCGCGGCCGCGCCGCGCTGGCGGCGGCGCGGCGCGCGGCGCGGTGCGCAGGCGCTGCAGCGCGCAGAGCAGGGCGAGGTCGCGCGCAGCCAGGTCGCGCGCGGGCAGCACCACCGCCGGCGCGTCCAGGCCGTGCCTGCCGCCACGGGGGCGCAGCAGGTTGGGCGCGCCGGCGCCGCAGCATCCAGACGGGGCTGCTCACGCGCGCCTGGCCGCGCGCGAGCGGCGACCAGCCCCTGGTGCGGCTAGGGCATGCCAGCGGTGCAGAAGGCGAATGCCATGCAGGCGGAGGGCACAGTGCGCGGTGGCAGGCGCTGCAGCACTGGACAGAGGCCGCATGCGCCAAGACACAGCACCACAACCCGCATGGGCCGTCCGAGCCCGCCGTCCTTGCGCGCTCGCTCATGACGCGGGCAGGTATGTATGTCCCCTCATTCGCCTTGCTCGACCACACCGTGCACGGCGGGCGCAAGCAGATGCGCCCGGCCCTACAGACGACGTCACAGACAGCAGCAATGAGACAGCGCGGCCGGGCGGGAATGGCGCGCCGCCCCAGCTGCAGCGCCGCAGCAGCGCCGCCCGGCGTAGGGCGCCACGGGCGCCCGCCTCAGCTCCCGTGCGCAATCGCGGGCGCGCGCCTGGCGTCAAAGTGCTGCAGCGAGGCCGGCAGCGCGCGGCCGGCGCCCTTGGCGGCGGCCGCCACCGCGCGCGCGGCCAGGCGCGTGGCGCTGTCGCCCAGCGCCAGCCGGTTGCAGCCCAGGCCGGCGGCCGCCGCCAGCAGCAGGCGCCGCGTCAGCGCGGCCGCCAAGTCCTCGCGCCCGGTTGCGTCGGGCACCGCCTGCGCACGGGCGTTGAGCGTGAGTTCAAAACCTTGCAATGTAGGGTTGTAAACCTGAAGTGCACCAAAGTTCTTGAGCAGTTACAAGGCGCTTTGGCAGGCACGCCTGCGAGGGAGCAGCAGGCCCGGGTCAGCCGACCCACGGCGGACCTGACGCAGTCCCGGGTCAGGTCGCATCAAGCGTTGCCTCTGGCCTGAGGCCAATGCAGGAGGCCAAATGTTCTCGCAGACGTGCAGGAGTGCCCAAACATCCACGGGACACTGTGCCATGTGACTGACGCAGCCGCACTGCCGTCCATGCGCCAACCATGCGGCATGCTGGCGCCGCACCTCCAGCAGAGCAGCGAGCCGGTGGCGCCGCTCCGCCCGCGCGCAAGCAGCGCACGGCGCGCCCCCACAGCTGCTGCCGCCCTCGGGCGCCGCGGCGCGCTCGCCGCACGCGCTGGAGCACCGGTCGTCAGGCCCCGGCGGCGCGGCAGCGGTGCCTGCCGGCGCTCCGCCCGCCAGCCCTGGGCGCCCTGCATGGCTGCCGCTGCATGCACGCGCCGCGCCGCGGCAGGCGACACGCACGCCAACGGCGTTCACGTCGTCATCCGCCGCTGCGGGGCACGCGCCGCACGCGGCGCATTCGCCCCCGCGGCCAGGCGGGCCCGCCGCCGCCGCGCCGGGCGGCTCCCCAGCCGCACCATCGCGCGCGTCGGATCCCGCGGCACCGGCACACGCCGCGCCGCCAGCCCCGTCCCCTCGGCCGGCCGCCGGCGCGGCTCGCCTCGCACACGGCTCACAAGGTGTCGGGGTTCCCGAGCTGGGGGCGGCAGACGCTTGTCGGTCCTGGCCGGGGCGGCACAGCCCTGCGGCGGCGGCCGGGTCATCCGCAAACGAGTCCTCCAGCGCCAGGCTGTGGAAGCGCAGGCCATAGCGCGGCGCGTCGACCGCGTCGCGCACCGCGGCCGCGGCCGCGGCGGCCGCGGCAGGCGGCAGCCCGTGCGCGGCGCCATCTGCCACGTGCACCACGGCCAGCTCGAAAGCGGTCTGCACCCCCGCACGCATGCTCTCCAGCAACGCTGCGCGTCCTTCCAAAGTGAGGCGCAGTGCCCCGCATGCCAAAGCAGAGAGCTCTCGTAGCGTCGTGCGTGATGGCCGCAGTTGCACCCGCGACCGAAAAGGCAGCGCGCAGCCTACAAGCGTCGGAAGCAAGGAGGCACAGTTGGTGGTATTGCTGCCGCGCACCTTGCTGCTCTGCAGCCTGCCAGAGGTGTCCGGGTTGTGCAGCTGCTTCAGCAGGTGCAGCACGGCGCGAGACGACGGTCCTGCCAATACGCACGGCAGGGCCGAGTAACATGCCTGCAGGCTTTCCGGCTTGCACTGTTGAGTGGTACAGCCAGCAGCTGCTAGGCTCAAAGTGGAGCAGGTCCGGCACTGCAAGGTGCGGCCTGCGTTTCTCCACGCGATGGGGGGCAGCAGCAGGCACGCCCTGCCCCCAAAACATGCCCTGCAGCACGCAGCAGGTCGCATGCAAGGTCCCCGCCAGTGCGGAGGAGGCAAAGCGGACCTCCGGACACTGCGACCAGCACGCGGTCGCCCGGCGCAATCAAGCCCGGTGCGCGCACAGCCCGCCGGACGGAGACCAGGAGCATGCTGGCGAGGCACTCGCCGCAGAGCGCATCGCCCTGCCGCACAAGCGCCTGCGCGGCGCAGCTCGTGTCTGTGTGTTGACGGATGAATAGGCAAGGTACTAGCCAAGGACTGTGGCCGAGACGGACATAACTGTACAAACAGTAAAGGTGTCCAGGGCACAGAGACGCGTGCGACCAGGCTGGTTACTTCTCACAAAAGCTTTGCTTGTGCCAACGGTCACACTGTTGTGCAGGGAGCTTGCTGCGCGTAGCATGCGTCTTGTGCCTCGGACAGGTGCATGCCTGTGCAGAGCAAGCCTTGCACTTGCCGCACTGCCGGCGGGCGTCCGCCCCGCCTTGGCCGCCGACACTTGCGCCCCCTGAAGACGTTTCTCTTGCAACACTGTGTGCATCAGTGCCCCCGCTGCATCCCGTACCACAAGCACCGTCTGTGTGGCAAGGCGCTGCAGCTCTCGCTTCTGCCACCCTGGACAACGCCTCTTGCTCGCTATCATTCTGGCTGCAGCTCATGACACGAGCGGCGCAAGTGGCGCTGTCTGTCCTCGTCCCTCTGCCAGGCAGCCTTGCCTCGAGGAGCTCCTGCTCGGAGTGAACCTAGCCTAGCCTAGGGCTACAACTCTGCGTAGGCGCTCTGATACACCTGCACTCACAAATAGGCGGGCAAGAGCGTCCTGTTGACATTCTGTGTCTTCTGAATTCGCTTCTGCGCCGTCTCACTGATACTACCTTGCTCACATACCCGCACTACTGGGGCCGGCCTAGCTTACAGAGCCCACACTGCGCTGTTGGGCTACCTGTTGCTAGCACAGCTAGTGTGCGGGCCGCGGCGCGCTTCATCAGCTTCAGCGGGAGGCCTCACGATGGGGCGGGGCGAGGTCTGTTATGCAAGCATTCGCTGCCTGCTGCATGTGCGTCTGCACTCCTTATTCAGACGCACGTGATGTTTGCAGGCCTCCGACAAGCGGCGGATCCAGCTGCCAGAGTGGAAGCGCAAGCTGGACGCCGTCAAGATACGCAAAGAGGACATGAACAAGCTGATCATGAACTTCCTTGTCACAGAGGTGCTCGTCCCCGCTCCACACCGCGCTCTCGCCGCGTTTGCATCTGCGTGCGGCCTGAACCTAACACTTTCTCAGGCCGTTGGCACCTTGGGCTCCCTTGGTTGTGCGCAGCCCATGCCTGCTGTGGCTCTGCTCTGCTCTGCTCTGAGGTTGTGACCCATGGGGTCAGTGGCAAGGCAGAGCAGAGGCTAAGCGTGGCACTGGACGCTTATGGTGCGAGCGGCGAAGCAGTTGTTCAGGCAGGCGCCTTTGCTGGCTGTGGAGTCAAGGGCTGTGCGAGCTTACACTTGCCGGGGTAAGTGTGGCGTGTCAAGGCTATGCTAAGCCAGCGCACAAACCGCGCCAAGCTCTGTTACCAGCCATAGCGCTGGGAGGGCTGTAGGAGCCTACTGTCCCTGTGGCGACGGGCACACTGAGAAGCGCAGGCAGTGCAGTTTTCCATAGCGCCAAGGCAGGCTGTGTGCGGAGAGGCTGAATGCGTGGCGAGGCTGCAGCGCGGGCAGGGCGCGGTGCATGCGGAGCACGCATCGCCAGCAAGCGCTGGTGCTGCGTTGGCGCTGCAAGCGCTGTCAAGCTCACCGGAGCCGGGGGCCGGCGCGGCAGGGCTACGTAGAGGCGGCGCACACCTTTGAGACGGAGTCGGGCACGCCGCCGGGCGTCGACCTGGACGCCATCACGGACCGGATGGAGATCCGGCGCGCCGTGCAGAGCGGCAACGTGGAGGAGGCGATCGAGCGCGTGAATGACCTGAACCCCGAGGCGCGCCGTCCTGGACCGTGGTCCACCCGGCAGCCCAGGCGCCCGTACAGTGTCCGGCCGGCGCACCGCCCGCGCGTCCGGCTCCTGCACTCATCCCACGCTGCTGGCCTGCCCCGCCCGCCAGCCCAGCATGCCTGCCTTGCATGTGCCGACGGCCCCACCAGGCCTCAGTGCAGCAGCCCCTCTGCGGCCTGCCAGCAACTGCCTGCCCAAGCTGCAGCGGCCGGGAGGCCTCTGCTGCTCGGCCGCTGCGCGCGCCCTGCCCGCATGCCCATGCGGGCCAGTGAGCGGCGAAATCTCGAGACCAGGATTACGACGTAGGATTACGACGTGGGCCTGAGCCAGCCAACTGGGGCTGCTGAGGCGGGCGGGCCCGCCGCGGCGGCCCTCGGCTGAGCGGCGCAGTGGCGCGCGAGCGCGCAGATCCTGGAGGAGAAGCACCAGCTTGCGTTCCACCTGCAGCAGCAGCGCCTGATCGAGCTGGTGCGCGAGGGGCGCACGGAGGAGGCTCTGGAGTTTGCGCAGGAGTACCTGGCGCCGCGCGGCGAGGAGCATCCCGCGCTCCTGGGCGAGCTGGGTGCGCGGCCCGCGCGCCCGGCCGACCCCACCCGCCCCCGCCGCCCGGCGGCGCAGGGCATGCGCAGCGTGCGTGCGGCCGTCGCCAAGCTCGGCGCGCGCTCTTGGAGACCGTGCGGCCGAGGCCTGACTGCACGCGCCTGCTCCTCTGCCTTGCGCTGAGCGCCGGCGAGCGACGTCGTAGCGACGTCGGGCTGAGCCTGCGGTCGAACGCGCTGCCAGGGACAAGCGCCGCTGCCAGAACGAGCAGCCCAATGCGCTGCCGGATTGTGCTTAGATCTCCAATAACACTTTCCCGCGGACTTGCAGCAGGTTCAGCAGCAGGGCCTCAGGTGCCTTGTGCGGCGCGCAGAGCGGACGGTGGCGCTGCTGGCATTCGAGGACGCGCGCAGCTGCCCGGTCGCGGACCTGATGGACGTTGCGCAGCGGCAGAAGACCGCGAGCGAGCTCAACGCGGCCATCCTGGACAGCCAGTGCCAGGTGTGGCGCCTCTGCTTCGGCGGGCGCCCCGGCCGGCCGGCCTCGGTGGCGCCACTTCCGTCTGCGCGCCGCTGCTGGGACAGGCGCGGGAGTCTGGCGCCGCGGCGCACGCCGCGGCCGGGCGCCTCCGCGCGGGCGTCTGCGGCCGGCGTCGAGCGGGCACCGTCTCAGCGCCGGGGCTGACGCAGCCGCGCCTGGCAGTGGGTGCGATGGGTGTAGGGTAGGGTAGGGCTCCAAGGGGGCGTCGCGCTTGCGCCGGTCGACCCAGCGCCGCGCGCGTGTGGGTGCAGTGTAGGGTAGGGCTCTGAGCAGGCGGACGGCCCAGCGTGGGAGCGCCGCGCGCAGGAGAAGGAGCCGCGGCTGCCGGGCCTGCTCAAGATGCTGGTCTGGGCGCAGGACCACCTGGACGAAAAGCTCGCCTTCCCGGTGCGCGCCCCGGGCCCGCCACCCCAGGCCCGCCGAGGTGCCGCGCAGGGCTTGTGCGCGCCCGCAAGCTGGGCAGGCCGGCAGGCATGCCTGCCACATGCAGGTATGTGTGGTTGCTGTCGTGCGTGCGTGCCAGTGAACGTGCAGCACAGGCCCGGGGCAGGCTGCCAGCGCTGCTGCCCCGCCATGCCCCCGGCTGTCTGGCCCGCCTCGAGTGCGCAGCATACATGATGGCACCTTCACTGTGTTATAAGGGATTTGGGTGGAATGGCAATGTATGTTGCTGGGGAGATGTGCACTGCTCTAGACTCCGTGCCCTTTGCGTGCGTCAGTTACGCCCTAGAGGTGCGGCGCAAATCAGACGGAGCCACTGTCGCAGCCCAAGTGAGCACGCTCCCAGCCCTGGCACTGAGGTGTGCCTTGCTGCTGCGCGCAGCGGGTCAACGACCTGGTGAGCGGCGAGTTAGTGGAACCCCTGACGGATCACTGAGCGCTGCGACTGCGTGCTCTGGTGTGCGCCGGCGCCGGCGGGTTGGTGTGCCGAGACTGAAATGCACGGTGCTGTGCATAGCTGGCTGTCGTTGGTGTTTGGTAGCTACAGCTGCATTTCAGCACAGCACATGGCGATCTGGCAGATCATTTACAGTGGTGCAGCTATCTTATCATGAGGCAGCATCCACAGCATATCCTTTTCTACACGCCGTCCCCGCTCCGGGCCAAAGCTCCTGGCATGGCTGCAATGCTCAGAACGGCTGCGCGCGCATACGCCCGGACGTGAGTCGAAAGCAGCAGGCGGCACAGGCTAACAGCTTACGCTTCAAGCATGCAAAAATGATTGTCACATATGCGTTGATTTTTCCATACGTCTGAGTGCCTGAAGATTGCACAGGACTGTCAGCACATACACCGTGAGAGCACCTTGGGGTCGAAGCCCGCCGCGTTGAGCGATTTGGTCGCCAGCGCAAAGTAGCCGAGCGCGTGGCCGATCTGCTGGCACAACAACATGCTCACCAAGAGCTTCGCATGTGCGCGCAGCGATGCGCGCAGGCACCACCTCACACAGCTTGCTGCGGGGTGGCCATAAGCGCCCCCGTCACCTCAGACACTGCGAGTCAGCCGCCTGCCCGCCGCCTGCCCGCCGCGCGCTTAGCTAGCGCACTTCAGGTCTAGACTGGGCCTACCCCTGAGGCACGATAGACACGTGAGGGCCCGCACAGCCACCAACCCCTCCGCTAGCCTCCTTTGACTGCCCGCCACGGAGGTTGCCTTGCACCTCACCGTTCAGTAAACACCTTGCTACAGTACGACTGGTTCGCCCTGACAGCCAGGTGGCTGCTTGTCATGCATACAGTGCTGACACATACACTGCAGTGAGCTCACAGGTGGGCCACCCTGGCTCGCATAGCCTGCAGCAAGGCTGTGAACGTGGCCCAGCAAGACCACGGCGCGCACCGCGCCCCAGGCGAACACGTCGATCAGGTTGAAGCCTGCCGGGTCCTTGGTGTTCAGCGCGAAGGTCGCCTCCTGCGCGAACTTGTCGCCGGCCTCCGGGTGCGTCACGCCGTTCTGCTTGCCCAGGCCCTGGCGCTTGACGTTGTCGCGCTGGAACGGCAGGAACACAAAGCGCCCCAGCGCCAGGCTCCCCGCGGTGGCCGCTGGCGCGCACAGGCACGCTGCGGTGTGAGTGGCCTGCGAGCCTGCCAGCCCGTCCCAGCGGTGCATGGTGTGTGCATGCGCGCTTTGTGAGCTCGCCAAGCAACGCCTCCCGGCCTGACCTCCAGAGCGTACCTGAGATAAAAAGCTGCGTGTCCCCGATTGCCTTCACGGTCACCACGCGAGGCGCTGCCCGCTTGGCTGAGACTGACGGACGAGTTGTCATCAGGCCGACCCGAGGGCGCAGGGTCATCGACGCCATCGCCATCCTGCTCGTCTCCTCGTCGCAGGGCGTTCACACAGCTCGCACTGCTGCGAAACAGGATAAAGGGCTGATTGTTTCCCGGAAACGGGGTAGGGTATCATATACAAGGAGTTTTTTTTATTTTTTTTAATTTTATATTTTTACATGTAGATATACAGCCCCATGCACATGCCTGTTGCGCCCCCTGTATGCGTAGCAGATGCCGCCTATCACAGACCTCGAGCACGCAGGCTACGCCGCGTGCGACGCCGGCGAGCACAGCCGCAGCATGAGCGGGTACAGCTCGTCGAAGCCCGGCTCGCCGCGCACGGCGGGCGCGCACGCCTCCAGCGCCGAGCGCACATACTTGGCGGCCTCCTCGGGGCTGTGCTGGTCCAGCCACAGCGAGTACTGCGCGGGGTGCCCCAGGACATACGTCGGCCGTGCGCACGGCCCGTGAGCAGACCGTCCGCAGAGACACGGCTGGAGCTGCAGCCGAGGCTGCAGGGCTGCAGGACAGGAAGCAGCACGCCAGCGCGGGCGTGAGCCCAGAGCGGACGTGCAGCAAGTGCGATCCACACAGTACACATGGGCTGCTATAGCTTCGGACAGGGCTGTAGGGCTGCAGACCCCGGGGGCAGCGCGCCGGCGCGGGCGTGGCCCCGGAGCGGGCGTGCGGCGAGGGCAGGTCACACAGTAGGCACGAAGTGGTGCAGCTTCAACCAGGGCTGTAGGGCTGCAGATCCTGCAGGCAGCGCGCCAACGCGGGCGTGGCCCCGGAGCGGCCGTTCGGCAGGCGCGGGCCAGGCAGAACAAGAGGAGCGCATGCAGGTCCAGACAGGGCTGCAGGGCTGGGGTCCGCAGGGAACAGCGCGCCTGCGCGGGCGTGAAGCCGGAGCGCGCGTGCGGCGACGGCAGGCCGGGCGGCGCGCGCGAGAACAGGTGCGCCAGCGCCACGCTCGCCGGCAGCGCGCCCAGCAGCGGCGAGCCGGCCAGCGCGGCGGTGTCGGCGAACAGCAGCGGCCGCAGCGCGCGCAGCGTGCGGTGCGGGCCGCCCAGCGCCTCCACGGGGACCAGGCTCTGCCCGACCGCCGCCTCCAGCTCCGCCATGTCCTGCCCGGCGCGCCCAGCCCCTCAGCCCGGCGGCACCAGTGTGGGCCCGTCAGCACAGCGGCGGCGGCACGTCAGCGCTAGCATACACACTGAGTGTGTCCACATAACCAAAACATGGAAAAGGTCGGCAGGAGCCCCGCATCCGGGGGCGCCCTGCCGACTCAAGACTGTCTCAGCTCCGCGCTTCTCCCCAGCAGGGTGGCAGCAAGCGAGCAGACGCAGCGCAGAGCACGCTGGCCTCGCCTGCTTTTAGATGCCAGGAATGCACTGCATGCGCTACAAGGCAACGGGCAACGGGGGTCAGGCCGGAGGGGCGCGCCTGCGCGAGCTGCAGCTTGCCGGCGGCGCCGAGCGGGCGCAGCAGCGCGGCGTGGCGAGCGAAGAAGACGAGCAGGCGCGCGGCCATGCGCTCCACCAGCGCGCCCGCCACCGTCGGCGCACCCGCGGCCGCGGCCGGGCTGAACTTGTTCAGGTACTCGGCCCTGGGCGGGCGCGCGCGGGTGTGGACGTAGGGTTACGGTTAGGGTTGGGGTGGCGCGTGCCTGAGCTTCCGGGTGCTTGTGACA
>JAABUH010004065.1_pt1 | contig 12086 bp, 21 predicted proteins | sample 5559121 | NCBI WGS metagenome assembly JAABUH01 (sample SAMN10711871, study PRJNA513364) | rock metagenome | isolation source: Antarctica rocks | place: Antarctica: Victoria Land, Battleship Promontory nord | collected 2015-12-28 | reverse complement strand
CAGCGGCGGCCGCCGCCAGCGCATCGGCGCACATGCCGGGCGCCAGCGCGGCGACGGCCGCGGCCGCCAGCGGCGCCACGGTGAAGCCGCTGGCGGTGCCCCGGCGCCCGGATGCCGCAAACTCGCGCGCCTGCGGCGGGGTTGCTCATGCCTCGATACACAGCTCTGCAAAAGACTCTTCTACAGCAGTGTGCTAAAGTATTCTGCGCCAGGTCTGGAGGCCACGCATGCTAAGCGCGCTTGATGACTGGGCTACAGGCTCTGCGAGGACGAGAGCAGCGCTCCCGTCACCGAGCAGCTCAGGGCTTGAAGAGCTTGAGCACACTAGGGCAAAGCGCAATTGCAGCCTAGCCGGATGACACACAGAGGCTGGCGCAACCCTAGACCTACCCGGCTGCCGGACCTGCTGCTCATTGCCGGCGGGCCTCATGAGGGGCTGCCGCCAGACGAATGCCTCCGCCGGCTGCTCCGCCTCGCCCGGGTCCGGCACGCCGCGCGTGCTGCCGCGCGCGGCCGCGGCAGCCCGCTCGGCGGCGGCCTCCGCAACGGCCACGAGCTCAAGCGCATCCGCTAGCGCCTCGTCCCCTTGCCACAGAAGCTGCGCGCGCAGCAGGTGCGGTGAGCCACAGGCTTCCACCAATGGCACTCAGCCTATGTAAACTGTGCACATGCAATACTCATGGCACGCAGTCGAGGCTCGCGACAGCAGTGACTTCTCAGACTTGCGGGCCACCTAGGACACACAAAGGCAGGCCCGCCCATAGGCAGGGATACCCCGAGCATGAGCAAGCCTGCACACCGCGCCCTACCTGCAGCATGAGCAGGCCTGCCCACCCGGCATCGGGCGCCGGCGCACCCGCCCGCGCGGCGTGAAGGGGTGCAGCAGGCCGGCAGCCGCGCCGGATGCGCCGCCGCCCAGCCCGGCGCCATCGAACAGCGCCACCGCGATGGGCGCGCCCGGCCGCGCCGCCGCCAGCAGGTGCCAGGCGACGGCGCAGCCCGCAAAGCCGCCGCCGACGATGGCAAAGCGCCTCACTGCGCATGCGCCGCCCATGCCTCGGTCGCATCCAGCAGACATGGGGTTGCCTTGGTGGGGCCGGCAGCCTGGCATGGCGGTGAGCATGGGCCACCAGGCACCCTGCCGCACACTCAGGATGGGCACATACCAAACAGAGACTGAGAAGCGCACACGTCAGGGCTATACACAGACTTGTGGATGCAGGGGCAGCAAAGTGTCGTGGCTGTGAGTGAACGTAATGAGATGGCTCATGGGATGCGCATGTGACAACCACAGCAGTGAGTGCACATAAGTCGTGCTTGCTTGTTAGATGCATGCTGATCGGAGCTCATACTGTGAAACAGGAAATGAGCAGAAGGGTTGCTGCAAAGGCACGTCCCCTGTTGCTCTTTTACTTGGGCATGTAGTGTAAACCCCTCCAACAGTGCTCAAGGCTGAGCAGCGTGACCCCGCAACGCTGACACGCTACCACAGACCCTAAGCCCTAGGTCAATACTGTGCGGCTCCACACCGTGCTGTATGTGGCCCTTAAGAGAGGCAGAGTAGCAGAGTAGCCACACTTGCTCAATCAAAACTGAAAGTTGGACATGCGCTGGCGTATCACGAGTCCCACCATGCACGTCCCTATACACAGCCACACACCAGCCGAGCACGGGTCAGTCAGCCTTGGCGGCGGGCACAGCGCTGCGCCCTAAGCTCAGCGCATGGCCCAGCGCCGGAAAGCCGACCACAAACGATAGCCCAGACCACCACGCGACGGCGCGCGGCGGGCAGCCGGCGCGCGAGCACGCGGCGGCCGCCACTGCAGCCTCAATGACATGCACGGCCAGGGCAAGCGAGGCGACCGTGCGCGCGTTGGCGTTGGTGCGCAGCACAGCGTAGCAGGCCGAGGCCAGCGCTGGCGGCAGCGCGTGCTCAGCCCAGGCCAGCGTGCACAGCGTGGCCAGGCCAGCCACGAGCGTGGCGCACAGCAGCGGCCGCGGCACAAACAGCGGCAGGCCGGGTGCCATGCTAGTGCCTGTGACCAGCCCGCGCCCCGCACTCCTTGGTCCCCTAGCTTGTCTGGTGCAAGGTCCACGGTGCCAACACTCTCGGCAACTGGTTTTCAGTGCTGGCGAGACCGGCCGTGTGGTCAGCGGTAGAAGGGCGGTGGGTGCAAAGCAGTGCGCACCCTTCTGCTCGGGCGCTGCCTGGCATGAGGCGGACTTGCAGCGCCTCAGCGGCGCGCTGCCACGACGCGCAACGGTCCAAACGGAGCAGCGCTGGCTTTGGCAGCAGCCAAAGGCGTATATGTACCTGCAGCAGGGCAAACACCCTCGTCAGTAGAGCGTGCGCAGGTGGTGCAACAAGCTGCGGGCAAAGCGCTTCGTCTTGCATGGGCTGTACTTGCCAGGAAAAGCTGGTTGAGTATCAGGTTGGCTACTCTGTCACAAAGGGCGTTACACTGCATCCATGCATGCCTACCTGTTTGCAGAAATCAAGCGGACGCACGCCGCCCGGCGGCACAGCATGAGAGAAGTGGCCGGCGGCACGCTCGCGTCGCTCAGCCTGTAGCTGTGATTGCAGGCAACTCGCAAAGCAATGCTTTCAGAGCAACAATGTGCTATTGCAGCCACCGGCCTCTCCACCCGCCAACGTCGGTTAATCTTAAGCGATGCACATGATGAAGACATGCGCGCTGCATTTTTTGCCGCTCATCAGAGCACTCAGCATGCAGACATGGTCTGCGCCCGTTTTGCCTGAGCTGCACCTGCGAGCCAGGTGAGCGCACCGTCCGGGACTGAGGCGCTACGCGTGCGGGATGAGCGCGGCTGATGCGCACTCCAGCGCTCCCGGGAAGCCGGGCGCGCCTGCGCCCGAGCCCAGTCGTCGGTGGACGCGGTCCGAGTTCAGGCAGACGTTTGAGGCGGTGAGGGGCCGGCCGGTGGCTGTGGAGAGCCTGGCCGTGCTTGGGATTGGGCGCACGAGGCCCGACCTGGTCTTGCGGGAGCTGGCGGGCCTGAGCACGGCGCAGACGCTCGACGAAGTGAAGGACGTGGTGCTGAAGGCGCACGATGCGCTGAAGATGCTGGGGCCGTATGAGGCTGTGGAAGTGACCATTGACGACTCTGTGACGGTGCGCTCCTGACCTGTGTGTGTGCGCAATGGCCGCTCCTGAGAGTGCCCAGGCTTGCAGGCTCCATGTCGCGCGGCTCCCTCTCCTCTTGCCGCCGTTGCACCAAAACTAGTGGGCACAGCCAGGTGCTCCAGGAGGGGAGGCCCGTTGCCCGAGACCGAGCTCTCTCTGGCTGCCCCAGGGGCCTGTGCGCGGCCGCCCCTGTGCAGCCAGGGCTCGCTGCCTGCGCACCGCAGCGCCTCGCGCACCCTGCGCGCACTCGGCCGCCCGCCCCCTCGAGCGTGGGCGCGGGGGGGGGGGCAGGGCCGCGCGGACGCCTGCCGCGTGGTGGTCAACCTGCACGAGCGGCGCTGGTGGCACGCCACCGTCGGCACGTACGTCGACGGCGCCGAGGGCTCCGTCGAGCTGAAGCTGGGCACGACCGGCGTGGCGGGCCTCGCGGAGCGCGCCGAGCTGGACGTGCGGGTGGGCAGCCAGACGAGCACTGAGGCGGCGCTGTCGCTGGGCCGGTCGCGCCTTGGCGGCCGCCCGCTGGACGGCAACGCGGTCGTGCAGCAGGCCAGCCGCAACTGCGAGGCCGCCTCGTCCTACGTGGAGCGCCTGCGCGGCGTCACGCTCGGCGTCGGCAGGTGCCGGCCGGCCCCCCCGCCAGGCAGGCGGCGCGCGCGGGCCGGGCGCCAGCCGCCAGCCCGAGCATGCGGGGTCACGCCCGGCGGCGTTGACGCCCGCGCCCATGCATGTGCAGCCTAGCCGGAGCCGCTCGCATGCGCATGCGGGCCCGCGCATGCGCCGGGTCTGCTCGCTTGCCTCAGACCCGCGGACAGCCGAGGCGGGCTCCGTCACAAACGGCCCTGCGTGCGCTGCGACGAGAGCGCAAGTGGCCGCCGACTGCGCCGGGACGCTGACCGCCCCGCCCGCGCGCAGCCAGGACGGCCGGCACGCGGTCGCGTACGAGCTGGCCTGGCGCGCGCTGGAGGACCCGAGCCGGCGCGCGTCGCTGCCGGTGCGCCAGCAGCTGGGCGACCATCTGAAGTCGGCGGTCAGCTACGCGCTGCAGCGCGACACGCGCGAGCTGGACGCCAACGGCATCTTTGACGCCGGCAGCCTGCTCAAGTGCGCCTCTTTGGGCTGCATGACTGGTTCAGGCTCTCCACAGCTTGTTGGTGTTCTGAGCGCCACCTTGAAAGATACAACACTGGTGCGTATGCGGAAGGGCCTCACGAGCACGCTGCCCAGCGCTTGAAGTACAGCAGGGTTCAGGCTCTCAGCCTGCTGCGACGCCCGGGATGTCAGTGGGAGCACGGACGCAAGCTTGAACGTGCGCCGCTGCTGTCAATCCTGCTCAAGCAGAGCCTGGAAGGGAGGGGAAGGGAAGGGAGAGACGTGCGCGCCGCCGTGCAGGGCGTCGGCGGAGCTCGCCGGCGTGGGCCTGGACGCGCACCTGCTGCGCTTCGCCAAGGCGCAGGCGGCGGCGGCCGTGGCGCTGCCGCTCGGCGTGGCGGGCGCGGCGCTCACGCTGCGCGGCGAGCTGGGCGTGCTGCTGCCCTGGGGCCGCGGCTTTGCGTCGCAGCCCACCTGCATCAGCGACCGGTGCGCCCGCGCCCCTTGCGGCACATGGCTGCATGCCCTGACGCATCGCGGGCGCCTCGCGTGCGGCTTGCCTGGCTGAGCTGCTCATGCAAGCCGTGGCGCCTTGACCACAGCAAGTCCACACGGCAAAGCCACAGGCACACCTGGGTGAGCTGAGGAGGGGGCGTGCGTCCACAGATTCTTCATCGGGGGGCTGCCGACCAACCTGCGGGGCTTTGCGTTCAAGGGTGCCGGGCCCTGCGCGCCCAGGCGAAAGGTGGCGCCCTCGCCCGCGTGCCTGCGGCCACCAGCATGTATGCGCCTGCTGCTCCCGTGTGCACGGTGGCGCGTGTGCCCCAGCGACAGCTGCTCCTGCGCTGCGGGGGGCCGAAGGTGTGGCCAGGGACCATGTCATGGGCGCTGCGCAACCCGCCATGTGCCAGTCACTCCGCGCCGTTACCATGCGGTGTGCAAGGGAGCAAGCAGCATGTGAGCGCGATGCAAGAAAGCCCTCCTTGAGGCTGTTTTGCACGGGGTCCAAACCCTCCGCGTGTGGCTGCCAAGCTGCTCTGGCTACAACGCCACTCGATCCTGTGCCGCAGTGTGTGCAGCAAGTGCCAATTGCGCATCAGATGCATTCTCTGTTGATCGCCCAGTCTGTGCGCAGGAGCGTGTGGAGGGTGAGCCGGTGGCGCCGAAACGGGATGCGCTGGGCGGCGACCTCATGTGCTCGCTGCTCGCGGCTGTCAGCTTCCCGGTGCGGCCCGCCCTGCCGCGCTGGCCTCATTGAGCCCCAGCTTTAGTATACAACAAGCTCTTTGTGCACGGTTCTGTGTCTCAGCAACCAAGCGCTCTGCATGCAGTCCAAGATTATGATCTTTGGACATGTCGCCCATGTGTGGCCCAAGACAGCAGGCTGGGCACAAGGCTGCTCCGGCGATGCCGGCAGCTGCAGCGCTGTGTGAATACCCGCAGGCGTCGCGAGTGAGCAGGGGTTCATGCAGGGCGCTGCCACGCCAGCGCTGTCAGAAGCAGCGCATGTGCACACGCTAGACCATGAGTAAATGAGTGTCCGCTTCTTAGACTTCACCGCAGCGGCCGTGTGCGCTCGCTGATGTGCAAGAGAGCATTCGCAGCTGCCAGACGCTGATGCCAGGCTCAAAGGGAGGCCCTGCGCGCAGCTGCCATTTGAGGCGCCGCGCGCGCTGGGCATACATGGCCACGTCTTTGTCAACGGCGGAAGCGCCGAGCTGCTGGCCGGCACCGGCCGGCCCATGCGCGAGGCCGCGCACGAGTTCGTGCGCGCCTTCCGGTGGACCGCGGTGCGTCTGCTTGCCTCCTTTGCGATGTCGGCGGCCTGCATGAGGCAGACCCCTCTACGGGGCATGGCTGGAACGTTTGAGCCTCCTTGCTCTGCAACTTGTTGCATCTTACAGTCCAGAGACTCATTCCTGTGTGCAAGTCGGCATGGGGTGGGGCGCGAGCTGTTGCGCTCAGGCCTGTGGCCCTGGCAATCTTTCTGCTTACAGGCGTGCGGCCGTCCGACAGGGCGTGGGCCTGGTGTGGAACACAACCCTCGGGCGGCTGGAGGTCAACCTGTGCAGGGTCCTGGCGCGGCGGCCGACTGATGTTGCACGCCAGGGCGTGGAGGTTGGCTTTGCGCCACAGTTCAACTGACGTCCTCGTCTGGTGCACGGTTGATTGCCAAATTTACAAACTTTACAAGCAATGAATGTGAAGTGAGTAGCAGGTGTAAGGATGCGAGAGGCATTAAACTACTCTATCGACCTTGCAGTTTGTTTGCAGTTCGTGAGCGCAGGTCCCAAATCCCAAATTTTCTGTCTCGAAGCTCAACACAGTGCAAAGGTGTATTACTCTACGGTCAGACAATGGTGGCACAACAGCTGTACTGGTCCCTGCTGGTGGGCGTGCTTGGCCTCGCGGCCTGGCTCACGCTGCGCTGGCTTACGGATGCCAAGCGCCCAGGTGCGTACCAGCGTGTCAAATAGCTGAAGGACTTGAGCCAGGCAATCAAGTTCGGAGGCATGCGAGCACTATAGGACGTTCACTCTTACCCAGTTGCTGCTTGCCAGACAGGCTTGGCAGCTTGCTGCTGAGAGCTGGAGTACACAAACCTGGCAAGCACTGTCAGTGTGTTTGAGTCATGTCGAGTGCAGCGCGCCTTCACACAGCTGCATCCCTCCTCCCCGTGTAGTTGAGCGTTGGCGCCTGCCGCAACTGTGCGCACGAAAGTGCCATTGGAGTGCATGAGAGTGCACTTGAGGGGAACCTGGCCAGGTACAAGTCCCTGACGCGCTCCTCTGTCCGCAGGCGGCCTGAAGCCCTTCTCAGCGATGCCTGCGCCGCCGCAGCGCTTCCTGACCGGCAACCTGCAGGAGTTTGTGGCCGGCGAGCGGCTGCAGGTCCACCTGGTGCTCAACCGCTGGGCCGAGCAGCTGGGCCCGGTGTTCCGGTTCTGCATCCTGGGCCGCTGGAAGGTCGTCGTCACGGTGCGCCTGCGCGCTGCGCGAGCGCCGCGCCGCTGCACCTGCCGCCTGTGAGCCAGGAGCGTGCTCAACAGGGGGCCCTGTGTGCGCAGGACCCCGCGCTGCTGCCGGCGATCATCGGCCGCCCCGGCCTGCCCAAGAGCCTGATGTACCAGCAGTTCCGCTCGGCGCGTGCCTGGCCGGTGGTGTATGTTTCCCGACCTGTGTCTGTGTAGTCGGTGGCGTGGGGCTTGATAGGGTTTGGGACAGCAGATGCGGAGGTCTCTGGTGTGGCCGTGAGCCGGGGCGCCTTGGTCCACTGTCCTGCTTGCCGTAAGTGCTGTGCCTAATGGGAGTGGCTCGCATGCCGAGTACCTGTCTGCACCGGGTCGGCAGCGCAGGTCAAAGGTTCGGCAAGCCCGCAAGGCATGCAGTGGTCTTGACATGCGTGCATCTGCGCCCTGCAAGCCCGCAAGGCATGCATTGGTCTTGACATGCGTGCATCCGCGCCCTGCAGCTCGCCAGCGCAAAGGACGACATGCTGTTCACGCGCCTGCACGCCAACGACCCGCACTGGAAGGGGTCGCGCAAGACGCTCGCGCGCGCGTTCAGCGCCGACGAGATACGGTGCGGGGATGTTGCCGCCGGCGTGACTTGTGGTGACACACAGAGTCTCAGCATTTATCGCGGCTTCACCCCGTCACAACGTCACAACTTGTGCTCAGTGTGTCTCTCCCGCTCCATGCTTCTCGGCTCTGCTCCTCTGTACCTTTCGCCTCTGGCAGACTGCACAGTGGGCACAGTGGGCAGTGGTTTGCCTGCGCTTGCATGCCACCCTGGCTCCATGGCCCTGTCGCAGACCCTCAGTGCCTGCCGGGCCGCGCAGGAAGAAGTTTGGCGCGACGGTGGACGCGACGCTCGCGCTGGCCGCGCAGCTGGCCGCGCTGCCGCCCGGCGCGACCGTGGAAACTCAGGACGCCATGAAACGCGTGACCCTGGTGCGTGCTCAGCCCGCACAACGCATGTCCTTTCGAGCTGTGAGCGGAGCTGCTGAGCTGCCTGCGCTGCAAGTCGCAGCCGCAGCCTGCGACACTGCATGGAAGATGGGCAACCTGGCTGCTCATGCACCTGCCATGTACTGCTTAGGTTGTTTGGCTACCGTAGCCTGCATGACAGGCCTCAGCTCCAAGTGTGGAGGCGCTGCTGCAGGATGTCACACTGACTGCGGGCTTCGGGCTGCCGAGCGATGCCGTGGCGCTCTTCGGTCGCCCCGTGCCGTTCCTGCAGCTGCTGCACTTTGCTCAAGTCGAGAGCTCCAAGTGCGCCCCTGCTGGTGGCTGCCCTTTGTTGATGCACCCTCACTCTGCTCTGCTGATGCCCTGGCCAGCACTGGGGGTGACATTCAATGATGCGATCGTGGCCTGGCAGGTGTCCCTTGCTAAGCCATGCTCAAATGACAGGGACATGCATGCGTGCGATGATGGGGACATGCATGCGTGCGTGTGCTGCTGCGCATCGGTGCACGCCTTTGGGGAGCCAAGGGGTGAGCCGGGTGGGCTGGGGCCCAGGCGCGTGTCCAACCCGCTGACGCGGCTGCAGTACCAGCTGCTGCCTTTCCTGCCACCCGTGCGCGAGAGCCGCCGGCGCCACGCCGCGCTGTACAGGCTGTACGCCGACATGTGCGACCGGCTGGAGGTGCGGCAGGCGCCGGGCCCGGCGCGCGGTGCACCGCTGGGAGCGCCTGCCAGTCTGTGCTGCTGTGAAATGTGCGCCAGGGTCCTCAAGCCGCCGGCACATATTAGGAAGATCCAGCACGTGTTTGTGAGCGCCGCCGATCGCTGTTATGATGTGCGCATGCCGGCCCGCATGCGGCTTGCTTGTGTATGCACAGCCGTGCCGGCGGCAGCCTGCGCGCATGGAGACCAGGCATGCCCAGGGCGCAGCGGCGGGAAGCGCCGCTGGGCGAGCCAGCGGCGCTCGACCGGCCGCCGCCCCGCTGCGCGCGCTGAGCGAGCGGGCGCCGCCGCCAGGCGCGCGGGCCGGTCGCCGAGGACGACACGAGCATGTGGGGCTGCCTGCGGCGCATCGAGGACCCCGGCACGGGCGCGCCGCTGAGCCGCGCCGCGCTCATCCCGGAGGTCGCCGGCATCGTGATCGGCGCCCTGGACACCACCAGCGCGACCTGCGCCATCACGCTGTGCGCGCACGCGCTCAGGCCCCGCAGCCCCGCGCGCTATTGACACGCTCTCGGCGTCCCTGGGCCTCAGCATGTGCGCAGCCGCGCCCGTGTCCGGGCGCTGCCGCTGCGAGCATGTTCGCTCGCTGAGATGCGTGCACGTGGTGGAGGCTGGATCGCGGGGCGCCTGCTCGGAGGATCGGGAGCACATGCGGGCGGCGCTTGTGGCGCTGGGCCTGCTGGCGGCACTGGTTCGCCGCGCATCACGCCGGCCAAAGCGCGCCGGCTTGGCCGAGCCGCCACAAGGGGCTAATCCAGGCCGCCTTGCTGATCGCGACGGCGACGCCCCGCAGGGGCCTCATCGCGGGGCACCCGGAGGTGCAGGCGCGCCTGGCGGCCGAGCTGGACGCGCAGGGCCTGCTGGCGACGTCGGGCAACCCCGCGCCGCGCCGGCCCGAATACAACGACCTCGCGAAGCTGCCGTACCTGGACGCGACGCTGCGCGAGTCGCTGCGCATGCTGCCGGTCTCGGCCGTCGGCATGCAGCGCACGACGCAGGCGGCCGTCACCGACCTCGGCGGCTACGCCGTGCCGGCCAAGACGGACGTGCTGGCGCGCGCCCGGCCCGGCAGCGCTGCCGGCAAGCTGTGAAGCACGGAGCTCTGTGCCGATCTTTGCATGTCGTGCCGCAGCGCTGGCTGCCTGGCCTGAGCGCGGTGTTCCGGTGCCTGATGGTGTCAGGCAGCGTCGTGTACGCTGAGAAGCAGTGGCCCTTCGAACTATTGCAATTACGTACTGTGATATGTTGATTTTGCAAGTGATATGCAGGTTGCGTCGCATTGCAGTGTGAGCCAAGGCTCGCCCCGCTAGCGTGCCCACGCGCGGTTCTCGCCGCCGCAGGTGCTGACCTACGGCCTGCACCACAGCCGCAAGTACTGGGACGCGCCCGAGGCGTTCCGGCCGGAGCGCTGGCTCGCGTCCGCGCCCGCCAGCGGCCCGGGTCCCCAGCCCGACGCCATCTCCGCGCCCGCAGCGCCGGGCAAGGCGGCCGCAGGCGGCGCGGCGCAGGACGCGGCCAGCGTGAAGGGCACGAAGTGGATGTCAGCGGCCGCGGGCGAGCTGGACGGGCGCCGCGCGGCCTTCCTGCCCTTCAGCGGCGGGCCCGTGGACTGCCTCGGCCAGCGCCTGGCTATGATGGAGGCGCGCCGCGCCGCGCTACCATGAAGTAGCGCAATCACCGCTGCAGCCTCGACAGGCGGCCTTGTTCAACGGCTCTCACACTGCCACACCTGCGCCTGGCCAGGTCCCCGGAAGTGGGTGCAGGAGGGAGCGGGGTGATACGTGCCGGCCCGCAATTTGAGGCGGCTGGCTGGCCGCCAGCTTGTTGCCCTGCAACGGGCATTGCGAGTTGCTGCCACGCCGGCTGGCGCCGGCAGGCCTGCGGGGAGCGGCCGTGACGCGCGCGGCGGCGCGCGCAGGCGCCCACGATCCTGGCCATCCTGCTGGGCCGCTTTGAGGTGGAGCTGGATGCCGGCATGGGCGGCGTGCAGGGCATGCTGGCGCGCCAGATGAACACGTTCATCATCACCATAGACAAGGTGCCGGCCCGTGTGTACTGAAACCAACCAGGGGCATTCTGCCCGTTCTGTCACATGCAGTGCGCCGCCGCACGCCATCGCCATGTGGCCAATGCTACTAATGCCCTTGGTTTGAGAAGTGACCGGAATGCGATCAGACCAGCATGTATGTGATGGAGCAGTGCTCTTTATGTGTGTAATGACATCACATGGGCATGGCTGATGAATTCAGCCATTTTGCTTGCCCTTGCAGGGCCTACACATCAAGTTCACGCCGCGCTCTGGCTGGCGGCCTGAGTCCCTGCGGAGCGAGGAGTAGGGTATGGACAGAAGCGCCGACACGCTACAGCAGCCTATGACGCCAGCACCAGGCCGAAGGAACACTGCTTTCATGCATCGTAACTGCTGCAAAGCACTTGTCATTTGCAACCTGAGGCATGTGCATGCGTGGCCTTCAGCTCTGTCCGCTCAGGATCAGCATCTGCTTGGTCCCAGAATGTCTAGCTAGGCCAATGATTTTGCTCAGGATTACAGATACAAGCGGTTCCGACCGGCGCGTTGGTTGCTTCAGCTGCAACATGTCCTGAGTGGCATCTTCTATGTTTGCCATCTAGTGCGAGTTTTTGCTATGCACCTCAGTAGAAATAAAATATGTACTGCTGATGTTCTGAGGGACTGGCTGGTCTGCGGCAGTGCACGCCTGGAGTGCTGGCACTTAGATCATGTCTGGATGGGGTGCTGGCACTGACGTGTGCAAGTGCAAAGCTAGGAGCGGTGCAGACTCAGTCCGTGAGGTCAGGTCCCACTCCATGTGTATGCAGACACGCATGGGTGCGATTGCGCTGTGGCGATGATGTTGTGCGCATGCAGCAAGGTGGTATTCCAAGCAGGCTGTGCGTGCTGCTTGTGTCCACCTGGACTCCAGGTCCTGGAGCCAGCGCTCAGCGCCCAGTGCTTGTGCAAGCTGCAAGCGAGCTGTCAGCAATGCGAGACGGGGCCTCTGCGTGACATGTGATTGCTCATTGTACTGTTTCATCTAAACGGACTTGTCTCTTTGGCATTCTCACCCTGCAGGACCACCAGGTCCCTTCATACACATAGCCACGCAATCCTCGGCATGCACTGCTAACGCATGTGCACTGGA
>JAABUH010004061.1_pt1 | contig 12090 bp, 15 predicted proteins | sample 5559121 | NCBI WGS metagenome assembly JAABUH01 (sample SAMN10711871, study PRJNA513364) | rock metagenome | isolation source: Antarctica rocks | place: Antarctica: Victoria Land, Battleship Promontory nord | collected 2015-12-28 | reverse complement strand
ATTTTTACCTCCCCCCCCCCCCCCCCCCCGCTCACATGTGGATTGTCATGTTCCATGGACCCTGCCGACATCAGAGTGATCATGTGTACTTGTGCATGCACAGCGACAGTGTGTGACAGGCTTGTGGGGTGTGGTGCAGGCGGCTGATGAGGCTGAAGCAGGGTATGGGGGGGAGCTGCAGCAGGTGGAGCAACAGATGGCAGCCCTGGATGAGGAACTTGCCAAGCAAGGAGGCACTCAAGCCCCTGCCAGTGAGTCGTGCTGACCTGTCATGCCTGCTTCCAGGAACAGGGCCATGCATTGTACTGGCTACTGGTGTCGATTTTTGGCACGCTGTCACATTGTCAAGATGGATCTGGTGGGTGTGTTGCTAGTAGTGCCAGCTGCTCTGTTTGGCTGACTGCACAGACGTACTATACATGTGTGAGGTCTGTGACAGCAAACGAGGCAATTTTTTGGGTGAAATAGAGTCTCCAGAGTCATTATGAGGTGCACATGGGTGCCCAGTTCACCAGGCAGAGGTTCCAATGATCTTCTAATGTAGCAAGTTCCCATCAAGTCAGTAGCCAGTCCTTGCTGAGAGTGCACATGAGTCTGAGAGCTTTTTCTCAGCTGTGCTGTCAGATGAACAGTTTTGCACATGCAGGGCATGATGGAAAGAAGGCTGGTCGGCGACGCGCACGCAGCCATGTTCAGGCCATCTCTCATGAAGAAGAGCCGCCAGCAAAGCGGGCTTCCGTTGATGGACATCATGACACTGTCGAGCCATGGCCAGCTGAGCATGCAGAAGATGTTCCACAAGCACAAGCTGCTGCTGCAAAGAAGGGCAAACGTCGTAGGCTAGAAAAGATGCAAGCTTGATATCATGTAAATTGACACTATGTTGCAAAACATCCCTGTTGGATCTGCCAATAGCAAATTGCTTTTACAGACTATACAGAGCGCACCTGCATGCATGCATATGCTGTTCATCTTGTGCGCTTGTCGGAGGCGCAGCTACATGACAGCAGTGGTGTCATTTGCTGCAGCATCTTGCAGATATTTGCTGCAAGAACCCTTGCCCATTATCACACCCCAGCAGTTTGTGCAAAGGGTATGCCCCATTGATCTAGACAGTTCAGTCAACAAAGTATAATCTCAACCAGACTGGGTACATGTTCCATTCTTTATTTTCACTTTGCAGGATAGCCAGACACAGTCTTCTTGTTTCCTGGATAGAATCTCAATGGGTGTCACAACCTGCTTGTCGTTTGTGGTCATACATTCACGTTGCTCCCCTAGTACTGCCTCAATCATGGTGAATAGTAAATAAAGTGTCAGTACAGATTCCTGATTGTGATTCCCAACGCCAGCCTTTTTTGTTCTCTATCGTTCCTGGCAGGCCGAACACCCCGGCTGGCCAGTCACGCCTGCCTGCCAGTCAAGCCTGCCTACTTGCCTCTGCGCGCGCTTGGTAAGATGATGCAAGTCGAGGTGGCGTCCGTTGTCACTACAGTTCAACAAACGCTGATTGGTGCTGTGTTTATGCAGATACATAGGTCATGATGCCTCTTTGCCGACGCGACTCCGGTCCTGATAGCGGTAAGATAGTAATTATAAGGTGCCGACGTCCAGATCGGATTGAACATTTGCTGAAGTGAACCGGTGTCCGTGAAACATCCTGGCTCTGACGTCCGGTACTGTCACGTATGCATGGCGACTTACTGTCCTAAGTGCGACAGTCACGGTGATTGCAAATACTAGCTCAGCAAGTAGTGCCCAGCTAGCTGTTGGTGTACTAGCTATCCATATAATGAAGAGGTAATATGAGCTGAAGTAGTAGCTGAAGTGCCCCATCATGAATTTGTATATTTGACAGGATTGAAACGGACGGTGACGCTTCTGATACTTTTCACAACGATTTAAATACATTGGCGAATACTGGTGGTGACTTGCTCAATTGCGTTGTTAACGTAAAAAGGATAATGCAAGTCAGCTATAATGTCATGCTGACGCGAATTCGATCCAACCTTGATTGGGAACTGGGAAACCCCGGCTAAACTGCCGCGACATGCAGCTGCAGCCTTCATGCAAGCCATGTCTAGCATCAGCAGTCTTACACAGCAGCATGATGACATTGATGATGAATATACGTTCAAATCACTACGGGAACGAAGCGCGGCTGAACACCTGTCTGCCTGTGAATGAATGAGTCTGTACCTTTGTGTTCAAGGTTTGAACATGCAGCCTTTTGTCTGCTGGGGCGCTGTTGAACAACAGGCAGAAGACTATGCTTGGCTCTATGACACTGGGCAGTGAGGAAGAGCCTTTGACATAGCAAACAGCTTCTTCAGGCGATCATGCTGGTCAGCACTCAGCGACTTGCTCTTGTGCGCTGTTGTCAGAAGCATAGGCAGCTCAGAGGGGACAGCGAAAGACCCTTTATCTGACTCAAGCTCAGCAAACTGTGCTAGCCATTTTGGATCATCATGCATTGCGTCATACAGCCGGACAACAACTCCTGCAGCCAACACACAAGAGTCAACTAGAGGGTTACAAAATAAGGGCTGAGGGAGTATCAACATAAACAGGATCTCACAAAGGAACCAGATAGAATAAATGTTGCAATGAGTGTTGGTGAGATGGGTCGGTGTATTCTGGTGACCAAGGCAGCACACGAAAGATAGCAGCTCAAAAGGTAGAAGCCACTCAGCTGCACGCACTCAAGCAGCAAGCAGCTCTGTGTCATACAACAGCGTTGCCTTCAACAGTCAGGGTAGAACTACACAGGTACATGCAAAAACTCACGCAGCTGATCTCTCATAGCAATGCTGGCCTTCTGCACTTTGTCTGCATTTGCCTGGATGCCGTCAGCTTCAAGCTGACTCCTCTCAAATCTGCCGTTTAGCCCTGAATTTCTATGGCCCTGTGCAGCAGCTGCCTGCCGGGCTGCAGCAAGCTTGCTTCTGTGTGAGACCTGGAGTTTCTTGATTCTGTCTGTGTAACCCGCCATGTGCTGGATAGCTTCTAGTAGAAGGAACGTCCACTGCAGCAGCGGACTGGCTGTGCCTTCAGCATGTTGCTCAATGGACACACCTGCAAGTTTGACAGGGCTCATCTAGGAGGAACATTCTTGAACACGGTGTGTGGGTATGGCGATGCAGAAAGGCTTCATGTAGCAAAGACTAGCCAGTCTGTGCACATGTTTATATTGAGTGTGGACGCAACACATTGTGTCATGTCTGAGCCGGTGCATAGAGTTGATGGGCTGTTTATGCTCAGATGTGTTCACAGTCAAGTCGTCAACAGATTGCAGCCATCTGAGAAGAAAAGTAGCTGTGGGCATGAGAGTAGCGTGCAGAGGGTGCAAGACCCAAGCAGGACATTTCAGGACCACATTCTCCTGAATGCGTCACACCATTTGATGGATGGCACAAATACTGGCCCTGCTTGGCCCTTCACAAGTCATTCAGAGTGTCTCAGTCATTTTTGCTGACAGCATGCAAATGGCAGTCAGCACAACGCTGCAATACAGAAGGGACAAAAGTATCACAGCAAGCAAGTTGAGCTTACCTATGACGTGCAGAAAGACAACAGGTCCTGGACCCTTCAAGGCCAATTCAGCCACCTCAACATGCCTCCCATCATCTATCTTGTACACTTCATCCACACTTGCAGCAAATGCTTGCATGCACTCTGCCAGAGCATGCTGCTCAAAGTACTGTTTGTCTTTGGGCCTGATGTGTTTGCTCAGGGACGTGGCATTCAGGTACCACAGCAGAAATGTGGGAGCAAAATGGGAATGGTGGGTGATGTCGAACATGCCCAGATCACAGTAATGTATTCCTGCTGGAGGGGAATGGGAGCACCAGTGTGCAAGCAGGTCTGTCAGAACTTGGTGTACATCCCAAGTCACCCAGAAGCTCTGCAAACCACTGAGATCACATCAGATCAAGGCATGATGAGCAGCACAATGGTTGCAGTTAGGCGCTGTCCCTGCCTCTGCCTGCTATAAAGACAGCCAGTGTAAAGCAGCAGATGTACACAGCTGCAGACAAGCAATACATCTCATGGCAGACAGCATACATTGTGCAAGCAGTGCCCAACACAGAAGGTTCTGGACACATGCGAAGTGATGTATAGCAAATATGCTGAATAAATACTGCAGTAAGTCAGCTCCAGCCAATATTGCTAGCCTGACGCTGCTGTTACATATAGCAGAGCAGCTGGATGCAGTGGCACAAGCACATACATCAGAACAGGGAGTTGCAGTCGTTGGCGCCATTGCACATGCTTGAATCAGCAACCAGGCCACAGCGTGTACAGCAACCTTTGACCGTGGCAGCGTTCTCATACCCACAACAAAGCCCAAAGCAAGAACAAAGCTGACCGTGAGAGCAGTTTCTGCAGTAGTTTCAAGGCCTGGAGCGATGAAGGTGAACATTTGAAGGGCAGCCAGCACAACCTGCTGCTGCAGGCGTGCATCAGCTGTCATGCTTGCTGGGGGAGACTTCAAGGTTGGTAGCAGCGCCACCAGCAGCACCTCTATTTGCTGCAGCATCAAAGCAAAGCTGAGGATCTGTTGTTTGTCCTCAACTACATAGGACATAGGATCTGTTGTAGATGTCGGCACCCAATGACAGCTTTTGGTGAGGGACCTGAGCATGAGAGCACAATTTGTGGCAGGCCACAGGATGGAAATGTTTTGTGTTTTTGTACAAGAACAAGAATACAGATATGAGAATGCCAAGACATACAGATCATGATTCCGCCATTCTAATCACTGAACTAGTCTAACTGCTGAGCTATTCCGCCAAATCATTACTGTTTTGTTTGTTACATTCTGCTGACCATGCTGGTTCTGCAGCACTATTGGTGTGCACTGCCAGTGTTGAAAAGAGAGAGGTGTATTGTCTGCCACACAATCGCTCCTTTTGGCTTGATACCCAACTCTTCATCTCCAAACAGACTGTCATGTCAGGAGCTAGACCATCTCTCAACAAGGGGTTATCCTTCCTCATGATACCTCGTAAGAGAGACATGTTTGCGACATGCAAAGCATGCAGGCAAACAATACCTTGGCTGCAATGCGCATTTCTGTGGCCTGAGATGAGCCCTGACTGGGGCTGCCGGCAGGCGGTCTCAGCTTGGCTTCTGCTTGTTGTCTTGCAGCCCCCTGGTGCACAGCAGCCATAAGGCTACTACATCTGTCCGCACTTATTTGGAGATGCTATCAAAACAAGTCTGTAACAGTATGGAGATTAGCATTTCCACTCGGCAGCCATGTTGTGGACTGCCAGCATCTAGAATGTTTTGTGGGACTGCCTGTTGTATTGCCAGATGAAGGCGGTCTGCTGAGGAGGCAGCAACGACTTGCAAACGCATGTAGCACAACCACAGCATATCATCAAGACCAGTTTGGAAGCTAATCAATGTGTGTGAAGTCAAAGATCCATCTTGCTACGACCATCAACTCAGACTTCCTAAGATGCATTCACACCATAGCCGGCACGTTGATTAAGGCATCAGTAACAACGAAGTCACCTGCTTTTCTCTAGCCCGATTCAGATGCAAGATATTCTGGTAAATCGTCATGCCTGTATCAAGGGCATGTGCGGTCGCCTCAATTTCCTCCTGGCTTGAAAGCATGCGTGGCGCTTGCGTAATCATGCCGGCAAACACATCCTGCAGCAAAACAGGCCGGATACAGAGGTGTGTTGCTGCTACAAAGATTGCGTGATAATAACATTGCTGCTAAAAAACAACCTAGCTGGCAGTATCAGCTACACACAGCGGGAACTAGACTGCTGCAGCAGCTGCTAGTGCAAAGGACAGGCACTTTGGAAAGAGAGCATTCTTTGTGTCAAGAAACAAGTTGCCCCCTTGTTGGTTTTACTAACTCGCTGCAGCAGAGAGACAGAGCAAAGGCTGAGTGGGGTTTGGTGGCCACCGCTAGATCACAGCGGTGACAGGTAACAATTGGTAACGTGCCCACAGGTGGTAAGTACCTGTCGTACACTGTCAGGCAGGATGCCAACTAGCTCACTGTACTTAGACAGGAGCCTAGACAGGCTCACACAGTGGTCAACAGTCCACGGCATGGGGGCCTGCACAAGAGCACATAAACATGTGCAATTGCTTATGGCAGCACAATGAGCAGGATTGTGTAGAGTTTCTACATCTTATCGTAGACAGAAGTCAGCAAATTTGGTGATTGCAGAGTTGCTGCCATGATGTAGCATCAGTCCTTGTGGCTTTTGCTGCTAGGTTGGATGAAGGTCTGGAGGGAGTGAGCATGTGACAACGGCAGGTGCACCAACCTCAGCTGGCACATCAGAAGAGTGTCTGCCGGCAGGCTAGTCAAGTCAGGTTGAGTCATGCATGCAGCTGGCGTGAGCATGCATGTAAGCCAGCAGACAAACAGGTGTAAAGACCAGCACGTAGGAAGGCAAGCAGACAGATGGACGCTCAGACAGACACGCACACAGAAAAATGAATCCTTAGACACATGCAGACAGACAGATGGAGAGACAGACAGACAAGCAGAGGAGAGAGGGCATCTGGTGGGGCTTACTGACATCCCCAGATAGGCAGAGCGCATGATATAACCCAGCAGGCCCGCTTTGTATATCACATCTGTGTTTGGCGGCAATGCATCATTTGATCCCTGCCAAAGATCAATCTCCACCTGCAGCCCTCACAGCTTGGGTAAATGTCCCTAGCAAGCTCTATCTTTTGTGTATACTTTTCCTATTTTCCATCTTTTCTACAGAAACAAAACCAGATAGCTATACATGGCACTGATACAGATGCCGTGCATTCATGCATCTGCCAAGGCTATATGCAGAGCTGACAACATTGCAAGAGTAGCTGAGAGTGTTGTGTAGGCTTGAAGGCTGATGTGTTAAGCAGCCGATGACAGCGTGTTGGGAGAAGACAGCTTGATCACACAAGACGTCCAGCTCACCTGACACAAGATCAAGCAGCAAGCTCCAGCAGTCATCTGCACTGGCAGGTTGATCTCTAGATCAGGGATGATCCTGCCAAGCTGAGGCACTTTGTCACACAAGGTTGCTAAGGCCTTTGGGTGGAAGTCTGATCGGCTGATGAGTGCCCACATGGCATTCAGTATTGTCCCCCAGTCTGGGTGTAACGCTGCAGTGCCATGTTGCAATTTTGGCTGAGGGAGCTTTCCAGGGCCCAAATGGACACCTGCACACAACAGAATGCTGCAATACCTTCTTTTGCAAACACTTTTTAGCATTTTTTGCAATTCTGCAAACACATTTATGCTAAGTGCAGAGGCACCCACAAGATTGTTACCCATGTTACTCATGTCAAGGCAACCAACAGTTTGAGCACATGCATAGACTACGTATGAAAGCATCTCATGCATGCAAAAACAAAAGTCACATCAGCGTAGATCATGCTGATAGCCTGAGAAAGAACAACCCAATGCAGTGCACATTTGCCTAGAACGCCACAAAGCACAGAAGCCTTGCAGCGTACACAGCAGCTCAAAAAGCTTGAAAAGAACCACCAGCTCTCTGTGCAACTCCTCCTGCTCAGACTCAACAGCCTCATACCGCTTTGCCAAGGTGGATCTGTCAACAGCCAGCTGCTGCAGCAGTGCTCTCCCCAGCTGTGCAATGTGAAACTGACTATCTGCAGGAACTCGGGGGCTGCTTGCTGAGGACCAGTAAGCAATGACAGGTTTCAATGCAACCAATGACAGCTTGCTTGCATTCAGCTTGGGATCAAGCACATGACCAATCACCAGCTCATGCAGCAGGGTAAACAGGGTCGTGACCAGGTCTGTGTAGTGACTTAGGTTCCTGGTCCTGGCTGCGCTATGGGGGCGGCTGTAGTGATTCTTGAAGGCGTCGATCTGGATTGGGGAGTTCAGCCATTCCAGTGTGGCACAGATGCGTGCTGCTACGGTTTGTGTTACACTCCATGCAGCAGCTGTTGGCGTGGGCCAATGCTCTTGATGCAGCCGCTTGTCAGTGCTACGGCGGCTACGAGTGGCCTGGGACTTGCCCTGGCCCTGAGGCTGTGCCTTGCCCTGCCCTGCTGAGTCTTTGGCAACTTGTCTGACAGCTTCTGAACTGTCTTGCTTTACTGAAGCTGGACCTGTCTGTGCTGCTGTGATGTAGCCGACTGTGTCTGCTGATGGGGCCTGCTTGTCCAACGAAGCGTTTTGTGAAGACTTTGACTCCTTCTTGACTGGAGTCTTGCTGGCAAAGGCTTGAGCCAAGCTTTTGCCAAAGTCAGAGCCAGCTTTAGCTTTGGCTCTTGGCTTATAAGAGCCTGCTGTGCCTGCTGAGCCTGCTGAGCCTGCTGTGCTACCATCGGCATTTGTCTTGCTGCTAGTGGTATCTGCTGGAGACTCTGGTGCAGAAGGTGGCACAGCAGTTGAGGGAGCAATCGACAAAGCAGTCAGATTGGTACTTAGTTCTGTTGCTGGAGGGCTTGATGGACGGGTAACAGGAGGGGCGGCCGGGGGTGTTGGAGGGGTAGATGGACGGGCAGTTGCGAGGCTATGGAAGGTGTATGTAACATCAGTGCGCTGCTGTTTGGCACTGAGCCGGTGCAGTGCAAGCATCTCAGCAGCTGCTCTTGTCATGTGTGGCATCTGGAGCACAAATCGGGATGTGAGGGTTGATTACCCCCAAAGGCTTGTGCGCCTGCAGCACATTGCACTGCCCGTTAGCATGACAGGCCCCAGGCACCCACCCATGTTGCTGTAGGTTTGCTACACAGTCAAGCACAAGTGTTTTCATGAGGGAGGTGTTGCATTTCTGCGCCTGTGTGGCCATGTGGGACACCAGCTTCAACAACGCAAAAGGCAGAACAATGCATAGTCAGCACCACAGAGCAGAGTCTTTCCAGGGTGAATGTGCACAGGGGGGGGGTACACAAAAGGCAAAAGGGTGCTCATTCTGTGTGTGCAGGTTACAGATGCTGTAAGGCATCACCTATAGCAGCTTGTTCTGCTTCTCCTTCTTGGTAAACTGGACGCAGCATGACAGACAGGCGCTGCAGGCCTTGCATGCGTGCCATCAAACTTTCACTCTCTGCCACCTGCTCATCTGCCAGTTGGGCCCTGTCCAGCAGCCTGCTTAGGACGCAGTGGGCTGCCCCTGCCCTGACTGGACCCTGCCCCAGGGCTTGCATAAGCACCGACAGCCCTCCTTCACGGCACCAAAAGAATAACGTGTGACAGTGTTACTGTGAGCACACAGTGTGTGAGTGTGTGAGTCAAGATCTTGTCTGTCACAGTACACCGTGTTGTCTATAACATGTGCAGGCCAGCACGCATGTATGTTTGAACGATTGAGTGCCCACTTCATTGTGGTGTTTCAGCATAATGCAGACAAAGCAGATGACTGTGCACAGAAAAGCACCTGTTATGACTACTCCAGATAACATAATCCTAGAGCCTACAGCAAATAGCAGACAGTGCAGGTGACTGTGTACAAAGAAACACATGTTATGACAAACTCTAAACCTAAACATAACCCAAACCCAACAGCGAATTGCAGACAGTATAGATGACTGTGTACAAAAATGCTCCTGTTGTAACAGATTCTTGATTCGAACATGACACTAAATCTTATAGCAAATTGCAGACAGATGACTGCATGCAGAGAAACACCTGTTCTGATGATCTCATGTGCCACAGCTGAGGCCACAGCTGTGGGTGCAGTCAAGACTGCACACAGCATCCAGCATACTTTGGGGACCAGCTCCATGCATGGTGCGTCAGGCACCACAGTCCTGACTGCCTTGTGCAGTTGAGGCATCAACATTGCAATCACCAGCGTCGACAAATGCCTTTCCTGATCAGCTGTGGATGCACTCCTGGATGCAATGTCAAGACATATGCTCTGACTCAGCATGGCAACCACCATCCAAACAGCTTCATGTGCCGATTGCAATGCTGCCTTGGCGCTTGATGCAGCCGCGACTGCCTCACTGCATGTGACTGCTAGCTTGACAACTAGCAGAGCAGAGCACAGCTCCTCTGTGCGAGACATATCCATGGAAAGCGTTTCAGGCCCATTCAAGTCAGCAGTCAGCCTTGCTTGCGCGTCTGTCAAAAGCTGGAGTTCGTGGGTGTCTCTTTCTTGTACGCTGGCATACCCCTCTGCTGCAGCTGATGCCGCTGTGATGCCATAGTTGTTGGCTGGTGAGTTTGGTATGTGGATTGCATGCAAGCTGGAGAGACAGATGAGCAGGGGCCGGAAGGCTGGTGGCACAGGGACAGCAGAGTCTGATGCTAACAGCCTGGCTGGATCTGCTGCTAGGAGCTCCATTGGCAAGACATCTGAAGGAAGGATACTTGCAAATGCGCATTGCAGGTCGGCATCTGTTAGCAGAGCACCCTGCCGTAGTGAATGCATCTCGCAGTCTGTGATGACTGACATCCATTGCTCGGACACCTTATGTGCTGGCTGTCCTGCAGGGTAGGCTGCTTGCAAGCAGTGTGCAGTGTACGAAGCGACTGTGAGATTGAAGACAGCTGTCAGTTGCAGGGCCTCCTGGGATCCTGGCTGGAGCTACAGGCAGGAAGAACAATGTAAAGTGTGGCAAGGTGTCTGTGAAGCAGCAATAAAGTGCTAGGCTGGTTCTTGGGCTTAGGTTTCAGGAGTATTGTATCACACAAATGTCTCACCGTGTGCAGCAATGCGTCTTGCTGCAGAGGTGCATGCCGATGGAGCAGCTCACACGTGTCTGGCACAAAGGTGTGGTGCAAGCTGTACTCTGTGATTACGTTTTGGACAGTTGCAGCAGCCGCAAACTGCTGCCTCCATACTAGCCAAGGCGCCTGGCTGGTGTCTAAATCACCGTCCCCACCCTAGTAATGATTACAACCCAATCAGTATAACGCTGCAAGGTCGACCTATCCTAGCTGTTGCCACCTCCTCAAACCGAGAATGGTAAGTACCTGTGGGACCACAATTACCCACATCGATGGCAGTGCACCACAGAAGGCTAGCGGCCGCTTGCTTGTGATAACGCCTTCCTGCTGCCAACGTCTACCAATAAATTACGTACAAGCTGTCTTTCCTGGTCAGTGAACCTTGTCAAGCCTTCGATCGCGCGAGTGTGTGGTCATTGAAAAACGAACTGCAACAAGTTGCTTAGACGTCTGCCTGACGCTTGGCGCTGCCGAAGTTACGCTGAGGAGGCCAAAGACGAGGATGTGTTATTGGTTTCGGAGCATGAGCTTGCGAGCCACATAATTCATGGAAGCTGCATGGATTGCATTGCCGGGCCGAGGAGACTGTTTGTCGAAGTGCTTGTTCCACAACTTCACATTGAGATTCTACTTATCTTCGTCAATCTGGTGTCATCAGTATTCCGCCACATGCAGAGATCTGTCATGCGGGTTGTCTGGCCACAGCCATAAGGGTGAATTATGTGGTAAGGGTGCTATGCTGCATGTACCACAATAAACTTCATGGATAAACATTAGCCAGCTGCAACCTTTTGCGCCAAAACCTGTCCAGACAACTGTTTTCTCAACAACGGAGTTAGGCCCTGTAGTTGATGATTTTTAAACATGTTGTCAGGGTCCAACAGACCTTTGAGACTCCGTAGATGGTGCAAGTTGCTGTGTCCTCCAACCTTGCTAGCCAGTCGTTTTTCTGCATGCCAACATCAATGTGTGAAAGCACGAACAAAGTGTGATATATATTTGTTTGAGTAGGTTGAGACAGCAATTGCCCCTGGTGGTGCGATTGATACCAGCAATCGGTGATCAAACATCTGGTGGGGTGCTGGTGTGAAGGCAGTGATGTCAGGCTGATGCCAATACTAAGGAAGGAATGCCTATGAGCATGCAGACAAAAACCTGAAGTCTGAAGCTGTCTCATTTCTGCATGACAGAATGCCAATGTGCACACGTGAGTCTGACTGCATATGGGGCAAAGCACATACCTGGTTCAGGGTCAGAACTCAGGTTGTCATAGGCGTAAAAGTGAGTGGTGTAATATTCTAGAATGTGTTCCAGGTCTGTTGCGGTTGCTTGCAGTGTCTGGCTGTCAGGATGAATTAAAACAATGTAATAGTGCATGTAGGCGCCTTTGAAAGGCGTGAAGCTGG